>BNJU01000625.1_pt1 | contig 80226 bp, 101 predicted proteins | sample 8539281 | NCBI WGS metagenome assembly BNJU01 (sample SAMD00202456, study PRJDB9452) | human saliva metagenome | isolation source: human saliva | place: Japan
AAACGCACCATATCCAAAAACTAAAGGTGATTTGATATCATGACATGTATTAAACTAAGTAACTTCTTCTTTTCTGTTCAAACAGGCTTTTAACCCAATTGATTGAGCACCCTCTTAAAAACCAAAGAGCAATTTCTCGCTTAGCTGACTCTTCTGAATCTGATCCATGTACAACATTTTGAATAGCTTGTTTTTCACCAGCAGCTTTTGCAAAATCACCTCGAATCGTTCCTGGTAAAGCTTCTTCTGGACGAGTCGCACCCATCATAGTCCGCCAAGTTTCGATTACTTTGGGACCAGAAATGATACCTACAAGAACCGGGTCCTGAAGTCATAAATTCACGAATCGGTGGGTAAAAACTCTGACCAACCAAGTCCTGATAGTGCTGGTCAATCAACTCTTCTGAAAGCTGTGAACGCAACTCCAATTTTTCGATTATAAATCCACGTTGTTCGATGCGTTTCAACACTTCACCCACTAATCCTCTTTTTACACCGTCTGGTTTAATGATAAAAAATGTTTGTTCCATACTTATCTCCTTTGTCAGATTCTTTCTTTTATTTTACCACATTTTATGAAAAAATGGAGAAAATTTTCAGAAAAGAAAAAGAGAAAGAGAACCCGAAGGCTCTCTCATTCTCTTTTATTCTACTGTTTCTTCCACAGTTTCAACGGCAGTATCCACAACTACTTCTGTTGTTTCTTCATTCCCTTCTTCCTCTACTGGAGGATTAAGATATTCTTCTTCGTTGATAGCTTGTGGTTCAAGGTTACGGTAACGGGCCATACCAGTACCAGCTGGGATGATCTTACCGATGATAACATTTCTTTAAGTCCAAGGAGATGGTCTTTCTTACCACGGATAGCCGCGTCAGTAAGGACACGAGTTGTTTCCTGGAAGGAAGCCGCTGACAAGAAACTGTTAGTTTCAAGTGAGGCTTTGGTAATTCCCATAAGGACTGGGCGACCTGTCGCTGGAACGCCACCTGCGATAAGGACATCTTTGTTAGCATCTGTAAAGTCATTGATATCCATGAGGGTACCCATGAGGAGATCTGTGTCACCTGGATCCATGACACGTACTTTACGGATCATTTGACGAACCATTACCTCGATGTGTTTGTCACCGATTTCTACCCCTTGGCTACGGTAAACTTTTTGTACTTCACCGAGAAGATAAGTTTCAACTGACAAGACATCACGGACTGCAAGGAGACGTTTTGGTTGGATAGAACCTTCTGTAAGAGCAGCACCACGCGCTACTTGGTCCCCGACTTCGACACGCATACGAGCTGTAAATGGAACGACATATTCCCCTTCGCCAGTTTCGCCCTTAACAAAGACTTTCTTAGTACGAGTTGATGCATCTTCTTCGATAGCGGTAACTTGTCCTTTAACCTCTGTGATAACCGCTTCCCCTTTAGGATTGCGGGCTTCAAAGATTTCTTGGACACGAGGAAGACCCTGAGTGATATCGGTATTTGAGGCAACCCCACCCGTGTGGAAGGTACGCATTGTAAGCTGTGTACCAGGTTCCCCGATAGATTGGGCAGCGATTGTACCAACTGCTTCACCAACTTCAACCGCATCACCAGTCGCCAAGTTGATACCATAACAGTGACGGCAGACACCATGACGAGTGTTACATGTAAATACAGAGCGGATAGTCACTTCTTCCACACCAGCATTGACAATTTCACGCGCCTTGTCTTCTGTAATCAACTCATTTGGACCGATAATCACTGCACCAGTTTCTGGATGTTTAACAGTTTTCTTAGTGTAACGACCATTGAGACGCTCTTCGAGAGACTCAATCATTTCTTTTCCTTCTGCGATAGAGCGGATCAAGAGACCACGATCTGTTCCACAGTCGTCCTCACGGATGATAACGTCTTGGGCAACGTCAACCAAACGACGAGTCAAGTAACCTGAGTCGGCTGTCTTAAGGGCCGTATCGGTCATACCTTTACGGGCACCGTGAGTTGAGAAGAACATTTCGAGTACTGACAAACCTTCGCGGAAGTTTGAAAGGATTGGCAATTCCATGATACGTCCGTTCGGAGCAGCCATCAGACCACGCATACCGGCAAGCTGTGAGAAGTTTGAGATGTTACCACGGGCTCCAGAGTCCATCATCATAACGATTGGGTTCTTAGGATCTTGGTTGGCAATCAAACGTTTCTCTAGTTTTTCACGGGCAGCACGCCATTCAGCTGTAACAGCATTGTAACGCTCGTCGTCTGTGATCATACCACGACGGAATTGTTTTGTGATTTGTTCTACACGTTTGTGTGATTCTTCAATGATTTCAGCCTTGTCATCAACGACTGGGATATCGGCAATACCCACTGTCAATCCTGCAAGAGTTGAGTGGTGATAACCGAGGTTCTTCATACGGTCAAGTAGGGCAGAAGTTTCTGTCGTACGGAAACGTTTGAAGATTTCAGCGATGATATTTCCAAGGTTTTTCTTCTTGAATGGAGGGTTGAGTTCAAGATTGCTGATAGCTTCCTTGATATCTCCACCAAGTGGCAAGAAGTATTTAGCTGGAACGCCTTCTGTCAAGTTGGCATTGTTTGGTTCTTGCAAGTATGGTAGACCCTCTGGCATGATGTCGTTGAAGAGGATTTTACCAACTGTTGTAAGCAAGACCTTGTGTTTTTGCTCTTCTGTCCAAGGTTTGTTGAGGCTGTCTGTTGCAATACCAACACGTGAGTGAAGGTGAACATAACCATTACGGTAAGCCATAACCGCTTCGTCACGGTCTTTGAAGACCATTCCTTCACCTTCACGACCAGCTTCTTCCATAGTCAAGTAGTAGTTACCCAAAACCATGTCCTGAGATGGAGTAACAACTGGTTTACCATCTTTCGGGTTCAAGATGTGCTCAGCAGCGAGCATCAAGATACGAGCTTCTGCTTGGGCTTCTTCTGAAAGCGGTACGTGGATGGCCATTTGGTCCCCGTCAAAGTCGGCATTGTAGGCTTCACAGACAAGTGGGTGCAAGCGAAGGGCCTTACCATCAATCAAGACTGGCTCGAAGGCTTGGATACCCAAACGGTGAAGGGTCGGTGCGCGGTTCAAAAGTACTGGGTGTTCTTTGATCACTTCTTCAAGGATATCCCAGATACGCTCATCTCCGCGTTCCACCAAGCGTTTAGCAGCTTTGACGTTTTGCACGATATCACGGGCAACGATTTCACGCATCACGAATGGTTTAAAGAGCTCGATCGCCATTTCACGTGGCACACCACATTGGTACATCTTAAGAGTTGGACCAACGGCGATAACGGAACGTCCTGAGAAGTCAACACGTTTACCGAGCAAGTTTTGACGGAAGCGTCCTTGTTTACCTTTAAGCATGTGGCTCAATGATTTCAGTGGACGGCTACCTGGTCCTGTGATTGGACGACCACGACGACCATTGTCAATCAAAGCGTCAACCGCTTCTTGAAGCATACGCTTCTCATTTTGAACGATGATACCTGGTGCATTCAACTCAAGCAAACGAGCCAAACGGTTGTTACGGTTGATAACACGACGGTAAAGGTCATTCAAGTCAGATGAGGCAAAACGGCCACCATCCAACTGCAACATTGGACGAAGATCTGGTGGAATAACTGGAAGGATGTTGAGAATCATCCATTCCGGTTTGTTTCCAGATTTGTAAAAGGCATCCAAAACATCCAAACGACGGATGGCTTTAACACGTTTTTGTCCAGTAGCTGTTTTTAACTCTTCTTTGAGTTCAGCAATTTCTTTTTCAAGATCTACTTGTTTCAAAAGGTCTTGGATAGCTTCGGCACCCATCTTGGCAACGAATGATCCATAACCATACTCACGCAAGCGCTCACGGTATTCGCGCTCTGTCATGATAGACTTGTGCTCAAGTGGTGTATCCTTCGGATCAATCACCACATAAGCCGCAAAGTAGATAACTTCCTCGAGGGCACGAGGGCTCATATCAAGGGTCAAGCCCATACGGCTTGGAATCCCCTTGAAGTACCAGATGTGAGATACAGGAGCTTTCAACTCGATGTGCCCCATGCGCTCACGACGAACTTTTGTACGCGTTACTTCAACCCCACAACGGTCACAAACAATCCCTCTGTAACGAATGCGTTTGTACTTACCACAAGCACATTCCCAGTCTTTTGTAGGACCAAAGATAACTTCATCAAAGAGTCCTTCACGTTCTGGTTTCAAGGTACGGTAATTGATTGTTTCAGGTTTTTTGACTTCTCCATAAGACCATGAACGGACTTTACTTGGAGAAGCTAGGGTGATTTGCATACTTTTAAAACGATTTACATCAACCACTATTTCTTCCCTTTCTATTCTAAGTGAACTGCTTATTCTTATTCAGCAGCTTCTTCTGTTGCTTCCGCTTTTGTTGCTTTTTCAGCTTCTTCAGCTTCAAAGGCTGCTTTAGCCTCTTGTGCTGCTTTTTCGCGGGCTTTTTCAAGGTCATCTACGTGGATGACATCTTCGTCCATTCCTTCATCCAAGTCACGAAGTTCCACTTCTTGGTCATCTTCGTCTAGGACACGCATGTCAAGACCAAGAGATTGCAATTCTTTGACAAGAACTCGGAAGGATTCTGGAACACCTGGTTTTGGAATTGGTTTTCCTTTTGTAATAGCTTCATAAGCTTTCAAACGTCCGTTGATATCGTCAGACTTGTAAGTCAAGATTTCTTGAAGGACATTTGACGCACCGTAGGCTTCAAGAGCCCAAACCTCCATCTCACCGAAACGTTGTCCACCAAACTGAGCTTTACCTCCGAGTGGTTGTTGGGTAACGGTTGAGTAAGGTCCGACTGAACGCGCGTGCAATTTATCATCAACCATGTGGTGGAGTTTGATCATGTACATGACTCCGACAGAAACACGGTTATCAAACGGTTCACCAGTACGTCCATCGTAAAGGATTGTTTTGGCATCGCTATCCATACCTGCTTCTTTAACAGTTGACCAAAGGTCTTCAGAACTTGCTCCGTCAAAGACTGGTGTTGCGATGTGAATACCAAGAGTACGAGCCGCCATACCAAGGTGAAGCTCCATAACCTGACCGATATTCATACGTGATGGCACCCCAAGTGGGTTCAACATGATATCGACTGGAGTTCCATCTGGAAGGTAAGGCATGTCTTCTACAGGAACGATACGAGAGACAACCCCTTTATTTCCGTGACGTCCGGCCATCTTATCTCCGACCTTGATCTTACGTTTTTGAGCGATGTAGACGCGAACCAGCATGTTAACACCTGATTGCAATTCATCTCCATTTGCACGTGTAAAGATCTTAACATCACGAACGACACCATCGGCACCGTGTGGTACACGAAGAGAAGTGTCACGCACTTCACGAGATTTATCTCCGAAGATAGCGTGCAAGAGACGTTCTTCAGCTGAAAGGTCTTTCTCACCCTTAGGTGTTACTTTACCTACAAGGATATCACCTTCTTTAACCTCAGCACCGATACGGATAATACCCATTTCGTCAAGGTCTTTAAGGGCATCTTCACAACGTTTGGAATTTCACGAGTAATTTCTTCAGGCCCAAGCTTTGTATCGCGTGTTTCTGATTCGTATTCTTCAAGGTGGACAGATGTGTAGACATCGTCTTTCACCAAGCGTTCGCTCATGATAACGGCATCCTCGAAGTTGTAACCTTCCCAAGTCATGTAGGCAACGATTGGGTTTTGTCCAAGCGCCATTTCTCCATTTTCCATAGAAGGTCCGTCAGCGATGAAATCGCCTTTCTCAACGGCATCACCAACTTTTACGAGAGTGCGTTGGTTATAAGCAGTACCTGAGTTCGAACGACGGAATTTTTGGATGTGGTAAACGTCCAATGAACCATCTTCACGACGAACTTCTACCTTGTCAGCATCTGCATAGGTAACTTTACCGTCATACTGAGCAATCACAGCCGCTCCTGAATCGTGGGCTGCTTGGTATTCCATACCAGTACCAACGTAAGGTGCTTTAGGATTAATCAATGGTACAGCCTGACGTTGCATGTTGGCTCCCATGAGGGCACGGTTGGAGTCATCGTTTTCCAAGAAAGGAATACATGCTGTCGCAACGGCAACTACCTGTTTTGGTGATACGTCCATGTAGTCAACAACATTAGCTGGATACTCTTGGTTGACCCCTTGGTGACGTCCCATGACAACTTTCTCAGCAAATGTTCCATCTTCATTCAGACGAGAATTAGCCTGTGCTACAGTAAATTCATCTTCTTCATCGGCTGTCAACCAAACGATTTCGTTTGTGACAACACCTGTTTCACGGTCAACTTTACGGTATGGTGTTTGAACAAAACCATATTTGTTCAAGTGTCCGTAAGATGACAAGTTATTGATCAAACCGATGTTAGGTCCTTCAGGTGTCTCGATTGGACACATACGACCGTAGTGAGTGTAGTGCACGTCACGTACTTCATATCCAGCACGGTCACGTGTCAAACCACCAGGCCCCAAGGCTGACAAACGGCGTTTGTGAGACAACTCAGAAAGTGGGTTGTGTTGGTCCATGAACTGTGACAACTGTGATGAACCAAAGAATTCTTTAACCGCAGCTGTTACAGGACGGATATTGATAATTTGTTGTGGTGTCAAGACTTCGTTGTCCTGAACAGACATCCGTTCACGGACATTACGTTCCATACGAGAAAGTCCAAGACGTACTTGGTTGGCAAGCAATTCACCAACCGCACGGATACGACGGTTTCCAAGGTGGTCGATATCATCTACACGGCCAAGTCCCTTCAGCCAAGTTGAGGAAGTAGCTCATCTCAGCAAGGATATCTGCAGGAGTGACGATACGAACCTTGTCATCTGGATTAGCATTACCGATGATCGTTACGACACGGTCTGGATCAGTTGGAGCAACAACCTTGAATTTTTTTGAAGAACAACTGGCTCAGTCACAACCGTCGCATCATTTGGAATGTAAACAATCTTGTTCAAAGTCGCCATCCAAATGGCTTTTCAATACTTTCAATCACGCTACGAGTCATGATTGTTCCAGCTTCTACCAAGATTTCGCCTGTTTCAGGGTCTACCAATGGCTCAGCAATAGTTTGGTTAAGCAAAGCGTGTTTTTAACATTGAGTTTTTTTATTGATTTTTGTAACGACCAACAGCTGCCAAGTCATAACGACGTGGGTCAAAGAAAGCGAGCTACAAGCAAGCTACGTGAGCTTTCAGCAGTCTTAGGCTCACCTGGACGAAGGCGTTCGTAAATTTCTTTCAAAGCTTCGTCTGTACGAGAGTCCATTGGATTCTTGTGGATATCTTTTTCAACAGTGTTGCGAACCAATTCGCTATCACCAAAGATATCAAAGATTTCATCATCACCTGAGAAACCAAGCGCACGAACCAATGTTGTAAATGGAATCTTACGAGTACGGTCGATACGAGTGTAGGCGATATCTTTTGAGTCGCTTTCAAGTTCCAACCAAGCTCCACGGTTAGGGATAACAGTTGAACCCGTAGCCCCACTTTACCGTTTTTATCAACTTTATCGTTAAAGTAAACACCTGGTGAGCGGACCAACTGAGATACGATGATACGTTCACCACCATTGATGATGAAAGTACCCATTTCTGTCATGATTGGGAAATCACCAAAGAAAACTTCTTGAGTTTTGATTTCGCCTGTTTCTTTATTGATCAAGCGGAAGGTTACAAAAATTGGTGCTGAGTAGCTAGCATCGTGGATACGAGCTTCTTCTAGCGTGTATTTTGGTTCCTTGATTTCATATCCAACAAATTCCAACTCCATTGTGTCTGTGAAGTTTGAAATTGGCAATACATCTTCAAACACTTCCTTAAGACCATGGTCTAGGAAATCTTTGAATGAGTCAGTTTGAATTTCAATCAAATTTGGTAAGTCAAGAACTTCTTTGATTCTTGAAAAACTACGACGGGTACGATGTTTCCCGTATTGAACGTCATGTCCTGCCAAGATGATTCTCCTTTGTAAATAAAGTTCCAAGCCTTGTCAATCAGGCTTTTCTAATCGTCATATGGTTTTAAAAACCCCTATCACCGTGTCCTCTTGATAAATTTTCAGAATCTTTAAGTCTTTGTTACAAGCACTCAAAATCCTGAAAAAAAGCACAAAAAGAGCAGCTAAATCTGACTTTTTCAGAAGATTTAACTGCTGTGAGCCTTGTCTGGACAATATTTCAGACAAAAACCTACGACAAATGATTATTCATATTATACCCTATTTAGCTAGATTTTTTTCAAGGGGATTAACGAATTTTTTTGACAAAAATCTTTTCCTATAAAAAAATTAAATTCAACTTTCACTTTGCAAAATTTCATTTTTCAGCTTAGTAGTTCACAAAAAAATATAGTAAATTACGATTTTTCCTATTTTTATATTAGGCTGTTTTTTTCTTGACTTTACTAGGATTTTTCTTTTTAATATATATGTATAAATATATAGGAGATTTATGATGAATATCTTGCTTTCTAAGACTGAACAAGATTTGCTATTCTTACTGGAAGAATTAACCAAACACCATGATTGGATAGAACTTCCAGTCTTGGCTGAGAGGCTGAATTTTTCAATAGAAGAATTGCAAGAACACCTTTTTAAGCTTGAGCAATTATTTCCAAACCTCCTGATACAATCAACAAAAAGAAGTCATTCAATTGCAGTTTGACTTTCAAAAATACCTTGGATCCCAGGATTGCGATTTTTAAACAATCTGAAACCTACTCTTTTTTGAACCGTCTGTTTTTCAAGGAGGAAGACTCACTTGACCAAATGTGTCAAGAACTTGTGATGAGTTACGAACGAGGTCAGGAAATCATCCAGCATCTAAATACGAAGCTTCCACCACACTATGGCATCAGCATCCAACCTTCCCCTTTAGTCATGGATGGAACAGAAGAGGACATTCGTGCCTTTTATCTAGACTACTTTAGCCAAAGTTACAATTTTCTGGATTGGCCCTTCCCTTCTATTTCTGAAGAATCACTCACTCACTTAATTCAGCTATTTTTGGATGCCCAACAAGTTTCACCCAACCTCAGTAGCTTACGGCAAATCAAATATACCCTAGCTATCAATCTAGAGCGGTTTAATAAAAGTCACTTCATTGAAAATCCTACTCCCCTTTTAACCAGTCACTACAGTTCTCTCATGCAAATTACGCAGTTTGAAGAAAATATTAAGAAGATGGCTAAAAAACTCTGCTTTGAACCGACAATGGAAACACTGGAACAGCTATTTTCAAACCCAATCAAATCTCTTCAAATTGCAAACAATCCTAACAACGGAGTACTGGGTAATATTCATCATATCCAAAAATCCTACCGTTTATTGAGTCAAATCTTAGAAGAGTTAGCTAAAGAATTTCACCTACAGATTGAAAATCGTGAGGAATTGATTTGGCTCCTCCACTACACTGCCCAATCTGATTTCTTTCATTTACTCAGTAACCAGTCTCTCGACAGACAGAAATCCCGGATTTTAAGCAATTATCAAGCAGAATTTCCAAAACTATTTGAAGTAAGTCAACACAAATTCCAATCTTATTTGACTGAGATGGGGCTAAACAGTAAGTCAAGTAAGCTACAAGAGATGATCTACACCTTCACCATCCAAGGGCATCGGATTTTAGTCCAACTGCTTCAAAAAAACTTCCCAAAAAAATACGTGTTTTGGTCATTAGTCATCTGGATAGTCATCATGCACAAAGTCTAATCGATACCCTAACTCACTACGGCAACAATCTCTATCTATTTGATTCTTGGGAAGAATCTACGATTTCTTTCTCAGTTCTCAATCAAATCCCTCACGATATTATTATCACTACCTTTCCTGTCACCAAACTCTCCGAAAACCACTTATCTACAGTCGTAACTTCTCTACTTCAGAATTATTCTACCACCTCCACCTTCTGGCTTCTCAAATTCATAAAGAAAGATACTGGCTTAATCGTAACAAAAATTTGTTGCGATTTTTTTCTTTTATTTTAATTTTTAGGAAAACGCTTGCATCTTATTTTACTAAGTGCTATACTGATGATAGAAATTTATTGATTGGAGAATCATTATGAGAAAAATACCATCTCAAACTGAGAAAAAAATGGTCTACAGCATCCGTTCCCTCAAAAATGGAACTGGTTCTGTCCTTATTGGAGCAAGCCTTATTCTGCTTGCCATGGCTACACCAACTATCTCAGCAAACGAAAATACACCAACCACTAACGAACCCAGCAACAGAAATACGACCTCCCTTACTCAACCTCTTACTGATGCAACAAACATCGCTGGCAAGAACGAAAGCGATTTTTCTTCACCCGATAGTGCAAACGCTTCCCTAAAGAAAACAGAAGAAAAACCTGCAACAGAGCCAACTACTCCTGCTGCAACTCCCGCCGATTCAGCCCCACAAACCGGACAAGATCGTTCAAGTGAACCAACTACTTCTACGAGTCCAGTAACGACTGAAACTAAGGCAGAAGAACCAATAGAAGACAACTACTTCCGTATCCATGTCAAAAAGCTTCCTGAAGAAAACAAGGATGCTCAAGGACTATGGACTTGGGACGATGTTGAAAAACCATCTGAAAACTGGCCTAACGGAGCCTTGTCCTTTAAGGATGCCAAAAAAGATGACTATGGCTACTACCTAGATGTCAAATTAAAGGGAGAACAAGCCAAGAAAATTAGCTTCCTCATCAATAATACAGCTGGGAAAAATCTAACCGGCGATAAATCGATAGAAAAACTGGCACCAAATATGAATGAGGCTTGGTTGGACCAAGAACACAAGGTTTTCTCTTACGAGCCACAACCTGCAGGAACTATTCGCGTCAACTACTACCGTACAGATGGCAACTATGACAAGAAATCTCTCTGGTACTGGGGAGATGTGAAAAATCCAAGTAGTGGTGAATGGCCTAACGGAACAGATTTTACGGCTACAGGCAAATATGGTCGCTATATCGATATTCCACTCAAAGATGCAGCTAAAGACCTTGGATTTTTATTACTAGACAGAAACAAACAAGGAGACGATGTGAAAATCCGTAAAGAAGATTATAAGTTCACAGATTTAAAAAATCATAGCCAAATTTTCCTAAAAGACGATGATGAATCGATTTACACAAATCCATACTATGTCCATGATATCCGTATGACAGGAGCCCAACACGTAGGCACTTCTAGCATTGAGAGTAGTTTTTCAACACTTGTCGGTGCTAAAAAAGAGGATATCCTCAAACACTCCAACATCACTAATCACCTAGGAAATAAAGTAGCTATCACCGATGTTGCAATCGATGAAGCTGGTAAGAAAGTGACCTACAGTGGAGATTTCTCGGACACAAAACATCCTTATACCGTGAGCTACAACGCTGACCAATTCACTACCAAAACAAGCTGGCGTCTGAAAGATGAGACTTACAGTTATGATGGCAAACTTGGAGCTGACCTAAAAGAAGAAGGAAAACAAGTTGATTTAACCCTTTGGTCACCAAGTGCTGACAAGGTTTCTGTCGTTGTCTACGACAAGAATAACCCTGAAAAAGTGGTTGGAACTGTCGCTCTTGAAAAAGGGGAAAGAGGAACTTGGAAACAAACTCTAGATAGCACAAACAAACTCGGAATCACAGATTTCACTGGATACTATTATCAATACCAAATCGAACGTCAAGGTAAAACTGTTCTTGCACTCGATCCTTACGCTAAGTCCCTCGCTGCTTGGAATAGTGACGATGCTAAGATTGACGATGCCCATAAAGTGGCTAAAGCCGCCTTTGTAGATCCAGCCAAACTCGGACCTCAAGACTTGACTTATGGTAAGATTCACAATTTCAAGACTCGTGAAGATGCCGTTATCTACGAAGCTCATGTGCGTGACTTTACTTCAGATCCTGCCATTGCAAAAGACTTAACCAAACCATTTGGTACCTTTGAAGCATTTATTGAAAAACTAGACTATCTCAAAGACTTGGGTGTAACCCACATCCAGCTCCTTCCAGTCTTGTCTTACTACTTTGTCAATGAATTGAAAAACCATGAACGCTTGTCTGACTATGCTTCAAGCAACAGCAACTATAACTGGGGATATGATCCTCAAAACTACTTCTCCTTGACTGGTATGTATTCAAGCGATCCTAAAAATCCAGAAAAACGAATCGCAGAATTTAAAAACCTCATCAACGAGATCCACAAACGTGGTATGGGAGCTATCCTAGATGTAGTGTATAACCATACAGCCAAGGTCGATATCTTTGAAGATTTAGAGCCAAACTACTACCACTTTATGGATGCTGATGGGACACCTCGCACTAGCTTTGGTGGTGGACGCTTGGGGACAACCCACCATATGACCAAACGACTCCTAGTTGACTCTATCAAATATCTAGTTGATACCTACAAAGTGGATGGATTCCGCTTCGATATGATGGGAGACCATGATGCAGCTTCTATTGAAGAAGCGTACAAGGCTGCACGCGCCCTCAATCCACACTTAATCATGCTTGGGGAAGGTTGGAGAACCTATGCTGGTGATGAGAACATGCCTACTAAAGCTGCTGACCAAGATTGGATGAAACATACCGATACTGTCGCTGTCTTCTCAGATGACATCCGTAACAACCTCAAGTCTGGTTATCCAAACGAAGGTCAACCTGCCTTTATCACAGGTGGCAAGCGTGATATCAACACTATCTTCAAAAATCTCATTGCTCAACCAACCAACTTTGAAGCAGATAGTCCTGGAGATGTTATCCAGTATATCGCAGCCCATGATAACTTGACCCTCTTTGACATCATCGCCCAGTCTATCAAAAAAAGACCCAAGCAAGGCTGAGAACTATGCTGAAATCCACCGTCGTTTGCGACTTGGAAATCTCATGGTCTTGACATCTCAAGGAACTCCGTTTATCCACTCTGGTCAGGAATACGGACGTACTAAACAATTCCGTGACCCAGCCTACAAGACTCCAGTAGCGGAGGATAAGGTTCCAAACAAATCTCACTTGTTGCGTGATAAGGATGGCAATCCATTTGACTATCCTTACTTCATCCATGACTCTTATGATTCGAGTGATGCTATTAACAAGTTTGACTGGACTAAGGCTACAGATGGAAAAGCATATCCTGAAAATGTCAAGAGCCGTGACTATATGAAAGGGTTGATTGCTCTTCGTCAATCTACAGATGCCTTCCGACTCAAGAGTCTCCAAGATATCAAAGACCGTGTCCACCTCATCACTGTTCCAGGCCAAAATGGTGTGGAAAAAGAGGATGTGGTAATTGGCTACCAAATTACTGCTCCAAACGGTGATATCTACGCAGTCTTTGTCAATGCTGACGAAAAAGCCCGCGAATTTAATTTGGGAACCGCCTTTGCCCACCTCAGAAATGCGGAAGTTTTGGCAGATGAAAACCAAGCAGGACCAGTCGGAATTGCCAACCCGAAAGGACTCGAGTGGACTGAAAAAGGCTTGAAATTAAATGCCCTTACAGCTACTGTTCTTCGAGTCTCTCAAGGCGGTGCCATCGTTGCCCCAGCTGTGGAGGATAAACCAGAATTTGACCTTTCTAGCTTAAAACAAGAACAAGAACAAGGGCAATATAATATCCAAGACAATATGTCAAACCGAGTAGTCAAACCCGAACAGCAAGATCCAGCTCCACAAACTAAAGCTGACTCTACTAAACCAGATGCCAAAGTAGCTGATGCGGAAAATAAACCTAGCCAAGCTACAACTGATTCACAAACTACACAAACTACACAAACTACACAACCAGCCCAAGAAGCACGAGTATCATCTGTAAGTGAAGCTGTTCAAAACGAATCAGTAGAAAACCCTAGCAAGGAAAATATACCTGCGCCTCTAGCTAAACAAGCTGAACTTCCAAATACAGGAACCAAAAACGATCACAAACTCCTGTTTGCAGGAATTAGTCTCCTTGCCCTTCTAGGTCTCGGGTTCTTACTAAAAAACAAAAAAGAGAACTAAACTAGCCCTCCTATAGAACAATCCCCCAAGCATTAAAGCTCGGGGGATTAATTTTTGCCCTGATAATCCTATCTGTCAAATCATATATTCCACACTATAGGTCGCATCCGAGAGTATTCGTGCCAAATTGCTTGGTTCTTTCTTCTTTTGGACGACTAAAGAAATCATGGGCATTATTTTCTTCAACAATTTTCCCACCATCCATAAAAATGACATGGTTGGCTACATCTCTGGCAAAACCCATCTCATGAGTCACTACTACCATAGTAACTCCTTCTTTAGCTAACTGTTTTAAAACATCTAAAACATCTCCTACCAACTCTGGATCCAAGGCCGATGTCGGCTCATCTAATAAAATGACCTCTGGTTTCACAGCGATGGCACGTGCAATGCCAATTCGTTGTTGCTGGCCTCCAGAAAGCTGAGAAGGATAATAATCTTTATAAGCTAGTAAACCAACTTTTTCTAAGGCAGCTTCCGCACGTTTGGTTGCTTCTTCCTTAGGAATTTTCCGAGCAATTACCAAGCCCTCTAAAATATTTTCCAAGGCGGTCTTATTAGCAAATAAATTATAATGTTGGAAAACGAAGGCTGTCTTCTGGCGAATTTCTAAAATATCTTTTTTGGTCAATTTGCCAAGATCGTAGTCTTTATCAGCAAGCTTCAAAGAGCCACTATCGGCCTTTTCTAAATGATTGAGACATCTGAGAAAAGTCGTTTTACCTGATCCAGATGGCCCCAATATTACAACCACATCCCCTTGGTTGACCTTGAGATTAACATCTTCTAGGACTTGTCTGTCTCCAAATTTTTTTGCAACATGTTCTACTTGTAACATTGTCTCCTCCTATGCTAAACCTGTACTGGGCACTACTTGTCCCTTTTCTCTTCGAATATAGCGTTTCTCTATAATTGAAAAGCCCCATTGAATCAATCCGCAAATAAGAATGTACTGTAAAAAGATCACAAAATAGGATTCAAAATACTGATAACCATAAGACGCTTCAACACGGGCAATGGCTGTAATATCCTTAATGGTCATCACAAAAACCAAAGAGGTTCCTTTTACAATATTTATAACTAGATTAGCCAGATTGGGCAGAGCTGATCGCAAGGCCTGTGGAAAAATAATCCTCACATAAGCTTGACTAGTGGTTAAGCCAATCGCTTGTGCAGCTTCTAATTGTCCCTTATCCACAGTCAAAATAGCCGAACGTAAGATTTCTGATAAACTACCTGTTGTCATCAGGCTATAGATAATAAAGCATAATAGATCGGATTGAGTTTAAAGATGTCAACATCACTTCCTATGCTTTTGAGAAATTGATTGAGCAAACTCGGAAACAAACTATAAAAGAAAAGAATCAGCAAAATCGGAGGTGTTGCTCTTATAAAAGCTAGATACACGAGAGAGAAAGTTCGAACACCTTTGACTTTATATATTTGTCCCAGAGCTAAAAACAAGGCTGGTAGAAAACTTAAGACCATGGCTACAATCATGATAATCAAGGTGGTCGGTACCCCTTTTAAGGTCTCTAAAAAGGTTTTTGCAATATAGTCTAAATCCATATCCTATCTCCCTTTCGTTTCCAAAGATTTTTCTAACAAGCGACTCAAGAAGGAAACAGCTAAGGCTACACCCCAATAAAGAATGGCAACCGCTGTATAGGTTTCAAGAGAGTAATTCCCCAAATTACGACTGATTAAGAGATTCCCAGCCCCCATGACATCCACAAAACCAATCGTATATGCTAGGGCAGCGTCCCGCATCAAATTTAGAATAGCGGTCGTCATATTTGGAAGAGCCACTTGAAAAGCCTGAGGAAAAATGATTCTCCAAAATGTCTGACTAGGGGTCAGACCAATACTGACTCCAGCTTCCATCTGACCTTTGGGAATTGCCTGATAAGAAGCCTTAAACACTTCTGCAATGATAGCCGCAAATAGCAAGACCATGGTGAATAAGACGAAGACCGTCTTAGACCAGTTGTTGATATCTAAATTCAACCACCATTTTAAAAATTCAGGTAAACCATAAAAGACAAGGAATAGTAAAACAATAGGAGGAGTACAGCGAAGAGTGAAAATATAACCCTTAGAAAGACCTGCAAAAGTCTTATCTTCTCCCACTTGAGCCCAAGCCAGTAAGCCACCGAAAAGGGAACCAAGGATTGTAGTAAAAAAGAGAATGGACAAGGTCATCGGAAGAGCCTGCCATAAGGTTGGTAAAAATTGGAACACTCTTGAAAAATCATATGAAACCATATAAACCTCTTTCTAATACTCAATGAAAATCAAAAAGCAAACTAGCCACAGGTTGCTCAAAACAGTGTTTTGAGGTTGTGGATAGAACTGACGAAGTCAGTAACCATACCTACGGCAAGGCGTCGTTGACGCGGTTTGAAGAGATTTTCGAAGAGTATAACATTCCTGATTGTTCATCTAATCTTTATCAACGTAGCTAAAGACGTCTTCTTTAAAGTATTTTTGAGAAAGCTTAGCTAAAGTACCGTCTTCTTTTAATTCTTTAATAGCTTTTTTTCATACTCTTTAGCAAACTTCTCACCCTTTTCATCACGGTGAATCAATGGATAGGTTGGGATTCCTTTATAAGGGAACCAGCTAAGTTTGTCCGCATATTGGTGGTAAGAACCATCCTCTGCTGTCACTGCTTTTTCAAAAGATAACTTGATATCAAAGAAGGCATCATATCGTCCTTCTAAAACCCAAGCATAAGCATCTGCCACCTTGAAGGATTCAGCAGCTGTCAACTCAATTGGTGTATCCTTATGCTTCTCGTTATAACTATTGATGACATTCCACTGGGCATTTTGAGGAGAGATGGGTACTAATTTTCCTTTATTTTTGGCAAAATCATCAATATTCTTATATTTGGCTTCATCTTCTTTTCTAACAGTAAAACCAATAATGCTGGCTCCTACTGGCTCAGATGGAATAATAAATTTCTTAGCCCGTTCATCTGTATACCAAGCACCTTTAGTTCCAATATCGTACTTGCCAGACTCAAGTCCAATCAAGAGATCATCATCACTAGTTCCAGTATACTCAAATTTATAATCTGCTAATTTCTCATCAACCGCCTTTAAAACAGCGACTTCATAACCATCTGATTCCCCTTTTTTTCGTCAATAAAATCATAAGGGACATAGTTTTTGAGTATGGGCAACTTTTTAAAGTTGTTACTTGTCCAGATGAAACTGCATCTGCACCTTTAGCAGATGCTCCCGCCAAAGTTCTACCAATAATCGTTGCTCCAAGCACTTTTCTGCAACCGCAACTCCACCAATAATCCATGTTTTCTTACTCATATTCTTCTCCTTTATTTATCTAATGCCTCTCTCACCCACTGGATACGCTCCACTGCAATATCACTCGGAATGGTACAATCTGCTCCAAGTATGAAGCCCTCTTTTCCTGTTTCTTCTACCAATCGTTTGGTTTCAGCTTGAATTTCTTCCTTACTGCCTCGATAAAGAAGGCCATCTTCACCGTTTTCAAATCCTCCCAGAACAGCACGACCCTTGAAAATCTCACGACCTTCTTTTAGGCTAATTCCTTCTGGACCAACTGCCCAGTTAAAAACATGAGCTGGATAGTCGGCAAAGATATGAATATCGTTTCGAGCTCCTTCATAGCCACAGATATGAAGGATATTTACCCCACCAACCGACTTAGCTGCATTTAAAACAGTCAGTTCACTCGGCGCAATAATCTCCTGATAGTCTTCAACAGAAACACGCGCATCCTGAATACTTTGCACACTGAGATAAATACCGTCTGCTCCTGCATCTTTAATAATAGCTTGACTCAAGCTAGCGATATCTTGCGCAATTACATCAAGTACTTTTTTCAATTTCTGAGAATCTTGAACTAAGAAATCTGCAATGAGATCATCTCCGCCAGACACTTCTCCAAGTAACCATTTGAGGTAGGTCACAGGCGCAAATATATTGTAAATGGCAACAATATCCTCCGTAAACTCCTGCTTAATCTTCTTCACTAATTCTACCTGCTCTCTAATCCACGGATGATCTTCACCCAGAGGTTGAATCTCTGCCAACTCTTGGAGTGACTTTCCTTTGGCAATAACTGGATTTGGATAAGCAAAATAGCCATCACTCATCAACTTGATAAAGTCTGGATGTAGGTCACGGATAAAACGTTTGTGACCTTGTATATTCTTTTCAATAATCACTGGATTTGAAAATCCCTTTAACCATTCCTCTTCTGATGTAAAGTGGTGCCAAAAACCGACTGGCACACGATCGACAGCTTCTCCTCTAAATGCTTTTAAAACCCATTCTCTTTTTTCTGACATCTCTATTCTCCATTTCTTTCTTTTTCAACTAATAAAATACTGGCAATATCATTGGTTTGAATAAAGGGAAGACTTCCCTTCTGAAAATCCTGAATTCCATGACATCTTGGCCCTTCCTTACAAGCAAGTCCCTTTGTAAGACTGATCGCAAGTAAGATGACAAAGCCGAGGGCCGTCCCTACCAATAGCCACTTTTTTCTTTTCATAAGGCCCTCCTATTCTAAAATAGCAGCCTGACGAATCCAGTCCAATCGTTCTAATTCAAAGTCATCTGGAACCGTGCAATCCGCTCCAAGAAGGACTCCTCTAGTCCCAGCTTCAGCCAACAAGCGTTTGGTTTCCTCTTGTAGTTTAGCCTTGCCACCTCCATAAAGCAGGCTCTGCTTTCCATTTTCAAAACCACCCAAGACCGCTTTGCCATGAAATAGCTCCTGACCTTGAGGTAAGCTGACTGCTTCATGGTGGGTTGCCCAATTGAAAACTTGGGCTGGATAATCTTTGAAAATAGTCACATTGTTACTGGCACCTTGGAAACCGCAGATATGCAGGATATTGACCCCACCTGCCTGATTAGCAGCTTCTAAAACCTTTATGTTGCTTGGCTCAATATAGGTCTGATACAATTCTGCTGTGATGCGCTCATCCTGAATTTCTTGTGTACTGAGGTAAATCCCATCTGCTCCACAATCCTGAATGATTGCCTTGGTTAGGATTGCGATATCCTCAGCTATTACATCTAAAATCTCCCTGAATAGCTCTGGATTTTCGAGTAATAGATTAGCAACCTCCTTATCACCTCTAGAAGTCTCTGTACGAAACCAACGTTTCAGGTAGGAAATCGGAGAAAAGATATTGTAGAATGAAGCAATGTCCTCAGTGAAGGTTGCTCGAATAGCTTCTACCACTTCTACTTGTTGCTGAATCCAAGGATGGTTTTCACCAATCGACTCAATAGAAGCCAGCTCCTGAATACTTGAAACCAAAGGACTGTAGACATCACTTGGATAAATGAAAAAGCCGTCACTCATTATTTTGACAAAGTCAGGATGAATTCTTTCAACGTACTTCCGATGTCCCTCTACACTTTTTTGAAAGATACGTGGGTTATTTAAACCTTGCCCTTTTTCCTCCAGTGTTACAAAATGAAACCAAAAGCCTACAGGAACTCGTTCCACCTCTTCTCCTCGGATGGCTTTAAAAACTAGCTCTCTTTTTACTTGTCATACTTTTCTCCTTCCATTTGGATTGAAACCATCTTACCACTCCTTTTTGACCTTTTTCCCAATATATATTGACTATCGACTTGATTGATATTGTTTATATCAATAACGAAAAAAAATCTCTGGAAAGCTTGATTTTACTAGCTTTTCAGAGATTCTTTTGTTTATTGCTTTTTTAAAATAGTTGTTATATAGATTTTTTATCAGCCTGATTAGGATTTTTTATTAAGCCTCTTTCATGGCAAAGTATTCCCGTACTTTGGGTGCCACTTGCATTCCGAATAGTTCAATAGCTCTCAGAACCTGGTCATGGGGCATGGAACCAAGCGGTAGATGGAGCATGAAGCGGTCCAAACCTAAGTCTTCAATCATACGAATCAATTTTTCGGCCACCTGATCTGGATTGCCCACAAACATAGCACCATTTGGCCCAACTTGCTCCAAATATTGCTCATAACGCAATTCCTGCCAGTGCGGACGGTCTTTGGAAATAGCATCCACCACTTGCTTGGTTGGATGGAAATAATCTTTCACCGCCTGCTCGCCATCTTCAGCAATCCAACCCCAAGAATAGGCCCCGACCTTTAGCTCCTGACTGGCATGACCCGCTTCGCTCCCAATCTCACGATAAGCCTGAATCAACTTTTTAAAATAACGCGGATTACCACCAATAATGGCATAGACAATCGGTAGGCCTGCCTGAGCAATCTTCACAGTTGATTCGACATGACCACCTGTCGCTATCCACAAGGGCAATTTGTCCTGAACTGGACGAGGATAAACTTCTTTGCCAGAGATTGTTTGGGTCAATCGACCTTGCCAATCTAGTTTTATCTTTTCATTGACTAATTGAAGCAAGTCTAATTTCTCATCAAAAAGAGCTTCGTAGTCTTTCAAATCATAGCCAAACAAGGGAAAAGATTCCGTGAAAGAACCCCTTCCGGCCATAATCTCCGCACGTCCATTTGACAAAGCATCAATAGTGGCATACTGTTGGAACAAACGAATCGGATCCATGCTCGAGAGAATGCTGACCGCACTAGTCAAACGAATTTTCTTGGTATTGACTGCCCCAGCTGCCAGGATAATCTCTGGGACTGATACCGCAAAATCCGCTCGATGGTGCTCACCAATCCCATACACATCCAAACCAACCTTGTCAGCCAGTTCAATCTCTGCCAGCAACTGGCGAATGCGTTCGGCATGACTGTAAGTCTGTCCAGTCCCTTCAAGCTCCGTTGTTTCCCCAAATGTTGAAATTCCCAATTCTACCACAGTAATTCTCCTTGTCTATTTCGGTCCTTCATTTTGACAAATTATTCTAACACTCAATGAAAATCAAAGAGCAAACTAGGAAGCTAGCTGCAGGCTGTACTTAAGTACGGCAAGGTGAAGCTGACGTGGTTTGAATTTGATTTTCGAAGAGTATAACACGAATCTTGAGTACAAGCAACCCATTTGCTCACAAGAAAAAGCCTAGATAACTAGACTTTTTGGCTCTATAATATTTGTAGTGGGTAAATCCCCTATAAATATTATGGAGCCTATTTTTGTGTAGAAAAAAAGTCCCATATGACCTATAATGAAAAGCGACGAAACAACTCATTAGAAAGAATCATATGGAACCATTACATTTTATCATAAAACTGCTCGATATCAAAGACCCTAATGTCCAAATTATGGATGTTGTTAATAGAGATACCCACAAGGAAATCATCGCTAAACTGGATTATGAGGCCCCATCTTGTCCTGAATGTGGAAGTCAAATGAAGAAATATGACTTCCAAAAACCATCGAAAATTCCTTACCTTGAAACAACTGGTATGCCTACCAGAATCCTCCTTAAAAAGCGTCGTTTCAAGTGCTATCATTGCTCTAAAATGATGGTCTCACAGACCTCTCTCGTCGAGAAAAATCACCAAATTCCTCGTATTATCAACCAAAAAATTGCGCAAAAATTGATTGAAAAAACTTCTATGACCGATATCGCTCATCAACTGGCTATTTCAACTTCAACTGTCATTCGCAAGCTTAATGACTTCCGTTTTAAGCATGATTTTTCTCGTCTTCCAGAGATTATGTCTTGGGACGAGTATGCCTTTACAAAGGGAAAAATGAGTTTCATTGCACAAGACTTTGATAATCTCAACATTATCACCGTTCTTGAAGGTAGAACACAAGCTATCATCCGAAATCACTTTCTGCGCTACGAGCGAGCTGTTCGTTGTCAGGTGAAAATCATTACGATGGATATGTTTAGTCCTTATTATGCCTTGGCTAAACAGCTTTTTCCATGTGCTAAAATCGTTCTAGATCGATTTCACATTGTACAACACTTAAGCCGTGCTATGAGTCGTGTTCGTGTCCAAATCATGAATCAATTTGAGCGAAAATCCCATGAATACAAGGACATCAAGCGCTACTGGAAGCTCATCCAGCAGGATAGTCGTAAACTCAGTGATAAACGTTTTTATCGCCCTACTTTTCGTATGCACTTAACGAATAAAGAGATTCTAGACAAGCTTTTGAGCTATTCAGAAGAGTTGAAACACCACTATCATCTCTATCAACTCTTACTTTTTCACTTTCAGAACAAGGAGCCAGACAGATTCTTCGGACTTATTGAGGACAATCTTAGGCAGGTTCATCCTCTTTTTCAGACTGTCTTTAAAACCTTCCTAAAGGACAAAGAAAAGATTGTCAACGCCCTTCAACTACCCTACTCCAACGCCAAATTAGAAGCGACTAATAATCTCATCAAACTTATCAAACGAAATGCCTTCGGTTTTCGGAACTTTGAAAACTTCAAAAAACGGATTTTTATCGCTCTCAATATCAAAAAAGAAAGGACGAAATGTGTCCTTTCTAGATTTTAGCTTTTCTTCAACCCACTACAGTTGACAAAGAGCCGACTTTTTTAGCTTATTCTACCGTTACTGATTTAGCAAGATTACGTGGTTTGTCCACATCAAGGCCACGGTGGAGTGTTGCAAAATAAGCGACTAATTGCGTTGGCACAACCATTGAAATTGGTGAGAGGTAAGGGTGGACGGTCGTAAGAACGATGTCGTCTGTATCTTTGGCAACATTTCTTCTGCAATAGTGAGAACCTTGGCACCACGGGCTGCCACTTCTTGGATATTTCCACGAGTGTGGTTGGCAAGGACTGGATCTGACAAGAGGGCCAAAACAGGCGTTCCTTCTTCAATCAAGGCAATGGTTCCATGCTTGAGTTCTCCTGCCGCAAAGCCTTCACACTGGATGTAAGAAATCTCTTTAAGCTTAAGACTTGCTTCCATAGCTACGTAGTAATCTTGACCACGCCCAATATAAAAAGCATTGCGAGTTGTTTCAAGAAGCTCACGAACCTTGGCTTCAATGGTTTCTTTCTCTGAAAGAGTTGATTCGATAGACTGAGCTACGATTGACAACTCATGAACCAAGTCAAAGGCTTGCGCTTTGGTATTGCCATTTGCTTCTCCTACTGCTTTTGCAAGAAAGGCAAGGGCTGCAATTTGTGCTGTATAAGCCTTTGTTGATGCTACGGCAATTTCAGGACCTGCATGAAGGAGCATGGTATGGTTGGCTTCACGTGAAAGAGTTGAGCCTGGAACATTTGTCACTGTTAAGCTTGGAATTCCCATTTCATTAGCCTTAACCAAAACCTGACGGCTATCCGCTGTTTCACCAGACTGACTGATAAAGATGAAGAGTGGTTTCTTGCTGAGAAGTGGCATACCGTAACCCCACTCAGATGAAATTCCAAGTTCAACTGGTGTATCTGTCAATTCTTCCAGCATCTTCTTAGAAGCAAATCCTGCGTGGTAAGATGTCCCAGCTGCAAGGATGTAGATACGGTCTGCGTCTTGAACAGCCTTGATGATAGCTGGGTCTACTACTACTTGACCAGCCTCATCTGTGTAGGCTTGGATGAGTTTACGCATAACAGTTGGTTGCTCATCAATTTCCTTGAGCATGTAGTAAGGATAAGTTCCCTTACCGATATCAGATAAGTCTAGCTCAGCAGTGTAGCTAGCACGTTCACGACTGTTGCCATCATAGTCTTGAACTTCCACACTATCAGCCTTGACGATTACCAACTCTTGGTCATGAATTTCCATGTATTGGTTGGTCTCACGAATCATAGCCATAGCATCTGAGCAGACCATGTTATAGCCTTCTCCAAGACCAATCAAAAGTGGTGATTTATTTAGCTACGTAGATGACTTCAGGATCTTGTGAGTCAACCAAGGCAAAGGCATAAGAACCACGGATGATGTGAAGAGCTTTTTTGAAGGCTTCAAGAACTGACAAGCCATCTTCTTCTGCAAATTTTCCAATCAAGTGAACGGCGATTTCTGTATCTGTTTGCCCCTTAAAGTGGTGACCTGCAAGGTATTCTTCCTTGATTTCAAGGTAGTTCTCAATCACACCGTTGTGAACCAAGACAAAACGTTCTGTCTCAGAGCGGTGTGGGTGAGCATTGTCCTCAGTTGGTTTCCCATGAGTTGCCCAACGAGTATGTCCGATACCAGTTGTTCCCTCCACACCAGCTGTCTTGGCAGACAATTCTGCGATACGGCCTACAGCCTTGACTAGGTGATTTTCAGCACCACCTAGGACAAAAATCCCCGCAGAATCATAGCCGCGGTATTCGAGCTTTTCAAGCCCTTGAATCAAATATCAGTTGCATTTGTATTTCCAACAACACCAACAATTCCACACATAGTATATACGACACAGGCAAGCTGTGCTTTCTCCTTAAAATTGGTATAGTCTAATTCTTCTTTTATAGAATCAGCAAAAACAGTATATACTTGTTTCTTTCACTTGTCAAGAGTAAAAATTGGTATAGTTCATATCAACTTCTTATAAATAAAAAACTCTGACCAATTAGGATAATCAGTCAGAGTCCTTTTTAAAATCCATTATTATCGCTTAATTCCTTGAACCAATGCCCTGATTTTTTCAGACGACGTTCTTGCGTTTCCAAGTCTAATTCGACCAAACCATAGCGATTTTTATAACTGTTGAGCCATGACCAGCAGTCAACAAAGGTCCAAATCAAGTAGCCCTTACAGTTGGCTCCATCTTCAATGGCACGGTGCAGTTCACGAAGATGACCTTTTACAAAGTCAATACGGTAATCATCTTGAATCATTCCATCTTGACGGAATTTTTCTTCCCCTTCAACACCCATGCCATTCTCAGTCAACATCCACTCGATATTGCCATAATTTTCCTTGATATTTTGGGCAATATCATAAATCCCTTGCTCATAAATCTCCCAGCCACGATGAGGATTGATTTTACGTCCAGGCATCACATAAGGCTCGTAAAAATGTTCTGGTAAGAGTGGACTCTCTGGATGCTTAGCAAATCGAGGCGCCATAACACGCAAAGGTTGATAGTAGTTGACACCAAGGAAGTCCACTGTATTGTCACGAATGAGCTTCAACTCCTCCTCTGTAGCATCAGGCAAGAGACCGTATTCATGTAAGATTTCTACCAACTCCTGTGGATAAGTCCCCAAAACAGACGGATCTAAGAAAGATTGGGCCTGAAAAAGATCCCGCAATGCGAGCAGCCTTGACATCAGCAGGATGCTGGCTACGTGGATAAGCCGGTGTCAAGTTGAGGACAATCCCAATCTTGGAATCAGGCAAGAGTTCATGACAGGCCTTAACCGCCCGACTGCTGGCCAATTGTGTATGATAAGCTACTTTAACGGCTGCCTCTGCATCCACCTTATGTGGATAATGGGCATCGTAAAAATATCCAAATTCTACTGGAACAATTGGCTCGTTAAAGGTAATCCATTGATCCACTAAATCTCCATAAGTCTCAAAACAAAAACGAGCATAGTCTTCATAGGCTGAGACAGTCGCCTTATTTTCCCAACCATCACCATCCTCTTGAAGGGCAAAAGGCAAATCAAAATGATAAAGATTGACTAAAAGACGAATCCCTTTGGCCTTAATAGCCTCAAAAACCTTACGGTAAAAATCCACACCCTGAGAATTGACTTCCCCACGCCCTTGTGGAAAAATCCGTGACCACTGAATAGAAGTCCGAAAGGCCGTGTGACCAGTTTCTAACAGTAGCTCAATATCCTTTTCCCAGTTTTCATAAAATGTTGATGTTTTATCTGGACCAATCCCATTATAGTAACGATTTGGCTCCACTTGGTACCAATAATCCCAGAGATTATCTCCCTTACCGTCACCAGCTACACGTCCTTCTGTTTGTGGTCCAGAAGTAGAGGATCCCCAGACAAAATCCTTTGGAAATCTTAGCATACATTTACCTCTTTATCTACTCATTTTTCCCATTATATAGAAAAAACAAGGTAAAAACTAGTTACATTTTTTCCTTGTTTTTCTTCTGATTATAGTTTTTATTTCTTGCTGAGAATTTCAAGCGTTTCAAGCAAGTTATCTGCATGAACTTCGATGGTATCACCAGTCGCTTTAATCTTCACTTCTACGATACCATCAGCTGCTTTCTTCCCAACAGTGATACGGATTGGCAATCCAATCAAGTCACTATCGCTGAATTTAACACCAACACGTTCGTTACGGTCATCTGTCAAGACTTCGTAACCAGCTCCCATCAAGCTTACTTCAAGTTTTTCTGTCAAGGCTTGCGCTTCATCATCCTTGACATTGACAGTGATCAAGTGCACATCAAATGGTGCCAATTCTTTAGGGAAGTTGATTCCCCAAGCGTAACGGTATTCACCTTTTGGCGTTTTGTTAACAAAGAGGCGAGCGTGTTGCTCCATCACTGCTGAAAGGAGACGGCTGACACCGATACCGTAACATCCCATGATAATTGGCACAGCACGGCCATTTTCGTCCAAAACATCTGCTCCCATACTTGCTGAATAGCGAGTGCCGAGTTTGAAGATGTGACCAATTTCGATACCACGCGCAAAGTTAAGGACACCTTGTCCGTCTGGAGAAATTTCACCCTCACGAACTTCACGGATATCCACATATTCTGCAGTAAAATCACGGCCTGGGTTCACACCAGTCAAGTGGTAGCCATCTTCGTTAGCACCGACAACTGCATTGCGAACATCTTGCACTTTACGATCTGCAATAATTTTAATATTCTCTGGCAAAGCAACTGGGCCAAGTGAACCAAATCCTGCTTGAACAACATTTGCCACTTCTTCTTCACTTGCAACGTCAAAGAAATCTGCTCCCAAGTGGTTTTTCAACTTAACTTCATTGAGTTGGTCATTTCCAACTAGAAGGGCTGCAACAAGCTCACCATCTGCCATGTAGAAGAGGGTTTTAATTGTTTGTTCTTCTGGAACATTGAGGAAGGCTGCAACTTCATCGATTGATTTAACATCTGGCGTTGCAACACGAGTTACTTCTTCTTCAGCGACAACACGGTTGCTTGGTTTGTACTCGTTTGTTGCCATTTCCAAGTTAGCCGCATAGCTAGACTCACTTGAGTAAGCAATGGTATCCTCACCAGAAACCATCCATTTAAGCAATTCTGCCTTGATTTCTTCTTGCACTTCTGCAGGAATTTCATCAAATGAGGCAACTGACTTGTCCAAGACAACCCAGCGGTCAAGGTCTGTACGAGCAGGTGTAATGGCCATAAATTCTTGGCTATCCTTACCACCCATGGCTCCACCGTCACCGATGATAGCCTTGAAGTCTAAGCCACTACGAGTGAAAATACGCTCATAGGCAGCCTTGTACTCATCATAAACACTGTCCAAACTATCATAGTTAGCATGGAAACTGTAAGCATCTTTCATGATGAACTCACGTGTACGGAGAAGTCCATTACGTGGACGTTTTTCATCACGATACTTAGGTTGGATTTGATAAAGGTTAAGTGGCAATTGCTTGTAAGACTTAACAGAATCACGAACAATAGCTGTAAAGGTTTCTTCGTGAGTTGGACCTAGGATAAAGTCTGATTTTTCACGGTTTTTTAGTTTGTAAAGATCCTCACCATAAGTTTCGTAACGACCTGATTCGCGCCACAATTCTGCACTGAGAAGGGCAGGAGCCAACATCTCAACGGCACCAATCTTGTCGAATTCTTGGCGCATGATGTTTTTAGCTTTTTCAATCACACGGTTGGCAAGTGGTAGGTAAGAATAAACACCTGCAGATACTTGACGAACATAGCCAGCTCGCAACATAAGAGCATGGCTGATAACTTGAGCATCGCTTGGCATTTCGCGAAGCGTTGGGATAGGCATTTTACTTTGTTTCATAATATTCCTCGATTATCTAAAAAAGAGTCGCATGATGTCATTCCAAGTCACAGCAATCATCAAGACAACCATGATGACCACTCCAGCCAAGGTGACATAGGTTTCAATTTCTTGTTTCAATGGTTTTCGGCGGATGGCTTCTAGGATATTGAGCACAATCTTACCACCATCCAGAGCTGGAATCGGAATAAGATTAAAAATCCCGATATTGATGGAAATCATTGCCAAGAAGTACAAGACATTCTCAATTCCATTTTTAGCAGCATCACTACTTGCCTTAAAGATGGCAACAGGTCCACCTAGCTTGTTCAAATCCGGTTGGAAAATCAGATTTTTCAGAGCTGATAGAATTCGTAGGGCCGAGTCAGCAGCAGTTGTAAAACCACCTACAAACATAGATACAAAATCTGACTTAATCCCCGGTTGAACACCTAGAAGGTAACGGCCTTGACTTTCTTCCGGACTAACAGTGACTTGTTTGTCACTACCATTTCAGAAATAGTCACATCCAAGGTCGGGGCCGTCTTATCTTTGGTTTCTGATTCCACAGCCTGAATCAAACTTTCCCAGTTGCTAACCTCATGTGAGCCAATTTTGGTAATTTGTGCCGTTTCTGGTACTCCCACCTTAGCCAAGGCCCCTTGGGGCATAATATGGAACTGGTTGGTATCGACATCTCTGACACCACCCTGCATGAAGATTAAAATCCAGAAAACAACAACCCCTAAGATAAAGTTGTTCATAGGGCCTGCAAAATTAGTAATGAGTTTCCCCCAGATAGTCGCATTTTGATATTGAACATCTAAAGGTGCAATCCGAACCTCAGTTCCATCTGCTTCCACAACCGTTGCATCGTGATCCACTGCAAATGTTTTTTCTTCTTCCAGAACCAAGCCCTTGATGAAAAGCTTGTCTTCAAAGTCAAACTGGGTCACCTGCATAGGGAGGGCTGTTTGATCTAATTTTTTACCTGAAAGATTGATGCGTTTAACCTTACCATCATCAGTAAGCGTCAAACTGACAGGAGTTCCTGTCTTGATTTCAGTTGTATCATCACCCCAACCTGCCATACGAACGTAGCCACCCAGAGGCAAGATTCGAATGGTATAAGCCGTTCCATCCCTGCCAATGTGAGCAAAGATTTTGGGTCCCATACCGATGGCAAATTCACGCACTAGAATCCCTGATTTCTTGGCAAAGTAGAAGTGTCCGAACTCGTGCACCACTACAATAATCCCAAAAACCAGAATAAAGGTTAAAATTCCGAGCATAGTATTTCCTCCGTCTTTTGATTAAAAGAGTCCAAACAAGTGCATAATTGGAAATACAAGTAACATACTATCGAAACGATCCAAAACACCACCATGTCCAGGGATAAATTTCCCAGAATCCTTGACACCAAAGTGACGCTTGATCGAACTTTCTAGTAAATCACCAAATTGTCCAGCAATGCTAAAGAAAATAGCAAAGACTGACATCTTGTAAATTCCATACGGAAGAGCAACTGTTCTGTCAAACATCATAAAGATGATGGTTACTAAAATAGCACCTAAAATACCACCCAAGGCACCCTCAAAGGTTTTATTTGGAGAAACTGTCGGAGCTAATTTTCGTTTACCATAGTTCATTCCTACAAGATAGGCACCACTGTCAGTCGCCCAGACGATACACAAGGCCAAGAGAGCCTTATCTAAGCCTGCGACACGAGCATCTAGTAAAGCATTAAAACCAAAGCCCACGTAGAAACTCATAGCAAGCGGGAAAACAGCATCCTCAATCGTATAAGACTTGCTAAAAACAGTCGTTCCTAACATAATTGAAATCAAAACACTGTAGGCAACCACATTCCCATCAACTGGCAAAAAAGTCAGGTAATTCTCCAAGGGAATGGTCAAGGCAAAGGTTGCAAAGAGGGTTAAGAGACCCTCCATCGTCATGGTCTCTAGACCTCTCATCTTCAAAAGTTCATGCATGGCTAGCATGGCTATGATTCCAATTGCTATCTGCAGCAAGAGTCCCCCAATCATTAAAATTGGTAGGAAAATAGCCAGGGCAATCCCTGCAAACAAGGTTCTTTTCTGTAAATCCTGTGTCATATTTCCTCCTAAACTCCTCCAAATCGGCGATGACGACGATTGTAGGCAAGAATGGCTTCCTGCAAGGCCATCTCGTCAAAATCAGGCCACAAGGTGTCCGTAAAATAGAGCTCACTATAGGCTCCCTGCCATGGAAGGAAATTGCTCAAACGCAATTCTCCACTAGTCCGAATAATTAAGTCTGGGTCTCGTAACTCCTTAGGTAAATGCTGGGTGAAGAGATAGTTGCCAATCAATTCCTCTGTGATGTCACCTGGGTTGATTTTGGCATCTAACACATCCTGGGAAATCAACTTAAGAGCCTGTGTAATCTCAGCACGTCCCCCATAGTTGAGGGCAAAATTAAGAATCAATCCTGTGTTGTTCTTAGTCAATTCCTCAGCTTTAGTCAGAGCTTCAAAAGTTTGCTTAGGAAGGCGATCTGTCTCCCCAATCATTTGAATCTTAACATTATTCGCATGCAATTCCGGGACATAATTATCATAAAACTCTACTGGCAAGTTCATGATAAACTTGACTTCCTGATCTGGACGGTTCCAATTTTCCGTAGAAAAAGCATAGACCGTAATAACCTTGACGCCTAGTTTGTTGGCTGCCTTGGTCACAGTTTGCAATGCTTCCATGCCCGCCTTATGTCCAAAAACCCTCGGTTGCATACGTTTTTTAGCCCAACGGCCATTACCATCCATGATGATGCCGATATGAGCAGGAACCTGTGTCGGAACCTCTACTTCCACAGCCTTATCTTTCTTAAAAAATCCAAACATGATCTTATTCCTATTCAAAAATCTATCGTTTCATTATACCATATTTCCCTATTTTCTTCTATCACTAAGCTATTTATACTCTTCGAAAATCAAATTCAAACCACGTCAGCTCTATCTGCAACCTCAAAACAGTGTTTTGAGCAACCTGCGGCTAGCTTCCTAGTTTGCTCTTTGATTTTCATTGAGTATTATTCTCAGGCACCAAGCCCATTTTTCAAAAAAATAGCCGCCTGATTGGGCGACTCTATTTTTTATAGGGAGATTATTATGAAAAAGTTTTAGGAGTTTAAGTTAAGGTCTTCTTAACTTATGGACTTAGTATACACTTCCTAGCTTAAAGTTTCCTTAAGTATTTTTTAAAATCAAATTTTTCCATTTCTCCTGCCAATTTTTCTTGGATAGACGTGTTCGATAGAGAACCATTCGGTCTTGATTCTCTAAAAAATGAGGAGTTGGACGAACTTGAAAATTCAAAATATCCTCCAAACCGTATGGAGTAAAGAGTTCCAAAACGGATTTTTCATTCAAGCGCAGTCCAACAGCCGTACATCGTTCTGGATACTTACTCATAGCATCACAAGAGCTGCTATAGGGAGCAGTATGAGGGCTGTGCTGGTGCATATAGACCTGATTTTTCAATTCCCACTGATACTGAGGAAAATCCGCTCTCAACTTTTTCTCTAGGAACAAGGTTTCCTCATAAGAAATATCCGGATCAAAGAAAATCACATCTACATCTGTTTCAAGATCAAATGCTGGTCTCTCTGACAAGAGATTCCAGATAAAATTTCTGACAGAACCTGCTGCCAACCAAGAATCTTTCAGACCAAGGTTTCGGATGATAGTCAAAATAGCCATCATATCCGGATTTTCTCTGAAAGCCTCTAGAATTTCTTGCTCATTTTTCACTATATTCATAACCTAAGTGCTCATATGCCTTAGCAGTCGCCACCCGTCCAGACCGTGTCCGCATGATAAAACCCTTTTGAATCAAGTAGGGCTCATACATGTCTTCAACTGTCTCACGCTCTTCTGCTATGTTAACAGAAAGAGTTCCTAGACCAACAGGACCACCACCGTACATCTCAATCATGGTGCGAAGGATTTTCTGGTCCACATAGTCCAGACCTTCATGGTCAACATCCAGCATAGTCAAAGCCTTATCAGTAATAAGATCATCGATAACCCCATTCCCTATAATCTGGGCAAAATCGCGCACGCGTTTGAGGAGACGATTGGCAATACGAGGGGTTCCACGACTACGTAGGGCTAATTCAGATGCTGCCTCATGAGTGATTTCCATCTCAAAAATATCTGCCGTCCGCTCAACAATTTCCGTCAAGTCAGCATGGGCATAATACTCCATGTGACCTGTAATTCCAAAACGTGCCCGTAGCGGATTTGAGAGCATACCAGCCCGAGTCGTCGCACCAATCAAAGTGAAAGGTGGCAACTCCAAATGAACACTGCGACTGCCTTCACCAGCCCCAATCATGATATCAATGTAGAAGTCCTCCATGGCACTATAAAGCACCTCTTCCACTGACATTGGCAAACGATGAATCTCATCAATAAAGAGAACATCCCCAGGCTCTAAGTCATTCAAAATCGCTACCAAATCACCGGCTTTTTCAATGACTGGACCCGAAGTCTGCTTGAGATTGACACCTAGTTCATTGGCAATAACAAAAGCCATGGTCGTTTTTCCCAAGCCTGGAGGGCCAAATAAAAGCACATGATCCAGCGCTTCATCCCGCATTTTGGCAGCTTCTATAAAGATTTGAAGCTGGTCCTTGACCTTATCCTGCCCAATATATTCACGTAAATACTGAGGACGGAGCGTGCGTTCTACTAACTCCTCGTCCCCCATTATCTCATTATCTAAAATTCTACTCATGGCTCTATTATATCAAAAAACCAAGCCACAAACAAAAAAGCCACCTGATTAGATGACCCTCGACTTTAGCACTTTATTCTACATCACTGCTTCATCGCCTGCGATAGGAAGTAAGATAGCCCATGATGGAACTAATCCTTAAAATTATCATCGGACCAATTGTGGTCGGTGTTGTTCTTCGCTTATACTCAATGAAAATCAAAGAGCAAACTAGGAAGCTAGCTGCAGGCTGTACTTGAGTACGGCAAGGTGAAGCTGACGTGGTTTGAATTTGATTTTCGAAGGGTATTAGTCGATAAATGGCTAAACAAAGATAGATAGTGTCAAAAAAGACCCCAAGCTTATTTGGACGTGAGCTTGGGGTCTTTTCTAGCCTATGATATAGACACAATACTTAATTCTCTTTCATTATCCCACAGTTCACACATTTCGTCAAAGATTTACATTCTCAGCTTCGCAAGCTTTAACCGCTGTACAACAATATGATGACTCACTCCTCGACAACCAAGAACATTATTACAGCAGTTCCAGTCCTTCAATTAACAGTCACTTACAATCAAATTGAGTTTGAAGTAGCTGAAGCGACAACAGACCTATTTATTAGTCATATTCGCTAAAAAAAGTCCCCGCCAATTCCCCGACCAAAATCCGAAAAATATCGGAAAATGATTTTTAGAATAGTCCCCAAAATCCTGAAATAGAGCCAAAAAACTCCACCTGATTGGGTGGAGTTAAGGGAGATTATTATGAAAAAGAAAAGTTTTGGATTTTATTAAATAAAGTTAGGAGGTCTTTATTTAATAACTATATGTTACAAGACAAAGCTTAAAACTAGCTTAACTTTTCTCAAATTTTACTATTCTGCAAAAAATTCTATCACTATCACCTACCCACAAAAAAAGCCACCTGATTGGATGGCTTCATTAGGAGATTATGATGAAAAAAGTTTTAGGATTTCATTAAATAAAGTTAGGAGGTCTTTATTTAATGACTATATAATACTAGACCATCCTTAAATTTTGCTTAATAAAAACAAATTTTATTATTTTTCTCGATTCATCCAAGTCATTCCTGTACAGTCATAGGTGGATAAAGTTTCAAAACCCATAGAACGATAGAATTCCAAGGTTCTTTCTGTCTGGTCTGTTACCAGCTGGACTTGATAGGCATCTTTGTAATCCTCTAAAGCCTCTTTCATTAGGGCACTACCAATCCCTTGACGCTGATAGATTGGTAAAACGATTAAATCCTGAACCAATACTGATGAGAATCCATCTCCAACCAAACGAATCAAGCCCACCACAGCATCGCCATCAAGTGCCACATAAATCTCTAATGAATGAGATAAGGCCTGCTCCAGCATCTCTGGTTGATGGGTATAATTTGTCCAACCGACAGCCTGATAGAGATGCAAAACATCCTATATCTTGACAATTTCTTGCTTTCTAATAGTAATCATCTCAACACCTCTTAAAGGTCTCTCAAGCTCTTGTACTGTCGTCCATTTTTATCAAAGTTTTCAGGACGCAACCATTTTTCCAAACGATCTTTGACTTTGGGCCAGTCCTTATCAATCATAGACAACCAATCCGTATCTCTTGTACGCCCCTTATATACGACTGCCTGGCGGAAGGTCCCTTCATAGACAAAACCTAAACGTTCCGCTGCTCGTCTGGATGGCAGATTTAAGGCATCGCATTTCCACTCATAGCGACGATAGTTAAGCTCCTCAAAGACATAGCAAGCCAAGAGGTACTGGGCTTCTGTCCCTATCCGTGTCCCCCTGAGTTTTGGAGAAAAAGTGACAGCTCCCACTTCTATTACTCGGTTATTCTTGTCAATACGCATGAGAGAAAAAGTTCCCAAAGCCTTACCAGTTGCCTTGTCTATGATTGCATAGTAAAAACGATCCTTACGAGCCAACATCTTATTTAAGAGAGTAACCAGCTCCTCCATATCTGCCACTGGTTCCTGAAAGAGGTAGGTCCACATCTCCCGAGGCGTATCAGGGCCATAAACAGCTAATAAATTCTCCGCATGCTTTTCCACTGAAAGAGCTTCTATTCGAGCATAACGTCCTTCTAAGAAATCAATAGAAGGCAGTTCACCTGGTATATAACCTTCCATTGACTCACCAATCATCTGACCATATTCATTTACTGGCATCTTTCTTCTCCTTGTTTCACTTTTCAAACTTTATAGTTGCCCATAGTATATCATACTTTCATAAGAAGATTCAAAAAATCCTCCAGATTCTACTCTGAAGGATTCCTATCTTATTTCACAACGATATTAACCAATTTATTCGGTACTGCAATTACTTTCACGATGTCCTTACCGTCAATTTCTGCTTTGACTTTTTCGTCAGCTAGAGCAATTTCTTGCAATTCTTCGCGTGACAAGTCTTTAGCGACCATGAGTTTAGCACGAACTTTTCCTTTGATTTGGACAACGATTTCGATTTCGTCTTCAACTAATTTGCTTTCGTCCCATGTTGGCCAAGCCACGTAAGAGATTGACTCACCTGTTGCCGCAACTGTTTGCCACAGTTCTTCTGCCAAGTGAGGTGCAAATGGGGCAATCAATTGGATAAGCCTTTGGCGTAGTCCACATAGAGTTTGTCTTCCTTGTTAGCAGCGTTGACAAAGACCATGAGTTGGGCAATAGCTGTGTTGAATTTGAGGGATTCGATTTGCTCTGTGACAGCTTTAACGGTTTCGTTGTAAACTTTGTCAAGAGCGCCATTGTTTTCCGCAACAATATCCTTACTTGTAATCAAACGGTAAACACGGTCAAGGAACTTACGACTTCCTTCCAGACCTTCTTCAGACCAAGCGATTGAAGCATCAAGTGGGCCCATGAACATTTCATAAACACGAAGGGTATCGGCACCGTATTGTTCAACCACATCATCTGGGTTAACAACGTTCTTGAGAGATTTAGACATCTTGGCTGGTGCTTGCTCCAACTCTTCCCCTGTTTCTACATGGAAGAAAGAACCGTCACGTTTTTCAACCTTGTCAGTTGCCACAAGAGCCCCACGGTGGTCACGATAGCTGGTTCCCAAAATCATCCCTTGGTTAAAGAGTTTTTGGAATGGTTCTTTCGTCGGAACAACACCGAGGTCGTAGAGGAATTTGTGCCAGAAACGAGCATAAAGCAAGTGAAGAACAGCATGCTCTGCACCACCCACATAGATATCAACTGGCAACCATTGTTTGAGAAGATCCTCATCAGCCAATTTCTCAGTATTGTGTGGGTCGATATAGCGGAGGTAGTACCAGCTTGAACCAGCCCATTGTGGCATGGTGTTTGTTTCACGACGACCTTTGACACCATCTTCACGAGTCACTTCAAGCCAGTCTGTCAAGTTAGCTAGTGGACTTTCACCAGTACCTGAAGGGCGGATGTCCTTTGTTACTGGCAAGACAAGTGGCAATTCATTTTCAGGGACAGCTGTTGAAGTTCCATCTTCCCAATGAATGATTGGAATTGGTTCACCCCAGTAACGTTGACGGCTAAAGAGCCAGTCGCGGAGACGGTAGGTAACCTTCTCTTGTCCACAGCCTTTCTTCCAACCAAGCCACAATCTTAGCAATAGCGTCTTCTTTGTTGAGTCCATCTAGGAAGTCTGAATTAACGTGAAGGCCATCTTCTGTGTAGGCAGCTTCTTCAACGTTTCCACCTTCAAGTACTTCGACGATTGGAAGGTCAAATTGTTTGGCAAATTCCCAGTCACGTTGATCGTGGGCAGGCACAGCCATGACAGCACCTGTTCCATAGCTAGACAATACGTAGTCGGAAATCCAGATTGGGATTTCTTTACCGTTAACAGGGTTTACAGCATAAGCACCAGTCCAAACACCAGTTTTTTCTTTGGCAAGGTCTGTACGAGCCAAGTCTGACTTGAGGCTGGCTTGGTGTTTGTAGTCAGCTACAGACTCAGCTTGTTCAGGACTTGTGATAGCATCTACTAGTTCATGCTCAGGCGCCAAAACATTGAAGGTCGCACCGAAAAGGGTGTCCGGACGAGTAGTAAAGACTGTAAATTCCTTTTCTGCTCCTTTTACTTTGAAAGTTACATTAGCACCAGTTGATTTACCAATCCAGTTGCGCTGCATGTCCTTGATAGACTCTGGCCAATCCAGATCATCCAAGTCATTAAGCAAGCGCTCTGCGTAGGCCGTGATTTTGAGCATCCATTGGCGCATTGGTTTGCGAACAACTGGATAGCCTCCACGCTCAGAAGTTCCGTCAGGAAGAACCTCTTCGTTGGCGATGGCTGTTCCCAATTCCTCAACCCAGTTTACTGGCACTTCCGCTTCATAGGCCAATCCTTTTTCGTAAAGCTTAGTGAAAATCCATTGCGTCCACTTGTAGTAGTTTGGATCTGTTGTGTTAACTTCACGATTCCAGTCGTAGGAAAATCCAAGCGCATTGATTTGGCGTTTGAAGTTGGCAATGTTCTCAGCTGTAAATTCTGCTGGATCATTACCAGTATCCATAGCATATTGCTCTGCAGGCAAACCAAAAGCATCCCAACCCATTGGGTGAAGGACATTGTAGCCTTGCGCACGTTTGTAACGGCTGAGGATATCGGTTGCGGTATAACCTTCTGGGTGTCCTACGTGCAGACCCGCTCCAGACGGATAAGGGAACATATCAAGAGCATAAAACTTCGGTTTTGATGCATCTGTCCCTGTCTTAAATGTATGATGTTCTGCCCAGTAGCCCTGCCACTTAGGCTCAATTTCTTTATGATTGTAAAAACTCATGGTCTCTCTCCAATTTTGTGATGTTACTATTATACCATTTTTGAGGGAATTTGAAAGACGAGAAATGTTCTTTTAGACTTGGATAGCAAGAAAGACCGAATCGCAAATCCAGCTTATTTAGCAGTATAAAAAATTAGCCCCCATTTGGAGCTAACTTCTATTAACTATTTGTCTCTTCCATCTTCTCACGTCCTAGTTCTCGGTAACTACGGTCGCCGACAACTTCTACGCTAAACTGGCCGTCCTCATATTCAAGGATCGTCACGCTACCATTATCTAGACCATGCGGATGCATGCCATTAATCAGATAAACAATGGTTCCGATGGTCATTCCGTGGCTCACGACAAGAGCATTACCGCCGCCTTGTTCTTCCATTTCTTTAGCAATCGCTTCAAAGCCTTCTTTGATACGGCCACTAAGTTTTTCCCAGCCTTCAGCCCAACCAGCTGTATCGACCTCTACCAAGCCCTCAGCCAGTTCAGCATAAGATAATTGGTGAACGTGGTCCACATTAAAGATACGAGGAATAATGCCCATGAAAAGATCGCCATCGTAAGCTCCATCAAAACTACCGAAACACCATTCTCTGATACGCTTGTCCATGCGATAAGGGATTTTCCCCTGCAAGCCAAGTTCATCAAGGATGATTCCCATTGTCTGAATGGTGCGACCAGAATCACTGGAATAAGCGCGCTCAAACTGTAGACCAGATTCTCGCAAACCGATTCCTAATTCTTGAATCCCTCGCTCACCTTCAGCTGTTAAGGGAGTATCGCTCCAACCTTGAGCGCGACCAATCGTGTTAAACATGGTCTTGCCATGACGTACCAAATACAATCGTACTTTTACCATTTTCCGTCCTCCGTTTGCTTCTATTATATCATGGATGATAAAACAAAAGCCACCCAGACAGGTGACTTTTGCAGGAGATTATTATGAAAAAGTTTAGGAGTTCTATTAAATAAAGATATTAGATGAAAATCAAATTCAAACTAAATCAGTGTTATCTGTTTCAAATAATATTAGGAGGTCTTTATTTAATGATTATAGTATACACATCCAACCTTAAATAGAACTTAAAATTTCTCCTATTTTCTTAATTTTTAAAACTATGAATTGGTGCTGGGATTTGGCCTCCACGAGAAATGAAATCGACAGACGAAGCTCCATTGACTTTCATTACTGGAGCTGTACCAAGAAGACCACCAAACTCAATCATATCGCCTTCTTTTCCTTTTGGAATGATACGAACAGCCGTTGTTTTCATATTGATAACACCGATAGCTGCTTCATCTGCAATCATGGCGGCAATGGTTTCAGCTGGTGTATCCTCTGGAATGGCAATCATATCCAAACCAACAGAACAGATAGCCGTCATGGCTTCTAGTTTTTCTAAATTAAGAGAACCATTTTGCACTGCAGCAATCATTCCCTCATCCTCAGAAACAGGAATAAAGGCACCAGACAAACCACCGACTTGGTTACAGGCCATAACTCCGCCCTTCTTAACTTGGTCGTTCAAGAGAGCCAGGCAGCCGTCGTTCCATGCGTTCCAACTGTTTCTAGCCCCATTTCTTCAAGGACACGTGCAACAGAATCTCCAACCGCAGGAGTCGGCGCCAAACTCAAGTCCACAATACCAAACTCCACACCCAGTCTCTCGCTAGCCATTTGACCAACCAATTGACCGATACGAGTGATTTTAAAGGCAGTCTTCTTGACCGTTTCTGCTACTACGTCAAAGCTCTCTCCACGAACTTTTTCCAAGGCACGTTTTACCACACCAGGACCAGAAACTCCGACATTGATGATAACATCTGCCTCCCCAACACCATGGAAGGCACCCGCCATAAATGGATTGTCCTCAACAGCATTAGCGAATACAACCAACTTAGCTGCCCCCATATCAGATAGAGTTGCCGTTTCCTTGATAATTCGTCCCATATCTGCTACAGCCGTCATATTGATACCAGACTTGGTTGAGCCAATATTAACTGACGAGCAAACCTTATCCGTTTCAGCCAAAGCACGAGGAATTGAATTGATGAGAATCTCATCTCCCTTTTGATACCCTTTTTGTACCAAGGCAGAAAAACCACCAATAAAGTCCACACCAATCTCTTTCGCAGCCTTATCAAGCGCTTTTGCCAGAACCACATAGTCTGTCGCATCTGTCGCTGCTCCAATCAGAGAAATAGGAGTCACCGATACACGCTTATTAACGATAGGAATTCCCAACTCAGCTGCAATTTCGTCACCAACAGTCACTAAATTAGCTGCCTTGGTCGTAATCTTTTGATAAATTTTCTCCGCAGCCACGATTAATATCTGGATCGATACAGTCTAATAGAGAAATCCCCATGGTAATAGTTCTGATATCGAAGTTTTGCTCCTCAATCATGGCAATGGTTTCAGTAACTTGTCTAATATCCATGTGCACCTCCTAGATATTATACATAGCTTCGAAAATCGCTGCACTCTGAATATTGATTTTCACATTCAAAGTTTGCCCAAAAGTTTCAAACTCATTACGAAGATAAGTGAAATCTTGTTTTTCATCACTAGAGACGACAGCCATCATCGTGAAATATTCATCCAAGACAGTTTGAGAGATATCATCAATATTCAAACCCAATTCTGCAATTTTACCAGAAACACCTGCAACAATTCCAGATTTATCTTTACCAACAACAGTGATAATCGCTTTCATAAGCAAACTCCAATTCTTCTTTTAATAGGAAACCTGAACATTAAACAGGATTCTTTTCAAATAGTATAGCATAATTCTAACTAAAATACTCAAAAACGCCTGCTTACGAAGTTGTTCTTAAGAAAAAAAACAATTTCGTAAACAAGCGTCTACTATCCCAACTTATGATGAGTGTTCCCGCTAGGACCAAGATCCTAGCGGTAGACCAGAGCTAGACTAAGAGCACAAGACTCCATCATCATAACACTCAACAAAATTGATGATTTTATACTAATTCGATGATCGCCATTGGCGCTGCATCACCACGACGTGGTTCAGTTTTAAGGATACGAGTGTATCCACCGTTACGTTCAGCATAACGCGGTGCGATTTCTGAGAACAATTTTTGAAGTGCTGTAGTAGAAGTGTACTTATCAGTTGCTTCATCATAGTTTTCAGATGCGATTTCATTACGTACGAAAGCAGCTGCTTGACGACGTGCATGCAAATCACCACGTTTACCTAGAGTAATCATTTTTTCAACAGTTTTACGGATTTCTTTAGCACGAGCTTCAGTTGTCACGATTGATTCGTTGATCAAAAGGTCAGTTGTCAAATCGCGAAGCATTGCTTTACGTTGTGAGCTAGTGCGTCCTAGTTTACGGTAAGCCATGTATTCCTCCTTTATTTATCTTTTAATCCAAGACCCAAATCAATGAGTTTGAGTTTCACTTCTTCCAAACTCTTGCGTCCAAGATTTCGTACTTTCATCATCTCTGCTTCAGATTTTTCTGTCAAATCATGCACAGTATTGATACCGGCACGTTTCAAACAGTTGTATGAACGCACAGACAAGTCCAGTTCCTCAATCGTACGATCCAAAATACGATCGTCAGATTCAGTGTCAGCTTCTTTCATCACTTCAGTTGACTTAGCAATCTCAGTAAGATTTGTAAACAAATCAAGATGTTCTGTCAAAATACGTGCTGAAAGCCCTAAAGCATCTTCTGGAATAATTGTTCCATTTGTCAAGATTTCAAGGGTTAATTTGTCAAATCCATCATTGCTACCTACACGAGCAGGTTCCACTTGATAGTTGACTTTTGTAACTGGTGTATAAATAGAATCTACAGCAAGTGTTCCAACCGGTGCATTATCCTTTTTATTTTCATCAGCAGGTACATATCCACGACCACTGTTAACAGTCATAGTCGCTTTTAGAGAAGAACCTTCACCGATTGTAAAGAGATAATGATCTGGATTTACAATTTCAATATCGCTATCTGTCAAAATGTCACCAGCTGTTACTTCAGCAGGACCTTCAACATCTAGTTCGATGATTTTTTCGTCTTCAACGTACGATTTCACTGCAATTCCTTTAATGTTCAGAATGATTTGCATCACATCTTCACGAACACCTGGAACTGTGTCAAACTCATGTAACACACCATCAATGTTGATAGATGTCACAGCTGCTCCTGGTAGAGAAGCTAGAAGTACACGACGAAGAGAGTTACCAAGAGTTGTACCGTAGCCACGTTCAAGTGGTTCGATTACAAACTTGCCATAATCTTTATTTTCATCAATTTTTGTTATATTTGGTTTTTCAAACTCGATCATTTAGTTACTCCCTCTTAAACGAAAAGCAGTGTAATGCGATGATTATACACGGCGACGTTTTGGAGGACGAGCACCATTGTGTGGCACTGGAGTCACATCACGAATTGCTGTTACTTCAAGACCAGCGGCAGCAAGCGCACGAATAGCTGACTCACGACCAGAACCTGGACCTTTTACAGTAACTTCAACTGATTTAAGACCGTGTTCTTGTGCAGATTTAGCGCAGCTTCAGAAGCCATTTGAGCGACGAATGGTGTAGATTTACGAGAACCTTTGAAACCAAGAGCACCAGCTGATGACCAAGCAATTGCATTACCATGCACATCAGTAATCATAACAATAGTGTTATTAAATGTAGCGTGAATATGAGCAATACCAGATTCGATATTCTTTTTTTCACACGACGTTTACGTGTTGGTTTAGCCAAGACTTTTACCTCCTATATTATTTTTTCTTACCAGCAATCGCAACAGCTTTACCTTTACGAGTGCGAGCGTTGTTTTTAGTGTTTTGTCCACGGACAGGAAGTCCACGACGGTGACGGATACCACGGTATGAACCGATTTCCATCAAACGTTTGATGTTCAAGTTTACTTCACGACGAAGGTCACCTTCAACTTTGATTGCATCCACTTCACGACGGATAGCATCTTCTTGATCGATGTAAGATCACGTACACGAACATCTTCTGAGATTCCAGCGCAGCCCAAAAATTTTTCTTAGATGTTGCAAGTCCGATACCATAAACATAAGTCAATGAGATTACTACGCGTTTGTCATTTGGAATGTCAACTCCAGCAATACGAGCCATGTTTTTCTCCTTTCTATCTTATCCTTGACGTTGTTTGTGTTTTTGGATTTGCTGGGCAAATTACCATAACACGACCATTACGACGAATAACTTTACAGTATTCGCAAATTGGTTTGACCGATGGTCTTACTTTCATTTCTTATCCCTCCAAGTTTTTCGATTATTTAAAGCGGTAAGTGATACGTCCACGTGTCAAGTCATATGGACTCATTTCGACAGTAACACGATCTCCCGCTAAAATACGAATATAGTTTTTACGAATTTTACCAGAAACTGTTGCTAAAATCTGATGTCCATTTTCAAGTTCAACCGTAAACATTGCATTCGGCATTGTATCAACTACTTTGCCTTCAACTTCAATCACATCGTCTTTTGCCACGCAAAAGCACCTCCATAAATTTCGATTCGATGTCTCTAGACACAGAGACAACAATTATAAGTCAGACTATCTCAGTATAACATTTTGTAGCGGATTTTTTTGCAAGTGTGAAAAAAACGCTTTATTTCAAATTTGTCAATACTTTTTTTCGATATCTGAGAAGACATCATTGATATCTTGATTACCTTCGATGTCATGAACCAAACCTTTGGCACGGTAGTGAGCAATGATCGGTTCTCCTTGAGCAATATTTACATCCAAACGACGTTTTACTGTCTCAGGCTTATCATCTTCACGTTGGTAGTAATCTTCTTCTTTATAGTCAACTGGTGGGTTAAAGACCTTGTGGAAAGTTTCTCCAGTTACGCGGTGGATGATACGGCCGCTCAAACGTTCCAAGAGACTATCTGGATTCACTTCAATGTTGATGACACCTTCTAGTTCAATGCCAAGTTCAGCCAATGTTTTGTCCAAGGCATGAGCTTGCTCGATTGTACGTGGATAACCATCCAACAAGAATCCTGTTTCTTTAATATCATCTTGTGAAAGACGTTCTTTTACGATTCCATTTGTAACTTCGTCAGGAACCAATTCACCCTTGTCAATGTATGACTTAGCAAGAACACCCATTTCAGTTTGATTTGCCATAGCAGCCCGGAACATATCACCTGTTGAGATATGTGCAACATGGAATTGTTCTACGATTTGCTGCTTGAGTTCCCTTACCTGCACCAGGTAAGCCCATAATCAAAAGATTCATGATTTGATCTCCTTATTTTATTTTTAAATAGAAGCAAAAAGTCTTTTCACCCCTATTTAAAAACAAAATAGAAGAGGGGAGACCAAACTCTCACTAATGTTAGAGTTAAACCTCCACTCCCTCAGCATTTACTGACTCAGTAAATACTTTTATTCTGTTCTGTCCATGAAACCAACATACTTACGTTTCAACAGGTAACCTTCCAATTGTTTGATTCCTTCAATACCTGTAGAGATAATGATCAAAAGACTGGTTCCTCCAAAAGCAACTGCTTCTGAAAGTCCGAAAACATCTTTTGCTACAATCGGTAAAATAGAAATCACACCAAGGAAGAGGGAACCAACAGTTGCAAGACGACGAAGAAGTTTAGACATATATTCTTCTGTACCTTTACCAGGACGAACTCCGTGGATATAAGCGCCGCTCTTTTGTAGGTTTTCTGCCGCTTTTTCAGGATTAATCTGTACAAACGTATAGAAGAATGTAAAGAGAATAATCAGCAAAGCATACATGGCAATACCAGTTGGTGAAGTTGTTGCAAGCATTTCTTGTGCTGTTCTTACCCAAGCCCAATCGTGACCTGTAGCGCTCAAAAACTGAAGAATAGCTGCAGGCGCTGCAGTAATCGAACTTGCGAAGATAACAGGGATAACTCCAGCAGGGTTTACCTTCAAAGGAAGGTAAGAGCTAGATGGAGCACCTTGTGCAATCTTAGTATATTGGATTGGAATTTTGTATTCTGCTTGTTGAACATAAGTTGTAAAGTAAATGATCAACAATACAGTAATAATCAAAATGATTACGAAAATGATAGATGAGTTGATACGGCTACTTGGGACGTTCACAAAGTAGTCCACGTAGATGCCCTGAATCATCTCTGGAATTGAGGCAACAATCCCGGCAAAGATGATCATAGAAACACCATTTCCGTATCCCTTATCTGTAATTTGCTCTCCCAACCAAGTCACAATCATGCTACCAGCTGTTAAGATGATACCAATCATGATAAAGACTTGTGGAGTAAGAGCTGTTTTCAACAATTGAGCTCCAGCCAAAGTATTAAAACCAGCTGTAATCCCGATAGATTGCACAAAGGCTAAAACAAGAGCAATATAACGAGTAGCTTGATTCAATTTTCTTCGACCTACTTCTCCTTGTTTACCCCACTCTACAAACTTGGGTAAAATATCCATTTGCAAGAGTTGGACAACGATAGAGGCCGTAATGTAAGGGCTAACACCAAGAGCAAAAACTGAGAAGTTTTTCAAGGCATTCCCTGACACCAAGCTCAACATGTTTAAGAAGGATAATCCACTTAAAGCATTCAAGCTATTGGCATTCACACCAGGAACTGTAATGCTAGTTCCGATACGAAAAACCAAAACGATAAAAATTGTAAATAAAATTTTTGATCGAACCTTCTTGACTTTAAGAGCTTCTCTTAATAATTTAAAAAACATAGGTCACCTCTCTTAGATGACTTCTACTGAACCACCTTTAGCAGTGATAGCTTCTTCAGCTGATTTAGAGAATTTAGCTGCTTTCACAGTCAATTTCTTAGTCAACTCACCGTTACCAAGAATTTTAATACCTGATTTTTCAGCTTTAACAATTCCTGCTTCGATAAGAACAACTGGAGTAACTTCAGCACCATCTTCAAAGACGTTCAATTGGTCAAGGTTCACAATTGCGTATTCTTTAGCGTTGATATTAGTGAATCCACGTTTTGGAAGACGACGGAACAATGGAGTTTGTCCACCTTCAAAACCAAGGCGAACTCCGCCACCGCTACGAGCTTTTTGACCTTTTTGACCACGACCAGATGTTTTTACCGTTACCTGATGAAGTACCACGACCAACGCGGTTACGTACTTTTACGAGAACCTTCTGCAGGTTTCAATTCATGAAGTTTCATTTTTATTTTCTCCTCTTTTGTAAAATGCTAGCGCCGATAAGGGAGAAAAGGTTGTCTCCCCCATCAACTCGCCTATACGACGTCATCATAGATGACTATATCTAGTTTTAGGGGATGGTATAGTGCACATCCCCTAAAAAAATTCATTAGTTTACTTCTTCAACTGTTACCAAGTGAGATACTGCAGTGATCATACCACGGATAGCAGCGTTATCTTCTTTAATAACAGAGCTGTTCAATTTGCCAAGTCCAAGTGCTACAACAGTTTTACGTTGTGATGGAATGCGTCCGATTGGAGACTTAGTCAAAGTAATTTTAATTTGAGCCATTTTATCCCCTTTCTTATGCCAAATCAGAAACTGAAATACCACGAAGGGCGAGAACTTCTTCAGCGCGTTTCAATTGTTTCAAACCTTCAACAGTTGCACGAACAATGTTGATTGGAGTGTTAGAACCAAGTGATTTAGATGTAATATCTGCCACACCTGCCAATTCCACAACGGCACGAACTGCACCACCAGCGGCAACTCCAGAACCTTCTACAGCAGGTTTCAACAATACTTTAGCTCCACCGAATTCTGAAAGAACTTCGTGTGGGATTGTTGTTCCAACCATAGGAACTTCAATCAAGTTTTTCTTAGCATCATCTACTGCTTTACGGATTGCTTCTGGAACTTCTTGAGCTTTTACCAGTACCAAATCCTACGCGACCGTTGTGATCACTAACAACAACAAGAGTCGCGAAACGAAGACGACGTCCACCTTTAACAACTTTTTTGTAACACGGTTGACAGCAACTACGCGTTCTTCTAATTCAACTGCATTGTCTTTTAAATGCCATTTTCTAGTGTCCTCCTATTAGAATTTCAATCCGTTTTTCACGAGTCGCATCAGCCAAAGCTTTCACACGTCCGTGATATAGATATCCACCGCGGTCGAACACCACTTCTGAAATACCTTTAGCGTTTGCACGTTCTGCAACGAGTTTACCGACAGCAACGGCTTGTTCAGTTTTAGTTCCTTTTGAAACTTCTTTGTCAAGAGTTGAAGCACTTGCGAGCGTTACACCCGCTACGTCATCAATCACTTGAGCGTAGATGCCTGTATTAGAACGGAATACGTTCAAACGTGGGCGATCAGCAGTTCCAGAGAGTTTTCCGCGAACGCGACGGTGGCGTTTTTGGCGGAGTTTGTTTTTATCTGGTTTTGAAATCACAGTTTTCACCTCTTTAGTTTTAAATCGTGTGCTATGCACAAAGTTGGAAAATAGGTTGGTGGTTGAGAATCAACCACTCAACATTATTTACCTGTTTTACCTTCTTTACGGCGAACGAATTCACCAACGTAACGGATACCTTTACCTTTATATGGTTCTGGTGAACGAAGGCTACGTACGTAAGCAGCTGTTTGACCAACTACTTCTTTTGAAATTCCGCTAACAACGATTGTTGTTGGGTTTGGAAGTTCAAAAGTAATTCCTTCTGGAGCTTCAACTTCGTCCGGATGAGATTTACCAACAGCCAAAACAAGTTTAGATCCTTGAAGTTGTGCACGGTAACCAACCCCACGCATTTCAAGTTCTTTCTTGAATCCTTCTGATACACCAACAACCATGTTGTTCAAAAGGGCACGAGTAGTTCCGTGAATAGTTTTCATTTCTTTTGAATCGTTTGGACGGTGAAGAGTTACTTCAGTACCTTCCACACGGATTTCAATATCTTTTGAGAACTCACGAGTAAGTTCTCCTTTAGGTCCTTTTACAGTTACAACGTTGTCATTGTTAGTGAGTTCAACACCAGCAGGCAACACGATAACTTTATTACCAATACGTGACATGTTTATTTTCTCCTGTTAAATTGTCAGGCCAGAATGGCCAGTTTTCACGGGGTTCAATCGATTTCTCGATTTAAAGGAACATTTAGGTTTCAATTTCAAAGTGAATCTAGGCATCGTCTCGCAGGCATAACTTTGGGTTAGGCAAGAGACGATAACGAAGAGTCACAAAGAAATTGGGAGCTAAATATTACCAAACGTAAGCGATAACTTCCCCACCAACATTCTTTTGGCGTGCTTCTTTATCAGTAAGCAAACCTTCAGAAGTTGAAAGGATAGCAATTCCAAGTCCGTTAAGAACTTTTGGAAGGTCTTCACGTTTTTTGTAGACACGAAGTCCTGGTTTAGAAACACGTTTCAAGTTAGTGATAACTTTTTCACCGTTTGGTCCGTATTTAAGGAATACACGGATGATGCTCGCTTGTTTCATTCAGATGATTTCACCGTTTTTTACAAACCTTTCTGCGTTTAAGGATTTCAGCAATCCCTTTTTTTGATGTCGACGTAGTACTTCAAGTACTTCGTGTTTAGCTTATTAGCGTTGGCTTAATACGAGTTAGAAGTTCCATTGGGCCAATATAACCATTTTGTTTTTCCTCTTACTAGTAGTTTGCAAGCGTACTACTAGTTAACATACGATACAAAGAGCGCAAGGCAAGAGCAAAAATAGTAATTTGATGTAGGAGCGATGTCTAAAGAAAATTCGGTCTTTTGCCAAAATCCGTAGTCAGTTCAAATTGGCAACCTAACTGAATTCGGCTAACCTGTGTGAGATAACCTTCCTAGAAACTTCAGTTTTTCGTCAAGTTTCCTATTTCTCACTTAGAGTTTTGACGCCCTTGATACCAATACTGATTATTTCCAGGGCAACGGCACCAGCGACACCACTGAACCTCACTGATGAAGATGGAGTTGAACACCGTGGAAGTCACGTACACGTGGAAGTGAAACTGTTACCAATTTATCCAAGAATTCGTACATACGTTCACCACGAAGGGTAACTTTTTGCACCGATCGCAACACCTTCACGAAGACGGAAGCCGGCGATTGATTTTTTTAGCCTTAGTGATCAATGGTTTTTTGACCTGAGATCAAAGCAAGCTCTTCAGCAGCTTTTTCAAGGTTTTTAGCATTTGATACTGCATCACCGACACCCATGTTCAAAACGATTTTTATCAACTTTTGGCACAGCCATAACTGATGAATAGTTGAACTGTTCAGTCAATGATGGTACTACTTCATTAAGGTATTTTTTTCTTTTTAAACGATTAGCCATTATACTTCTCCTTTCCTTCGTGATTAGTCAAGCACTTCGCCTGATTTTTTTGTTGTAGCGAACTTTTTGCCGTCTACAAATTTGTAGCCAACACGTCCAGCAACACCGTTTTTTTGTCCAAAACTTGAACGTTAGAAGCATGGATTGGAGCTTCTTTTTCAACGATTGCACCTTGAGGGTTTTTCGTTATTTGGACGTTGGTGTTTCTTGATGATGTTTACACCTTCTACAACAACTTTATTTACTTTTTGGAAGAGCAGTAAGAACAACAGCTTCTACGCCTTTGTCTTTACCAGCGATAACGCGAACTTTGTCGCCTTTTTTTACAAACATTTTATTCTCCTTTTTATTCTTACGCCCGATGGGCACCCTGGCTGAGCCAGGGGACTGTGTTGTTTTTGATTGATTAAAGTACTTCTGGAGCAAGTGATACGATCTTCATGAAACCACCGTCACGCAATTCACGTGCAACTGGGCCAAAGATACGAGTTCCGCGAGGAGTTTTGTCGTCACGGATGATCACTGCTGCATTTTCGTCGAACTTGATGTATGAACCATCTTTACGACGAGCACCTGATTTAGTACGAACGATAACAGCTTTTACAACGTCACCTTTCTTAACCGCACCACCAGGAGTAGCTTGTTTTACAGATGCAACGATTACATCACCGATGCTCGCGAATTTACGTTTTGAACCACCAAGAACTTTGATTGTCAAGATTTCGCGTGCGCCACTGTTGTCAGCGACTTTCAAACGAGTTTCTGTTTGAATCATTTACGTTTTTCTCCTTTCAGGTATGATTAGATGATGACCGCTTTCTTTCAACGACTTCTACAAGACGGAAGCGTTTTTGTAGCTGAAAAGCGGACGAGTTTCCATGATACGAACGATATCGCCTTCTTTAGCAACATTGTTTTTCATCATGAGCTTTGTATTTTTTTAGAATAGTTGATACGTTTACCATAGACTGGGTGGTTACGTTTAGTTTCAACTACAACTGTGATTGTTTTGTCCATTTTTGTCAGACACAACGCGTCCAACAAGAACTTTACGATTATTGCGTTCCATTGAAATTCTCCTTCCCTAGTCTATTATTTAGCTTCTGATTGAACAGTTTTGATACGAGCGATTTGTTTTTCACTTCTTTCAAACGTCCAGTTTGTTCCAATTGACCAGCAGCTGCTTGGAAACGAAGTTCAAAACAATTCTTTCTTCAATTCATTTTTCACGCTTCGCGAGTTCTTCTTGAGAAAGACCACGAAGTTCTTTAACAAATTCTTTTTACTTCTGTAAGTTTCATGACCTCTCCTTATTCTGCTTCACGTTTCACAAATTTAGTTTTAACTGGCAATTTGTGGCTAGCAAGACGAAGTGCTTCGCGTGCGATCTCTTCAGATACACCAGCGATTTCGAACATCACTTTACCACGTTTAACTGGTGCTACCCAACCTTCAGGAGCCCCTTTACCAGATCCCATACGTACCCCGATAGCTTTTAGCGGTGTATGATTTGTGTGGGAAAAATCTTAATCCAAACTTTACCACCACGTTTCATGTAACGAGTCATGGCGATACGAGCAGCTTCGATTTGACGGTTTGTGATCCAGTGGCTAGTTGTAGCTTGAAGACCGTATTCACCGAATGCTACTTCTTTTTCCACCTTTTTGCTTCACCGCGCATTTTACCACGGAATTCGCGACGGTGTTTTTACACGTTTAGGTACTAACATTGGTTATTTACCTCCTTTAGCGTCTTTACGAGCTGGAAGAACTTCACCACGGTAGATCCATACTTTAACACCAAGTTTACCGTAAGTAGTGTCTGCTTCTTCCCAAGCGTAATCGATATCAGCGCGAAGTGTGTGAAGTGGAACAGTTCCTTCAGAGTATCCTTCTGCACGGGCAATATCTGCACCGTTCAAACGACCTGATACTTGAGTTTTTGATTCCTTTAGCTCCCAGCACGCATAGCACGTTGGATCGCTTGTTTTTGTGCACGACGGAAAGCAACACGTTGTTCCAATTGACGAGCGATTCCTTCACCAACAAGGTGAGCATCCAAGTCAGGACGTTTGATCTCAATGATGTTGATGTGTACTTGTTTACCAGTCAATTTGTTAAGAGCTGCACGAAGTGCATCAACGTTTGCTCCACCTTTACCGATAACCATACCTGGTTTAGCAGTGTGAAGAGAAACGTTAACTTTGTTTACTGCGCGTTCGATTTCAATAGTTGAAACGGCTGCGTCAGCCAATTCTTTTTGAATGAATTTACGGATTGCAAGATCTTCATGAAGGTAATCCGCGTATTCTTTTTCAGCATACCATTTGGCATCCCAATCACGGATGATACCAACACGCATACCAATTGGATGTACTTTTTTTGACCCACGAGTTTACCTCCTTATTTTTTTCTGCAACAGCTACTGTGATGTGAGCTGTACGTTTGTTGATTGGTGAAGCTGAACCTTTCGCACGTGGACGGAAACGTTTCATTGTTGGTCCTTCGTTTGCGAATGCTTCAGATACTACCAAGTTAGCTTTTTTTCCAAACCAAAGTTGTTTTTCAGCGTTTGCTACTGCTGAGTTCAACACTTTAAGGATGATCCCTGCAGCTTTGTTTGGTGTGAATGTCAAAATAGCGATGGCATCGGCTACGCTTTTACCACGGATGTTGTCAAGAACAAGACGTGATTTACGAGGTGAAACACGCACTGTACGAGCCATTGCTTTAGCTGAAGTAATTTCTGCCATTTATGTTCTCCTTATTTTTCTACGTGTCTTCTTGTCGTCTGCCGCGTGACCTTTGTAAGTACGAGTTGGTGCAAATTCACCAAGCTTGTGACCTACCATGTCTTCTTGGATGTAAACAGGTACATGTTTACGTCCATCATAAACTGCGATAGTGTATCCGATGAAACTTGGGAAGATCGTTGAACGACGTGACCAAGTTTTAATTACTTTTTCTTTTTCGTCGTTTGCTTGAGCTTCAACTTTTTTTCATCAAATGCTCATCGACGAAAGGTCCTTTTTAAGACTACGTCCCATTTTTGTAATTTTTCTCCTTTAAAATTTAGTACCACAGCGGCTTGCGCTGCTATGCAGCGCTACCGAGCTGGCGGAAAGTGTAAGCTAGTTGCTTATGATTATTTTTTTGGTTGCGACGACGAACGATAAGTTTGTCAGATTTCGCTTTCTTGTTACGAGTTTTAAGACCAAGCGCAGGTTTACCCCCAAGGAGTAGATGGCGCTTTACGTCCAACTGGTGCTTTTACCTTCACCACCACCGTGTGGGTGATCATTCGGGTTCATTACAGAACCACGAACTGTAGGGCGAACACCTTTCCAGCGGTTACGTCCCGCTTTTACCAAGGTTAACAAGTCCATGTTGTTCGTTTCCGACAACACCAACTGTAGCACGGCAAGTTCCAAGAATCATACGAACTTCGCCTGATTGAAGACGAACAAGTACATATTTACCTTCAGAACCCAATACTTGAGCAGAAGCTCCAGCAGCACGTACCAATTCTCCACCTTTACCAGGTTTCAATTCGATGTTGTGGATCAAAGTACCAACTGGGATGTTAGCAAGTGGAAGAGCGTTTCCGACTTTGATATCTGCTTCTGGTCCTGATACGATACGTTGACCTACTTCAAGACCTTTAGGGGCGATGATGTAAGCTTTCACACCGTCAGTGTAGTGTACAAGTGCGATGTTAGCTGAGCGGTTTGGATCGTATTCGATCGTTTTAACGACTGCTTCAACTCCATCTTTGTTACGTTTGAAATCGATCAAACGGTAATGACGTTTGTGTCCACCACCTTGGTGACGAACAGTGATACGACCGTTGTTGTTACGACCTGCTTTGTTTTTAAGAGAAACAAGCAAAGTTTTCTCAGGTGTGTTTGTTGTGATTTCAGCGAAATCCAAAGAAGTCATATTACGGCGACCGTTTGTTGTTGGTTTATAAACACGAATTCCCACGATATTTCCTCCTTAGATTATTCAGCTTCAGTAGCAAACAACTCGATTGCTTTAGAATCAGCTGCAAGCGTGATGATAGCTTTTTTAGTTTTTTTGAAGTAAAACCAGTGTAACGTCCAACGCGTTTTTGCTTTTAGGTTTTACGTTTACAGTGTTCACATTCGCAACTTTTTACACCTTCAAACGCAGCTTCAACAGCTTGTTTGATCAAAAGTTTGTGAGCGCGAGTGTCAACTTCGAATACATATTTGCCTGCTTCAAGTTGAGCCATTGACTTTTCAGTGATAACAGGTTTTTTGATAACATCATACAAATTCATTATGCAAGAACCTCCTCGATTTTAGAGATAGCTGCTTGAGTAACAAGAAGTTTGTCACTATTTGCGATGTCAAGAACACTTGCAGTTGTAGCAGTCGCAACTTTCACGTTTGGAAGGTTACGAGCTGAAAGAGCTGCGAATTCATTTCCTTCTTCAAGAATAACAAGGACTTTAGAATCGATGCTCAAAGCTGCAAGAACTTTTTGCAAATTCAGCAGTTTTTTTGGAGCTGTAAATTCAAGAGAATCAACGGCTACAAATTTGTTTTCAGCAACTTTTTCTGAGTAAACAGATTTAAGTGCAAGGCGACGAACTTTTTGAGGAAGTTTGTACGCATAGCTACGTGGAGTTGGTCCGAAGACAATTCCCACCACCACGCCATTGTGGAGAGCGGATAGAACCTTGACGAGCACGTCCAGTTCCTTTTTGACGCCATGGTTTGCGTCCGCCACCTGAAACGGCTGAACGGTTTTTTTAACTGCGTGAGTTCCTTGACGAAGGCTAGCACGTTGGCTGATGATCACATCAAATACAACTGCTTGGTTTGGTTCGATACCAAAGATCGCATCGTTAAGAACAACTTCGCCCGCTTGTTTACCAGTTTGGTCGAATAATGTTACATTTGCCATTTTGACTGTATTCCCCTTTCCTTATTATTTACCAGCTTTAACTGCTGACTTGATAGTGATAAGAGATTTCTTAGCACCTGGTACGTTACCTTTGATAAGGATAACGTTCTTTTTCTGGAACAACTTGTACAACTTCAGGTTTTGAATTGTTACACGATCGCCACCCATGCGTCCTGCAAGGTTTTTTTACCTTTGAATACGCGGTTAGGTGCAACAGGTCCCATAGAACCTGGACGACGGTGGTAACGAGAACCGTGAGCCATTGGTCCACGTGATTGTCCGTGGCGTTTGATAACACCTTGGAAACCTTTACCTTTAGAAGTACCAGTTACATCAACAATGTCTCCAGCTTCGAAAGTGTCAACTGTGATTTCAGCACCAACTTCCAAGCCTTCAACGTTTTTTTGAATTCACGAATGAAGCGCTTAGGAGCCGTGTTAGCTTTTTGCTACATGTCCTTTAGCAGGTTTGTTGCTCAATACTTCGCGTTTGTCATCGAAACCAACTTGGATAGCGTTGTAACCATCTGTTTCAACAGTTTTAACTTGAAGAACAACGTTTGGAGTTGCTTCGATAACTGTTACAGGGATCAATTCGCCAGCTTCAGTGAAGATTTGAGTCATTCCCACTTTTTTCCCTAAGATTCCTTTTGTCATGAGAAAATAGTTCCTTTTCTATAGTTTTTTTATTCAAAAAGTTTTTTTAACGAGCGTTTTTTATGCTCTGGATCAAGCTTTAGATTAAAGTTTGATTTCTACGTTTACACCACTTGGAAGATCCAATTTCATCAAAGCGTCAACTGTTTTTTGAGTTGGGTTGATGATGTCGATCAAACGTTTGTGTGTACGCATTTCGAATTGTTCGCGAGAATCTTTGTATTTGTGAGTCGCACGAATGATTGTGTAGAGGCTACGCTCAGTTGGAAGTGGGATTGGACCCGCAACTTGTGCACCTGTACGAGTAGCTGATTCTACGATTTTTGCAGCCGCTGTGTCGAGTGTACGGTGTTCGTACGCTTTCAAACGGATGCGGATTTTTTTGTTTGCCATCTTTTTCTCCTTTTCGTCTATTTAAGATAATAGGCTAGCTCCACAAGAAAACCGACGCGCGTTGCGTGGCAATGCAACCGAGCGTGTCGCAACCTCTTGCATCAAAGCTAATAGCTGTTTTTCACAGCACCATAGTAGTTTAACACAAACAAAGGCCCAATGCAAGGGATTTGAGAAGATTTTTTTCGTTTTTTTGATGAAAGTGTTTTTCGAAAGAAAATAGAGTGCTAAAAAAAGTTGCTATTATATAGGAAAAAGGGAGCGAGACAGAACAAATTTATATCCAATTTGTTCGTCGTCTCGCCCCCGCACAGTTGATTAGGTTATCTTTGGAGCTTAACAAGCGAACAAAGATACCAATCAACCACTGCGTCTAGCAGTTATTCCTATTATTCTCAGATGGCTGTAGTCTTTTTTTCTTCCTATTTATCTATTTCTAGAAATTCCGTCCTGACTTTGTTATAGCCATATTTTTTTCGACGAAATGCTCACGGAATTCTAAGAGATTGTCATCCATGATGGCTTGACGGACCTGCTTCATGAGGTTGATCAAGAAAGTACAGGTTGTGGTAGCTGGTCAAGCGAATGCCGAAGGTCTCATCTGCCTTGAGGAGGTGGCGAAGATAAGCTCGGGTATAATTCTTACAAGTGTAGCAATCACATTCGGGATCCAGCGGTGTAAAGTCTTCTGCAAATTGCGCATTTTTTTCACTACTAGGCGTCCTTGACTAGTCATACAGGTACCATTTCGCGCAATCCGCGTCGGCAAGACACAGTCAAACATGTCCACTCCACGAATAACGCCATCAATCAGACTGTCTGGAGCTCCTACTCCCATGAGATAGCGTGGCTTGTTTCTCTGGTAAGAGCGGAGTTGTGAAATCAAGCACGGCATTCATCTCTTCATGGCTTTCCCCAACAGCTAAGCCACCGATGGAATAGCCTGGGAAGTCCATGCTGACCAAATCTTGAGCAGACTGACGGCGCAAGTCTTCAAATCCAGCCCCTTGGACAATCCCGAAAAGACCTTGATCATGAGGGCGACGGTGAGCCTTCAGGCCACGTTCTGCCCAACGACTGGTCCGTTCGATCGATTTTTTCACATAATCATAGGGCTGATAGAACTGAGGGCATTCATCAAAGGACATCATGATGTCGCTTCCTAGATTGTTTTGGATGGAGATGGCCTTTTCTGGAGAGAGGAACATCTTCGAGCCGTTGAGGTGGTTTTTAAAGGTTACCCCTTCTTCGGTGATGTTGCGGGTATCCGCTAATGAATAGACCTGGAAGCCTCCACTATCTGTCAAAATGGGCTGGTCCCAGTTCATGAACTGGTGCAGTCCTCCTGCTTTTGCGACCAAGTCGTCCCCGGGACGAAGCCAGAGATGGTAGGTGTTGGCCAAGATAATTCCGGAACCCATTTCCTTGAGTTCTTCTGGCGATTGGGTCTTAACGGTTGCCTGAGTCCCTACAGGCATAAACATTGGGGTCAGGGAAGGTCCCGTGAGGGGTGATAATTTCTCCCAGACGAGCACCTGTATGCTTTTTCTTTTTTTGATTAATCGATATTGAATCGGTGAATCTGTCATGGTTACCTCCGTACTGGGAAAAAAACAGTCCCAGCCTTCTTATTCCTGTCACAGTTTTTCCTGTGAGCACCTGTACGATTGTACCAAATTTTTACCGGCTCTGTCACGGACTTATGTTATAATAAAAAAAGTACTACTATGAAGAGAGTGTCATCTATGAACCTTAAACTGATTCGCCTCCGGGCACGTACCATGCAAGTCCAGCAACCGGGCTTAGCTATCCTTTTTGCTCTTCCGGTCCTGTTGACCATTCTTGCTAACTTTCTCTTAAGTGGGCAAGATCTGGTCGATCTACTACCGGATATGACCTTGCAGCAAGCAAGTATCTACATGATCCAGCGGCAGCTCTTTCCTTCTGTCGTCTCCTTTGTCATCTCCATTTTAGTGGTCGGTGCGACTTTTAGCTATTTAGATACGATTAATCCCAAGATCGAACACCGAACACGCGTGTTAGATATCTTTAAACAAGATCGCTTTACCTCTGTATTTGCCACCTTGATCTTGAAGCAAGTCGTCCTCTTTTTATGGGGACTCATCCTCTATGTGAGGGAGTCTCATCAGCACCTACGCCAGCATTCGATTTTTTTGGCGATCTACGATAAGGTGAGCAACCCTAGCACTCTGAGTGCTTCCAGTCCTGAATTCCAATCTCTCATGCAACAAATGCCTCTGATGACTGCTGGTGTCGTGCTGGGCCTGATTGGCCTCCTCTTTTACCTGCCACAATACTACAGTCTCAGCTTGGTCGAATTGATCCTCTATGAGCAATTACGAGACGGCGACTACAAAGGGAGCCTTTGGAGTCCTTCGCCAAAGTCGTGAAACCATGAAAGGGTTCCGCAGCAATCGCTTGGTGCTCGATCTAACCTTGATTGGTTGGTACTTCTTGAATTACTTCACGCGCGATGTCATCGGCTTTTATACCATGCCTTACTTTATCAACTGCCAAATTGCCTTTTTATGATCAAATCAAGCAGATTAAACAAGGGCGCGCCATTTTACAGGCCATCCAAGCCATGAAACTGAATAAGAGTAAGAAAAACCCCAGCAAGCTGGGGTTTTTCTTCTATATCAATGTTTATCATTTATAAACCGTATAGGGAGTCTCCTAAGATCAGTCGGGTGTGTTCCCGTTTGATACAGCGGTTCATGACGATATCTTCTCGTCCAGCTCCACGAAGGATTTCTTCTGCTTCTTGATTTTTCCAGCTCCAATTGTGCCCAGAAAATTTTTCGCATCCGTCTCAATAAAATCACGTGCCACATCTGGTAAAAACTCACTGCGACGGTATACATCGACGATATCTACTGGGAAAGGAATCTCCTGCAAGCTAGCATACACCGTTTCTCCAAGGATCTGACCACCGGCTGCACGAGGGTTGACAGGAATAATCCGATAGCCCCGCTCTTGCATCTCCTTGCTGACACGATGACTGGTCGTATCTTCACGATCAGATAATCCAACCACAGCGATGATCTTGCTGGTTTCTAGGTAATGTTTGATAATGCCATCACTAGGATTGCGAAATGAATAAGCCATAAGAATCTCCTTTTGTATGCGTTTCCTTTCTTTAAATAGTATAACAATACGGAAGGCATTGCAAGTGTTTGTCGTTAAAAGCGGTAGGAAACTGAAAAGTCTCCTACCGCTTTCTGTTTTGGACAAACTCAATCTTATTTGGCTTCATACCATGTTTTGCCTTCGTTTTCATCGGCTTCCAGTGGTACTGCAAGTTCGATAGCGGATTCCATGGTCTCTTTGACGAGTTCTTTGATCGCTGCCAGTTCATCACTTGGTACTTGCAGAACGATTTCATCGTGCACTTGAAGAAGCATCTTGGTCTTGTATGCTCCTCTTTCTAGCGTTTGGTCCAAGTGGATCATGGCAATTTTCAAGATGTCTGCTGCAGATCCTTGGATGGGTGAGTTGATAGCTGTCCGCTCCGCAAAGCCTCGAACATTGAAGTTGCGAGAATTGATATCTGGAATCTCCCGACGACGCTTGAAGAGGGTCTCTACATAGCCTTTGTCACGCGCTTCCCGTACCACTCTCTCCATATAGTCCTTGATGCCAGGGTAGCGTTCGAAAGTAGGTCTCAATGTAGGCCTTGGCTTCTTTTTCGACTGATCCCTAGGTTGTTAGACAGTCCAAAGTCGGAAATTCCATAAACCACACCGAAGTTTACTGCTTTTGCATTGCGACGGTCGTTCGGCGTCACATCTTCAGGTTTTGCAATATTGAAAACTCGCATAGCAGTCGATGTATGGATATCTGCCCCATGTTTAAAAGCATCAATCAAATGCTCATCTCCCGAAATATGGGCCAAGACGCGCAGTTCGATCTGTGAATAGTCCGAACTCAACAAGACACTGTTTTTCCTCTTCTGGGACAAAGGCCTTACGAATGAGACGGCCTTGTTCCAAACGGACAGGAATGTTTTTGCAGGTTGGGATCCACGCTGGACAAACGGCCCTGTCTGCGTCAAATCCTGTACATAGCGGGTATGGATCTTCCCATCTTCCAAAAATCCAATCTTGAAGACCGATGACATAGGTCGACTGGATCTTAGCAATTTGGCGGTATTCAAGAATCTTAGACACAATCGGTGCAATTGGAGCCAGGCGTTCCAAGACATCAACGGCTGTTGAATAGCCGGTTTTGGTCTTCTTAGTATATTCAAGAGGAGTTCCAATTTTTTTCAAAGAGGATGACCCCCAATTGTTTTGGAGAATTGATGTTAAACTCTTCGCCCGCCAGCTCGTAAATTTCTTGGGTCAAGCGCTCCAAGACTACTTCGTTTTCCACCTGCATGTCTTCTAGGGTCTGGCGCTCTACCTTGATCCCCGCGATTTCCATCTTGGCCAAAACAGCTGCTAGCGGTTGCTCCATATCATAGAGCAAATCTAGTTGGTCATGGGCCTGCAACTGCTCTACCATGGGCTCTTCCGTGTCTAGTAAAACAGCGACTTTCCGTGCCAAATGCTCTAATAGGGCCGTCTTTTCTGGGATAGCTTTTTTGGCTCCCTTGCCATAAACGACTTCGTCCAGCGGTAGCGCAATCTGACTATAGAGACTCGCAATGGTTGAAATTTCATTGTCCTCTACGGTCGACAAGAGATACTTGGCCAATCGACTGTCAAACGCGGGATTTTGAAGGGTAATGCCCAAGTGGCTGAGCAAGACCTTAGCCCGCTTGAAGTCATAGACCTTGAGGGGCGTTTTTTCGAGAAATTCTTTGAAAATCGGTGTTTGTAAAAGACCAGTATCTGTACTCGCGTAGAGCTGACCCTTGGTCCCCCATGCGAAACCGATGATGGGTTCCGTATGGTAATTGTCCCCAAAAATCTCAAAATGGAAGAAACTATCTTCCGTGAGCATATCTGAAGTGACTTGCTCGACTTCTGTATAGTCAATGGCTACAGGAGCTGCTTCTTCTCCACTGAGATCCAAGGCCTGACGGAGTTGCTTGAAGCCCATCTCCTCATAAAACTTGGCGAGATTTTCTAGATGAGGGCCCGTATAGGTGATATCGTCCAGCCCAATTTCAATGGGAGCATTGGTATCGATGGTTGCGAGAGTCTTAGACAGATAGGCCTGCTCCTTGTCGTTGATGAGGTTTTCCTTCATCTTAGAAGCCTTCATCTCGTCGATATGCTCGTAAATGCCATCAAGAGAGCCGTACTTTAGGAGTAGTTTGATCCCGGTCTTTTCTCCGATTTTGGTGACACCCGGGATATTATCCGACTTATCTCCCATCAAGGCCTTGAGGTCGATAAATTGCTCTGGTGTCAGTCCCATCTTTTCTTTGAGATAGGCTGGAGTGAATTCTTCAAACTCTGCCACCCCTTTTTTGGAGATTTCAACCACCGTATTGTCATCTGTCAGCTGGATCAAATCCTTATCCCCAGAGACAATGGTCACATCAAATGGCACCGAGGTAGTTTCTGCCATCTTATCTAGCGTTCCAATAATATCATCCGCTTCATACTGGGCCAGCTCATAATGGCGGATTCCCAAATGATCTAATTGCTCACGAATGAAAGGAAACTGCTCACGGAACTCATCTGGAGTTTTTGCACGGCCCCCTTTGTAGTCGGCATACATCTCCGTCCGAAAAGGTCGTCTTTCCTGCATCAAAAAGCAACGAGGACATGGGTTGGTTGGATGCGCTCAAGAGATGGCTCAACATGAGGTTAAAGCCATAGACCGCATTGGTATGCAGACCATTGGCATTTTTTGAAGCGATCAATTTGATGATAGAGTGCGAAAAAAAGGCACGAAAAGCGACGGAAGACCCGTCGATGAGTAGTAATTTATTCTTTTTTTCCATAGGCCTATTATACCACGAATCACAAGGTCTCTGGTACATAAAAACTCTACCCTTTCGGGTAGAGCCTTCTTTAGGAGTTTCTTATGAAAAAAATGAAGAAGTGTTTATTCGCCGTAACAAGAACCTTGTTGTGGCAATTTCTTAAAAGCGTTTTTGGATAATTAACTGAGATTTTTCATTTTCTGTACCTCATTTCTTATTGGATGAGTACAGTATACAAGAGAAACCTAAACGATTCCTTATAGAAAGCTTCAAGAAAAACTAAAAGCTGAGGCGCAAAAACACGCGGTTGTTTTTTTCCTACAAGCTGGTAACTGAAGATGGAGCCCTGTCTCATCTTGGCTCCAAGAAAAGAGCTGACTTTCTCCAAGGAGCTCTAGCTTTTGAATGCGCGCATGAAGAATTCTCGGTTGCTTGAGATCATAGGGCGAGAGACGGCAAGGTCAGCTCTTCCGTCCTTCCACTTGGTTCCAGCTGGATAGCATAAAGAGGCCATCACGCATGGTATAGCGGAAAATCTTGGCTGGTATAGAGTGGCGCTTGCCCGTCTGAGAAGGAACCTTCCTGGGCCTCGGTCGGTCCGTCCGATGACACCCGCCAAGGCCGACTCTGATAAATAGCTTCTCCATTTACCGCCAGCCAGTCCCCGATCTCTGTGAGGATGTCTTGGTCTTGCTCAGGGATCGTGCCATCTGCCTTGGGTCCAATATTGAGCAGAAGATTGCCATTTTTGGCCACAACATCAACTAAATTTTGTAGCAATTCCTTACTGGTCTTGTAGGCTAGATCCTGGGTATAGCACCAAGAATTACGGGCGATCGCGGTATCCATTTGCCACGGAAAGGCTTGCATCTCTCCGTATCCTCCCGCTCCATCTCGACGATTCCTGAACCGAAAGGGAGGGCGTCCTGTTTGTAACAAACAGCCACCTTGCGATCCTCTTGTGCTGCTAGATTGTAATAATAAGCCAAAAAGCGCATCAAGTAGGGACGGAAACTCTCATGCTGGATCCACCAGTCAAAATAAAGGAGCTCTGGCTGGTAGTCCCGCACCAGTTCACAGGTTCGCAACAGCCAATCTTCCAAGAATTCTTTGCTTGGATAAGGCTTGGAAGTCAGATCAAAAATGATCCTTTGGGCTCTGGCTCCGCTGGCCAATAAAGGCTGTCTCTTGGGACTTCTTGCGGAATGTCACTAGTGAATTCCTTGCCATGTGAAAAAGAAAAAAACTGGTGTTCTGCCCGGTGAGAGGACGTACAGAAGTGCAGGCCACGTTTTTCTGCTTCCTTCCTCAGCTCTCCTAAGACATCTCGTCTCGGCCCCATTTCTAAGCTATTATAAGGCGAGAGAGTAGAGGCATACATCTGAAAACCATCGTGGTGCTCCGCAACTGGAAAAAGATACTGGGCTCCCGCTTTTTTGAAAGAGATCTAGCCAAGATGCCGGATCAAAAGCGATCGGCTGTAAAAAGAGGAATGAGATCCTTGTAGCCAAAGCTGGCCTGGTCTCCAAAATGCTCTCGATGATAGTCATAGCAAGGATTCCCTTGGATATACATATTTCGCGAATACCATTCCGAACCAAAGGCAGGTACACTGTAGACGCCCCAGTGGATAAACATTCCAAATTTGGCATCTCGATACCAATCTGGACAGACTTGATGGCTAAGAGAGTCCCAGGTTGGTTCAAAAAGGACCTGACTGGACAACTTGATCAATCTCTTCAAGGCTTATCATTCTCTTCTCCTCTTTTCTTGTTACTACCTCTATTGTAACGAGAAAAGCCTCGTTTGTAAAGACAAACGAGGGGAATGTTTAAAAATAGTAGACAAAGAGCTTGATCTAGGAGAATCAAGCTGATGATGAATGGAATGAAGCTTCTAGCCCTTCACTGCTTGAGAAATAAAACGAGCGATGGCGTCTGTCTCCCCTTGGTGGAGAGCCTTAACGATTTTGGACCCCACAATAACTCCATCCGAGACCTTGTTGAAACGGTGAACATCCTCCATGCTGGAAACTCCAAAACCTGTTAAAACAGGAATGGACGCTATTTCGTGTAATTGGGCCAAAGTGGTGATCCAAATCATCTCGATAGCTACCAGCTTTCCCCGTCACTCCATTGACAGCAACGGCATAGATAAATCCTTCTGCATCTTGGATCAATTTCTTTCTGGCGCTCGATTCCTGTGGTTAAGCTCACTAGTGGCACCAAAGCGATGTCTTTATCCACTAATAGAGGCTCTACCAGATCCGCATGCTCATGAGGAAGATCCGGAATAATCACTCCCTTTGACCGCTGTTCCTTCTACATCTCTAAAGAAGTTTTCGAGCCCATATTGGAACAAGGGGTTGAAATAGGTCATGATGACCAAAGGAACACTTGTCTCCAAGCGCTGGATCGTTTGCACCAGTTCCTCTGTCGTCGTCCCATGGGCTAAACTTCGTAGTCCCGCCTCTTCAATCACAGGGACCATCTGCCACCGGATCCGAAAAAAAGGAATGCCAACCTCAATAGCTGAGACACCAAGCTCCCTCCAAAAAAATTGGATGGTTTCCTGCAAACCTGCCAAGCCTTTTTCATGATCTCCTGCCATAATATAAGGAACAAATATCCCTTGCTGCTGGTCTTTCAGCTTTTGTAAATGCTCTGTTAAGGTCTTTCCCATCTTACTCTCCCCTCTCTTGTTCTAGGCAGTCTTTGACTTGTACCACATCTTTATCCCCACGACCTGATAAGCAAACGATCATGGATTTTTTTCAGGCCCCATCTCCTTAGCCAACTTTCACCGCATAGGCGATAGCGTGGCTCGATTCCAGGGCTGGAATGATTCCTTCTACTTTTCGAAAGCAATTGAAAGGCTTCTAGGGCTTCTTGGTCTGTCACAGGCACATAGGTCGCCCGCTTGATGTCATGGAAATAAGAATGCTCTGGCCCAATCCCTGGATAATCGAGACCTGCTGAAATCGAGAAAGCTTCTAAAATCTGTCCATGCGCATCCTGTAAACACATCCATCAAGGCGCCGTGAAGGACTCCCGGACGCCCCTTGGTCAAGGTTGCTGCATGCTGGTCTGTATCCACTCCAAGCCCAGCAGCTTCTGCCCCATACATGGCAACAGAGGCATCCTCAACAAAAAGGATAAAAGAGGCCCAATGGCGTTCGATCCACCTCCTACACAGGCTAAGACTGCATCTGGTAGCGCACCATCATTTTGCTCTGCAAATTGGCGTTTGGCTTCTCGACCGATGACACTTTGAAAATCACGGACAATTTCTGGGAATGGGTGAGGTCCTAGAGCAGACCCCATGATATAGTGGGTATCCTCCACATTTGCTACCCAGGCTCTAAGGGCAGCATTGACCGCATCCTTGAGAACACGTGACCCATCTGTTACTGATTGAACCTTGGCGCCCAATAACTCCATCCGAAAGACATTGAGGGCTTGGCGTTTGACATCTTCTTCCCCCATGTAGATGGTGCATTCCATATCAAATAAAGCAGCAGCCGTTGCCGTTGCAACACCGTGCTGTCCAGCCCCTGTTTCTGCGATGATCTTCTTTTTGCCCATCCGGTGTGCCAATAAAACCTGTCCTAGGGCATTATTAATTTTATGAGCCCCTGTGTGGTTGAGGTCTTCTCTTTTAAGAAAAGATCTTGGCTCCACCGACATACTTGGTTAGATTTCTTTAGCGTAATAGAGCGGTGTTTCCCGACCGACATATTGTTTCAGAAGCTGATCCAATTCTGCTTGAAAAGAAGGATCTGCTTGACTTTCTCTGTAGGCTTCTTCTAATTCTAAAACTGCTGTCATCAAGGTTTCAGGGACAAATCGTCCCCCGAACCGCCCGTAAAATCCGTTTTTGATCTGGTTGTTTATATGCCATGCTTGACCCTTTTCTATAAATCGTTTTATCTTTTTCTTGATCTTTTTATTCCATTTGTCTCGACCCCACTGGATACATCCACCGCATAAGGATGAAAGAAGCGAATAGCATCTGCTACATTATCTACTGTCAAGCCCCCTGCAATAAAGAAGGGCTTTGTGAAATTTTGGGTTTCGAGTTCTTGCCAGTTAAAGGTCTGCCCACTTCCTGCTACAGGAGCATCAAAGAGCAGATAATCAGCACCAGTCTCAGGAAGAGTTGCGTCTTTTCCCCACTTGAACAGCGCGAATCGTCTGTTGGGGAAGGTCTTGCAAGATGGTTTCATCCATCGGTCCCATGCACTTGTATCAGGTCCAAGCCCACAACTTGGCAAGCTTGCTCCACTTCTTCTCTTTGTGGTGATACAAAAACACCGACTTTTTTTGAACCCCTTTGGAATGCCTGTAGCCAACTGCCGAGCTTGCTCCAACGTGACTTGCCGTTTGCTTGGTGCAAAGACAAAACCAATGTAGTCCGCACCGGCTTCAACAGCTGTCTGGACGGCTTCCGGAGTGGACAATCCACAAATTTTAACCTTTGTCAATCTGCAACTCCTTTACTTTTTCAGCCACATTGTCTGCCTTCATGAGGGCTGTCCCAACGAGAATGCCATTAAAATAAGGAGCCAGCATGCGCGCGTCTGCTGCTGTGAAAATAGCAGACTCCGAGATGTAAACCGGTTCTTGTTCAAAGCTTGTCGCCAATTCCAGGCTAGTATGAAGATCAGTCTCAAAGGTCACCAAGTTGCGATTATTGACCCCGATGATCTGAGCACCAATCCGGTGAGCTACCTCTAGTTCTGTCAGATTATGGGTCTCCACCAAGACCTCCAGGCCAAGATGGGTCGCAAAATCGAAGAGTTCTTTCAGACGAGTCTCTGATAAGGCTGCAACTATCAACAAGATCACGGTTGCCCCTGCGTTTCGCGCTCGAATCAGTTGCTTTTTATCCACAATGAAATCTTTGTTGAGGGTGGGGATAGGTACTTGACTAGATATTTCCCGGAGATACTCGATACTACCCTTGAAAAACACTTCATCAGTCAAGACAGAAATCATCACGGCCCCATTTTCTTCGTAAGTCTTAGCCTGCGCGACGATATCCACATCGACATGAATATCTCCCAGACTCGGGCTAGCCTTTTTCACTTCCGCAATGACCTGAAGCTTTTTCTGGATGACTCTTTAGGTAATCATACAGGCGGTAGGTCTCGCGCAAAGGTTGGAGTTCCTCTTCTTTCATCGCAGCCACTTCACGCGCCTTTTTCCTTTAGAATCTTTGGCAAGAATTCTTGACTCATTTTTTGATACTCCTGTAATAATCTCAATTTCTCAAGGGCAGCCCCACTGGCAATCACTTCACGTGCCAAGGCAATCCCTCCTTGATAGAATCTACCTTGCCGTTGGCATAAAAACCAAGGCCAGCATTCAAGACAGTCACCTCTAAGAAGGGACTTGCTTCATTCTCCAAGACGCTGAGCAAATTTCCGCATTGCGTTTGGCGTCTCCACCTCGTACTTGATCAATTTCAATGCGCTCCATTCCGATATCTTCTGGTTGAAAGCTGGATAAGGTAACCTGTCCATTTTCCAGAATAGCGAGCTGGGTTTCTCCATCAAGGCCTGCCTCATCCAAACCTTGTGGACCACTCACTACCACTGCGCGTTTTCGACCTAAATTCTTTAGAATCTCTGCCGTACTTTCCAGCATATCCGGACGACTGGTTCCCAATAGCTGGGTTTCTAGAGGAATCGGATTGATAAGAGGACCAGTTAAGTTCATCACCGTTGGAACCCCTAATGCCAAGCGAGCGGGCATAATATAGCGCATGCCAGGATGTAGATTTTTGGCAAATAGGAAGACAATTCCCGCCTTTTCAAACACTCGTCCCAAGTCTTCTGGACCCAAATCAAGGTTAATCCTTAGAGCTTCTAGTACATCCGCAGAACCAGATTTAGAAGAGATCGAACGATTTCCGTGTTTCGCCATCTTGATGCCACCACCAGCAAGGACGAAGGCAGCTGTTGTTGAAATATTGAAACTATAAGAACGATCGCCCCCCGTTCCACAATTGTCCATTGCTCCTTGAACTTCTGTAGGAATAGCGACTGCATAGGCCTGCATCACTTTTGCAATAGCCGTCCGCTCTTCAACCGTTTCTCCCTTCATTTTGAGACCTAGAAGAAGGGCCGTCACCTGTGCTTCTGAAGCACGACCAGCAACGACTTCCTCCATGGCAGCTTCTAACTCTGCACTGGTTAGATCCATTCCTTCCGCTATTTTTGCAAGCACTTGTTTCATCTTCCGCTCCTTGACTAGTTTGACAAAATTTTCGATGGTCTTGAGCCCATCTGGCGTCCCGATACTTTCTGGATGGTATTGAAAACCATAAATCGGTAAGCTACGGTGTTGAATCCCCATAATCGCTTGATCATCCGTCGTCCGAGAGGTAATGACAAAATCCTCTGGCATGTCTTCAATCGTCAGCGAATGGTAGCGCATGACTGGGACTTCTTTTGCGACACCCGCGTATAGCGGAGAGGAGCTTCTAGCTGGATCTGGCTTTGTTTGCCATGCATGACCTGTGGTGCCAATCCCAAAGCGCCCTCCAAAAACTTCCGCAATCGCTTGATGCCCCAAGCAAATCCCCAAGATTGGTTTGACCCCTGCGAAATCTCGGATCATCTCCTCCATCTTGCCCGCGTCCTTTGGCCAACCTGGACCTGGAGAAAAGACCAAGGCATCTGCTTCTTGGGCAACCTGGTACAAATCCGGATCATCATTTCGAAGCACCTGGACCTCATCAAATTTTCCGATATACTGTGCTAAATTGTAGGTAAATGAATCGTAATTATCGACTAATAAAATCATCCTTCTTCTCCAATCCTTGTCATCGATTTTTGCCTTATTGACGGTTTCTTGGTATTCATTTTCAGCGATCGAATCATAAACGATTCCTGCTCCGGCCTGCACATAAGCCTTCTTATTTTTGAGGATCATGGTTCGAATCGCAATAGCAAAATCGAGATCCCCCGTCACAGAGAGATAGCCAATAGCACCCTGCATAGACGCCTCGTTTTCTCTTTTTTTCTGCCTCATAGATTCGCTTCATGGCTCGAATCTTGGGAGCACCCTGAAACAGTCCCCAGCTGGAAGAGTTGCCTTCAGAGCCTCAATGGAGGCTAGTCCAGGAAGTAATTGACCCTTGACTATACTCGTCAGGTGCATGACATAACGGAAGAATTCCACTTCCATATATTTGGTCACTTCAACTGAACCATTTTGAGCAATACGACCAATATCGTTTCGCCCTAGATCCACCAACATCCGGTGCTCTGCGACTTCTTTTGGATCCCCTGCCAAATCAGCTGCCAATTTCCGATCACTCTCTTCATCGAGCCCTCTGGGACGCGTGCCCGCAATGGGATTGGTTGTCACCACTCGGTCCTTGACCGACACCAGACTTTCTGGACTAGCACCGATAATTTGGTACTCCCCAAAATCATAAAAGTAGAGATAATTCGAAGGGTTGGTCACGCGCAAATTGCGGTAATAATCTAGTGGTTTTCCTGAAAAATCAGCTGAAAAACGTTGACTGAGCACGCATTGGAACATATCTCCTTTTCGAATATAGTCCCGCGCTAGGGCCACCATTTCCTCAAACTCTTTTTGCTCCAAATGATTGTGGAAATGAAGCGCATGCAGGTCCTTGTCTTGAAACTCTTCCTTTGCAGGTCTTGCCAACTGTGCTAATACTTGCTCCAAGCTCGACGCTTGCTCTGCTTCACTCCGTCCACTATAGAGGTTCTCTTCCACCACATAGACCTTTTCCTTTTTGTGATCAAAAATCACATAGCTTTCATATAAGAAAAAGTGAAGATCTGGTGTGCCGATCGTATCTTCAGGAATGGAACCAATGTTCTCATAGAGACCAATCAAGTCATAGCCGACAAATCCAATCGCCCCACCGTTAAAAGGGAGTTCCTCTGAAGTTTTCCTTTTGACCGTGATGCGATTCAAAAAGTCCAAAGGATCCTCTTCGATAATTTGATCATTGTAATAGAGGACACCATTTTCAAACTTGACTTCACTGACCGGCCGATAAGCTACAATTGAAAAACGCGCATTCTCTTTTTCACGAGGGATCGACTCCAAGATCATTTTATGGGGCGCATCCAAACGCATATAAGCCAAAATTGGACTCAACACATCAGCAGATAAAACTTTTTTCATATCAGAAACCTCTCTTTTAGAACTCTTTTATTCTAAGGAATTCAGACGCACCTTTGCTTGCTAAGGCGATCAAGGGTATCCCATCGCTCTGTTTGCGCTTTGGGATCAATGTGCCTAAGCTCGCTTCGCTTGCTAAGGCACATAGAAAAAGCCCCTCACACAAAAAAACTGTGTGAGGGCGTAGTGTCCGCAGTGCCACCTCTTTTATAGGGAAAAATAGCTGGTCTTTCCCTACATCTCTATCTCCTCTATCAAGGAGTTGCACGGTAAGGGTGCCAACCGAATTCACATGGGTTAGAATTCATTGATCATAACAGTCCAATTTTTCATCAGTCGCTATTGCTTGTTCACAATTCCCACAAGCTCCCTGAAAATAGCTGACTCATTACTTTTCTGTTGCTACCATTATAACCCTTTTTTTCTTAGAAAGTCAATAAAAATTTTTTTAGTCTTTTTTTATACTTTTTTTCTACACTAATTTAATAAAATCAGCTCAAAGAGCCCTAGCGGCCCGTCCTTTTTATCCCTAAAAATAGGATACTCAACAAAGCCAAAATTGCAGGGACCACCTTGGGTCAAGATAATCTTTTTATTGGCTGTCATCGCACCGTAGGCTGCAGCTCCAATAATAAAAAAAGCACAAAAAAATTGTAACAACTTCACTATTTTTTTAGAGACAAACAATCCATACAAGAGGAAGACACCAATCAAGGCATTGTATATCCCTTGATTCTTAAATAAAGAGGTCACAGATGGGCGAGCGAGTTCTTCTTTATCCATGTTGAAAAACCCGACTTGTGGTATCAGATGTGGTTCTGATGCTCTCCAAATAAAAAAATATACAAATGCTCCAGTGCAGCAAGACTTGCTAAAATAATCGTCAGTAATGACATCGTAGATTCTCCTTTTTATTCAACTGTTATTTGTTCAATGCCAGATACTAATTTGTCCAGCAGGTAAGAAAATTGCTCTTGTTCTTGAGCAGTCAAAATCCGACTCATCTGTTCTTTCACCGCCACATGATGGCGAGGGGGATGTTTGACCAAACGATTATAGGCCGTATCCGTCAAATGAATTAAGATTTCCCGCTGGTTCTTTGGATTTCGACTCCGATGGACAAATCCTTCCTTTTCTAAAATTTTGAAATGCCGCGTTAAAGCAGCTGGATCAATCCGCAAGCGCTCCTGAACCGCGATCTGATTGCAAGGCGCTTGTTCTAATAAATCCTGCAAGATTTGGTAACGTGTTAAGCTAATCCCTAGGCGCTTTTCAAAAAGTTGCGTAGTTGATTGATCCGCCAAGCGTAGTTGGTAGAGCAAATCATTTATTTCTGCCATGTTCCTTCCTCTATTCATTTTTGATAGATCAATAATTGACTAATCAATTATAAAATATTTCATATCCTTTTGCAAGGAAAAGAGCTTGCACTGTTTTTTCGCACAAAAAAAGCCGCCTGATTTGGCGACTCTTAGGGAGATTATTATGAAAAAGAAAAGTTTTAGGATTTTTCTAAACAAAGTTAGGAGGTCTTTGTTTATGCTTCTATTATAGCGGACATTTCTTAAAGAAAGCTTACGACTTTATTTCAAAATGAAAACAAATTCTTTACAGATTCTTTCAGCGTTTAAAATAGCTGGAATATCTAGTAAGGTGTTCATCTGATGATTGCCTTGATAGTCAGACGACAAAAAATTGATACTCTGAATCTGGCTATTTCTTGCAAAGTCAATATCCAGGCTCCGATCCCCAATATAGTAGGTCTTTTCTGGCTCTATCCCGTACTTCTCTATCAGATACATGGCAGCTTCTGGGTCAGGCTTGCGGGCAAAACCACTTTGACTGGTCAAAATCTCTGTAAAAAAAGATTCTAAACCCAAGTCCCGCAGGATGACAAAGGCATTCTCTCCCTTATGGGTATAGACAAACTGCTCAATTCCAGCTTCTTGTCCCCAGGCTAGGACATCACGCGCCCCATCCATCAGAAGGACCTGGGCATTTTTCTCTGCTAGACTTTCTGCTCGGCGATGATTCAAGTCAGTCACATCCAGATGATACTCCTCCGCCACGGCTACTAAAAGATCTTGAACCGAATGCTTCAAGATGAAATCTTTAATGCTGGCTCGGTCAAACGGAAGCTGATAAGTTGCATAGGTCTCCTCAAGACCTGCCAGAATAGCATCATAGGAATCCAGCAAAGGTTCCGTCCAAATCCCAAATAAAGGCTCGTTTTGTCATTTTTTCTTCTCTCCTACTTTTCGTCTATATAGCTGACTCAAAAATAGCCAACGAAAACCATTGTCGAGCAGTGTCCCCGTCCAGACCCCTGGAAGGCCAAAGCCAAGGGTCACCCCAAGCAGATAACCGGCTCCAATTCGAATGACCCACATGCCAATCGTCGTTGCATAAAATGGAAGTTTCCCATTTCCCAAGCCTTGCCAAACAGCTGTATAGATGACCGTTCCTGCTGTAAACGGCGTTCCCAACAAAGAAAAGAGGACAACCGATAGGCTAGCTTCTACTGCTTTCACATCCTGTGTGTAGAGATGGGTCAGAAGAGTGCCCCCAAAAAAGATTCCCAAGGCAATAGGTAACATTAATACAAAGGACAAGCAGTAAGACTGCTTTCGAAGGCGGGCAATCTGCTCAAGATCACCTTCACCCAGGCTCCGTGCTACGAGCATAACCGTCGCTGTGGCCACTCCAAATACAGGCATATAATTAAACTGGGTCTAGGGTCTCTCCGATAGCATTTCCTGCGACTGCCTCGGTCCCAAAAGCAACCACGATCGCAATGATCACCACATCTCCGGCCCGCATCATCAGCCGCTCTCCGGCAGCTGGAAGTGCTAAGTTCAAGAGCTTACGATCCAATCCCCAACGAAGGGGTGCAAAAGGTAGCTGGACCTTTTGCCACAAGAGGATGACGCCCACCAGACGGGCCAGCACCGTCCCCAAAGCTGCGCCGACAATGCCCCAGCCAAAAAGGAAAATGGCCACAGAGGAGAACAGAGCGTTTAATAGATTGGTCAACAGGCTCACATACATAGGAATACGTGGATTGTTGGCCACCCGAACCAAGGAGCCCAAGGTCGTCATCAATCCTAAGAGAACTATGGTCCCGCCAACCAAGGAAAGGTAAATCCCCCCACTTTCGGCTACTGCAGCTTCAGTCCCCAACAGCGAAATCATCTGGCGTCCAAATAACAGCGAAGCCCCTCCTAAGAGAGCACTCAACAACAAGGTCACCTTCAGTGACTCTGTCGCATGGTAGGCAATATTATCTTGATCTTTTTCGCCCAAGCTTTTGGACATGACACTGGCAACTGCCGCACCCAGTGCCAAAAAGATAGCCTGATAGATGGTGATGATATTCCCTGCGACGGAAACACCTGAAATGGCAATCAAGCCCAGGTGAGCTACTAAATAAGAGTCCACCATGCCCATCAGCATTTGTAAGAAATTTTTCACCCATGGCAGGAAGGGCGATGTTTAAGATTTTTTTGTATGAATTCATGCGTATATAAAAGAGCCAAACGGCTCTTTTTGATCTTTCTAATACAGAGAATTAAAGTCCCAAGTAGTCTTCTACGGCTGCTTGCATATCTTTGGCTGCCACGCTTGTACGATGGCGAACCGGTGCAGTTTCAAGGCCGTCTACAGCCGGTGGCACAGGAACACCTGAGAGTGTGTGTAATTTAGTCAAGGCTTCGAAATCACCTAGACCTGTCTCGCCCGTCACCGCTTCTACTGCCACAACTGGGAATTTATAAGGACTTGCTGTAGAGGCAATGACTGTTTTAGCAGTATCTCCTGTTTGGGTCCGGTATTTTTGATAAACGGCTGATGCTACGGCTGTATGAGGGTCTTCGATGTAATCAGACGCTTCATAGACCCGCTTGATCTCTGCAGCAGTTTCTGCTTCATCTGCGTATGCAGCCGCAAACAAATCTAAGATGTCTGCATCAAAGTTGGACAATTGGTACTGACCTGTTGCAACAAGGCTTTCCATCAATTCTTTGGTCTTTGTGGCATCATTGCCTACCAAGTGGAAAATCAAGCGTTCCAAGTTTGAAGAGACCAAAATATCCATCGATGGACTGGTGGTCACCTTGAACTCACGTTTCTTATCATAGACATGTGTTTTGAAGAAGTCTGTCAAGACATTGTTTTTCATTTGACGCACAGATCAATTTCCCAACTGGAAGACCGATTTGTTTGGCATAGAAAGCTGCCAAGATATTTCCAAAGTTTCCTGTTGGGAACGGTAAAGTTGACTTTTTCTCCCGCTGTGATTTGGCCTGTCTTCACCAATTGCGCATAGGCGTATACGTAATAGACAACCTGAGGCACCAAACGACCAATGTTCATAGAGTTGGCTGATGAAAATTGCATCTTGTTGGCTGCTAATTTTTCACGAAGCGCCACATCATTGAACATGTGTTTGACATTGGTTTGGGCATCGTCAAAGTTTCCATCGATGGCGATGACATGGGTATTGTCTCCAGTCTGAGTCGTCATTTGCAATTCTTGCACCTTGCTGACACCATCTTTTGGATAAAAGACAATGATCTCTGTCCCTGGAACATCTGCAAAACCTGCCATGGCAGCTTTACCAGTATCTCCAGAAGTCGCCGTCAAGATGACAATTTTATTTTCCAAACCGTGCTTTTTAGCTGCTGTTGTCATAAAGTAAGGCAAGATCGACAAAGCCATATCTTTAAAGGCAATGGTGGAACCATGGAAGAGTTCCAAATTGTATTGCCCATCGAGTTTGACAAGAGGAGCAATAGCTGGGGTATCAAACTTGCTGTCATAAGCATGAGAAATACAGTAGTCCAACTCTTCTGCTGTAAAGTCGTCCAAAAAGGCTGACAAAACAAGCTTGGCCACTTCTTGGTAAGAAGCGTCTTTGAGGGTATCAAAATCCAGCTCTACTTGAGGATAAGAGACTGGAGTAAACAAACCGCCATCTGTCGCCAATCCTTGAAGGATGGCTTGACTAGCTGTTACAGTATTTTTTTCATCTCGTGTTGATTGATAAACTAATGTCATGACTGTTTCATTCCTTTACTAGTAGTCTTCTCATTATATCATAAATGTCAGAAAATTTAACGGCTTTTCGCCAAATCTTGGCAAAGGTCGGCAAACAGAAGCTAGATAAAAGAGAGCAGGCGCAACGACTTTGCTCCTACTCCCATGCGAATCTGTTTTTCAGGTGTCTGAAAGACTTGATCAAGCCAATCCCAACTCTGCTAAAACAGATGGGAAGTCTTTCTTCAAGCTTTCAAGAGCTACCGTTACTTCTTGACGAGTTTGGTTATTTTTTTCACAGTAACTTGACCGCTCTCAACTTCACTACTTCCTAAGGTAATCAAGGCTTTGGCCGCAAAAGACATCTGCTGACTTAAATTGTGCCTTGAGCTTGCGTCCAAGATAGTCACGTTCTGCCTTGAAACCTTGGATTCGAAGGGCTTGAACCAAGCTAAGCGCTGCTTCATTGACCTCATCTCCTAGGACAGCGATATAGGCATCTAGGCCTGTTTCGATCGGTAATTCAATGCCTTTCTTTTCAAGAACGAGAAGGATCCGTTCCACACCGATACCAAATCCAAAACCAGCTGTCGCAGGGCCACCGAAGTATTCAACCAAACCATCATAGCGACCACCCTGCACAGACTGTCAATTCATTGCCTTCAATTTCTGTAATGAACTCAAAAAAATCGTGTGGTTGTAGTAATCCAAGCCACGCACCATATTGGTATCGATGACATAGGCTACCCCCAAGTCTTCCAACATCCGACGAACCGCATCAAAATGCGCTTGGCTTTTCTTCATCAAGATAGTCTAGGATGGAAGGAGCCTGTTCAACCGCCGCCTTGTCTTCTTTTTTTCTTTTGAATCCAAGACACGAAGCGGATTTTCTTCTAAGCGACGTTGGCTGTCCTTAGACAATTGATCCTTCATTGGCAAGAGGTAATCAATCAAGGCTTGACGATAAGCCTGACGACTAGCAGGGCTTCCCAAGGTGTTCAAGTGCAAGGTCACATTGTCAATTCCTAGTTCTTTTCAGGAATTGCGCTGCCATGGCAATGGTTTCGACATCCGTTGCAGGATTGCTCGATCCAAAGCATTCTACCCCAATTTGGTGGAATTGACGCAAACGACCTGCTTGAGGACGTTCGTAGCGGAACATTGGGCCTATGTAATAGAACTTACTTGGTTTTTTTGTACCTCAGGCGCAAAGAGTTTATTTTTCTACATACGAGCGGACAACAGGAGCTGTTCCTTCTGGACGAAGCGTGATATGACGGTCTCCCTTGTCATAGAAGTCATACATTTCTTTGGTAACGATATCCGTCGTATCCCCTACTGAACGGCTGATGACTTCATAATGTTCGAAGATCGGTGTGCGGATTTCATCATAATTGTATCGCGCAAAGACCTTGCGTGCAAAAGCCTTCTACATATTGCCATTTCGCTGAATCGCCAGGAAGGATATCCTGGGTCCCTTTTTGGTTTTTGTAATTTCATAGCCTTCATCCTTTGTCTTACTTTTTGCCTCTATTTTTACCACAAATTCGAAGAGAAATGGAGGCTGGACCGAATTTCCTTCGTTCGACACGTTCAAAAACCTCTTTCTCTTCTTGCCTTATCAGCCCTGAATTATGAGAAAATGGAATCCATACTACACTGAAAGGATCTTGCGATGAGAGAGGATATCAAAATCAATGACCGCGCCCTCGCACTAGAGAAGCTGTTAATCGAAAAATTGGAGCTTGTATTTGATACCGATGTTGAGTTAGATGTCTATAACCTGGGACTGATCTACGAGATCCATCTAGATGAAGCCGGCACTTGCAAGGTGGTTATGACCTTTACCGATACGGCTTGTAGCTGTGCTGAGAGCCTTCCGATCGAAATCGTCGCTCGCCTAAAAAGAAATCGAGGGATCGAAGATGTCAAGGTCGAAGTGACCTGGTCACCCGCTTGGAAAATTACACGAATCAGCCGATACGGGCGCATCGCCCTTGGTCTTCCACCACGATAACAATCATTACCATTTAAGAAACGCAGTCAACTAATGAAGGAAGACCTCTTTGGAAATCCGATCCATAATAAATAAACGAGGAACACCAGCTCTGCCATCAGAGTTTGTTCCTCGTTTTTTTATAATGTTTGAATCCATTCAAACTTGTTCACTACCAGAATGGACTAAGCCTCATCAGCTTTTTGGTTCTGGAAGGATTTGATACAACACAATCCCAAGAATTGTTGACGTTGCGACACCAGTGATTTGAAGTCCCCCAATGTGGAAAATAAACCAAACCACCGATTCCCTGATACTAGGATCACACTTGCAATCAAGAGATTCTTTTTATTATCAAAAATCAATCTTGTTTTTCAACTAAGATTTTTCAAACCGCTGGCCGCAATAACTCCCAAAGAGGGCGATCGACAAATACCTCCCCAAATACAGCGGTCGGAATCGAATTCAAAAGAGCTGATAGCTTTACCAATAAAGCTCATGACAACCGCAATCACTGCTGCACCTGCGATAACATATACTGAATAGATCTTATTCAAGGGCCATCACCCCGATATTTTTCACCCATAAGATGTTACCGGAGGAGCTCCGAAAAAGAATCCTGCAATGATTTGTGCCAAAGCCATCTCCTGTAAGAGTATGGTCCAAAGCCCAGGATCTTGGAAGAAATCTCGACCTGTCAGACTATTTCAAGACCATCACGTGACCAAAAGTGCTCTGTCATCGTCACAAAAAGCAATTGGAGCCATGGTCAAAATGGCACTTGGATACAATTTAAAATCATAATTAACAAATGGAATATCAAAGCTTTGGAATTTGGAACCATTTGGCTGAAGCAACGGATGCAGAAAGTGGACAAAATCTATGTCCTGTAAGCAGACCTAAGACCAAGAGAAAGATATAGCCCTACGATTAACCCTAGCAAAATAGGAATCACTCCGATAATTTTCTTGCCATACATATTAAAGAGAATAACAGCAAAAAGAGTGACCATTGAAATCAAAGCAGAGCTCGTACCGCTGTATTTTTCCATCGATCATGGTCGCATCGCTCACAGCTGTTGAGGCAAGACTCAAACCGATCACAATGATAATTGGCCCCTACCACGATCGGTGGAAGTACCTTTATCAATCCAGGCATTCCCAGCAAAGCTTGACAATCAAGGCTACAAAGAGGTAGACCAAACCACCCGCCATGGCACCCTTGGGCAACTGCTGCGATTCCCATCTGTCTTCATCAACATCTGCATAGCAGCAATATAAGCAAAACTAGATCCCCATGTAGGCAGGGAATCTTATACTTGGTCACGGTCAAGTGAGCCAAGGTTCCCCAAACCAGATGAGAAGAGAGCAATGGCAGGATCAATTCCCAACCAAAATTGGTACCAGTACTGTCGCCCCAAACATGGCAAACAAATGCTGGAAAGATAAACCAACCAATAAACCTGGTTTTGGCATATCAGATACATCATATTTTAACGTCATTCACGATCGTAAAAACCTCCTAAAATTAAAGATGCAACAAGTTATGGCTGAATAAAAACATCTACCTTCGATGACCGAATCATAAGGGAGTGCTCATGCTCCATCATCGACGATTTCTCTTTTTTCATCAAACCACTTTTCAACTATACAAAAAAATCCCCCACAACAAGGAGATACACAAAATATAGGCTGGTCTTCCCAGGCCTTTCATTTCCATAGCTCCTTGCCTGCCTCTCTGGACAGTATTAAAGGATTGATTCGATTAGTCACAATTATAGCAAATTATAGACGGATTTACAAGAAAAATGACAGATAATACACTCAAATCCCCCAAAAAGTAATATTCATACGCTTCAGCGACAGGGTTGAAAAATAGCGACTTTGAGCCAAAAAAGAGGCTGGGACAAAAGTCCTAGCCTCTCAATTATTTTTGGATTGTCGAGCAAGACGCAGTGGTTGAGTGGGCTCTACTACACTGATTTCATCAGCTTTTACAGCCCTACTCAACTGTGCGGAGGTGGGACGACGAAATCGAATTCTAACGAATTACCGATTTCTGTCCCACTCTCTCTTTGGACAAAGTCGTCCTTGCAATTACTGTTTACCAGACTGTTCCATATTCCAGAAGTCGGTCACAGCACCACGTGATGCTGAAGAAACGATGTGGGCGTATTTACCCAGAACCCCACGGCTATACAGTGGTGGCAAGGTTGTTTCAGCCTTCCGTTTTCGCTAACTCTTCGTCTGAAACGTGCATGGTGATTTCTTTGGTATCTTGATCAACTGTCACCAGATCCCCAGTGTGGAGGTAGGCGATTGGGCCACCAACCTGAGCTTCAGGCGCAATGTGACCGACAACGAGACCATAAGTACCACCTGAGAAGCGTCCGTCTGTCAAGAGAGCCACCTTGTCTCCTTGTCCTTTCCCAACAATCATGGATGACAAGGACAGCATTTCCGGCATACCAGGACCACCCTTAGGACCCTACGAAACGAACAACAACAACGTCGCCATCCACGATCTCGTCTGAAAGAACGGCTTCAATGGCAGCTTCTTCAGAGTCAAAGACCTTAGCAGGGACCCGTGATGTTACGGACCTTTCACACCTGATACTTTGGCAACCGCCCCTTCTGGAGCCAAGTTCCCTTTCAAGATGATCAATGGACCATCCGCACGTTTTAGGATTTTTCAAGTGGCATGATAACTTTTTTTGACCTGGTGTCAAATCAGCAAAGGCTTCAAGTTCTCAGCTACTGTTTTACCAGTACATGTGATGCGATCCCCATGAAGGAAACCATTCTTAAGAAGGTATTTCATGACGGCTGGCACACCACCGACATTGTAAAGGTCTTGGAAGACGTATTGACCTGATGGTTTCAAGTCAGCCAAGTGAGGCACGCGCTCTTGGAAATCGTTGAAGTCTTCAAGCGTCAAGTCCACGTTAGCTGCGTGAGCGATCGCAAGCAAGTGAAGAGTCGCATTGGTGGATCCACCCAGTGCCATGGTCACTGTAATCGCATCTTCAAAGGCTTCACGGGTCAAGATATCAGATGGTTTCAGTCCCATTTCAAGCATTTTCACAACTGCACGACCTGCTTCTTCGATATCGGCTTTTTTATCAGCTGATTCAGCAGGGTGAGAAGAGGAACCTGGTAAGCTCATCCCAAGGACCTCGATCGCTGTCGCCATGGTGTTGGCCGTATACATCCCACCACAGCCACCAGGGCCAGGGCAGGCATTACATTCTAGTTGCTTCACTTCTTCAGCGGTCATATCACCGTGGTTCCATTTCCCGATTCCTTCGAAAACAGAAACCAAGTCGATATCCTTGCCATCAGATTACCCGGTGCAATGGTTCCTCCGTAGGCAAAGATCGCTGGGATATCCATATTGGCAATGGCAATCATCGAACCAGGCATGTTCTTATCACAGCCCCCGATGGCCACAAAGGCATCCACGTTGTGACCGCCCATAGCCGCTTCGATAGAATCCGCGATGATATCACGTGACGTCAGGAGAAGCGCATCCCTGGTGTCCCCATAGCAATCCCGTCCGCAACTGTAATGGTGCCAAATTGGACCGGCCAAGCTCCTGCATCTTTCACACCTTCTTTGGCCAATTTTCCAAAATCGTGGAGGTGGATGTTACAAGGGGTATTTTCCGCCCATGTCGAAATCACTCCGACAATCGGTTTCTCAAAGCTTTCATCGGTCATTCCCGTCGCGCGAAGCATGGCACGGTTGGGAGATTTTACCATGCTATCGTAGACACTACTACGATGGCGTGTATCTAATTCTGTCATGTCATTCCTCTCATCGTCATTTTTTTACCATTATAGCATAAAAAGAAGGCCCAAAAGATAGATCCAAGGACTTTGAGATCAACAGGAGAAGAAACTTTTCCTCAAAAATTTCAAAATTTTTTGTCAAGTAACTTTACTTTACAAAAAGTTTTTGTTATACTGTTAAAGTTGATGAAAATCAAACCCTAATTGAATTTATATCTTAAAAGGAGAAATAAACGAAATGGCAGTACCTGCGTCGCACATCAAAAGCGAAGAAAAACAAACGTCGTACGCACTACAAAAGTAACAGCTCCATCTGTAAACTTTGACGAAGCAACTGGAGATTACTCACGTTCACACCGTGTATCACTTAAAGGATACCACAAAGGACGTAAGATCGCTAAAAAGTCGCATCAGCTGAATAATAGAAGGGAGATACCATGCACGTAAATATACACTTGAACACAAAGAATCTGGTGAACGCTTGTACCTTACTTCTAAAAACAAACGTAACACTCCAGACCGTCTTCAATTGAAGAAATACTCACTAAAACTTCGCAAACACGTTGTGTTTACAGAGTGTGAAAATAGGGGTTCACTTACACGTCAATAGATGTTAGAAAAACCTTGATTTAGCCGATTCTTGAAATTCTAAATTTCATCATACATGCAATATAAATCAACCGAATCATCTACCTTTTTCTACCACCTGAAATAAGAATAATG
>BNJU01003785.1_pt1 | contig 80214 bp, 89 predicted proteins | sample 8539281 | NCBI WGS metagenome assembly BNJU01 (sample SAMD00202456, study PRJDB9452) | human saliva metagenome | isolation source: human saliva | place: Japan
TTATGTCCAGATTTTTTTATTTTTGATAGAACGCTGTTATCCTTTGGCTCAATAATGAAAAAGATAGACAAAAAACTAGACCGAGATAAGCCTATCTCGGTCTAGTTTGTGTTTAAAGAAAGTTGCTTACCAGAGGATTTCGCACTGGCTCCCGACAGCGTTTTGGAAGGATTCAACTGGTGGCTGGTCGGTGATAATGCAATCCAGGCTAGAGTAGTTGGAAAGTTTGAAATAATGACTGGTGTTAAACTTAGAGTGGTCGGCCAATAGAATTGCCTTGTCGCTATTAGCTATCATTTCCCGCTTGATGTGCGCCTGATTGTGGTTGGCTTCGTAGGCGGCGTAGCGATCCAATCCGCGGCAGCTAAAAAACAGTAAGTCTGCATGGAAATTGTTGATGAAGTTGGCAGCAAAATCGCCCAGCGCAGAATTGGTCCCGCAGCCAATATGTCCGCCTGATAAAAAGAGGGTAACATTTTCAAAGTTATTTAGCTGGCGGGCTGCTTCAATACCATTTGTTATGACACGTAGGTTCTGGAAAGGTGCCAAATGCGGAATGAGCATAGCTGCAGTCGTAGAGCTGTCAATGAAGATAGACTGGTTATGAGTGATAAAAGTTGAAGCAATTTCAGCAATTTGTTGCTTGCTTTTTTCTTCTTCACGGGCGCGAGCAGAATACACATATTCTACATTATTAGCCGTAATCAGCATGACTTCACCATGAGAGCGGATGATCTTCCCCTCTTTTTCTAGCTCAATCAAGTCCCGTCGAAGCGTTGATGTAGAACAGTACAAAAGTTCTTCAAGTTGGGCGGTTGCAATAATCTTTCGCTTGCTGAGAATGTCTATAATTCGACTCATTCGTTCCAAAGAAACCATAGTGACCTCCACCGATGAACAAAGCTGAACATTTATGGTCACATTATAACACAATAAACGAAAAAAAATCAATATAGTAACCATTAGATTGAACGATTATGAACATTTTTGGCCATATTGTTATATAAAAGTTGGTTATTTATCAATTAAAGGTACAGGTATTGAATGCGCTTACCAAAAATACTATGATGAATCCAGAAAGGAGTGAGATTATGGATCATCAAGAAGAAATAATCCGCGAACAAATATGTGATGTATGCCACAAGATGTGGCAACTAGGCTGGGTAGCCGCTAATGACGGCAATGTCTCAGTCCGTCTAGACCAAGATACCATTATTGCAACGCCAACAGGTATCAGTAAGAGCTTTATCACGCCTGAAAAACTCGTCAAGCTCAATCTAAAAGGGGAGATTATCGAGGCTCAGGACGGCTATCGTCCATCCAGTGAAATCAAGATGCACATTCGCTGCTATGAAGAACGGGAGGATGTGAATGCTGTTGTCCACGCACATCCGCCAATTGCGACTGGCTTTGCGCTGGCTCATATTCCGCTTGATACCTATTCCTTGATCGAGAGTGCCATTGTAGTAGGAGCAATTCCCATCACTCCCTTTGGTGTGCCATCTACTATGGAAGTGCCAGATGCTATCACTCCGTACTTGCCAGAACATGATGTCATGTTACTTGAAAATCATGGTGCCTTGACAGTAGGAAGCGATGTGATTACAGCTTACTATCGGATGGAAACCTTGGAGCTGGTTGCTAAGACCACTTTCCACGGACGCATGTTGCTTTCTACTAGGGAGTTGAGGAGGAGGAAATTTCTCGTCCAACCTTGGAACGCTTGTTTGCAATGCGGGCCAATTATAAAGTCACAGGCCGTCACCCTGGTTATCGTAAATATAATGGTGACGGAAGCATCAAAGAATAAGAAACATTGGAGGAAATGATTATGACTCAACATCCACGTATTGGAATTCGTCCAACCATTGACGGACGTCGCCAAGGTGTTCGGGAATCACTAGAAGTACAAACCATGAATATGGCTAAAAGTGTGGCTGACTTGATTAGCTCAACTTTGAAATATCCCGACGGTCAGCCTGTTGAATGTGTTATTTCGCCATCTACCATCGGACGTGTGCCTGAGGCAGCCGCATCACATGAATTATTCAAAAAATCAAATGTCTGCGCGACTATCACAGTGACACCCTGCTGGTGCTATGGTAGTGAAACCATGGATATGTCGCCAGATATTCCGCATGCTATCTGGGGCTTCAATGGCACTGAACGGCCAGGAGCTGTTTATCTCGCTGCAGTACTGGCTTCACATGCGCAAAAAGGAATTCCAGCTTTTGGTATTTATGGCAGGGATGTCCAGGAAGTTAGCGACACTGAAATTCCAGAAGATGTAAAAGAAAAAATTCTCCGTTATAGTCGGGCCGCTTTGGCAACAGGACTGATGCGTGACACAGCTTACTTGTCCATGGGCAGCGTCTCTATGGGAATCGGCGGCTCCATTGTCAATCCAGATTTCTTCCAAGAATACCTAGGTATGCGTAATGAATCAGTTGATATGACGGAGTTTACTCGTCGGATTGACCGGGGCATTTATGATCACGAAGAATTTGAACGGGCCATGGTTTGGGTCAAAGAACACATCAAAGAAGGTGTGGATCGTAACCGTGAAGACTTGGTTCTTTCTCCAGAAGAAAAAGCAAAACAATGGGAATTTGTAGTCAAGATGTTCATGATTGGCCGAGACCTTATGCAAGGCAACCCTCGCTTGGCTGAGCTTGGCTTTGAGGAAGAAGCTGTTGGGCATCATGCCTTGGTTGCTGGCTTCCAAGGTCAGCGTCAATGGACAGACCACTTCCCGAACGGGGACTTCATGGAAACCTTCCTCAATACTCAGTTTGACTGGAACGGCATTCGTAAGCCTTATGTCTTTGCGACAGAAAATGACTCGCTCAACGGTGTGTCTATGCTCTTTAACTATCTCTTGACAAATACACCGCAAATCTTCGCAGATGTCCGGACTTATTGGAGTCCAGAAGCGGTAGAACGTGTTACAGGGCATCAGTTAGAAGGTCAGGCAGCTGACGGCTTCCTGCACTTGATTAACTCTGGCTCTTGTACTCTGGATGGAACGGGGCAAGCCAGTCGAGACGGCAAGCCAGTCATCAAGCCATTCTGGGAATTGGAACAAAGCGAAGTAGATGCGATGCTTGAAAATACAGACTTCCCACCAGCCAATCGCGAATACTTCCGTGGTGGCGGCTTCTCTACTCGCTTCTTGACCAAGGGCGATATGCCTGTGACCATGGTACGTTTGAACATCCTTAAAGGTGTAGGTCCGGTCTTACAAATCGCTGAAGGTTATACTTTGGAATTGCCAGAGGAAGTGCATCATACCTTGGATAATCGAACAGATCCGGGCTGGCCAACCACTTGGTTTGCACCGCGTTTGACAGGAAAAGGTGCCTTCAAGTCTGTCTATGATGTTATGAACAACTGGGGAGCAAACCACGGTGCTATCACCTATGGCCATATCGGAGCGGATTTGATTACGCTGGCTTCTATGCTGCGTATCCCAGTCAATATGCACAATGTGCCAGAGGAAGACATCTTCCGTCCCAAGAACTGGTCACTGTTTGGCACAGAAGATTTGGAATCAGCCGACTACCGTGCTTGCCAATTATTAGGGCCAATTCATAAATAAAGATTTTGGGTGGGCGTGCCTCTTTCTGGGCATGCAGCCTACCCAATAGAAAGAGAGTAGCTTAGATGACCAAGACAATTATTCTAGCCTGCGTAGGTGGCTTAACAACAAGTATGCTGGTAGAGCGAATCAATGAAGTTATTCATCGTGACCAATTGGATTATTCCTTTTATTCCATTGGGATTACGGGTATGAATAACTTGAAGAATATTGATGTCTTATTGCTCAGTCCGCAATTAGCCTATTTAGAAGAAAAGGCTAAGCAAGCCTACAGGTGCCAGTCGCAGTCATTAGTGATGAAGATTTCGAGTTGATGAGAGGCGAAGAAGTACTTCGTCAGGCTGAAGTATTGATGGACTAGGCCTATGGCAGGACAAGACAAAGGCTCAAGCCAAGAGCTGATGCGACTGATTATCAAGAGTAGTAAAGTGACTGCGCAAGTCATGCAGAGTTTGGAGTTGGCTCAGTCAGGTCAGAAGGAAGAAGCAAATGCTGAGTTGGAACAAGCGAGAAAACTCAGCGTGGAGGCTCACAACTTACAGACCAGCCTTATCCAGTCTGAACTGAGTGGTCAAGCCAATCCTCCAAGTCTGCTGGCGGTCCATGCTCAGGACCATTTTATGAATAGCCATTTATTACTCGAATTGGCCGCCGTATTTCTCAATCAAATAGAAGAAATCGAAGATTTAAAAGCAAGAATTGCAAAACTGGAACAGGTAGGTGAGTAGCATGGATCATCCTGTCATATTAGAAATGAAGGGCATTGTTAAAAGCTTCGGTCCAGTCCGAGCCTTAAAAGGGGTCAATTTTGACTTGCGGGCTGGTGAAGTGCATGCTCTAATGGGTGAAAATGGGGCTGGTAAATCCACTTTGATGAAGGTCTTGACTGGTATCTATGGAGCAAATGAGGGTAACATTCATTACAATCAAGAAGAGGTGGTCTATTCCAAGCCCAAGGAAGCAATGGACGCAGGAATCGTTATCGTTCACCAAGAATTGAATATGATGAACCATCTAACAGTGGCTCAAAATATCTTTATAGGACGGGAAGAAGTTCAAGGCAGCTTCTTTATTAACGATGCATCCAGTATTAAGAAAGCAAAAGAACTCTTTAGTCTTTAAAACTAGACATCAACCCGACTGAAAAAGTAGGAAATCTGACAGTTGGGAAACAACAAATGGTCGAAATTGCCAAGGCCCTCTCAATGGATGCCAAGGTGATTGTCTTTGACGAACCGACAGCAGCTTTGACTGAATCGGAAATCAATGAGCTCTTTGTCATCATCGACGACCTGCGTGCAAAAGGTGTTGGTATTATCTACATTTCTCACCGGATGGATGAGATTGCCCGAATCACAGACCGCGTGACTGTTATGCGGGACGGTGAGTATGTAGGCACGGTCAATACCAAAGATACCACCAAGGATGAAATCATCTCTATGATGGTTGGACGGACGATTTATGAAGATCCTAAGGCTGCGTCAACAGTAGCAGAAGATGCTCCTGTGGTGCTGGAGGTGAAAAACCTCTGTGCTGGAACGGCCGTTAAAGATGTGAGTTTCAAACTCCATAAGGGTGAAATTCTAGGCTTCTCAGGATTGATGGGAGCCGGTCGGACAGAAGTTGCCCGTTTGCTGTTTGGTGCAGACAAAAAAGAAAGCGGTTCCATTATTATAAATGGGAAAGAAGTGAGTATCAATTCTCCCCAGGATGCCATTCGGGAAGGGATTGGCTACTTATCTGAAGACCGCAAGCGCTTTGGCTGTATCGTGGACATGACCATTGCCAACAATACGGTTATAACCAATCTTGATAAGTATATCAAGGCTGGCTTGATTGATGATGGTGCTATTGTCAAGGCAAGTGATCAGTTTGTTCAATCTTTACATACCAAGACACCGTCATCCAAACAGCTGGTTCGCAATCTTTCGGGAGGAAACCAGCAGAAAGTGGTCATCGCCAAATGGCTGGAACAAAATAGTGATATTTTAATCTTTGATGAGCCGACACGAGGGATTGATGTCGGTGCCAAAAGTGAAATATACACACTGATGAATGATTTGGTTGCTCAAGGCAAATCCATTATCATGATTTCGTCAGAACTGACAGAAATCTTACGGATGAGCGATCGAATCGTGGTCATGTGTGAAGGTAGAAACGGGTGAGCTGGATATTAGCCAAGCAACACAAGAGAGAATCTTGGCGCTAGCGACTGACCGTTAAAAGTGAAAACAGAGGTGTTTACGTATGGAAGAGAAACAATCCTTATGGATGAAATTAGAAAAAACAGTTGGTTTACAAAAGCTGATTGCCTTGATTGCCTTGGTGGTAATCTTTGCCTTCTTTGCCATCTCCAGCGAATCATTTCGTTCGTTTGATACGGTAGTCAGTATCTTAGATGCGTCATATTACATTGGTTTCCTTGCCATTGGGGTTACATTTGTCATCATTACAGGTGGTATTGACCTCTCTATTGGTACAGTAATGATGTGCTCGGCTATTATCGGGGGTGTCCTTCATACCAAGATGGGCTGGCCGCTCTGGCTGTCTTTGCTGGCCATTCTAGTCATTGGAGGATTATTCGGCTTGCTGAATGGAATCATGGTCGCAAAATTCGGTTTGCCGCCTTTTATCGCGACACTGGGTACGATGATGATTTCCCGCGGTCTGAGCTCCATTGTCTCAAATGTCCAAAGTGTGACCTTCCCTCTTCGTGGAACAGGTGAAGGTTGGTACAAAGATTTATTCCGAACTCAGGATAATTTCCCGACAGGCTTGATCGTGCTGGTGCTTGTAGCTGTCCTTGCTGCGGTAGTATTGAACAAGACAAATTGGCCGCTATATCTTCGCGATTGGCTCCAATAAAGAAGCCACTCGTCTGTCTGGGGTCAATGTTGTCAAATGGGAAGGCATGGCCTATGTCATAGGCGGTCTGTCAGCAGGACTTGCTGCTGTTGCTTATGCGGCCACCTACTCTACGATTCTGCCAGGTACTGGTAACGGTATGGAGCTGGATGCAATTGCCGGTGTCGTAGTAGGGGGAACTTCTCTAGCTGGTGGTGTCGGATCTGTTATTGGTACCATTATCGGGGTCTTCATCATGTCAGTCCTGAAAATTGGTTTGCCTTATATCGACCTACAGCCCCACTATCAACTCTTTATTACTGGTTTCGTTGTTATTGTCGCTGTTTACTTTGATATTTTCATTCGCAAGAATAAGAAGAAATAAGTACAGCCCTCGCTATCATATATATGAGTGTATAAAATATAATAGGAGCTTTTATCATGAGAAAATCATTTAAATTTGCTACTGCGGCACTTCTTGCTTCTGCTGCGATTGGACTAGTTGCTTGCTCTTCTAAGAAAGACAACAATAAAGCTACAAACAGCAAGGGTGGAGACTATCGGGTAGAAGTAATTGCCAAAGGCTTCCAACATGACTTCTGGAAAGCCGTTAATAAGGGTGCTGAACAAGCTGCAGATGAATTTGGCGCTAAGATTACTTTGTCGGCCCTCAAAATGAAACCGCTATCGCAGAACAATTGGAACAGTTGAACAATGCCATTAACAAAAATCCAGATGCGATTGCCTTAGCAGCACTTGATACCGAATCAGAGCTAGACGCTATTAAACAAGCCCAAGCGAAGAATATCCCGCTGATTGGTTTTGACTCAGGGGTTCCCGGTGCACCAGACGGAGCAATCAAAGCAACCGCCTCTACAGACAACCATGCTGCTGGTGCCAATGCAGCAGAACACTTATTCCCGATGCTAGAAAAGAAATTGGGCGATAAGCCGGTTCGTATCGGAGTGGTTTCCCAAGAAGCAAACTCACTCTCTATCACACAACGGACTTCCGGTTTCATTGACAAGATGGTTGAGTTGCTAGAAAAGAAAGGCATCAAAACGGCTGTTGTTGGTCATGATAAATTCAAAAATAATGTCTCTGAATCAGATGCCAAAGCTATCATTGAAGTTCGTGTACCAGCTCAAGTAGACGATGCAGCAGGTAAGACAGAAGCATCCACTGTGCTTGAAAAATCAGATACAGTCGCTATTTACGGTTCAAATGAATTTGCAGCCAAAGCTATTATCAACGCAAATGGCAGTTTCAAGGAATCTAAGCTTGGTGCAGACAAGATTTTGGCTGTCGGTTTTGACTCAGGTGCCTTGCAGCAAGATGCGATTCGCAACGGTCTCTTTGTAGGATCTGTTACGCAAGACCCGATTCAAATCGGCTATCAATCTGTAAAATTAGCTATTGAAGCTGCTCAAGGGAAAGAAGTCAAAGATGTAGACACAGGATCAAAATGGTATGATGCCAAGAACATTGACTCTGATGAAATCAAACCATTGCTTTACCAATAATCAAAATCGTTTGTAAAGATTGGTGTATTGGAGGAGATGAGAATGACATTGATGAAATTACTGGCCATTGACCTAGGTGCTAGTTCAGGTCGTGTCATGCAAGCAATTTACAATGGCCATAGTATCCAGCTATCAGAAGTTCATCGCTTCAAAAACGAGCCGATGAACGTGAATGACGGTCTTTATTGGAATATCCTGCATCTGTTTGGAGAAATTAAGATTGGGATCAAGAAAGCTTCAGTAGATGGGATTCCTATTCGATCTATATCCGTTGATACATGGGGAGTGGACTATGCCTACCTAGACCAAAACGGTGATCTGCTCTACCAGCCGCATTGTTATCGTGACAATCGTATGGGCAATACGAAGAAACTTTTTATAAGAAAATCAGCAAAGAGGCGCTTTTTGAGGAGACAGGCGTACAGCCTGCCTGCATTAATACTGTCCTGCAAATATTCGCTGATTTGCAGGAAAAGTCCCATTTGGCAAGAGTTGCAGAGCGCGTGCTCTTCATGCCGGATTTGATTAACTATCTTTTGTCAGGTGTTTTATCCAGCGAGTATACCATTGCCAGCAGCAGTGGTTTACTCAATATCGATTCTCAGACCTGGTCTGACAGCGTTTTTGAAACGCTGGGGATTCCTAAAAAGTGGTTTGGTGAGGTGACACAGGGAGGAAAAGTCCTTCGAAGTCTGTCGCCACGGATCACACAAGAGCTGAAAATTGAGCCATTTGATGTCATTGCAGGGGCTGGTCATGATACAGCGGCAGCTGTTCTGGCTATTCCTTATGCGAATGAGCAGCCAACAGCCTTTATCTCTTGCGGTACTTGGTCTCTGGTCGGTCTAGAATCTCAGAATCCTGTAACCAGCCAGGAAGCTTTAGCGGCCAATCTGACCAATGAAGGCTGCTTTGACGGACGCTATCGGATTTTGAAGAATACGACAGGGCTCTGGATTATCCAAGAACTGCAGCGGGACTGGCGCTTGCAAGGTCAGGACATCAGCTTTGCTGAAATGGTGACACTGGCAAGAAACGTCACGAATAATCGCTCTTGGATTAACCCCAATGATGCTATTTTTGCAGCCCCAGGAGACATGGAGGCTAAGGTCAAGGAGCGTTGCCATATGACCAACCAGCCTGTCCCTCAAAGCAAAGGAGAGGTTGTCCGAGTGGTCTTGGAAAGTCTCGCTTTTGCCTATCGTCAAACCGTGGAGCAAATTGAGAGCTTGACCGGTCAAAAAATCGAGCAGATTCACATGGTCGGAGGCGGTATCCAAAATGAACTGCTCTGTCAGCTGACAGCTGATGTAAGCCAGAAACCAGTCCTAACAGGGCCGATTGAAGCCAGCGCTTTGGGAAATATTTTGGCACAGCTTTTGACCTTGGGTGAGATTCAAGATCGGCAGACTGCCCAAAAGCTCATCAAGGATTCAGAAAAGACCAAGCAATACCAGCCTCAAGAGGATTCAGATTTGGCTCGGTCCTATCAAGAATTTCAAGCAAGTATGAAAGTAGGAAGCTAGATGTTAAAGCATATTCCAACTATTTTAAGTCCAGAATTGGTCAAGTATCTGATGGAGATGGGCCACGGAGATGAAGTGGTCATTGCTGATGCAAACTTCCCTGCCCATCGGATTGGTCAGCGGGTTGTTCGCTGTGACGGCCACGGAGTTCCAGCACTGCTAGATGCTATCTTGACTGTCCTGCCCTTGGATACTTATAGTGATTACCAAGCAGGTCTTATGCAGGTAGTGCCGGGAGATACGACTATACCAGTCATCTGGGAAGACTACAAGGTTTTGTTAGAAAAGCACTATCCAGGTACAGCCATTAAAGAATTTGAACGCTTTGCTTTCTATGAGCAGGCAGAAAAAGCTTATTTGGTCATCCAAACGGGCGAGGGAGCTCTGTACGGCAATATCATTTTGAAAAAAGGTGTCATTACCAGCTAATGAAAAAACAGGTAAGAGGTGGACAAGGCTGCTTCTAAAAAGGAGTGTCCTTGTTCCTCATCTTTATCTGGAGCTTTCTTTGCTTTTTTTATCAAATAACTTGTTAAAAAAATCACAAAAATCTTGCAAAAATCTGCTTTTTGAAGTATTATTATATTAACAATATGAATTGTAAAGGAGAAAATATATGTCTACATTTTACGTACCCGCTGTCAATCTTATTGGCAAAGGTGTTGTCAAGGAAGTTGGGCCTTATGTTAAGGAGCTGGGTTATAGCAAGGCCTTGCTGGTGACGGATAAGTTTATCGAAGGCAGTGATATCCTGCCGCAAATCCTAGCACCACTAGATGCGGAAGGCATCCAGTATGTGGTCTTCAGCGATGTTGAGCCAAACCCGACTTGTAAGAACGTCATGGATGGTGTAGCTGCTCTCAAGGAACACAACTGTGACTTCATCATCAGTGTCGGCGGAGGTTCACCTCAGGATGCGGCTAGCTGTATTTCAGTTATTGCGACAAATGGTGGTAAACCACAAGACTACGAAGGCTTGCACAAGTCTGCTAAGAAAGGTCTGCCAGTAGTGGCAATCAATACTACAGCGGGAACTTCAGCTGAAATTACCATTAACTATGTCATCACAGATGAAGAACGCAAGGTTAAGATGGTTATGGTGGACAAGAATAGCTTGGCCCTGATCTCAGTCAATGACCCCGAACTCATGGTATCCAAACCAGCCGCCCTCACAGCAGCAACAGGTATGGATGCATTGACTCACGCGGTCGAAGCTCTCGTCACACCAGGAGCCTACGGCGTAACCAAGAAATTATCTATCGGAGCTATTGAACTTATCAAGGAATACCTTCCTCGTGCGGTTGCAAATGGCCATGATATTGAAGCGCGTGAAGGTATGGTGAATGCCATCTTCCTTGGTGGTATGTCCTTTAACAATGCTGGTCTAGGTTATGTTCACTCTATGGCTCACCAGCTTGGGGCAGTTTACAATCTGCCACACGGTGTCTGCTGTGCCATGCTCCTGCCAGTTGTAGAGCGTGAAAATGCTAAACGGGTACCAGAAGCTTTCCGCAATGTTGCCAAAGCTCTTGGTCTGCAAATCGAAGGCAAGACTGACGAAGAATGCGCTGCTTATGCTATTTCTGAAATCGAAAAACTGTCTGAAACGGTTGGTATTCCGAAGAAACTTACTGAACTTGGTATCGATGAAAAAGACTTTGATTTTGAATACCTATCTAAAAACGCTTTGATTGATGCTTGTGCGCCAGGCAATCCATTCATGCCAACTCAAGAAGAAACGATTGCTTTTTATAAAGAACTCTTCTAAGAACGAAAAAATTCTGCTGAAATAAACAAAGCTCTGCATGACTCTAGCTTGCAGGGCTTTTTTTATAGGAATGAAAAGGACCTAAACGACATTTTCGATTACAATTGTAAATTTATTTTTAAAAAATTATGTAAAATCTATTGACAAATAGATTCTGTCATGATAAAATTACAACTGTAAACAAAAAAAAGTTTACGTAAATTTAATTAGAAGGAATGAATACAGCCGGAAGGCGATTATTTTTGGGAGGATTAAAAATTATGTAAAATTATCTTCTTCTGAAAGAGATCAAATTCACTCATAAAAAAATAGAGACTGAATCAGTCTTGATTTTTTTGAAAAAGAGAATAAGTTATGTAAAATAATAGATTGGAGAAGATCTCCCAAATCAAAATTTATAGTGGATAAGGAAGAGATTTCTTATCTGAAACTTTGGTAAAATCAAAAATTATGTAAAGCAAAATATGAAAAAAGCGAGGTAATGCTATGAACAACAACTACAACAATTTTAACAATATGGATGACCTTTTTAACCAACTTATGGGACGCATGGGTGGCTACAACAGCGAACACCGTCGCTACTTGATTAATGGTAGAGAGGTCACACCGGAAGAGTTTGCTCAGTATCGGGCCACTGGCAAGCTCCCTGGTCAAGGAACAGGTGAGCAGACTGGACAAGCTACTGCTCAAGGACCTAAGCAAGATGGTATCCTGGCTAAGCTAGGTCGCAATCTGACTCAGGAAGCGCGTGATGGCAAGTTAGATCCAGTCATTGGGCGCAATAAGGAAATCCAAGAAACTGCTGAAATCCTTTCTCGCCGGACTAAGAATAATCCGGTTCTGGTCGGAGATGCCGGAGTTGGTAAGACAGCTGTCGTAGAAGGATTAGCTCAGGCCATCGTTAACGGTGATGTGCCAGCGGCCATCAAGAATAAGGAAATCATTTCTGTTGATATTTCTGGTCTGGAAGCTGGTACCCAGTATCGTGGTAGCTTTGAAGAAAATATCCAAAACCTGGTCAATGAAGTCAAGGAAGCCGGCAACATTATCCTATTCTTTGATGAAATCCATCAAATCCTAGGAGCAGGATCTATCGGTGGAGATAGTGGCTCTAAGGGCATGGCGGATATTCTTAAACCAGCACTTTCTCGTGGAGAGTTGACCGTCATCGGGGCTACTACTCAGGACGAGTACCGCAATACTATCCTTAAAAATGCAGCTCTAGCTCGTCGTTTCAATGAAGTGAAAGTCAATGCACCGTCTGCCGAAGATACCTATAAAATTCTTCAAGGTATTCGTGACTTGTACGAAAAGCACCACAATGTCATTCTACCAGATGAAGTGCTGAAAGCTGCTGTAGATTACTCTGTCCAGTATATTCCACAACGGAGCCTGCCAGACAAGGCGATTGACTTAGTTGATGTGACGGCAGCCCACTTGGCAGCCCAGCATCCAGTAACCGATGTTCATGCGGTTGAACATGAGATTGCTGAACAGAAAGACAAGCAGGAAGCAGCTGTTGAGAAAGAAGATTATGAAGCAGCTCTGAATGCCAAGACTCGCATTGAAGAGTTGGAAAAGAAAATTCAAAATCACACTGAGGATATGAAGGTGACAGCTACAGTCAACGATGTAGCAGAGTCTGTTGAACGGATGACGGGTGTACCAGTATCTCAGATGGGTGCCAGCGACATTGAGCGCCTCAAGGGCATGAATGACCGTCTCAAAGCCAAAGTTATCGGCCAAGATAAGGCTGTAGAAGCCGTGGCTAGAGCTATACGCCGTAACCGTGCAGGATTTGATGAAGGCAACCGTCCAATCGGAAGTTTCCTCTTTGTTGGACCAACTGGTGTTGGTAAGACTGAGCTTGCTAAGCAACTGGCTCTGGATATGTTCGGTACCAAGGAAGCCATTATCCGTCTGGATATGTCTGAATACTCCGACCGGACTGCTGTTTCCAAGCTGATTGGTACGACGGCAGGCTATGTCGGCTATGATGACAACAACAACACCTTGACCGAGCGTGTGCGCCGCAATCCTTACTCTATCATTCTCTTGGATGAGATTGAAAAGGCGGATCCACAAGTGATTACCCTTCTCCTTCAAGTTCTGGATGACGGTCGTTTGACAGATGGTCAAGGGAATACAGTCAACTTCAAGAATACGGTTATCATTGCGACTTCCAATGCTGGCTTTGGCTACGAAGCAGGCTTGGAAGAGGATGCTGAAAAGCCTGATCTGATGGATCGACTCAAAGCTTATTTCCGTCCAGAATTCCTCAATCGTTTCAATGCGGTTATTGAGTTCTCTCATCTCAAGAAAGAAGATTTGATGGAGATTGTTAATCTCATGCTGATCGAAGTAAATCAAACCTTGAGCAAGAAAGAAATTGATCTGGCTGTATCTGATGCAGCTAAGGAATTCCTGCGCGACGCTGGTTATGACCAAGTCATGGGTGTTCGTCCGCTCCGTCGTGTCATTGAGCAGCAAATTCGTGACAAGGTGACTGACTTCCACTTGGATAATCTAGATGCTAAGCACTTGACAGCCGATTTAGAAGATGGTGTCTTAGTTATTCGTGAAAAGGGTGCTGCCGCATCTGAAGAAGACAAGCAAGCAGAATAAAGCTTACTAAGTCAACTAACTTTTCAAAGACCTCCTTCTTAGATGAAGGCAGGTCTTTTTTGCTGAGTATGAATTTCAAATAACACTCCTTTCTGGAAATAAATTAGTATTTATCTCAAAATCTCAACTTGACTCTCCTTAACAGAACCTAAAAGCAGGCAACTTTATGAAGTCAGCATATTAGCCTATCAGGGGATCAACTTTATGCAGAAGGATTTAAAATAAGAGATTGGAATAATTTTTGACGAAAGCAAACTGCTATGAAATAGTAACTACAATTAAGCACAATGTCATTATCTTTGCCATTCTCAGCACCCTATGTGGCTGGATTGGTTATGTTGTTGATAAAATAACCGGCCAAGCTCATTACGAAAATATCGGAACAGAGATAGGAAGCGGCTCTTTAGGGATGCTGATTTGGCTGCTAACTCCGTTAATCTGTACCATCTTTCTTCGAAGCCTTGGCGGAGACGGCTGTAAAGAGGCAGGTTTTTCCATTAATTTTAAAAATAATAAAACGTTATACCTTGTTAGTTTTTTAGTCTACCTTCTTGTTACGATGATAGTGAGATTCTTGGGACTGGTGGCACAAGGCATCAGAGTGACAGATGTGAAGGTTGAGCTCATGGTCTATCTTGGAATCTTGCTCACACAGATAGGGGCTCAATTCATAAAAAATATTTTTGAAGAATCCGTTTGGAGGGCATATCTTACCAATCAATTAATCAAATTAAAATTATCTGACTTAAAACTATATCTACTTGTTGGATTTATCTGGTGGATTTGGCATCTGCCTTACATTATGGAGTTTCTGTCTGAGAGAGAGAAATCCAAAATACCTTGCCGGTTGGAAGTCTTACATTCCTCCTTATCGGGCGGGATGATAATTGTTGTATGCTGGACGGTCATGTACACAGAGATTTTTAGACTTACTAAGTCTGTCTGGCCGCTGGTAATTATGCATACTATGGAAGATGCGGTTATAAATCCTTTACGATTACTAGGCTTTGTCTCGGTAGAAAAAAATCAGGCTTTCCTCTTCTCGCTTTCAGTGGTGATGATTCCGACTATTCTTTATTTAACAGTTAGTCTAGCTATACGAAAATGGAGAAAAAACAGGAGTATGGAAAGGCGAGCTAACAGAGTAACAAAAGATGATAATGTTGATTTATTTTTCTATTTAATAGAGGTAAAAGGCTATCAAAAGTCTGTAAAAATGGAAAAAGTTGACATTTCAATGAGTTATGTTCTAATTTTTTTGTACATTTTCAAGTTTTTATATATGTAAATGTCAGAAAAAAGTGTATAATGGATTAGTAAATTAAATTTTAGGAGAGGATTTAATTATGAAAAAGTTGGATATTACAACCATGCCCGACTATAGGAAAGTCGAGGCTGTTGTTCAGTTGTTAGTTAATGGAACCTTAACTAGTTATCGAATTGCGACGGATGCAAACATCAGCAAGATGAGTATCCTGACCTTAACTAAAGGGACCAGCAAAATTAAGAACATTACTTATCAAACTGCGATGGCCTTAATTAATTGGTATGAAGAAAACCATGAAAAATACGGCATCACCATTCATCAAAAGGCCGCAGGATAGTCTAAAACTATGATGTAGCTCAACCCTAACCCAGCTAACCATTGGATAGCTGGGTTTTTCTATGCCTCTTAATGAGACAAGCCGTGGGCGCAGTCGAATTTAGAGGCATTGATGCAGACTGAGCGCAAGCGAAGTCTACGTTCCGCTAATTTCTTAGCGATTGCCGGCTCGCAGAGTCAAGCAGAGCTTAGAGGCATTGATGCAGTTTGAGCGTAAGCGAAAACTACGTTCCGCAAAAACTTAATGAGACAAGCCAGAGGCGCAGTCGAATTTAGAGGCATAGATGCAGACTGAGCGGAAGCGAAGTCTAGGTTCTGCTAATTTCTTAGCGATTGCCGGCTCGCAGAGTCGAGCAGAGCTTAGAGGCATAGATGCAGTTTGAGCGTAAGCGAAAACTACGTTCCGCAAAAACTTAATGAGACAAGCCGTGGACGCAGTCGAATTTAGAGGCATTGATGCAGACTGAGCGCAAGCGAAGTCTACGTTCCGCTAATTTCTTAGCGATTGCCGGCTCGCAGAGTCGAGCAGGGCTTAGAGGCGAAGATGCAGTTTGAACGTTAGCGAAAACTACGTTCCTCAAAAACTTAATGAGACGAGCCATAGGTGCCGTCGAATTTAGGAGCAGCCATGCTCACTTTCTTACTTTTTTCTGTCCTTAGGGGCAGATTTTTTTGACAGTCCAAGAGTGAACAGTCGCCTGTGTAATTCTTGGTCTTTTTGTTACCGCTTTCACGATTTATAATAAATCTATAAGAATAAGAAAAATAAAAAATAAAGGGGAGTTACCATGAATATCCTTCTTAATATTCTAAATTGGTTCTCGCAGAACATTCTGCAAAATCCAGCTTTCTTCGTCGGCCTTTTGGTGCTAATCGGTTATGCACTGCTTAAGAAACCTGCCCACGATGTGTTTGCCGGCTTCATTAAAGCAACGGTCGGCTATTTGATTCTTAATGCCGGAGCAGCCGGTCTGGTGAATACTTTCCGACCAATTCTGGCAGCCCTGAACTTTAAGTTCAAAATTGGGGCTGCAGTCATTGATCCTTACTTTGGATTGACAGCGGCGAATACAAAGATTGCGGAAGAATTCCCAAACTTTGTCGGAACAGCTACAACAGCTCTCTTGATTGGGTTTGGCTTCAACATCCTACTAGTAGCTTTCCGTAAGGTCACTAAGATTCGGACTCTCTTCATCACTGGTCACATCATGGTTCAGCAGGCTGCTACTGTATCACTGATGGTGCTCTTGCTGGTACCGCAGCTGCGCAATAGCTGGGGAACCTTGGCTATCGGCCTCATCTGTGGTCTCTACTGGGCTGTCAGTTCCAATATGACTGTCGAAGCTACTCAGCGTTTGACTGGAGGTGGTGGTTTCGCCATCGGTCACCAGCAGCAATTTGCCATCTGGTTCGTTGATAAGGTTGCGCCTTTCTTTGGTAAAAAAGAAGAAAATCTGGACAATCTGAAGCTGCCTAAGTTCCTGTCTATCTTCCATGATACTGTCGTTGCTTCTGCAACTTTGATGCTAGTCTTCTTCGGTGCTATCCTCTTAGTCTTGGGACCAGATGTTATGGCCAACAAAGAAGTTATCACAACTGGTACACCATTTGACCCTGCCAAGCAAGACTTCTATATGTATATCATTCAGACAGCCTTTACCTTCTCAGTCTATCTCTTCATCCTCATGCAAGGGGTGCGCATGTTCGTATCTGAGCTGACTAATGCCTTTCAAGGTATTTCAAGCAAGCTCTTGCCAGGTTCCTTCCCAGCGGTGGATGTGGCAGCGTCTTATGGATTTGGCTCACCAAATGCCGTTCTTTCCGGCTTTGCCTTTGGTTTGGTTGGTCAACTGATTACCATTGTACTATTGATTGATTTTCAAAAATCCAATCCTGATTATCACTGGTTTCGTTCCTGTCTTCTTTGACAATGCAGCGATTGCAGTCTATGCCGACAAGCGTGGTGGTTGGAAAGCAGCCCTTGTCCTATCATTTATTTCAGGTGTGCTGCAGGTAGCCCTTGGTGCTCTCTGTGTGGCTCTGCTAGGCTTGGCTTCTTACGGCGGATATCACGGTAATATCGATTTTGAAATTCCATGGTTAGGCTTTGGCTACATCTTCAAATATCTGGGTATTATCGGTTACGCTCTGGTTTGCTTCTTCTTCTTACTCATTCCTCAGCTGCAATTCGCTAGAGCGAAGGATAAGGAAGCCTACTATCAAGGTCAGGTACAGGCAGAAGATTAATATAAAATAAGATTTCGGAGGAAACTAAAATGGTTAAAGTATTAACAGCATGCGGAAATGGCATGGGATCATCTATGGTGATTAAAATGAAAGTGGAAAATGCACTTCGTAATTTGGGACAAACAGACTTTACGGTCAATTCTTGCAGTGTCGGAGAAGCTAAAAGTTTAGCTTCGGGCTACGATATTGTCATTGCTTCTCTGCATTTAATCAATGAATTGGAAGGCCGAACCAATGGAAAATTAATCGGCTTGGACAACCTGATGGATGATAAGGAAATCACTGAAAAATTAAGTCAGGTATTGTAAGAATTTCTATCTATGAAGATGGGTTCTCAGTTAGGGTGGGGTGGTTAGGCTGCCCCACCTTCCTATATTATCTATTGTGAGATTGAGCAGGGGCTAAAATTTGGAAGGTATTGAAGATGCCCCTTGTATCCAATGAAAGGAAGAGAAATGAATTTAAAACAAGCATTGACAGACAACAAGTCTATTCGTTTGGGTCTTTCAGCCGAGACTTGGCAGGAAGCAGTCAAGCTATCAGTAGAGCCCTTGATTGAGAGCGGAGCTGTTCAGCCTCAGTACTACGATGCCATCGTCGAGTCGACAGAAGAATATGGACCCTATTACATTCTCATGCCGGGCATGGCGATGCCTCATGCCAGACCAGAAGCAGGGGTTAATCGCGACGCCTTCTCCCTGATTACACTGACAGAACCAGTCACTTTTTCAGATGGTAAGGAGGTCAGTGTTCTGCTTTCTTTGGCGGCTACCAGCTCCAAGATTCATACCAGCGTAGCCATTCCGCAGATTATTGCACTTTTTGAGCTGGAAAATTCCATTGAGCGGATTAAGACTTGCAAGAGTGACGAAGAAGTGCTGGCTCTGATAGAGGAATCAAAGGACAGTCCTTACTTGCAGGGCTTGGATCTGGATTCCTGATGGATGCTCAGAGAGACTAGGATATGATTGAAACTAAGAAGAGAGGTAAAAAGATGTCAAAACAGATTCCAAATTTACAGGTAGCATTGGACCATTCAGATTTGCAGGGAGCCATCAAGGCGGCTGTTTCTGTCGGCCATGAAGTAGATGTCATTGAGGCAGGAACGGTCTGTCTCTTGCAGGTGGGAAGCGAGCTTGTTGAAGTGCTCCGCAGTCTCTTTCCAGAGAAAATCATCGTGGCTGATACCAAGTGTGCGGATGCCGGCGGAACCGTAGCTAAAAACAATGCAGTGCGTGGTGCAGACTGGATGACCTGTATTTGCTCAGCCACCATTCCAACCATGAAGGCAGCCTTGAAAGCTATTCAGGAAGAGCGCGGCCAACGTGGGGAAATTCAGGTTGAACTCTACGGAGACTGGACTTATGAACAGGCTCAGACTTGGCTGGATGCAGGTATTTCTCAGGCTATTTACCACCAATCCCGTGATGCTCTTTGGCTGGGGAAACTTGGGGAGAAAAGGATCTTAATAAGGTCAAGAAGCTGATTGAAATGGGCTTCCGTGTATCAGTGACAGGCGGTCTGAATATTGATACGCTCAAACTCTTTGAAGGAGTTGATGTCTTCACCTTCATTGCTGGACGCGGTATTACTGAGGCTGAAGATCCGGCTGCTGCTGCGCGGGCCTTTAAAGATGAAATCAAGCGAATTTGGGGGTAAGCCATGGCACGTCCAATTGGAATTTATGAAAAGGCGACACCCAAGCATTTTTCCTGGCCTGAGCGTTTAGCTTTTGCTAAAGAACTAGGCTTTGACTTTGTCGAAATGTCGGTGGATGAGTCGGACGAACGTCTAGCTCGCCTTTCCTGGTCTAAGGAGCAGAGGCTGGAGTTAGTAAAGGCTATTTATGAAAGCGGCGTCCGCATTCCGACCATATGCTTTAGCGGCCATCGCCGCTACCCGCTGGGCTCCAATGATCCAGAACTGGAAGCTAAGTCACTGGAAACTATGAAGCAGTGTATCGAGCTAGCTCAGGACTTGGGAGTACGGGTCATTCAGCTAGCAGGCTACGATGTTTATTATGAGGAGAAATCTCCTGAAACTCGTGCTCGTTTCCTGAAAAATCTCCGCCAGGCTTGTGATTGGGCGGAGCAGGCTCAGGTCATGCTGGCGATTGAGATTATGGATGATCCCTTTATCAACAGCATTGAGAAATATCTGGCTGTCGCGAAAGAAATCAATTCGCCTTATCTCTTTGTCTATCCGGATACAGGCAATGTCTCTGCCTGGCACAATGACCTTTACAGTGAGTTTCTGCTGGGGCATCAAGCTATTGCAGCCCTGCATTTGAAAGATACCTATGCCGTGACCGAGCAGTCCAAAGGCCAGTTTCGAGATGTGCCTTTTGGCAAGGGTTGCGTTGACTGGGAAGAAATGTTTGCTGTCCTCAAGCAGACCAACTATCAGGGGCCATTCCTTATTGAAATGTGGTCTGAAAACTGCGAGACAGTAGAAGAAACCAAAAGCAGCCATTCAGGAAGCCAAAGACTTCCTCTATCCACTCATTGAGAAAGCGGGGTTGATGTAATGCTCTTACCAGAATTGAGAAAACGTGTCTATGATGCCAATGTAGCCTTGCCCCAGCACGGTTTGGTCAAATTTACCTGGGGCAATGTCTCTGCAATTGACCGAGAGGTTGGCTACATCGTGATTAAACCTAGCGGAGTCCCTTATGAAAAGCTGTCGCCAGAAAATATGGTAGTTACAGATCTGGACGGCCGGGTTGTAGAAGGAGAGCTCAATCCTTCCTCTGATCTTCCAACCCATGTGGAACTCTATAAGGCCTTCCCTAAGATTGGCGGTGTTGTTCATACGCACTCGACAGAGGCTGTTGGCTGGGCTCAGGCTGGTCGGGATATTCCTTTCTACGGGACGACTCATGCAGACTATTTCTATGGTCCCATTCCAGCAGCTCGTTCTCTGACTGAGGATGAAATCAACCGCGCCTATGAGTTGGAAACAGGCAGTGTGATTATTGAGACCTTCCGCGAGCGTGACATTGATCCAATGGCAGTACCTGGCGTCACCGTGCGCAACCACGGTCCTTTCACTTGGGGTAAGTCGCCGGAAGAAGCAGTCTATCATAGCGTTGTGCTGGAAGAAGTGGCTAAGATGGCGCGCTTTACAGAGCAGATTAATCCACGCGTCAAGCCAGCACCTAAATATCTGATGGACAAGCACTATTTGCGCAAACACGGTCCTAACGCCTATTATGGACAGAGAGGTTAAGCAAAGTTTACTAGAAATGCTTTGCAAGTTGGAGAGACAGATGCTCTCTCCTTTTGTCGTTTGAGCAGTAGGTCGGCTGGGAAGGGATTAGGAGTTGTCGTCACGTCTCGTTCATCATATTGTAATATCCTAATGTTATAATGTCCTGTAAATATTTTTTAAAGGAGGAATCATGATTTTATTGGATAAAACAAGTTGTGAACTCTTGCGCTACCTGATTGGGCTGCAAGAAGCAGCTACTATTATGACTATTTCCCGAGAGCTGGGCCAATCGCGCAGAAAAGTTTATTATCATTTGGAAAAAATCAATGATGCTCTGGCGGACTATGAAGAAGAGATTGTTAGCCAGCCGCGGGTGGGGATTTTACTGACAGAGCAGCAGAAGAATTTGTGCCGAGAGTTGTTGCTTCATGTGGATACCCACAGCTACATCCTGAGTGCAAATGAACGCATGCAGCTCGTATCCCTCTATATCTGTACGGCCAAGGAGCGGGTGACCATCGAAAAGCTGATGGATTTGACAGATGTCTCGCGCAATACCGTGCTTAATGACCTAAACGATATCCGCAATCAACTGACGACAGAGCAGTATTTAGTTAACCTCTATTCTACCAAATCCAGAGGCTATTATCTGGACTGCCATCCTCTCAATAAGATTCAGTACGTACACTCGCTGCTCTATCACATTTTTATTGAGGGCAGCCAAGCTTTCGTAGATGTTTTGGTGAAGAAGTTCAAGGAACTCTTTGATGGAGAAGTGCTCCTATCTCATCAACTGCAGAGCCTTCTCAGTCAGCAAGTTCCCTTAGTAGAGCAGGACTTGGGCAAAAAAATCAACCGCCATGAGATTGCCTTTATGCTGGAAGTGCTGCCTTATCTGCTGCTCAGCTGTCGCAATATGGAGCTGGAAGCGAAAGAAGAAAACAGTATCTCTCAGGAATTTAGTCTCATTCGCAAGCGGATCGAGTATCGGGTGGCCAAGCTCTTGAGTGAGCGCATGGAGCATGAACTAGCTATTCGGCTGAGTGATATTGAAATCTCGCTTCTAGCCGTGCTTTTACTGTCTTATCGTAAGGATAAGGATATTCATGCGACTAGTCAGGATTTTGCCCAACTGCAGGAGGCTCTGGAGGCCTTTCTCTGGCGTTTTGAAGCTTCTTCCTATGAGATTGAGAATAGGGATGACTTGTTGCGTAATCTCCTAACCCACTGTAAGGCCCTGCTCTTTCGCAAGACCTACGGCATTATGTCCAAAAATCCGCTCACGCGTCTCATAAAGTCCAAGTATGCTGATTTATTTACTTTTACAAAATCCTCTGCTGTGATTTTAGAAGAAGCGTGGTTTGTGGCGCTGACAGATGACGATATTGCTTATCTGACTATCCATATCGGAGGCTCTTTGAAAAATAGTCAAGCAGAGCAGCAGGATAATCGACAAATCTATCTGGTCTGTGATGAAGGAGTGGGCCTTTCAAAGCTACTGCTGAAACAATGCCGTTATTACTTGCCTAATGAGCGTTTGGAAGCTGTCTTTACAACCGAGCAGTTCAAAAGTGTCGAAGATGTGCTCACTGCTGATCTGTTAATCACTACCAATGAAGATTTGGAGACAGATCTGCCAGTCATTCAGGTTCATCCGATTTTGGATCATGAGGATATTCTCAATATCAGTCATTTTGTCATGACTCAGAGTCCTGAACAGGCCAACACTTTTAATCATGATTTGGAAAAACTGCTATCATGCTATGTAAAAGATGTCAGCCGCACTCAGGAATTAAAAGAAAAAATTCAAAAATTAGTCCACGAGAAACTGCTGACTAGCTCTGCCGAGGACACAGAAGACTGGATGAAAAAAATATTAGCTAGGAAATAGTTCCTAGCTTTTTAGCTGGAAAAGGGATATTTTCTTAAAAGTGGGATGAGAGCAAGTCTTGCTTCATAGTCCAGTTTTGAACACAGACCTGTGTTTTATTTGGTCTTTTTTTATCCCTTGAGGCGGACTATACTAGAAGCATAGAAATCAATCAATTTTTGAGGAGGAATGGACTATGCCAAACGTGAAAGACATTACCAGAGAATCTTGGATTTTGTCAACTTTTCCAGAATGGGGCACTTGGCTCAATGAAGAAATTGAAGAAGAAGTAGTGCCAGAAGGCAATTTTGCCATGTGGTGGCTGGGCAACTGCGGTGTCTGGATTAAGACGCCGGGCGGTGCCAATGTCGTCATGGATCTGTGGTCTAACCGAGGAAAATCAACCAAGAAGGTTAAAGATATGGTCAGAGGCCATCAGATGGCCAATATGGCTGGTGTCCGCAAGCTGCAGCCCAATCTGCGCGTGCAGCCGATGGTTATCGATCCTTTTGCTATCAATGAACTAGATTATTATTTAGTTTCTCATTTCCATAGCGATCACATTGACATCAATACCGCAGCGGCTATTGTCAACAATCCTAACTTGGACCATGTTAAGTTTGTCGGACCTTATGAGTGTGGCGAAATTTGGAAAAATGGGGTGTGCCTGAAGAACGCATCATTGTTATCAAGCCAGGTGAAAGCTTTGAGTTTAAGGACATCAAGGTGACAGCTGTTGAATCGTTTGACCGTACCTGTCTGGTGACTCTGCCAGTCGAAGGCGCTGAAGCTCAAGATGGCGAACTGGCTGGCCTGGCTGTGACTGATGAAGAAATGGCAAGAAAGGCAGTTAACTATGTTTTTGAAACGCCAGGCGGAACCATCTATCACGGTGCAGACTCTCACTTCTCTAACTACTTTGCTAAGCACGGTAAGGACTTCCAGATTGATGTAGCTATCAATAACTATGGTGACAATCCTGTCGGTATTCAGGACAAGATGACTTCTATCGACTTACTGCGTATGGCTGAAAACCTGCGGGCTAAGGTCATCATCCCAGTTCACTATGATATCTGGTCTAACTTCATGGCTTCAACCGATGAGATTTTAGCCTTGTGGAAAATGCGTAAAGAGCGTCTTCAATATCAGTTCCATCCATTCATCTGGGAAGTGGGCGGCAAGTATACCTATCCTCTGGACAAAGATAGAATTGAATACCACCATCCTCGTGGCTTTGATGACTGTTTCGAGCAAGAGTCCAATATTCAATTTAAAGCCCTCCTTTAATATTCATTGAAAATCTTTCAAAACTTGTCAGCTCTTCCTTGCTGTGGTTAAATTCAGTCCTTGGCTAGCTTTCTAGTTTGCCCTTAGATTTTCATTGATTATAAAATGTTTTTCTACTTGATGAAGCAAAAGTTCAAATGGATAAAGGCTTCAGAAAGTATCCGATGAGATTATCCCTATCTTGCGATATAGGGATAATTTTTCTTATAATAGATATGAGACAATTTTTTATCGTTTCTACGACCATTGTTTATCCTGTTCTGATGTCAGAACAGATTTTAGTAAAAATAAGGAGAATCCAATGTCACAATTATCAGTTAATGCCATTCGCTTTTTAGGGATTGACGCGATTGAAAAGTCTAAGTCAGGTCACCCTGGCGTAGTCATGGGTGCTGCACCGATGGCTTATGACTTGTTTACTAAACAACTTCGTATCAATCCAGAAGAGCCAAACTGGATTAACCGCGATCGCTTCGTCCTGTCTGCAGGACATGGCTCTATGCTACTTTATGCCTTGCTTCATCTGTCTGGCTTTAAAGATGTCAGCATGGAGGAAATCAAAAACTTCCGCCAATGGGGTTCTAAGACACCAGGTCACCCAGAGTTTGGGCACACAGCTGGTGTTGATGCCACTACTGGCCCACTGGGACAGGGGATTTCTACAGCTACTGGATTTGCTCAGGCAGAGCGTTTCTTGGCTGCTAAGTATAACCGTGAAGGCTACCCAATTTTCGACCATTACACTTATGTCATCTGTGGTGATGGTGATTTGATGGAGGGGGTTTCAGCTGAGGCTGCTTCTTATGCTGGCCTGCAAAAGCTGGACAAGCTGGTTGTTCTCTATGATTCAAATGATATCAACCTAGATGGAGAGACTAAGGATTCCTTTACAGAAGATGTTCGTGCCCGCTATGAAGCCTATGGTTGGCATACTGCCTTGGTAGAAGATGGAACAGACCTTGCAGCGATTGATGCAGCCATCAATGAAGCTAAAGCTTCCGGCAAACCATCTTTGATTGAAGTCAAGACGGTTATCGGTTACGGTTCTCCAAACAAGCAAGGAACGAATGCAGTGCACGGTGCGCCTCTGGGAGCAGAAGAAGCTGAAGCTACTCGTAAAGCCTTGGGCTGGGACTATGCTCCATTTGAGATTCCTGAGGAAGTCTATGCAGACTACCGTACAAATGTAGCGGAGCGTGGTGCAGCGGCTTACGATGCTTGGAAACAGCTGGTAGAGGACTACAAGCAAGCCCATCCAGAATTGGCAGCAGAAGTAGCAGCTATCATTGGTGGTCAGGATCCAGTAGAAATCAAACCAGAAGACTTCCCAGTGCTTGAAAATGGCTTCTCTCAAGCGACTCGTAATTCTAGTCAGGATGCCCTCAATGCAGCAGCTAAGGTGCTTCCAACTTTCCTTGGCGGTTCTGCTGACTTGGCTCATTCCAATATGACCTACATCAAGGAAGACGGTCTGCAGGATGATGCCCACCGTCTCAACCGCAACATCCAATTTGGTGTGCGCGAGTTTGCTATGGGAACAATTCTCAACGGTATGGCGCTTCATGGTGGTCTTCGTGTTTACGGTGGTACCTTCTTCGTATTCTCAGACTATGTTAAGGCAGCTGTCCGTTTGTCTGCCCTTCAAGGTTTACCAGTGACTTATGTCTTCACACATGACTCAATTGCAGTTGGTGAAGATGGACCAACTCACGAGCCGATTGAGCATTTGGCTGGTCTGCGTGCCATTCCAAACCTGACTGTTTTCCGCCCAGCAGATGCGCGTGAAACTCAGGCAGCTTGGTATCTGGCCCTTAAGAGCCAATCCACTCCGACTGCTCTGGTCTTGACTCGTCAAAATCTAACAGTTGAAGAAGGCACAAACTTTGACAAGGTAGCTAAAGGTGCTTATGTGGTTTACGAAACAGGAGCAGATTTCGATACCATCTTGCTAGCTTCTGGTTCTGAGGTTAATTTGGCTGTTGCAGCTGCTAAAACACTTGTAGCAGAAGGCGCTAAAATTCGCGTGGTCAGCGTGCCATCAACAGAGCTTTTGATGCTCAAGATGCAGCCTACAAAGAAGAAATTCTGCCAAATGCAGTTCGTCGCCGTGTAGCGATTGAGATGGCAGCTAGCCAGCCTTGGTACAAGTATGTCGGTCTGGACGGTGCAGTTATCGGAATCGACCAGTTCGGTGCATCTGCTCCAGCAGGTAAGGTGCTGGAAGAATACGGCTTTACAGTTGAGCACGTAGCAGAAGTTGTTAAAAATCTTAAATAAAAAGACATAAAATCAGGGTGTTAGTCATCCTGATTTTTGCTTTTTAAAAAATGTAGATAGGTCAGTCATGCTTCATCCGATTTGAGACGGACTTTACTTGAAAAGTCAGAATCGCCTTGTAAAAATAAAGGAAATCTGCTATAGTAGTTCATATATGACATTCGAAGGAGAAAAGATATGAATCCAATTATGCTTATTGTATTTGCGGCTGTACTGGTAGGTATGACCTATTTCCAAATGCGTGCTCAAAAGAAACAGGCTCAGCAGCGTATGGAAAGTCTTAACAAGCTACAAAAGGGTTATGAAGTCATTACCATCGGCGGTTTATACGGAACAGTAGATGAAGTGGACACAGACAAGAAAACAGTTGTTCTGGATGTGGACGGTGTTTACCTGACCTTTGAACTGACAGCTATTAAGACCGTACTGCCATTGACTGAGGGGATTCCTGCTGTTGCTGGCGGCGAAGGAAGCGTTGATGTTCCCGAAGAAGAATCAGCGATTGAAGAGTAAAGAAATAAACAGCTTGCGGGCTGTTTTTTTGTTTTGGTTCATGTAGCTAGGAGGTGTTTGATTGCAAGCTTATCTGCCTTGCGGTTTGGACAGGCTGGGTGAGTTTGGATTCTCTGGTTGACATTCTGTCCTTATTTTATAGCCTCAGGCTTGAAAAAGCGGATGAATTGCCCACATTCCAAGGATTTATGATATAATGAACTGACAAAACTTTTAAATAGGATAAAAAGTATGTTTAGTTTTAAGAAAAAAGAAAAGCTGAACGCACCGCTGAATGTTCCCAAACACATTGCTGTCATTATGGACGGTAATGGCCGCTGGGCCAAAAAAAGGATGCAGCCTCGCGTGTTCGGTCATAAGGCTGGCATGGAAACCTTGCAAAAGGTGACGATTGCTGCCAAGGAAATGGGTGTTCAGGTCTTGACTGTCTATGCCTTTTCAACGGAAAATTGGTCTCGGCCGGAAAAGGAAGTTTCCTTTATCATGAATCTGCCGGTTGAATTTTACGACCGCTATGTGCCGGAGCTGCACAAGAACAATGTAAAAATCCAGATGATTGGTGATACGGCTAAGCTTCCTGAGGCGACATTTGAAGCTTTGGAAAAGGCTGAAAGCCTGACCAAGCTCAATACAGGTTTGATTCTCAATTTTGCTCTAAACTACGGTGGTCGATATGAGATTAATCAGGCGGTTAAACTAATTGCTCAGGATGTTCTGGATGCCAAACTCAGTCCCGGTGACATTACTGAGGAAGTCATTGGCAACTACCTCTATACCAGCAACTTACCTAAGATGCTGCGTGATCCGGATCTGGTGATTCGGACCAGTGGAGAGCTGCGTCTCAGCAATTTTCTTCCTTGGCAGTCAGCCTACAGTGAGCTTTTAATTTTACGGATATCCTCTGGCCTGACTTTGATGAGAAGGCTTTTGAAGGCTGCAATTGCAGAATACAGCCGTCGGAATCGACGCTTTGGCGGTGTTTAAGGGAGAAAGTAAAAGAGTATGAGTAAAAATTTACAAAAACGTCTAATCTTTGGAGGAATCGCCCTTGCTATTTTTATTCCTCTGGTATTGACAGGAGGCGTCATTTTTCAGATTTTTGTAGGGCTGCTGGCTATGCTGGCGGTGCATGAATTTCTCCAAATGAAAGGTCTGCCGACAGCGACCATCGAAGGGGTCTTGGCCATGCTGGCAGCCTTTGTCCTAACCCTGCCCTTGGAGAACTATCTGAAGTTTCTGCCTGTGGATGGCAATGTCGTGGCCTATGGCTTGGTCGTCTTCCTTCTGCTGATTTCGACTGTCCTAGGTTCCAATTACACCTTTGAAGATGCTGCCTATCCGATTGCAGCTAGTTTTTATGTCGGTCTTGGCTTTAACGCTTTGATCGATGCCCGCTTGATGAATATTGACAAGGTCCTGCTAGCTCTCTTTATCGTCTGGGCTACTGACAGTGGAGCTTATTTGGTTGGGGTGCGTTTCGGTAAAAGAAAGCTGGCGCCGAGAGTTTCCCCTAATAAGACTATTGAAGGAAGCCTGGGCGGCATTCTATCAGCCGTTCTAGTGACTGGGATTTTTATGTTAGTTCGACCGCAAGTGGCGACTCCTTACAATGCCTTTGTCTTTTTGATTCTGGCAGTGCTCTTTAGTATTGCAGGCCAGCTAGGTGATTTGGTCGAAAGCTCAGTCAAGCGCCATTTCGGGGTCAAGGATTCTGGGAAATTCATTCCTGGCCACGGCGGTGTCTTGGATCGTTTTGACAGCCTTCTCTTCGTCTTTCCGCTGATGCATTTCTTCGGCTTGTTCTAAGACAGTCGTGCATGGCTGAAAGCAAGGGATGACAAGCTTGTCCAACGACCTCACAATCTGAGAAGGAACTAGGATTTGGAGTTCAAAATTTTGAGAGGAGCTTCTACCCTATTTCAAAAGTGTCAGCTATGCAGGGGCGGGAAGCTCGGTATTTGGCCGTTTTCTGCTCCTTCTTTGATTTAAAGAAAAAATAAGATTTCTAGGAAAGGTAAAATATAGAAGTCCATGCAGTTTATAACCTTTATTATTATTTTTGGGATCATTGTGGTGGTCCATGAGTTCGGACACTTCTACTTTGCAAAGAAGTCCGGCATTTTGGTCAGAGAGTTCGCTATCGGTATGGGACCCAAGATTTTCTCCCATATTGGTAAAGACGGGACGGCCTATACGATTCGGATTTTACCCTTGGGGGGCTATGTGCGTATGGCCGGCTGGGGGGGAAGATTCCACTGACATTAAGGTGGGGACACCAGCTAGTCTGAGCTTGGATGCAGAGGGCAAGGTGGTTCGTATCAATCTCTCTGGCAAAAAGGTTGACCAGACAGCTCTGCCCATGAATGTGACTGGCTTTGACTTTGAGGAAAAGTTGGAAATCACTGGTCTTGTCCTTGATGAGCTCAAGACTTATGCAGTAGATCATGATGCAACGATTGTTGAAGAAGACGGCACTGAGGTGCGGATTGCACCGCTGGACGTTCAGTATCAAAATGCTAGTATCTGGGGCCGTCTCATCACCAACTTCGCTGGCCCTATGAATAACTTCATCCTGAGCGTGCTGGTATTTATGCTGCTGGCCTTTGTTCAGGGCGGCGTTCGCGATGAGAACAGCAATCATTTTCAAGTTATGGATGGCAGTGCCATAGCAGCTGCCGGAGTTCAAAATAATGACCAAATCCTTAAGATTAATGACTATGAGATTAGCAACTGGGCGGATCTAACCAGCGCTCTGGCCAAAATCACAGGCAAGAGCAAGGAAGCGCCGACCTTGTCTGTTACCTACAAACACGGCAGCGAAACGAAAGAGATTACCGTACAGCCTAAAAAAGACGGCAATCGTTATCTGCTAGGGGTATCTCCAACGGTCAAGACAGGCTTTTGGGACAAGGTAGTTGGCGGTTTTACTGCAGCTTGGTCTACTACGGTGCGCATTTTGTCAGCTCTGAAAGATATCATCTTCAATTTCAATATCAATAAGCTGGGCGGTCCGGTCGCTATTTACAATTTCAGCAGTCAGGCTGCAGAGCAAGGTTTGCCAGCAGTACTCAGTCTTTTGGCCATGCTGTCGCTCAATATCGGTATTTTCAATCTGATTCCTATTCCAGCCTTGGACGGCGGAAAGATTGTCCTCAATATTCTAGAGGCTATCCGCAGAAAACCTCTGAAAAGAGAAACGGAGACCTATATTACTCTGTCTGGAGTGGCTATTATGGTCATCCTGATGATTGCCGTTACCTGGAACGATATTATGAAATTATTCTTCTAAGAGCCTAAATCTTATAGAGCCATGAAAAAGAAATTATTCAATGAAAGTCAAGGAGTTTTGTTTTTATGAAACAAAGTAAAATGTTAATTCCAACCCTGCGTGAGATGCCTAGCGATGCTCAAGTTATCAGTCACGCTCTGATGCTGCGGGCTGGCTATGTCCGTCAGGTTTCAGCTGGGGTCTATTCTTATCTGCCGTTGGCTAATCGTGTGATTGAAAAAGCCAAAAGAATTATGAGGGAAGAGTTTGACAAGATTGGTGCAGTGGAGATGCTGGCGCCGGCCCTGCTCAGTGCAGACCTCTGGCGCGAGTCTGGCCGTTATGAGACCTATGGTGAAGACCTCTACAAGCTGAAAAATCGTGAGAAATCAGACTTTATCCTAGGTCCAACCCATGAGGAAACCTTTACAGCTATCGTCCGTGATTCGGTTAAATCCTATAAACAGCTGCCGCTCAATCTCTATCAGATTCAGCCTAAATACCGTGATGAAAAGCGTCCTCGTAACGGGCTCTTGCGGACGCGTGAGTTTATCATGAAAGATGCCTACAGTTTTCACGCTAACTATGACAGCTTGGATGCAGCTTATGATGAATACAAGTCTGCCTATGAGAAAATCTTTACCCGTAGCGAGTTGGATTTCAAAGCCATTATCGGCGATGGTGGTGCCATGGGGGGCAAGGACAGCCAAGAATTCATGGCTATTACGCCAGACCGGACAGATTTGAATCGCTGGGTTGTCTTGGACAAGTCTGTAGCCAGCTTTGATGAGATTCCTGAGGATGTTCAGGAGGCTATTCGGACAGAATTGACCAGCTGGATGGTATCTGGTGAGGATACCATTGCCTACTCCAGTGAGTCTAGCTATGCTGCCAATCTTGAAATGGCGACGGATGAATACAAACCAGCAGGACGTGTCGTGACTGAGGAAGAAGTAGCCCGTGTTTCAACGCCTGACTGCAAGACCATTGACGAAGTTGCTGCCTTCCTTGGGTTAGATGAAAGCCAGACAATCAAGACCTTGGTTTACATGGCTGACGAGTCTCCTGTCGTAGCACTTCTGGTCGGCAATGACCAGCTTAATGAAGTCAAGCTGAAAAATTATTTGGCAGCGGATTTCTTTGATGTGGCGAGTGAGGATGAAGTCCGTCAGCTCTTGGGAGCGGGATTTGGCTCGCTAGGGCCAGTCAATCTGCCAGAAGGCGTGAGAATCATTGCTGATCGTAAGGTGCAAGATCTGGCTAACGCTGTAGTTGGCGCTAACGAAGATGGTTATCACTTGACCGGTGTCAATCCAGGCCGTGACTTTACCGCTGAGTATGTGGATATCCGTGAAGTTCGTGAAGGTGAAATTTCACCAGACGGCCAAGGTGTCCTCAAGTTTGCTCGCGGGATTGAGATTGGGCATATCTTTAAGCTGGGAACTCGCTATTCTGACAGCATGAACGCTAATGTTTTGGACGAAAATGGTCGAGCAGTACCAATGATTATGGGTTGTTACGGTATCGGCGTCAGCCGTCTTCTGTCTGCTGTTATGGAGCAGCATGCTCGCCTCTTTGTCAATAAAACTCCTAAGGGCGAATTCCGCTATGCTTGGGGCATCAACTTCCCGAAAGAACTGGCACCATTTGATGTGCACTTGATTCCGGTCAATGTCAAGGACGAGGAAGCCTTGGCTCTAACTGACCAAATCGAGGCTAACTTGCTAAGTGCTGGTTATGAGGTCTTGGTGGATGATCGCAATGAGCGAGCTGGTGTTAAGTTCAGCGACAGCGATTTGATTGGCCTTCCAATCCGTGTGACAGTTGGTAAGAAAGCTGCAGAAGGCATTGTCGAAGTCAAGATTAAGGCTACTGGCGATACCATTGAAGTCCACGCCGATAATCTGCTAGAAACCTTGTCTATTTTGACAAAATAAAACAAACTGCCAGTTTTATCTGGCAGTTTTCTTTTGCTTATTGGAGGTGAAAATGCTATAGTAGGGAAAAATAGATTGGAGGACCGATTGATGGGATTATTCGGCGGTTTATTAGGCAATGCCTCTCAGAAAGATATTGAAAAAACAGAAAGACAATTAGAGGATATTCTGACAACAACAGAGAATGTGGAACTGGCTTTTAGCCTCATTCGTGACTTGATTGTCTTTACAGATAAGCGTTTAATCTTGGTCGACAAGCAGGGAATGACTGGCAAAAAGACTTCTTATAAGTCCTTTCCTTATCGCTCTATCAGTCGCTTCTCAGTAGAAACAGCCGGCCATTTCGACTTAGATGCTGAGCTGAAAATCTGGGTTTCCAGCGCTCAAGAGCCAGCAGAAGTCCTGCAATTTACCAGTGACCGCAGCGTCATCGCTATCCAAAAAGCCTTGGCGGAAGCAGTGTTAAGATAGACAGAAAAAGCCTTCTGAGTATTAACAGTAAAGTTAAATCACTCAGAAAGCTTTTTTATTCTTCTTTAAGTCCTTGCCCCTTCAAATAATCAAAGACAACTTCTGGTTTATCTTGAAGTTTCCTGAAGAAAGTCTGACTACTTTCAGAGTCACTTGCTGATTGAATCAACTGTTCTTGATCTATTTTACTGAGATCAAAGTCAAAAATGGCTATAGCGTTTTTCTTGTCTTCAGAAATTTTAAGATGAATTTTAAGTCCTTTTAGCTTTTCTTGATTTTCAATCATGGGACTTTTCTTAAGATCTTCTCTATAGGATTTCGTTAATTCTTCGACGCTCATTTTTTGATTTTCTTCAGGGATGGCCTGGCTGGAAATGAGCTGGAAAGATAGGATCTTGTCTTTAGTATAGAAAAGTTTGACTGAATTAGTATAATACTCATCAATTTTATTAGAAAAAGTTTTTGTCTTCGTCTTTTCTTCTTTAGTCTTGCTTTGACTCTGATTTTGCTTGGGCTTGTTTTCTTGCTTATGCTGATTAGGCATACTGCAGGCAGTCAGGGTCAGCAGACAGGCGCTGGCTAGTAAAATTTTCTTCACAATTAAGACTCCTTTTGATAAATGTTCTGTTCTATTATATCATAACTTAGTATCAAGAGAATGCATTGACAATTGTGTAGGAGTCGCGCTTTGTCCTACTCTTTTTCTATCGAAAAAAGTGCTGATTTATGGTAAAATAGGGTCACTACTGTACGAGGAAATATCATGTCAAACAAGTTTGAAATTTTAATGAATCAGCTGGATATGCCACTGGAAATGAGAAATTCAGAGGCCTTTTTGAATGCAGAAATCGAGAAGGTTCTGGTCCACAAGGTCAGTCGGGTCTGGGAGTTTCATTTTTCTTTTGCGAATATTCTGCCCATTGAGATTTCGGGAATTGCAGAAGCGCTTAGCTCAAGAGTTTTCGAAGACAGGCAATCAAGCTATTTTTGAAATTCACTGTCAGGCTCCTCAGGTGTCGGACGAGCTCTTGCAGGCTTATTACCAGCTAGCCTTTGAGGAAGGCCCATGTGCCAGTCATGGCTTCAAGAGTCTGTATCAGGATTTGCGGGTTCATTTGGATGGGGACAAGCTGTTGATTGAGGGAGCTTCAACCATTGATACGGAGCATTTTCGCAAGAATCATCTGCCCAATCTCAGCCAGCAGCTGGTCAAGTACGGCTTTCCTCGGCTGACCTGTCAGGTTCAGCACAGCGATGAGCTGACCCAGCAACAAGCGGAGAATTTCCAGGCGGAGAATGACAAGATTGTTCAGGCGGCCAATGAAGAAGCGCTAAAAGCCATGGAATCCTTGCAGCAGATGGCACCACCGCCAGAGGAAAAGCCAGCCTATGACTTCCAAGCTCGCAAGGCTGCGGCTAAACCAAAGCTGGACAAGGCAGAGATTACCCCTATGATTGAAGTTCAGACTGAGGAAAACCGTCTGGTCTTTGAGGGAATGGTCTTTGACTTGGAGCAGAAGGTCACTCGGACCGGCCGGGTCTTGCTCAATTTCAAGATGACAGACTACACTTCTAGCTTTTCCTTGCAGAAATGGATGAAAAATGAAGAAGAAGCCAAGAAGTTTGACATGATTAAGAAAGGCGCCTGGCTGCGCGTGCGCGGAAATGTGGAGATGAACAATTTCACCCGCGACCTGACCATGAATGTGCAGGATGTGCAGGCCGTTACCCACTATGAGCGCAAGGATTTGATGCCTGAGGGCCAGAAGCGGGTTGAGTTTCACGCCCATACCAATATGTCTACTATGGATGCCCTGCCTGAGGTGGAGGAAATCGTGGCAACGGCCGCCAAGTGGGGCCACAAGGCTGTCGCCATTACCGACCATGGCAATGTGCAGAGCTTTCCCCATGGCTACAAAGCTGCTAAGAAAGCTGGTATTCAGCTGATTTACGGTATGGAGGCCAATATTGTAGAAGACCGGGTGCCCATCGTCTACAATGAAGTGGATATGGCGCTGAGTGATGCGACCTATGTAGTCTTTGACGTGGAAACGACAGGGCTTTCAGCGGTCTACAATGACTTGATTCAGGTCGCTGCCAGCAAGATGCACAAGGGTAATATCGTCGCTGAGTTTGATGAGTTTATCAATCCTGGGCATCCTCTTTCGGCCTTACGACGGATCTAACCGGGATTACAGATGAGCATGTCCGCAATGCCAAACCGCTAGAGCAAGTACTGAAAGAATTTCAGGAATTTTGCCAGGATAGTGTCCTCGTTGCCCATAATGCCACCTTTGATGTGGGTTTTATGAATGTCAACTATGAGCGTCATGGCCTGCCGAAAATCACCCAGCCGGTCATTGACACGCTGGAATTTGCCCGCAACCTCTATCCAGAGTACAAGCGTCATGGTCTGGGGCCTTTGACCAAGCGTTTCCAGATTGCTCTGGAGCACCACCATATGGCCAACTATGACGCAGAAGCGACGGGCCGCCTCCTCTTTATCTTTATCAAGGATGTGGCTGAAAAGCATGGTGTGACCAACCTTAAGGATTTGAATACGGATCTGGTCGATGAGAATTCCTACAAGAAGGCTCGGGTCAAGCATGCGACCATTTATGTGAAAAATCAGACGGGACTCAAGAATATTTTCAAGTTAGTCAGTCTGTCCAATACCAAGTATTTCGAAGGAGTCCCGCGGATTCCACGGACCGTATTAGATGCCCATCGTGAAGGCCTGATTCTTGGCTCAGCCTGCTCAGAAGGAGAAGTCTATGATGCTGTTGTCTCTCAGGGGGTGGATGCGGCTGTCGAAGTAGCCAAGTATTATGACTTTATCGAGGTCATGCCACCGGCTATCTATGAGCCGCTGATTGCCAAGGAGCAGATCAAGGACCAGGAAGAATTGCAGACCATTATTCGCAATCTGATTGAGGTCGGAGATCGCTTGGGCAAGCCTGTCCTTGCGACGGGGAACGTCCATTATATCGAGCCGGAAGAAGAAATCTATCGTGAGATTATCGTCCGGAGTCTCGGTCAGGGAGCCATGATTAACCGGACCATTGGTCACGGTGAAAATGCCCAGCCGGCGCCGCTTCTAAGGCTCACTTCCGGACCACTAATGAGATGCTGGACGAATTTGCCTTTCTAGGCGAGGATTTGGCTAAGAAGCTGGTTATCACCAATCCGAATCAGCTGGCCGAGACCTTTGAGCCGGTTGAGGTAGTTAAGGGCGACCTCTATACGCCTTTCATTGACAAGGCCGAGGAGACAGTTGCTGAGCTGACCTATCAAAAAGCCTTTGAGATTTATGGCAATCCGCTGCCAGATATCGTGGACTTGCGGATTGAAAAAGAGTTGACCTCCATCTTGGGGAATGGCTTTGCCGTGATTTATCTGGCTTCGCAGATGCTGGTGCAACGCTCCAATGAGCGGGGCTATCTGGTAGGTTCACGGGGGTCTGTTGGATCCAGCTTTGTCGCGACCATGATTGGCATTACCGAGGTTAATCCTCTGTCGCCTCACTATGTCTGTGGCAAATGCCAATACAGTGAGTTCATCACGGATGGCTCCTACGGTTCAGGCTTTGATATGCCGGATAAGGACTGTCCAGAGTGCGGCCACAAGCTGAGCAAGAACGGTCAGGATATTCCATTTGAGACCTTCCTTGGGTTTGACGGGGACAAGGTACCCGATATTGACTTGAACTTCTCCGGAGAGGATCAGCCGAGCGCCCATTTGGACGTGCGAGACATCTTTGGTGCGGAGTATGCCTTTCGGGCTGGTACCGTTGGTACCGTTGCGGCTAAGACGGCCTATGGATTTGTCAAGGGCTATGAGCGCGACTACGGGAAGTTCTACCGAGACGCAGAAGTTGAGCGTCTGGCGCAGGGAGCTGCTGGAGTCAAGCGGACGACCGGACAACACCCGGGCGGAATCGTTGTTATCCCTAACTACATGGATGTTTATGACTTTACACCGGTCCAATATCCAGCTGACGATGTGACAGCTGAGTGGCAGACCACCCACTTTAACTTCCATGATATCGATGAAAATGTCCTCAAGCTAGACGTTCTGGGACACGATGATCCGACCATGATTCGGAAGCTTCAGGACTTGTCTGGCATTGATCCTAATGACATTCCTATGGATGATGCTGGCGTCATGGCCCTCTTTTCTGGAACAGACATTCTGGGTGTGACTCAGGAGCAAATCGGCACGCCGACTGGTATGCTGGGGATTCCGGAGTTTGGGACCAATTTGTACGGGGCATGGTTGACGAGACCCATCCGACGACCTTTGCTGAGCTCTTACAGCTATCTGGTCTTTCTCATGGTACGGACGTTTGGCTAGGGAATGCTCAGGACTTGATCAAGCAAGGGATTGCTGACCTATCCACCGTTATCGGCTGTCGGGACGACATCATGGTTTACCTCATGCACAAGGGATTGGATCCTAAGATGGCCTTTACGATCATGGAGCGCGTGCGGAAGGGCCTTTGGCTGAAGATTTCTGAAGAAGAGCGTAACGGCTACATCGCAGCCATGAAGGAAAACAATGTGCCAGAGTGGTACATCGAGTCTTGTGGGAAGATCAAGTACATGTTCCCCAAGGCCCATGCGGCAGCCTATGTTATGATGGCCCTGCGGGTGGCCTACTTCAAGGTGCATCATCCGATTTATTACTACTGTGCTTATTTCTCCATCCGGGCTAAGGCCTTTGATATCAAGACTATGAGTGGCGGACTTGATGCAGTCAAACGCCGGATGAACGAAATCGCTGAAAAGCGCAAGAACAACGAAGCCTCCAATGTAGAAATTGACCTTTATACGACTCTGGAAATCGTCAATGAAATGCTGGAGCGGGGCTTCAAGTTCGGGAAGCTGGATCTCTACAAGAGCCACGCGACTGAGTTTCTCATCGAAGGGGATACCCTTATCCCACCATTCTCTGCTATGGACGGTCTGGGTGACAACGTTGCCCGCCAAGTGGTCAGAGCGCGGGAAGAAGGCGAATTTCTTTCCAAGACAGAACTCCGCAAACGCGGCGGCCTCTCTAGCACCCTAGTCGAAAAAATGGACGACATGGGCATTCTGGGTAATATGCCTGAAGATAACCAGTTGAGTCTGTTTGATGAGTTGTTTTGATAGAGTAGGCTGACATCAATGTAATAGAGAAGTTTGATAATTAAAAAAATAACAGGATTATTTAAAGTCCTGTTATTTTTTTGGTTATAAATGTATATTGGCATAAATTAGTAATCTTCTAAATTTATTTCATCTTCTTTTAGGGATTCTATCAGCTTCTGTTTGTAATGAGTTAGATAGAGTATATGTTTGCCAATCCAGGAATTTTTTAAATAATTTAAATAAATTTTTTTATTTTTTTATAAGTTCCCTAGGATCTATTTTTTTGTGAATACTAAGTTATTAGCTTTGCAGAATGAAACTAGCTGACTATTAGAAGGCTTTAGTGATTTGTATATATTGTAGTTGATAGTTTTTTTCGAAAAAAATTATAAATAAAAACTATGAGATCCACCTGTTGGTAAATATAACCTTACTTCAAAATCTCTAGTGCTCCTAGACTCTGCTGTATTAACTTCAATCGCTACAGGAAGGTTGAGGATGTAGTATTCCAGCAAGTTTTTCATCACTAGTTTTAGATTTTTTTCAAATTTATCTAATAACGGAATTAATATGTTGCTATTGAAGCGTTGGGTATTCATATCCTCTAACATAAAAAATACTGAATCTGCACTAGTGCTAAATTTTCCTGATTCTATTAGATGAAAGCTATAGTCACGCATCTTACTATCCGTTTGTATATTTAGAAAATAAGCAACAAAATATTCTTGGAAGGAACGATGGGAGAACTTGTATCTGTTTCCTTCTTTGTATAATACACACAGACAGTTTTCTAAATCATGAATAAAATTGCCTATATTGAGAACGCTTTGAATTCGAGGAGGAAATTTTTTAAAAATTTCTTCAATCTCTGGGAACGTAAACTCTGTTTTTGCTTTTTGGTATGTTAGAAAACAGAAGATTGCAAAATATTTTTTAAAAGTATCTGAACTTAAATTTGATAACATTTCTCGTCGATAGCTTTTCGTAGCATCGTGCTTCGAGAACATGGTATCAAAAGCCTGGTAGTAGAATAGATGTAATTTTTGCGGAATTTCTGCGTAGTCATTGTAAGTGGAGAGCATAATATTTAGTAACAGAGGATTTGAAGCAAAGGATTCATGTCTATCATATAAACCACTCTCTAGGTCACGTATAAATTTATTTTTGATTTCATCATCTGGATATTCAATTTTTGTAATAAGACTTATAGCTTGTTCTTTAGTAAAGGGAGTAGATTTTAGGACTGTAAATCGCTGAAATTCAATGAACTCGGATTCGCTATAAGGTCTTGAAGAAAGGATGTAATGGTTTTCAGGATATTTGTCACAAAAATCATTTAACTTTTTGAAAAATTCTTTTTGGTTTTCGCTATACAATTCATCGTAGCCATCCAATAGGAATAAAAAGCATCCAGATTGAAGTGCATAATCTAAATAGTCTTCTTGGAATTTATTGTGAAATTGATTTAGTTTTTTTAACAGTAACTGCTCAAGGTCTAAATGCTCCTCTTCGTTGAAATCTTTTAATTCAATAAAAATAGGAATATAGTCTTTTAATTCTAATTCACTTAGAAAAAGGTGTTTCATGAGAGTGGATTTACCAATTCCACCAGAACCTTCAATGATTAAAAATTTTGAGATATCAGTTAGTACTCTTGTTGTAGTGGGCTTGATGATGTCTGAGCTTTTTTCTAAAAAAGGAACTTCAAAAAAGCTATACAGTTTTTTGGGTTCGATTCCGTAGATAATCGTTTTGGTTTTACTGTATTTTTCATAAGATTTTGTCAAATAAGCTTGGAATGGAATTTCTAGATTAATTTTTGCCTTATTGTAGAGCGTTTTAAATTTGTCAGTTGTTACGGAAATAATAGGTGACAAGTATTTATCCAGAATAGCACTAGTAAATTGTTTTGCAATTTCATTGTTAAAGGTTTCGTCCATCATTTTTTACTCCTGTGGAATTTGGGGTATTTTTTTATAAAGAGTAGCACATTAGCTTTTTTTATGTCAATATATTTTTAAAAAGCAAATTATCATTTTTTTAAAAAGAGTGTCTTTCTTATAGTATTTTACTAGCCAAAGTATATCTAATAGATTTACATTGGCTTTCTTTTTTGTTAAAATAGTCTATAGAAAGAAGGTGAGAGTATGTCAAAGACTAGTATGAGTATCCGCTTGGACAGCGAGGTCAAGGAGCAGGCTCAACAGGTTTCAACAGCTTGGGCATGGATATGACAACGGCTATCAATATTTTTCTTCGTCAGGCTATTCAGTACCAAGGGCTACCCTTTGATGTCAGACTGGATGAAAGTCGGAAGCTGATGGAAGTATTGGGGGATTTAGATCAAAATAGGAATATGAGTCAGTCTTTTGTGAGTGTCTCAGACTTGATGGAGGATTTACGTGCTTAAGATTCGTTATCATAAACAGTTTAAAAAAGATTTTAAGTTGGCTATGAAGCGTGGACTTAAGGCAGAATTGTTAGAAGAAGTCTTAGAGTTTTTGATTCAGGAAAAGGAACTTCCTGCCAAATATCGAGATCATCAACTGACAGCATCCAAGCACTTTAAAGGAGTGCGAGAATGCCATATCCAGCCGGATTGGCTCTTGGTCTATAAAGTAGACAAGGAAGAATTGATTTTAAACTTGCTTAGGACAGGCAGTCATAGTGATTTGTTTTAACCTATAAGATAATTGAGGATTCTGAAGACGCCAGCACGATTAGAAATTTATACCTTAGAATTATGTTTTAGAAAGGACTCACTCATGAAACTTAGAATAAATGCCGAAGATAAGCCTGCGCAAAAGGTGTTTGATTACCAGCTGGATCTTGACCCAGATACGATTTTGAAAATGACCGCTTTGATTTGCGGTACGGTGGCAGCGGTTAGCCTGCTGTCCTTATTTAAATAAAAATAACAAAAGAAAAGGAGAAGCAGCATGGTTCTGCCAAATTTTAAAGAAAATTTAGAAAAATACGCTAAACTATTGGTTGCCAATGGTATTAATGTGCAGCCGGGTCACACGGTGGCGCTCAATATTGATGTGGAGCAGCGTGAGCTGGCTCACTTGATTGTCAAGGAAGCCTATGCTCTGGGTGCTCACGAGGTCATCGTCCAGTGGGCGGATGATTTGACTACGCGGGAGAAATTCCTCCATGCACCGATGGAGCGCTTGGACAATGTTCCAGACTATAAGGTGGCTGAGATGAACTATCTCCTCGAAAGAAAGCCAGCCGCTTGGGCGTTCGTTCATCTGACCCAGGAGCTTTGAATGGCGTGGATGCCGAGAAATTATCGGCTTCTGCTAAGGCTATGGGGATAGCCATGAAGCCGATGCGGATTGCAACCCAATCCAATAAAGTCAGCTGGACAGTCGCTGCAGCAGCCGGTACAGAGTGGGCTAAGAAGGTCTTTCCAAACGCAGCCAGTGATGAGGAAGCGGTAGACTTGCTTTGGGATCAGATTTTCAAAACCTGCCGTGTCTATGAGAATGATCCAGTAGCCGCTTGGCAGGCGCATGAAGAAAAACTCAGCTCAAAAGCTAAGGTTTTAAACGAGGAGCAATTCACAGCTCTGCACTACACAGCTCCTGGAACTGACTTGACATTGGGCTTGCCCAAGAACCATCACTGGGAGTCAGCTGGCAGTCTAAATGCTCAGGGCGAGTATTTCATTGCCAACATGCCGACAGAAGAGGTCTTTACAGCACCGGACTTTCGCCGGGCAGAAGGTTATGTGACTAGCACCAAGCCTCTCAGCTACAATGGCAACATCATCGAAGGCATCAAGGTGACCTTCAAGGATGGCCAGATTGTGGATATTACTGCTGAAAAGGGAGACCAGGTTATGAAAGATCTTGTCTTTGAAAATACTGGTGCGCGTGCTTTAGGTGAGTGTGCCTTGGTACCAGATCCAAGTCCGATTTCTCAGTCAGGCATTACTTTCTTCAATACTCTCTTTGATGAAAATGCTTCTAACCACTTGGCTATCGGTGCAGCCTATGCGACTAGTGTGGTCGGTGGAGAGAATTTCTCTGAAGAAGAGCTAGAAGCAGCGGGTCTCAACCGCTCGGATGTCCATGTGGACTTTATGATTGGCTCTAACCAGATGGATATTGACGGTATCCGAGAAGACGGCAGCCGTGTAGCAATCTTCCGCAATGGAGACTGGGCGATCTAAGATGTCGAGCTGCCTTAATTGGCGCATTCCATAATGATAGCTTCCACTTGCTTCTTGAGAAGCCTTGCTAGAAATATAGAAAGAAGGGGAATATATGATTGGTAGTATGTTTGTCGGTTTTATTATCGGCCTTATCGCCGGGGCTATTACCAGCCGTGGGGAGCGCATGGGCTGTATCGGAAAAATCCTTTTGGGCTGGTTTGGTTCCTTGATAGGTCAATTTCTCTTTGGCCATTGGGGGCCAATGCTTGCTGATACAGCTATTGTTCCATCAGTGCTAGGGGCAGTTATCCTCTTGGCTATTTTCTGGAGACGGGATAGTTAGAATATCAAAAATACCTAGATAGTTTCTATCTAGGTATTTTCGATAATGATATGCAAGTTATTTACTCAATCACCAACATGCCGTCTTTGACTGCAAATGGGTCTTTTTCATTAATACGGTCATAGAACATGATGCCGTTGATATGGTCGATTTCATGCTGAACAACAATGGCGTTATAGCCCTTGAGTTTGATACGATGCTTTTGACCATCCTTGTCAAAGTAATCCACGGTCACTCGTGCATGACGAACTACGTAGCCCGGTACTTCTCGATCGACTGACAGGCAGCCTTCACCATCAGCTAAAGCTGCATCCTGAACGGAGTGGGCTACAATCTTAGGATTGTACATCAGCGTTTGCAGACTATAAGCTTCCTTAGGCGGATTGCCCTCTTCGTCGTCAGGGTTGGGAACTAAAACAGCGATGAGCCGTTTGGAAATATCCAGCTGGGGAGCGGCTAGACCAACACCGCCGCGCAGCCCCATTTTTTCTGCCGTGACTGGGTCCTGGGAATGCTTGAGAAATTGCATCATCTTCTCGCCCAGAATGATTTCTTGGTCTGATAGAGGGAAGCTGACTTCCTCAGCGATAGCGCGCAGGGTCGGATTGCCCTCGCGGATAATGTCCTTCATATCAATTAAATGGGCTGGTTTGGTTAATCGTTCAATAACAGATGTTTTTTCACTCACAGACATGATTCTCTCCTTTTTTCTATCCTTCATCATAACATAAAACCAGCAAGAAATAAAGGCGGGAGCGGTTTTGACTGGCTGGCGGTGCCTGATTTTGAATGGAGCCACAGCGACCCATAATATTCCTGACAAAGAAATTGCGTCTTGGCCCAAAAAACTGTATGATAGAGGTAGTGTGAATTTTAAAGGAAAATAGAATGAAAAAATTGATGGAAAAGGTGAGTATCCTCTCGCTTTCTTTGATTCTGACTACGGCTTTTTCGATTTCCAGCGCCCAGTCGGCCATGTTTGCTTTTTATAAAGGAATCCCAGAAAGTTGGGTAGAACTTCTGGTTTCTTTGCCTTCGGCTGGGATTATGCTGATGTTGCTTTTTAATAGGATTATTGAAAAATATCTGACAGAGCGTCAGATGATTGTGAGCGGGCTTCTGATTTTTTCATTTTGCGGGCTTCTTCCTCTCTTTAATCAGTCTTACTGGCTTATGTTTGTATCTCGGATTGTATTTGGGCTGGGAATCGGTCTGCTCAATGCCAAAGCTATCTCGATTGTTAGCGAGCGCTACAAGGGACAGGAACGCGTTCGGCTTTTAGGTCTGAGAGGGTCGGCAGAAGTAGTCGGGACAGCCTTCTTGACTTTTGGCGTCAGCAGGCTTCTTCCTCTCGGCTGGCAGGCTGCCTTTCTCGTCTATACTTTCGGACTGGTGGTTTTGGCGCTTTATCTGCTTTGTCCCTTATGACAAGGTCTCTGAAAAGCAGCAAGAACAGTCTGAATCGACTCCCAAGCTAAGCAGTCAGGATTGGCAGCTGAGTCTAGCTTTTGCCTTTGTGGCGGGGGTTATTGTGCTGACTTATATTGCTATCAATGTGCGCGTGCCGGGGATTGTAGAGAAGTCTGGTATGGGAACAGCCCAGACTGCAGGCGTGATTCTTTCCTTGATGCAGTTGATTGGGATTGTAGCGGGCATCAGCTTTGCTAGTTTGACCCGTCTTTTTAGAGATAAACTGCTGATGCTTTCTGGTCTGGTTTTTGGACTGACTCAGATTATCATTGGCTTCTCCCCTAATCTTTTGTTACTCAGCTTGGCTACTATCAGCGCAGGTTTTGTCTATAGTGTCGGTCTGACGACCATTTTTTACACCCTGTCCGAGCGCATTTCCTCCCACCTCCTCAATCAAGCCACTTCTATCGTGATTTTAGGCTGCAGTATCGGAGCAACGGCCACTACATTTGTCCTCAGTTTCATTGGGAGATTCTCTAACGCTCCATCCTTTATCTTCAGCGTTTTGGGTCTGACTATGATTCTGACCTCGCTCTTTGTTCTAAGATTTAGCAAAGAAAAGAGCGGAATGGCTTCAGGAAGTTAGGAGGTTATCACTATGCGTCTGGATAAATTTTTAGCAGAAAATGGTCTGGGCTCACGCGCTCAGGTCAAGCAGCTCCTAAAGAAAGGGCTGGTTTTGGTCAATGGCAGAGCAGAGAAATCACCTAAGACCCAGATTGATGAGAGAGCGGATGAGATTGTCGTTTCTGGGCAAAGGCTGACCTATGAAAAATTCGTTTATTACCTTCTCAACAAGCCGCAGGGAGTTATTTCGGCGACAGAAGATGACCGTCATCAGACAGTTCTGGACTTGCTGGATGAGACTGCCCGTCAGAAAGAAGTCTTTCCTGTCGGCCGCTTGGATATTGATACCCACGGCCTGCTCCTTCTGACCAATAATGGCAAGCTGGCTCATGCCATGCTGTCACCCAAAAAGCATGTAGAAAAAATCTACCAGGCTCAAGTGGCAGGCCTGATGAACCAAGCAGATGTAGAGCGATTTGCTGCAGGAATAGAACTGAAAGACTTCACCTGTCAGCCAGCTCAGCTCAAGATTTTAGAGCTGGATGAGGCAAAAGAGACTTCTCTCGTAGAAATTACCCTAGCGGAAGGTAAATTCCACCAGGTCAAGCGCATGGTGGCTGCCTGCGGAAAAGAAGTCACGGATCTTCAGCGCCTCACGATGGGACCCCTACAGTTGGATCCTGCATTTGCACTTGGAGAATGGCGGAGGCTGACCGAGGAAGAAATGCTTTCTTTAGAAATCTTTGGGGTAGAATTGTAAATGAAAAAGCCTGAATTCCTCATACAAAAGAGTTGAAACAGAATCATTTGACAAAGGTAGACCTTCTTGGTAGAATAAGTATGTCGTAAAGACAAATAACTTCTTCTTGGTTGCAGGCCATGCCAAACCTGTCACTCGGATGAAGCGTAAAGAAAAGGAGTATATCATGGCAATCTCAAAAGAGAAAAAAAATGAAATCATTGCACAATATGCACGTCACGAAGGTGACACTGGTTCAGTGGAGGTACAAGTTGCTGTCCTTACTTGGGAAATCAACCACCTCAACGACCACATCAAACAACACAAAAAGACCACGCTACTTACCGTGGTTTGATGAAGAAAATCGGTCGCCGTCGTAACCTCTTGGCTTACCTTCGTAAGAACGACGTTAACCGTTACCGTGAGTTGATCAACTCTCTTGGACTTCGTCGCTAATCTTGCGTCTAAAACGTTTCTATACTTCGTTGACTTCGCCTCGATGTACCATTAGTACAATCTTCGCCTCGTCGCCTAGTTTATAAACGTTTTATCCAGCAAGAATCATGATGCTAAGGGCGCCAAAAATCCGTATGAAAATAGGGAAACGACACCGTGTTAGATGAACACAAGGAGTTTCATCTTTTTCACTAGGATTTTAGCCCGAGCTCAAAATAGCTCTCGGACTTCAGGGGGCTTTTTTGTTTTGTCAACTTTTTAGGACTTCGTCGTTAATCTGCTTTATTTTCCACTTACATTGCCTTGTCACCTTACCTAGATATACTCAAGTATTATCTTCGGTTACGGTTCCTAGCACTGTAAGGTAAAATAAACCAAATCTTCTCCCTTAGTCGAGCTGACACCTAGCAGTTCAGTTATTAGGGTTAATAGTAGCGAGTCAGTTCATCTGACTCGCTTTTTCGTTATTTAGTTTTCCGATGAAATTGTAATAAATGTCTATCTGAATAATTTAGTTGCGTTTCATGCCAATCGGCTTGTGAATCATTTTCTGTCAAGTCAGAAATGAAACTCCTGTCGGAATGAGTTAGACTGACAAATCTAGACTAAGTTTTGACGTATTTCATGTGATAGATTAGGCTTAAAAATCTCATTTTACGGAGTTGAAAGAAGTTGCTTCATCGACACGATTCGAAGCGCGATTGGAACAATTCTCATTTATAAAGTAATTTAAGTATGCATCCTGTTTTATGCTATCTCTATATGATATAATGAAAAAGAGGTATAAACTATGTCAGATTTAGAAATTAAAAAAATTGATATCAAAGATTTTGGTTGCTATAAAGACTATAAACAGCATAGTCAGTCAGGTATCGGTAATGATTTTTAATGATGGAAGAATTAATATTTTTTTACGGTAGAAACTATTCCGGAAAAAAAGTACTTATTCGAAAAATTTTTTTCAAAGTATTGAACTTAAGCAACTTCCAGAAAAGTACGGAGATATAGATTTTGAAATCAAATTAGCTAACCAGATATTTATCAAATCAAATGAAATAGCGACTCATGCGTTACCTATAGATTGTAAGGTTTTTTTAATCAGCGATTTATTGACGATAATATTTATCTTCACAATGACAATAAATTAAATAGTTTCCAAATTTCGATAGGTAGTGATACTAATGAAACCTTGAAGAAAATCGAAAATATACGATTAAACGAACTTAAACCTAGAAATGAAAAAAATTGTCACAGATTGAATCGGATATAGCTGAAAAGCAACAAAAGACTAAAAATCAGTAAAGATAGTTTAGATTCAAAACTGAGAACAACTGCTTCAAAAAAATCAAGAATTTAAAGAATCCCTCGGTCGTAGTTGGTAATAAATATGATATACGAGATATAAAGAAGGAGTTTGAAAAAAATATTCAGCTCATTTTTCCTATTTTACCATTACAAGATGATGAGAAGGCTGTGGCTGAGTTAGAAAAAGAATGTTGAACAAGCCAAAAATACGAATTCTCGAAAAAAACATAAATAAACCACAAAAAAATAGATTTAGTTAGTTTTTGACAAAGAATTTAATTTCACATCATTTTTTAGAAAAAAACGAAGGAACTTTTTATCTAAAGTTGTCTCAGTAAGTAATATTTTAGATGAATATAAAGATAGTCCAGATAAAATAAATTGGATTAAGCATGGTGTTGATATTCATGGAGAAAAATCCAGAAAAAAATGTATATTTTTGTGGTAACAGCATTGATAGTGACCTCATTAAAAAAATCTAAAGTTGGCTTTTTTTCTGATGAGCTAAGCTCTTTGGAAAACAAATTAGCAGTGCAAAAATGATACGATAAAATCAGAAATCCAAAAATTAGATTCTATTCCAAATATTAATAAAGAAGACTATTTTAATGATTCTGTATCCGATATTCAAAAATATAAACAAAGATATTAAAATTACTATTAATAATAGAAAAAGAGTTCTAGAAACGCTAAAATCAAAAAAATTTTAGAAAAAAACAACGAGATATTTTTTTCTAAAATTGAAATTAATGATTTAAATTGGCTTGATTTTTCCCGAAATTCAAGTTAAGATTGACTCGCTATATGATGATACTGTTGAGCAGATAGAACAATTTGAGGATAGGAAAACTAAAAGTATAGATTTTCTTCGAAGATATTATATTGTAAAAGAATTCCCTATATCTGAGTTCACTAAACTATCTCAAGAAGTTGACCAACTCCAAGATGATATGGAAAAAAATAAGTTTGGAACAGAAAATATTAAACGAAGAAAAAAAGAAAAAAATTTGAGCAAGATATTATTGAACTTGAAGGTAGTTTAAAGTCAGAATCTGAAGCAGCAAAACGTATAAATATGATACTTCAAAATTCTTTAGCACATTCAGAGATGTCCCTAAAATCGGTCGATGATGAGGAAGGTATATATTTCGAAGTTTCTCGTAATGAAGAAAGAGCATATAATCTAAGTGAGGGGGAAAAATCATTAATAGCCTTTGCTTATTATATTACAAGATTAGAAAGTTTGTCGACAGAAGAAAAGTCAAAAACAATCTTATTTATTGATGACCCTGTCTCTAGTCTGGATGAAAATAACATTTTTTTATATTTACAACCTAATTTTTTTGTCTTCTGGAAAAGAAAGAATTTTTTACAATACTTCTTATCCACTCATAATCTAGATTTCTTGAAATATACAAATAGATTTTTCTAATAAAAAAAGATTATTACTTAATAGAAAAGATAAAAGAAGCTGAAAATATCCCGTCAAAAAAAGTTATATAAAAAAATTGCCTAATCATTTATCAAATAAAGTCACAGAATTTGTATTCCTGTTTGAACAAATATATAGAGTGGCGACGGAAGATGAAGACGAAAAATAATTTTTTTCTGTTTTTTTATAATTTTTCCAAACAACGGTAGAAAAATTTATTGAAACTCTTTTGTACTTTTAAATATCCTGATTATAAAAACAAATAATGGTAATAAAATTATTAATTATTTCGAAGTGAGAATGCTCCATTTATACAACGTATAAATAATGAGTACTCTCATGGAGAAGATAGGTTTGATAGAACTCGCAATCCAATTAATACAAGCGAGTTTAAGCATGATGCTAGAATAATATTAGGCGCCTTATATCAAAAATGATCCAGAACAATTTAAATCATTTCTCAATAATAGTAATTTAACTCTCCCAGATTTTTCTGGAAGATAGATAAAAATAAAAATAAGGACATTTCATTAAAGAGAGGTCCTTATTTCTATACTGCTGAGTGTCATGCTCCCTTAGGGGAGATTTTTTATTTTTCAAGAGAATTTTAGTACAATCTTCGGCTCGTCGCCTTGTCTAGAAACATTTTATCCTGCAAGAATGGAGCACTCTTATTTGTAGAGTGCTTTTTCTTTTTCACTGGGATCTTAGTCCGAGCACAAATCACCCCCTCTGGATTCAGAGGGCTTTTCCTTAGTCTTGCTTCTAACTCAGTCAGACTCTTTTTGTGGTCCAAAAAAGCCCTTCTATTATTTTAGAAGAACTTTTTCTATCAGCAATTTTACTCTTTCAAGAATTTTTGGATCGCAGGGGCGGCAGTGATAGCAAATCTTTCGTCGATGCGGTGCTCCCCACCTTCTACAGTGACCAGCTCTGCATTTGGAACGGTCTGACTCGCTTGAACAGCATACTGGTAGGGCACGACTGCATCATCAGTACCGTGGATAATGAGGGTCGGAGCGGTGATTTTTGCCTGCTCTGCCTGGATGTCAATGTCTAAGGCATCGATCAGATAAATCTTGCCCAGAGTAGTGTTGTGGTGTGTCAGGCTGTCTGGAAGTTGATCGAAGTCGGGACTCCCTAGCTCACGATAGGTCTCTTTGGCATCGTCAAAAAGAACGAAAGCTGGAAAGATAAGCAGGAGTTTGTGTACGCGGTCCGGATAAGCAGCAGCATAAAGACTAGCAACAACGCCGCCTTGGCTAGCACCGAATAAGCTCATTTTGCTTTTATCTACAAAGGTCTCGGAACTCAGCTTTTCCATGACTTGAGTCAAGTCTGTGAATTCGGTCTTGACCGACATGTTCAGCATATCTTGTCCACCGCTCTTCGATTGGCGGCTGCCGCCGTAGAAATCAAAGCTGTAAACCAGATAGCCTTGCTTTGCCAGCAGTTGGCTGTACATGTCATATTGTTCAAGGGTGTTGTTCAATCCATGTGCAATGACAATGGTCGGCAATTTTTTACTCTTGTAGTCACGAGGAGCAGTAATCTTTCCGTAGAGCTGCTTGTCGTCGTATGAAACACTGTATTCTTCAGACACGATGTTTTCTGTTGGAGTCGGTTGATTGTCGGTTTTCTCGCTAGAAGCTGTCTGTGTAGTTCCTAGCTTAGGAGGAGTAGAGTTCAGTTTGGTCTGGGAGTGCCAGAAGAACAGAGTCAGTCCTGTCAAGATCAAGACTGCTAAGAAAGTCCAAATATACTTCATAGTTCTCTCCTTTCAGTATTTGTAGTATTATAGCGGAAATGAATGTATTTTACAAGAAGAGAGATTTCTTGTTTTTGATTTTTCTGCCTTTCATACAAGAAAATCCAATTCACTTATCTAAGCGAGATTCTGATAACCTTGAATTTTTTAGAAAATCTTGCTAGACTGTAGCTACTAAGATAAAAACACAGTTCTGGTTGGTAGTCCAGACGCAAAAAATCCATTTTTTGTCAGTAACCTTCCTCCTTGGTTGTCCATTCTTAGGGATTTTTAAAGGAGGTGCTGTCATGGATAAGATTTCAATGACGCTGACAGTTTATTTTGAAGAGGGATTTTGGCACGGTCTTTTCGAGCAGGAACATGCTCAATCTTATAGAGTTTGCCGAGTCACCTTTGGTGCAGAGCCTAGCACGCAGGAATTGTTGGATTTTCTAAACCGTTATTATCATCGGTTGCAATTTAGTCCTAGCATCAGGGTGAAGGAGAAGACTAAGTCGGTCAGTCCTAAACGCCTGCAGAGACAGGCTAAAAAGGAGCAGCTGGCTTCACGTTCTTCAAAATCTCAGGAAGCGCTGAGGCTGCATTTAGAAGAGCAAAAGAAAATCGCTCAAGTCAAGCGCAAGCAGCAGAAAGAACTGGCTAAGCAAAGGAAATTCGAACTCAAACAGCAAAAAAGATTGGAAAAGCACAAGGGGCATTGAGCCTGGTTTTTCTTATTTACATGGGAAAGTCTTCCGTTGGGAGGCTTTTTTGTTTGTCAGGAAATCGGTGAGTTGCTTGAAAAGCGAATTGATTTCTTCAAGTCGTTTTATTTGACAGATGTAACCGAGTATATTACAATACAATCATAAAATAAAAATTACAAGCGTAGTTTTAAAAAGGAGAAGTTATGATTGAAATCACATATTTGGATGCTGTCAAGCAGGAGCGGAAGATGACCTTTGAGTCTTATCAGGAGTTTGAGCAGTCCCAGCAGGCCTGCTTGATTGGAGTGGCGGATTATTACCCAGTTAAAAAGCTGACTTATAAAGGTCATGATTTGAACTACCAGGGTACTTACGGCGACGTCTTCTTTTTCCTGATGAAGCAGGATTTGACAAAGTTTGACTAAGAATAAAGGAGAAAAATAATGGTAAAAGCAATCACAGATGCAACATTTGAACAAGAAACAAAAGACGGATTGGTGCTCATTGACTTTTGGGCTACTTGGTGCGGACCTTGTCGGATGCAGGGGCCAATCCTTGACAAGCTCTCAGAGGAACTTTCCGAAGATGAGCTCAAGATTGTCAAGATGGATGTGGATGAAAATCCAGCTACAGCAAGCGCTTTTGGCATTATGTCTATCCCGACCTTGCTCTTTAAAAAAGACGGTCAAGTCGTCAAGCAGCTAGCGGGCGTTCATACTGCCCAGCAGATTAAAGCCATTGTGGCGGAGTTGGGATAAAGTAAGATTAAGGTTATATAGGCCTGTTTTAAAATGAGACTGCTCTTGTTTGGAGCAGTCTTTTTTATTTCGATTATAACAATAATGAGTCAATTTAAAATTTTTGTTTGGAAATGCATATTTTAAGGTATAATAAGTAGAGGTAAATTTTTTCCAACGGGATCGCGCTATAGAGCCGCATTATTTAAACATAATGGGAACGAGGTAGAGGTTATTATTCAATTATTGACGAATTTTTTCTTTGCTTTCATGGTTTTGACACCATTCATCGCTCCAGCGGTTTTGTGTTTTTTTGTTGGCTGGATGATTCCTAGAGAGCAGATCACGCAAAAAAGAATCCTATTAGTATTGGCTTTGTTGATCCCTGTTTTGCTCTTAATTTCGTATTTTGCCCCTCAGATATTAGGCCTGGTTTTTTGGAGTCTGATCTGGTTCTTCATCGGGCTGTTGCGAATAAAGAATGTTCCTAAGTCACAGTACTGGTCAAGATGGCTTATATTGATAGGCTGCTTTGCTATCTATATTTTGCTCTATCTGCACTTATTTAGATCTTTTTAAATTTTTTATATAGATTAAAAATCAGCTTGAAGGTTTGCTTCAAGCTGATTTTTGTTTATTCTTTATTGCCCCAATTCCTCGCTGTAAGCAATAATCTGATCAACTGTGTCGGACAAGAATTGGATGGTATCGCGGAGTGGTTTGTCTGTCGAAATATCTGCTCCGATAATTATAGCTGACTCAAGCGGAGTCTTGCTGCCGCCAGATTTGAGCAGTTCAAGCCAGTCACGGGCACCATTTTCGTCATTTTTCAAATGTAGGTAGCCGGCGGTAGAGATGACCAAGCCTGCGGAGTAAGTATAGCTGTAAAGCCCCATGTAGTAGTGGGCTTGGCGCATCCAGGTCAGGGCAGCGTCGTCGTCAATTTCAACGGCATCACCCCAGAATTCTGTCAAGACTTCTTTCATGATAGCGTTGAGTTTGCTTGCACCGAAGGTTCCGCCTTCTTCAATCAAAGTATAGACCTTGCGTTGGAAGGCAGCTTCCAGCAAGTGAGTGATGAAGTTGTGGAAGTAAGTATCCGTCAGACGGTGAGCCAGGGCAAAGCGTTTCTGGCGAGGATTATCAAATTGGTGCTCCAGATAATCACTGAGCAGGAGCTCATTAAAGGTAGACGGTGCTTCCACATAGTAGGTGGACATGTGGGCGTTGAAATAGCTTGGTGATTGTCAGAGAAGATAAACTGACCGGAGTGGCCAATCTCGTGAATCAGAGTATAGACATCACTCATACGTCCAGTCCAGCTCATGAGGACATAAGGGTGAACCCGATAAGGATCAGCAGCATAGCCTCCAGAATCCTTTCCAGCATTGGCCGCAAAGTCGACCCAGCGTTCTTCCTTATAGCGGGCAACTTCTTGACAATACTCTTGTCCGAGTGGCTCGACTGACTTCATGACGAGGTCATAGGCATCATCAATGCTGACTTCGGGATTGAGCTCGCTGTCCAAGTCCAGCTTCCAGTCGGCAAAGGTCATTTTTTCAAGTCCGTTTACCTTAGCGACATGCTTGAGGTATTTCTGAGCTACTGGGGCAAACTCGCTCATAATCAAGTCAATCTGCCGGTCAAACATAGATCGATCAACTTCTTGCTCTGCCAGTAAGTAGTCAAAGACAGAGTCATAGCCCTTCATGTCAGCCAGCAGTTTTTCGGACTTGACCTGAGCTAGATAGGCAGCAGCGGCAGTGTTTTGGTGCTGACGAAGCCCTTCAGAGAAAGAGCGGAAAGATTTTTCGCGGATTTCTGCATTTTCATGGTTTTGGTAGAAATTCTCATAGGTGACAAAGCTATTTTTGTAAACTTTGCCGTCTACTTCAAAGTCATCCATGGCAAAGTCGCCAGCCCGCATCTTGGTGTAAATATCCTGTGGGCTGTAAAAGACTTCGCCTAGGTTGGTCAAGGCTTTTTCGACATCTGCTCCCAGATAGTGGGCTTTTTTGATTTTAGCCTGGCGAATAGCTGAAGTCAGATGGGGCTCTTGGCCTAGTTTCTCCAAGACAGCCTCGTCTGCGCCGACTAGGGCATCGTCAAAGAAGCTGAGTGCGACATTGGCCTCAGTCTCAAACTCCATAGCTGCTTGGGCAATCTGCGCAAAGCTCTCGTCGCCAAAGTCAGTGGTCTGTGGCATAAAGCCGTAGTTGCCGATGTGGCTGATTTGGATATAAATCTGCTCTAGTTCAGCAAAAGCCCGCTCAAAATCTTCGAAAGTGCTGAGCTTGCCTTGATAATCACGGACGAATTTCTGGATGTCCTCTCTGGCCTTTTCGATGGCCCGCAGGAAGTCCTCCTGGTCTTGGTAAAGGGCCGTTAGATCCCAGAGTTCATTTTCCGGAAATTCAGAACGATGTTTTTGTTCCATAGTATACTCCTTTTGTCATATATAGAAATAGTATAGCAAAAAATCCCCCAAAATGTCTTTGGGGGAGAAAGATAAGTCAGTATTTTTTAGATGTTTATCAGGTCAAGGATAAAAGTCAAAGTTCCTTTGTGGCAATCTTTTTAAAAAGCAGTAGATAAGATAAGAATACGAAGATAACAAAGCCCAATAAAAGAGTGAAGACGTTTTGAGTTCCTTTTGTCATATTGGGAGCTTGATTAGCGATGACTGCTGTGACTGCAGTACCTATAGCGCCCGCAAAGGTCTGGGCCAGCTGAAAGAGCGCAGTCGTATCTGCAGTCTTTCCTTTATCAACTTGAGTCGTCGCTAGGGCTAGTGTGTTATTGAAAGCCATGTTTCGCCCCAAGGTAAAGCAAATATAAATCGCAATAACAGCTGTTAATGTGAGTTCTTTTGTAAAGATAAGGAGCAAAGTACAGCTAGGAAAAGAAGAGAATTTCCTGTAAAAAGGGTTGGTTTCGGGCCTTTTCTATCATAGAGTTTGCCAAATACAGGAGAGAGGAAGGCTCCGAGCATGGTTCCTGGAAGCAGTGCAAAGCCTGCCTGAGCAGTTGAAATTTCTTTTTCTATGACTAGGAAGTTGGGAATCAGAAAATTAGCAGATAGGTTGATAAACTGAAAAATAAAGAAGGGTAAAATAGCCAATAAGACCGTTGGTTGCTTTAAGATACGAATATCTAAGAAGGGATGATCGATTTTCAAGCTCCGATAGATGAAGCAAGCTAGTGGCAGTATGCAGAGAACAAGATAGAGCCAATCGATATGTCCTTCTTCTAAGCTGGAAATGGCTACAATGGCAAAGACAAGTGAGCTTGCTAAGAGGAGAAATGAGAGAAGATCAAAGGCGCGTTTCCTAGACTTCTCGGAATTTCTTAAAAAGAAAAAGCCAAGAATAAAGGAAATGATTGGGACAGGAAGAATAAAGGTATAAATCATATGCCAGTCAAAACGACTAATCATAAAACCACCGTAAGTCGGCCTAATTGCTGGTGCTAGGCTGACCACCATCCCAGACAAGCCCATGTAGGTTCCGATTTTTTGCTTAGGAACACGCTCAACAATCAAGTTAAAGAGCAAAGGAATGGCTAATCCAGTAGCTCCTCCTTGTAGGATTCTCCCTACCATCAAGATGGGAAAGCTTGAAGCCAACATGGCAATCAGTGTGCCCAAGCAAAAATTGGCCAAAGCAGTAAAGAGGATGGTTCTCTCTTTCCAATTGTGGGCTAAGGTCGCTCCTAAAGTAATTGTAATGGCCACTGCTAGTAAATACCCTGTTGTAATCCATTGCAGCGTTCCTAATCCTAACCCAAAGACCTTGCTTAGGTGCGGGAAGGTTACATTCATACTGGTTTCAGATAAGATGCCTGCAAAGCTGACTAAGGCTGTCGCAAGTAGTGAGAAAAAATCGCTCTTTTCAACTGTTTGATGTTCTGGCAAGATTGTCTCCTTTACATGTTTGAAATGAGTCACTGTATTTATTATAAAGCAAGAAGTCCTCTTTGAAAAGTGAATAGTGGCTATACCGCCATCTTATTTGACGAATCGAAAGGGAAAAAACGAACTCTGACAGCCAACTATAATCAGCTATAGAAAAGAAAAATAGATTTTCAGTGCTTTTATAGAAAAAAGCCATTTTCAGCCTTTTTCTTTTGTCTGAATTTGTGGTAAAATAAGGTCTATACGTGCTTGATACAAAGATGAGGATATAATAAGCTACTAAAGCCATGATATTAAAGCTAAAATTCTGAGAAGGTTAGTTGTCAGCTGTGATTATGCTATGAGCTTTTGACGGGCTTAATATCTTGATCTTTGTAGCCAAGGCGTATGAAAAAATTTGAGCATGTGCTCGGCAAGGAGTCTTTATGACAAAACAAGTTTTTAAAACTATTTTTGCAGGCCGTGAGCTGGTAGTTGAAACCGGACAGGTTGCAAAGCAGGCAAATGGCAGCGCCGTTGTTCGATATGGAGAAAGTACCGTTTTAACTGCGGCAACCATGTCCAAAAAGATGGCTACTGGTGACTTTTTCCCATTGCAGGTCAACTATGAGGAAAAAATGTATGCGGCTGGGAAATATCCTGGCGGCTTTAACAAGCGCGAAGGCCGTCCGTCAACAGATGCGACTTTGACAGCACGCTTGATTGACCGTCCGATTCGCCCTATGTTTGCGGAAGGTTTCCGCAATGAAGTTCAGGTTATCAATACGGTTCTTTCTTATGACGAAGATGCTTCGCCTCAAATGGCTGCTATGTTCGGTAGCTCTCTGGCTCTTTCTATCTCAGATATTCCTTTTAACGGCCCTATCGCAGGAGTTCAAGTCGGCTATGTAGATGGTGAATTCATCATCAACCCTAGCAAGGAACAAAAAGAAGTTTCACTTTTGGAACTGACAGTGGCTGGTACCAAAGAGGCTATCAACATGGTAGAGTCTGGAGCCAAGGAACTGTCTGAAGATATCATGCTGGAAGCTCTTCTCAAAGGGCACCAAGCGGTCAAGGAATTAATTGCCTTCCAAGAAGAAATTGTCGTAGCAGTCGGCAAGGAAAAAGCAGAAGTAGAATTGCTGCATGTTGATGAAGAGCTGCAAGCAGAGATTATCGCAGCCTATAACAGCGACTTGAAAAAGGCTGTTCAGGTAGAAGAAAAGCTGGCGCGCGAAGCCGCAACTCAGGCTGTCAAAGACCAAGTCACAGCAGTTTATGAAGAGAAATACGCAGACCACGAAGAATTCGACCGTATCATGCGTGATCTGGCTGAAATCTTGGAGCAAATGGAGCATGCAGAAGTACGCAGGTTGATTACCGAAGATAAGGTGCGTCCTGACGGTCGTAAGGTTGATGAAATCCGTCCGCTGGATGCGGAAGTGGATTACCTGCCGCGCGTGCATGGCTCTGGTCTCTTTACTCGCGGGCAAACCCAAGCCTTGTCTGTTCTGACTTTGGCACCAATGGGCGAAACGCAAATTGTTGACGGCTTGGATCCAGAATACAAGAAACGCTTCATGCACCACTATAATTTCCCGCAATACTCTGTCGGTGAGACAGGCCGTTATGGGGCTCCTGGCCGTCGTGAAATCGGACACGGTGCTCTTGGGGAACGTGCCTTGGAGCAAGTTTTGCCTAGCTTGGAAGAGTTTCCTTACGCGATCCGTCTGGTAGCAGAAGTCTTGGAGTCCAATGGTTCTTCCTCCCAGGCATCTATCTGTGCGGGCACTTTGGCTCTGATGGCCGGTGGTGTGCCGATTAAGGCACCGGTTGCCGGAATTGCTATGGGCTTGATTTCAGATGGCAGCAACTACACAGTTCTGACCGATATTCAAGGTTTGGAAGACCACTTTGGCGATATGGACTTTAAGGTGGCTGGTACTCGTGAAGGGATTACCGCCCTGCAAATGGATATCAAGATTGAAGGAATTACAGCGGAAATCCTGACAGAAGCTCTGGCTCAGGCAAAGAAAGCCCGCTTTGAAATTCTGGACTTGATTGAAGCGACAATTCCAGCTCCGCGTCCTGAATTGGCTCCGACCGCTCCGAAAATCGACACCATCAAGATTGATGTGGACAAGATTAAGATTGTCATCGGTAAAGGTGGGGAAACCATCGACAAGATTATCGCTGAAACCGGTGTTAAGATTGATATTGACGAAGAAGGAAATGTATCCATCTACTCTAGCGACCAAGACGCGATTAATCGTGCCAAGGAAATCATTGCTGGCTTGGTCCGCGAAGCAAAAGTGGATGAAGTTTACCATGCCAAGGTTGTTCGGATTGAGAAATTCGGTGCCTTTGTCAATCTCTTTGACAAGACGGATGCACTGGTTCACATCTCAGAGTTAGCTTGGACTCGGACTAATAATGTCGAGGATGTTGTACAAATCGGTGATGAAGTGGATGTTAAGGTTATCAAGATTGATGCCAAAGGCCGGGTAGATGCTTCCATGAAAGTATTGCTGCCGCGTCCGCCAAAGTCTGATAAGCCAAAACATCATCATGACAAGGGACATCATCCGCACAAGGGGCACAAAGGTCATAAAGACCATCAAGAAAGCCCTAAAACAGAAGAATAAGAGGTCGCTTATCCCTGTAGACCTCATCAAAAATCGGCAGAGGCGAGCCTAGTTCTCGTCTCTCCTTGTTTAGAGAAGGAAGGAGGCTAGCATGGGTTGGTGGAAGGAATCCATTGATATTGTAAAGGAAAATGATCCGGCGGCTCGAACGTCGCTGGAAGTCTTACTAACCTATCCGGGCATCAAAGCTTTGGCGGCCCACCGCCTCTCGCATTTTTTGTGGCGGCATGGCTTCAAGCTGTTGGCGCGTATGCACAGTCAATTCTGGCGTTTCTGGACCCAGATTGAGATTCATCCCGGCGCTCAGATTGAGTCGGGTGTCTTCATCGACCATGGCAGTGGCCTGGTGATTGGTGAAACAGCCATTGTGGAGAAGGGAGCCATGCTTTACCACGGTGTGACCCTAGGCGGTACGGGCAAGGATACAGGTAAACGCCATCCGACCGTGCGCCGGGGTGCCTTGGTCTCTGCCCATGCTCAAGTCATTGGACCAATTGAGATTGGAGAGAAAGCCAAGGTCGGAGCCGGTGCAGTTGTTGTGGCGGATGTTCCAAGTGATGTGACTGTGGTTGGTGTACCAGCGAAAATTGTCCGTGTTCACGGTGAGAAGGACGAGCCAACCATTCACGAGGTAGAAGAGAAGCGGGAATATTATCTAGACAAGCTAGAGCATGCCCGCGAAGCCAGTCACCATTCATCAAGTCTTTAGAAAAGGTTGGCAAAGTTATCGAAGTGAAATATGACAGGAGGAACCGACATGTCAGATTTATCAGATGCTATTTTGAACCAGGTAGTCCTTGAACTGAAAGAGCGCTTGGACGGTCCTGCCAAGGAGCGCTTTATCAAACTACCGCTTAGCCACCAGCGCGAATGGGCTCGCTATATCAGTGAAGCTAAGAAAGATGAGACCAAACTGCGCCGCATAGAAAAGATGAAGGTGGATTTGCTGAAGCCTTAAAGAAAGAGAAGTTATGCTATTAGAGGAATTTGAAGATGTAGCAGCAGTCATTGAGCCAACTGAAAAGCCAGTCCATGACAAGGGTGAGGTGTGCGAAACCATCATCCTGTCCTTTAATGGAGAAATTCTGAAACGTTTGATTGAGTCAGAGGAAGTCTATCCAGGAGGCTATTTGAAAAGCATAAACGGCCAGCATCCATGGTATATTTATGGCCAAGGACCTAGCAAGCTGGCAGTTATGTTGGCTCCGATTGGGGCTCCCATGATAGTCGGCCAGCTGGAGGAGTTGGCGGCCAGAGGCTTCACGAATTTCATTATTCTAGGTTCCTGTGGCGTTTTGGATCGCTCAATTGAGGCGGACAAGATTATCCTGCCTGCAGCTGCATTGCGAGATGAAGGAACTAGCTATCACTATGCCCCACCGGGTGACGAAGTAGCCTATGACGAGTCTCTGCTGATCGAGCTGGAAGCCATCTTTGACAAGCACGATATTGAGCATATCCGCACCAAGTCTTGGACGACTGATGCCTTTTATCGAGAAACACCTGATAAGGTCAAGCGTCGCTTGGGCTGCCGGTGCCCAAGTGGTGGACATGGAAGCTTCGGCTATCATGGCTTGGAGTCAATTTCGCAAGACCAAGGTCTATCAGTTCTTCTACACTGCTGACTATGTGGATCATCATAACCGAATCTGGGATGCCCGCCATGAAGAGCGGACAGCTGATGCCATGACTTTTTTCACTATCGCTTTGACAATAGCAAAGGAACTAGAAAGGTAACTACAAGAATGGCAGTATATTTTTACGGCTGTATCACCATGGATGGCTACTTGGCAGACAGCCAGCACAGGATAGACTGGCTGCATCAGCTTGGTTCTGTAGAGGATACAGGCTATGATGACTTTTACAGGCAAATGGATATCACCATCATGGGCAAGCGGACCTTTGAGGAAATCCAAGATTTGCAAGATGTAGAAAGTTTTTATCAAGCTACGGAAAACTATGTCTTTACGCATGATAGGCACCTGCCTGTCAGCAATTACCAGCCAGTAGCTGGGGATGTGGTGGACTTTGTTCACCAGATTGACAAAGGCAAAAATGTCTTTGTGATTGGTGGTAATTCCTTGGTAGGACCGCTCTTGGATGCGGATCTTTTCGACCACCTCATTATTCAGATAGCGCCCCTTATCCTAGGAAAGGGGGTTCCCCTCTTTACCCAAGAGGAAGGGCAGCGCTTTTACCAACTGGATAGCCTCAGACAATTTGGCCCTTTTGCAGAGCTGGTTTTCAGCCGAAAAAGTCAGAAATAGAGAAGGGAGTGGACCGCATGATTAAAATTTACGACACCATGACCCGCAGCCTACGTGAATTTGTGCCCATTGAAGAGGGCAAGGTTCGCATGTATGTCTGCGGTCCGACGGTTTATAACTATATCCATGTCGGCAATGCCCGCTCAACAGTAGCTTTTGACACGGTTTGTCGCTATTTTTGAGTATCGGGGATTTGAGGTCAACTATATTTCCAATTTTACAGATGTAGATGATAAGATTATCCATCGCGCCAAGGAAGAAGGCATCACACCAAAAGAAGTGGCGGACAAGTATATCGCGGCTTTTTCGTGAGGATGTATCAGCTTTGGGTGTTAAGCCGGCTACTCAGCATCCGCGCGTGATTGACTTTATGGAGGCAATCATTGACTTTGTGCGGACTTTGGTGGACAAGGGCTACGCCTATGAGTCAGAAGGCGATGTCTATTTCCGAGTGGAAAAATCTCACAATTATGCCAAACTAGCCAACAAAACCTTGGCAGACTTGGAGTTGGGTGCTTCTGGTCGGACAGATGAGGAGACTGCTCGTAAGGAAAATCCGGTGGATTTTGCTCTCTGGAAGGCAGCTAAGCCGGGCGAGATTTCTTGGGACAGCCCTTGGGGAGCAGGTCGTCCGGGCTGGCACATCGAGTGTTCGGTCATGTCGACGGAGATTTTGGGTGATACTATTGATATCCACGGTGGTGGGGCAGACCTAGAGTTTCCTCACCATACCAATGAAATCGCCCAGTCAGAGGCCAAGACTGGTCAGACTTTTGCCAACTACTGGATGCATAATGGCTTTGTCAACATTGACGATGTTAAGATGTCCAAGTCTCTAGGCAATTTTATCACTGTTCATGATGCCCTCAAGACCATTGACGGTCAGGTATTGCGTTTCTTCTTTGCTACCCAGCATTACCGCAAGCCTATCAATTTCACAGAAAAAGCTGTTCATGATGCAGCGACCAATCTCAAATATTTGAAAAATACCTATGAGCAGCCTTTCACGGGTCAGGCAGAATCTGCTCAGCTTCAGGCCTTTCTGGACAAGTTTACCGCCGCTATGGACGAAGACTTCAATGCGGCTAACGGTATCACGGTTGTCTTCGAGTTAGCTAAGTGGATCAACTCTGGCAATTACACCTCTGAAGTCAAGGCAGCCTTTGCCAAGCTCTTAGAAGTTTTTGGTATCGTCTTCGTAGAAGAAGTCTTGGATGCGGACATTGAGCGCTTGATTGAGGAGCGCCAAGCAGCGCGGGCTAATCGAGACTTTGCGACTGCAGACCGTATTCGGGATGAATTGGCCGCTCAGGGCATCAAGCTTTTGGATACTAAGGACGGAGTGAGGTGGACACGTGACTGATGTCAACCTGATTAACGGTATTGCCCTCGCCTTTGAGGGAGATGCTGTCTACTCCATGTATATCCGACGTCACCTGATTTTTCAAGGTCTGACCAAGCCCAATCAGCTGCACAGGGAAGCGACCAAGTATGTTTCTGCCAAGGCTCAGGCTAATCTTATCTCTCTCATGCTGGAAGAAGGGATTCTGACGGAAAAGGAAGAGGATATCTACAAGCGCGGCCGCAATGCCAATAGCCACACCAAGGCTAAGAATACAGATATCGTCACCTACCGTATGTCTACCGGCTTTGAGGCAGTCATGGGCTACCTGCATATGACCGAAGCCATTGAGCGACTGGAAGAGCTGATTGACTGGTGTATTCAACGGGTGGAGGAAAGCAAATAAAAAAAGATTATCTAGATCCGTTTATAAGCTAGATAAATTGAAGATATCTAAAACAGAGTTGTTGCGGCAGCTCTTTTCTTTAGAGCTTTTATTTGCTATAATATACAAAGTAGAAAACATTTATAGGAGAAAAACTGTGAAAAAATACTTTACTCTGTCGGTAGCGACTTTATCTTTGTTTTTGCTCTGTGCTTGCAGTAATAAGAAGCAAACAGAATCTTCTTCTAGTAGGGTTTCTAGTAGCAAGACTAGCAGTTCCTCTAGCAAATCTTCTTCTAGCAAAAAGGTTGAAAAAACTGATATAAAACTTTATGATTCTATTTTGGATATGTATGCTCAGGCGATTCAGAATCCGAAAGCTAATCAACAAAACCAAGAGATTAATTGGATTGTTTCTCAAGCAAATATTCATCCACAAGTTTATAGTGGAGTCTTCTATAGTTATTATGACCTAGATAAAAACGGAACAGAAGAGCTGATTGTTGCTATGGGGCGCGTGAATGCTGATGTGAAGTATGATCTTCTGGATATTTATACTATTGATGACCAAAAACCACTTCGATTGACAAATAAAGAGAACCAGTTGGATATGATTGGAGAGCGGATGATTTTGGCTCCTTTGGAAGATGGATCATTCCTTTATAGAGGAGCTTCTTCAGCTACTGAGGCTCAATATATTCATTACAATTTCAATCAAAAAGGCAATGCACTGGAAAAAGTGGCAGAGGGAGCAAGTCAAGACTCACTTGGACAATTGCCTGCTTTTCTAGATTTATCTATTCTGGATTGGAAAGTCTTGGGTAAAACGGAAACGAATACGGAAAGTTCAACATCTTCTATGGATGAGGAAGCTATCAAAAATGGAGACTACTCTAGCATTGTAGGAACTTGGAAAAGTGGTACTGGAAATACATTGGTGTTTGATGCCAATGGTTTGGTGAGCGAAACTCAACATTTGAGTGAATATGGTGCAAGAGATATGTATGGTTTTGTTAGTATTGGAGTCCTCCCTAAGCAAGGTGCAGGTGGTTATGTAATAGCTTTTATACCTAAAGGAAAAGACTACACTATCACTAATGCAGGAGAAACATATAAAGATGCATCAGACCATGAACGAGATCGGATATGGGCGGGTCAAGGACTTGGAACCAATACAGATCCAAATTCCTTTTATTATAAAATAGACTGAAAAGACTAGCTGTCCTCCATGGCAGCTAGTCTTCTTTATAATTCTCGTAAAATTCTACCTTAATTCTAATAAAGGTTTCCAAGTCTCGCAGGAGCTGCAGGAGCATGGCGCGGGTTTCAAATTCCTGACGGGTCTTAGGGAGTGGGCGCTCGCGAAATACGGTTAAATAGTTGTCAATCTCGTCCAGAAGGTCTCGGGCGGGATTTTCTTGGCTCAGTTGCTTAGCGGTCTGGGAGAAGAGGCGGGCTAAAATCAAGCTTTCACTGGCTGCTAGATGGCAGTTATTAATATTGCTGGCCATGTCTTGTAGGATACGGTTTTGAGCCTGCCGCATTTCAAAATAGTGGATATGGTAGTTGGTCTGGTGAAAGAGGTGGTTGGAGTGGTCCAGATAGACCAGCTGCAAGGCCTGTTGCAAAATCTTGTCCAGCTCCTTGATCAGCGCTGCATCATTTCGGCCGTCTCCAGCTTTTAAGAAATATTCAAAGCGTAGCAAAATCTTTTTCAGCTGTTCCTCCACTTGCTCATGGTAGCTGTCAATCTCTTTCTGGCGCGAGGGCATATAGAGATTGGCTAGCAGCGCAAAGCCAGTTCCAATGAGAAATAGAGCTAGCTCATTTCCAAGCAGAGACCAGGAGGTGGATTTTTCTAAGAGCAGATGGGTGACCAGGACGGTGCTGGGTGTAATGCCGATTTCCCAGCCAAGCCGAAAGGCCAGAGGCACATAGATCGCGATATAGATGGCCAATGCTCCGAGATGAAAACCTAGAAAGTGAAAAGCCAGGCTTCCGATAGCCAGAGCCAGCAGGGTAGATAAAAAGCGATTGCCAGCTAGCTTTGCAGTACTGCGGCGGGTATCGGTCACGCTGAGAATGGCAATAATTCCAGCTGAAGTTGAGTAGGCCAGACCTAAAAAGTCAGCTAGCCAAGCAGCTAAACAGGTAGCCAGTACCAGCTTGATGGTGCGTTGGAGGAGAGACATGAGTAAGAGTTTCCTTTTTAGACTTCTTTCTATTATAGCACGACTGGCGGGAAATCTTGGGAGCTGTTGATTGCTTTTTATCAGAGCAGAATTCTGTCTCGCCCGAGTAAATCCTGCCGCCATTTTTTCGCCTTTGTGTTATACTAGTCCTATGGAAAAAAACGATATTGTCTACGGTGTGCATGCGGTGACAGAGGCTCTCGCGGCTAACACTGGAAATAAACTCTACATTCAGGACGACCTGCGTGGCTAAAAGGTCGATAAAATCAAAAATTTAGCAGCAGAAAAGAAGGTTTCTATCTCATGGACGCCTAAGAAAACCTTGCAGGAGATGACTGATGGAGCAGTTCACCAGGGCTTTGTCCTGCGGGTGGCGGAGTTCGCCTATACTGACTTCGAGGTGCTGTTGAAGAAAGCAGAGCAAGAAGACAATCCTCTCTTGCTGATTTTGGACGGGCTGACTGACCCGCATAATCTGGGCTCTATCTTGCGGACGGCTGACGCGACCAATGTGGCTGGAGTCATCATTCCCAAGCACCGGGCCGTCGGTGTAACACCAGTCGTAGCCAAGACCTCAACTGGCGCTATTGAGCATATTCTCATTGCCCGTGTGACCAATCTCAGCCAGACTCTGGACAAGCTCAAGGAAGCTGGTTTCTGGATTTTCGGTACAGATATGCAGGGGACGCCTTCTCATAAGTGGAATACAGCAGGCAAGCTGGCCCTCATCATCGGCAACGAAGGCAAGGGGATTTCAACCAATATCAAAAAGCAGGTGGACGAGATGATTTCCATTCCCATGAATGGGCATGTCCAGAGCCTCAATGCCAGTGTCGCAGCAGCTATTCTCATGTATGAAGTCTTTCGCAATCGCCTATGAAAAGAAAAATCTTACTGGTGGACGGCTACAATATGACGGCCTTTTGGCGGGAAACTCGTCCTTACTTTAACCGCGGAGAACTAGATGCCGCACGGACGATTCTGCTCCAGAAGCTCAGCAATTATGCCAGTTTTGAAGGACTGGAAGTTATCTGCGTCTTTGATGCCCAGTATATGCCGGGAGTTCGGCAGACCTACGAGGAGTTTAATGTGACGGTCGTTTTCACCGAGGAGGAGGAAACGGCAGATGACTATATCGAGCGCTTGGCAGCTGAACTTAACACACCCAAAAATCAGGTGTCGGTTGCGACCAGCGATCTCAATGAGCAGTGGACTGTCTTTGCCCAAGGAGCTTTGAGAGTTTCCGCTAGAGAGCTAGAGAAGCGAGTGGCTGTTACCAAATCAGACCTCAATAAACTGAGCGGACAAATCAACCTGCAAAGACCGCCCTTGCGACCGATGGACAGCCAATCTTTGCGCGATTTACAAAAAATGATGGAGAAAAAAAGATGACCTTTAAAATTTTAACCGATTCAACAGCAGACCTGCCAGAAAACTGGACCCAGGAAAATGATGTGCAGGTCCTAGGCCTGACCATTCAGCTGGATGGCCAAACTTATGAGACAGTTGGTGCGGACAAGCTGACCAGCCAAGAACTTCTGGACAAGATGGAGTCCGGCAGCAAGCCGACTACCAGCCAGATTAATGTCGGCCAGTTTGAAGATGTCTTTCGAAGCTATGCCAAGGAAGAGACACCAGTTCTCTATGTAGCCTTTGCTTCGGCTCTATCAGGTACTTATCAGAGTGCTGTCATGGCACGGGAGATAGTCTTAGAAGATTTTCCAGATGCACTGATTCGTATCATTGATACCAAGGCGGCTTCTATGGGTGAAGGACTTTTAGTCATGAAGGCGGCAGAAGCTAGAGCGGCAGGCCAGACCTTGGAGCAGACAGCGGACCTGATTGAGAGCTTGGTGCCTAAGGTCAAGACATATTTTCTGGTTGATGACCTCAATCACCTCATGCGGGGAGGTCGGATTTCCAAAACTGCTGCGCTTATGGGGAGTTTGGTCAATATCAAGCCGATTATCGCTGTCAGGGGAGATGGGACTCTGGACTCGGTCGCTAAGGTTCGCGGCAAGAAGAAGGCGCAGGCAGAAGTAGTCCGCATGACTCTGGAAGGAGTTGCTGACCCGCGGGTGGTCATCGCCTATGCAGGTGCCAAAGAAGTTGCTGAGAGTCTGAAAAGCCCAGCTGCTGGAAAGCGACCAAGTGGAGGAAGTTCTCCTCATGCCTCTGGGACCTGTCATTTCTACCCATACTGGTCCTGGAACTTTGGGACTCTTTAGTATTGCCCAAGACATTCAAGACTAAGAAAACATGAAATCGCTATTTCATAAATAATTGCTTCAAATCTATTGCTTTTGCCTACTATTTTTGATATGATAGTAGGCGGTATTGTTTACCCCATTTGTAAGGCCCCGGAACCTTTCAAATAACTCGCGGACCGGAACATCCGCCCTGTAAACAAAAACGATATTCATAGGAGAAATCATGAACAAAACAACATACATGGCTAAGCCAGGTGAAGTTGAACGCAAATGGTATGTAGTGGACGCTACTGATGTCCCTCTTGGACGCCTTTCTGCTGTTGTAGCAAGCGTACTTCGCGGAAAAAACAAACCAACCTTTACACCACACACTGATACAGGTGACTTCGTAATCGTTATCAACGCTGAAAAAGTAAAATTGACTGGTAAAAAAGCGACTGATAAGATCTACTACACTCACTCTATGTACCCAGGTGGATTGAAACAAATCTCAGCAGGTGAGCTTCGCTCTAAGAATGCTGTTCGTTTGATCGAAAAATCTGTTAAAGGTATGCTTCCGCACAATACTCTTGGCCGCGCTCAAGGTATGAAGCTGAAAAGTATTTGTAGGCGCTGAGCACACTCACGCTGCACAACAACCAGAAGTTCTTGATATTTCAGGACTTATCTAAGGAAAGGAACAATAAAGTATGTCACAAGCACAATATGCAGGGTACTGGACGTCGTAAAAAAACGCTGTTGCACGCGTTCGCCTTGTTCAGGAACTGGTAAAATCACTGTTAACAAAAAAAGATGTTGAAGAGTACATCCCACACGCTGACCTTCGTTTGGTCATCAACCAACCATTCGCAGTTACTTCAACTGCAGGTTCATACGACGTTTTTCGTTAACGTTGTAGGGTGGTGGTTACGCTGGTCAAGCAGGAGCTATCCGTCACGGTATCGCTCGTGCTCTTCTTCAAAGTAGACCCAGACTTCCGCGATTCATTGAAACGCGCAGGACTTCTTACACGTGACTCACGTAAAGTTGAGCGTAAGAAACCAGGTCTTAAGAAAGCTCGTAAAAGCATCACAATTCTCAAAACGTTAATCAATACGATTATATCAACGTTTACAGACATTCAAGAATTATTTCTTGGATGTCTTTTTTTATTCAAAAAAATCAAAGTTCACCCCAAAAATTCACCCCATATTCACCCCATCAATTTTTTTAAACTACGAAAAAGCAATATCACCTACAGTCTGATTGACTTTATCTTTGATATTAACGTAAGTTTTTGTAATCTCTTTATCACTATGAGTAAGAGCTTCTGAGAAGGCTTCAGAGAAACACCTGCTTGTTTAGCAAGAGTAGCACCAGTATGTCTTAGTTTGTGTGGTGATGCTGGTGCTAATTCAGGGATGTCTTCGTCTGACTGATTTCATCTTGATAAAACTTAAAATTTTTTTCTAATTATAACGAAGCATAGTCAAAAAGCTATGACCTCTATATTCACAAAAAAATCCAGACCAATACTAGTCCAGATTTCTTGTCTATTAAACATTCTTTTTCAAAGAATGGAAGAACAGCTGTAACGGCTTTGTCAACGCAATTATTTAACTGTGAGAATCCGACGCACATAAATTTTTTTAAATGGCGTCTCAGTCACATTTAAATTTATGAGACAGCTTAGACGTTAGGCTTTCAATTTGTCAAATTTTGCTTTGACATTTGCCTTGAATTCTTCAAGTTTAGCCTTGCGTTCGGCTTTACGTTCAGCCTTCATTTGTGCACGTGCCTGGTTGTAGAGGTCTTCTTGGACTTGCAGAGCTGCTTCGATTTCGGCTACGACGGTTGCTACATCCCAACGCACGATTTGGGTGTCGTACTTGGTGAAGTAAGCATCGATGACTGCTTCGTTGTTTTCTTGCACCAAGGCGACAACGGCTGTTTCGCCGTCGATCAATTTTTGAGACACAACGTCAATCAAGCCAGCTTCTGCCGTATCAACGGTATCACCAGCAGCCAAACCATAGAGGGCTGCCAATACCATAACCAAACAAGACGCCGATAGGACCACCCAAAAAGCCCGATAACTGCACCGAGCAAGCCACCTTCTAGGGTTGCATCCGTCGTTGAATCTTCAAAGTCATAGCGTTCTTTTTCAACGATGTGACCGTTTTCATTTTTGACCAAGGCGATTTGAGCAACCTTGGTCGTCTGAGTTTGGCGGAAAGCCTTCAAATCCGCAAAGGACTGATAAGCTTCGCTTTCAGTGTTAAAGACTGAAAACTACTAGGTTTTCCATAGTTAGTACCTCTTTTTCTAAATATATACGTTCATTATAATACAGTTTCAATCACTTTTTCAATCATTTTAGTGCGACATTTTTAATTGATATGTCGCGTTTATCAACGATCAAAGAACAGTTTCAGGCAGCGGTATATCTTTGCCATATCCCAGCCCAGACACTCTGGCGACTCTGAGTGATTATCAAGAAAGGCGTCCAGCAACATCTTAAAGCCTCCCGTGCAAAAAGTAAATAAATAGTGTTTTTCCTGTATGCCTGTCACACGGCTAAAAGACCGCTTGACCAAATCTTCCAGAAAAATTATAGCAGATATTATGTACCAGCTCTGTGTAGCGAGTCTGATGAGCGTGCCGAATCACATCGACACTTTTATAGAATCTGCCAACTGTTTCCTTATGGTCGAATCCTTGAAAGAAGTCGCTTTATTCGTCGGTCAAGACAATTAATTTGGCTGGTGCAACTGATTCGCCAAGCTATGAACAAGCAATTATTACCTTTTGAAAGCAAAAATGGCAATTATGAAGGTGAAGCTACTCAGGTCTTAGTTCTTCTATCCAATTACTATGCAGACAAAAAACTATTTGATGAAAATACAGATGAATATGGAAATATCTTGATTTTAAAGGATTCATCCATCATTTCTAAATTATCGGCTATCCCAGATTTATTAAAAAGGGGATCTAGTAGGTAACAATAATATCGAATATATCAAAGTACGCAATATTAGGATTTCTTCAGAGGTTGAGTTAGAGTCAGATGTTGATGGGGATAAGTCGGATAATCTGCCAATAGATATAAAAATACTAGAAAACAGGCTTGAAAAAGGCTCGTAAAGCTAGCCAGTTCTCTAAACGTTAATTCGTTGCTGGACAGCAGAATACAAACGAAAACACTTTGCATCTTGCAAGGTGTTTTTTTCTATGAGAACTGGCGGTGCGCAATTAGGATAGCTCTAGCGACTTTAGTCGCATAGAGATATGCTATGCACAGTTGCCTCAAGAAAACAATGCTTCTTGGTCCACCCTGTTAGACAAGCTTCAAAACCAAGGAATCCAACAGATTTCTCTTGTAGTTACAGATGGCTTTAAGGGGCTTGAGCAGATTATCAGTCAGGCTCACCCATTAGCTAAACAACAATGTTGCTTAATTCATATTAGTCGAAATCTAGCTAGTAAAGTGAAACGAGCAGATAGAGCGGTTATTCTGGGGCAATTTATAATGATTTATCGTGCTGAAAATTTAGAAATGGCAGGACAAGCTTTAGAGGACTTTCTCGCCGAATGGAAACCAAAGTATAGGAAAGTCATGGAAAGTCTGGAGAAGACGGATAATCTTTTAACTTTTTATCAGTTTCCCTACCAGATTTGGCACAGCATGTATTCGACAAACCTCATTGAGTCTCTTAACAAAGAAATCAAACATCAAACGAAAAAGAAGGTTCTTTTTTTCCTAATGAGGAGGCTCTGGAACGTTACTTAGTTACGTTGTTTGAAGATTATAATTTCAAGCAAAGTCAACGAATCCATAAAGGGTTTGGTCAATGTTCTGATACACTTGAAAGCTTATTTAATTAACACTCCGTAACTCTACTTAAGTGTTTACACATAATTATTTACAGTATCAAAAAAATAAAAGTATATTGTTTTTCATCATAATATAATTAAATATCAGTATAGAAATTTTTATCTATATATCAGATATCAGCAATTGCTTTTGCTGTCATTTTTTTCGCTACAATAGTTACAAGGAGGAAATAAACATGTTAAAAGAAGTATTAAACGTCGCAAAAAGTTGCGAAAAAAATCATCTCTCTTCTTAGGAGGGTAGCATTTGGGACGCTTGGCTTGAAAGTCTTAGCAAGTAAAGAAGCTAAGAAAGGCTATTCTAAGGCCTTGGCTAAAAGCTTACAAATTGAAAGATGGACTGGATGCATCTGTTTCTGTTGTAAAAACAACACGGTGATGATGTTTTACAAGACGCTAAATATTTATACGAACAGGAAAAGAAAGAAGAACAATTAGATAGCCTGACAGGTGAATAATATGTCTTTTAAAAGTGCTACACAGAGGATATCAACATATCCGATTATCGTCCTCGTTTTTCACTGACCTTGGATATTCAAGATTATCTTCGTTCCTTGGCTAAAGATGAAAAAGGGATCGACTCTATTCAGTTTTATATGGATCAGCAGCACTTTACTCTACGTATGAAAGAAGGCTTCTCTGTATTAGAAAATGCAGAGGCCTTTTTTTAAAAAAATTGACAAGGGAAAGTTTCGGACTTGATGACTCTTCCCATTCGTAGAGAAGAAGTGCTTATTCAATTGTATCGGGTGCAGCGATTAAGCGTTTGCTGTTTCGAAGTTTTGTACCCTACCCTATTCGTTATATTTGGACTTGTTATCAGGCTTTGGGTTATGTCAAAGAAGCCTATCAAACTTTAGCGCGCAAGGAACTAACCATGGAGGTCTTGGACTGTTCGGCCATTTTGTTGTCCTTGTTTATGAACCAATCCAAGACAGCTAGCAACATCATGTTTATGCTTGATTTGGGTAATCATCTGGATCAGTGGTCTTTAAAAAAACAGCAACAGATTTGGAACAAAGCCTTCTTGCTAAAGAAAGTGATGTTTTTCTTAGTGCGGGGAGACATGGTCATCAGCATCAAGAGTTCTGATGTTCAAGTAGGTGATGTATTAGTTGTCTCCCAAGGTAATGAAATCTTGTTTGACGGCCAAGTGGTTTCAGGATTAGGCATGGTCAATGAGAGTTCCTTGACTGGAGAGAGCTTCCCTGTTGAAAAGAAAGAGGGAGATTCTGTATGTGCGAATACTGTTTTGGAAACAGGAGAGTTAAGAATTCGTGTGACTGATAATCAGATAAACAGTCGTATTTTGCAACTCATCAATCTGATGAAAAAATCTGAAGAGAGTAAGAAGACAAAACAACGTCATTTTATTAGGATGGCAGACAAGGTTGTAAAATATAACTTCTTAGGTGCTGGTTTGACTTATCTGTTAACAGGTTCGTTTTCAAAAAGCCATTTCCTTTTTTTATTGGTGGATTTTTTTCATGTGCTCTAAAAAAATATCCACACCTGTAGCCTACCTTACGGCCATAAAGGAAGGTCTAAATCGAGAAATGGTTATTAAAGATGGTGATGTATTAGAAAAAAATATCTGGAAGTGGATACTTTCTTGTTTGATAAAACAGGGTACCATCACGACGAGTTATCCTTTGGTTGAAAAGGTTCTTCCTTTCGGAGATTATACTGAGAAAGATATTTTTAAGAATAAGTGCATGTTTGGAGGAACATATCTATCATCCTATTGCCAATGCAATTGTTAAACAAGCTGAAATTGAAGGCATTGAACACGAAGAAATGCATGGCAAGCTTCAGTATGTTGCAAAAGCAAAGGGATTAAATCGCAAATTGATGGTCAATCGGTTGTCATTGGAAATTATGTACTAATGCAAGACGAACAGGTAAGAATTAGTTCTGAGCAGCTGGCCTTGATTGAGCAATATAAGACTCATTACAATTTATTGTTTTTTTGGCTTATAAGAAAGAATTAATTGGGATGTTTTGTATCCACACTCCCTTGAGAAGCGAGGCGAAAGTTGCATTGAAAAAAAGCTAAAGCGCCAAGGGAAAAAAACTGATTCTGGCAACTGGTGATACGTTGGCTAGAACAGAAGAGTTGGTTAAAGATCTGCCATTTGACAACGTTTATACTGATTTAAAACCAGATGGTAAGTTTCAGTTGGTTCAGGAATTACAGAAAAGCTGGCCGAACTATTTTTTGATGGTTGGAGACGGGTTAAACGACTCTGCTGCCTTGACGCTTGCAGATATTGGGGTTGTGATGAATGAAAGTGCTGATATTTCTAAGCAGATGAGTGATATTTTATTATTAGATAATCGTTTAGATTTCTTCGAGGAATTGAATTCTTTATCTGAATCGTTGCAGAAATTAATTCAAAAGAAATATTCAAGAAACAGTTGTAATAAATGGAAGTTTAATTGGATTTGGGTTGTTAAATTGGTTAAGCCCATCTAATCTTTCGATATTGCACAATCTGACTACTTTAAGAATCGTCCTTCGTAGTCTTTCTATTAAAAAGTAGGTAAGAGACCGAGAAGCTGAGGTTATAAAAAAACTAAAAAGGAGTTGTCTCATTTGAGAATAACGGCTCTTTGTCAACTGTAGTGGGTTGGTGGAAAAATTATACCCTGGAGAGGACCAAATTGGTTCTCTCCTTTTAAATATTGAAAAAAACCATTGGCAGTGGACATACTTTAAGACTATATATTTCTGAAACTAGTTTCACAATACAAATATTGACATGCAATTATTAATTGGTGGATTTTAAGTTGACATCTACAAAGGTTAATGTTAAAATACATTCAAAAAAATATTTGAATGAGGTGCTTTTATGGTTCAAAAATGTTGTTACTTCAATAATCCTGTATTCTGGGACAGCCGTAGACTTACTTATTATCCTAATGTTATTTTTTTGCCAAAAAGAAAAAGCAGAAAAGGACATCATTAACATCTATTTAGGACAATTTCTAGGCTCTGTTAGTCTAATATTGCTAAGTTTACTTTTTTTGCATTTGTCTTAAATTATATTCCTAGTAAAGAGATTTTTAGGTTTTGCTCGGTTTGATTCCAATTTTCCTAGGACTCAAAGTTTTTGCTTTTTAGGAGATTCTGATGGAGAAGCTATTGCAAAAGATGGTTTGCGAAAAGATAATAAAAACCTGATTTTTTTCTAGTCGCTATGATTACTTTTTGCAAGTTGTGGTGCTGACAATATTGGTGTCTTTTGTCCCATATTTTATTACCTTAAATTTAGCGAATTTGATAGTGGCTTTACTTACCTTTTCTAGTCATGATTTATCTCTTGGTTTTTCTGCCCAAAAAAATTGGCACAAGTCCCTTCTGTTGGAGAAACTTTGGAAAAAAATATAGCAGATGGTTTATTGCCGTTGTCTATTTAGGATTGGGGATGTATATCCTGATTGAAAACAACAGCTTTGACATGCTATAGGGCTGTGTTAGGCTAGGAGAAAAAAATTATGAAAAAAAGATAGTATCTGTCAAGTGGATGTTATTAATCAACAAAAATGTTACAACCGCAACGAACTACCTTGAAAAGGAAAAAAAGTCCAAAAATCACTTCGCATTTTTATCAAAATTTACCGATAATAAACAGATAAATATCATCTTTTATCTCCTTGCTGTTGAAGAACTCTGTGTCTGTGATATAGCCTGTTTACTAAATCTCAGTATGGCATCTGCCTCCCACCATCTTCGTAAACTAGCCAATCAAAAACATCTTGGATACTAGAAGAGGGAAAAATTATATATTATTTTATAAAAGATGAGGAAATCAAAGACTTTTTTTAATCAACTAGGATAACAACTATTTTTTTACTACTTTATCATGATTATATATAGGACTTATCTATGAAATTTTTTTTGATGAAAATTACTCACAAAAAAAGACTACTCGTAGCAAATGTTTAAGAAAAAAAGTATAATTTAAAAGCAAAGCGACCTAGGTAATGCAGGTCAAGTTAGCCAAGTTGAAAAGGGAGAAATCTGAAAGAAAAATGTATCTTTGATAGTAGTCATTTATTGTGAAATATGATATATTTATTGATTAGATGGATGAATATTTCTAAAGTTAAATAAAATATGACAGATACATGCTTTTTAGTGTATCTTGTTTGTACTCAAAATATGAAGTGACTATCCAATATTTAAGATTAATAAATATTATACGATGAGATAGAATACTACAAAATGAAAGGCAATGTAATCCGATGAAGAAAGATAGATTAATTGCATTGACAGATGCTGTTCTAGCAATTATTATGACCATTTTGATTTTAGAGTTAGAAAAACCAACGACACCAAGTCTTCAAGCTTTTTGGGATTTACGGCAAAAATTTCTTTGCTTGTTTTTCTTTCCTTTTTCTGGTTGGGATCGTTATGGATGGCACTAAACACATTATGGGAAAAAGGTTGAGAAAAATTTCCTCAGAAATTATTTGGTGGAATTTGTTTCTACTCTTGGAGCGGCAGGAGTTCTCTTTGGAGAATTTCATGCCATCCAAGATACCAGTCTGAATGATGTGGTGGACCGGATCTATATAAATGTCAAGGATTTACCGTTTCAGTCCTTGGGAGCTTTAGCTAATATCCTGTCTGATATTAAGAAGGGACTGATTCAAGACAGTCATATCTGGTCTTTCTTCCAGTCATTTTTCAAACAATATCAGTTGATAATCAGCTTAAATCAGATCTATCAGTTTGTCTATCTTTCTCTGATGGAGATCATGTCCTATCTTCACTTTGATTATTGGAAAAAACGGCTCGGTCAGGAGCTAGTATGAATAAGGAGAACAAATGAAACGTTTAAAAAAATGTTATGGCATATTATGCAGGTTACGGGTTTTACTCGGTTTGCTCTGAGTTTTGTGACCTTTGTTTTTTTGGGTCAGGAGGCGTGCTTTTTCCTAGTTGAACCTGCTATCACAAATTACGGAGACGGTCTTTGGTATGCTTTTGTGACTTCGACGACTGTCGGCTACGGGGATCTCCTAGCTGTGACCTTGATTGGAAGGATTACCAGTGTCTTCTTGACGATTTATGGGCTCATATTTTTTGGCTGTTTATCAGCTGTTATTTTTTTAATTATTATACCAATTTAAATAAGGAAAGAGGAGAGGACAAATGACTGCCAATTATTCAACACGGGAATACCGTGAGAAATTATACGATGACCTTCATGTTCGATTGAGAGATACAGCGATTTTGATGTGTGCAATTTTTATTGCCTCTATCGGACTAAATATGAATTCAACAGCTGTCATTATAGGAGCCATGTTGATTTCACCTCTCATGACACCGATTGTTGGACTGGGATTCGGTTTAGCTATTTTTTTGATACGCGTTTAATCAAGCAATCTCTAGAGGTTTTTATTGACTCAAGTGTTGGTCAGTTTGCTTGTCTCGACTCTGTATTTCTGGATTTCTCCCTTGTCTTATGCAAGTAGCGAGTTGATTGCACGAACCTCTCCAACCATTTGGGATGTCCTCATTGCTATTGCTGGTGGGATTGCTGGTGTGATCGGTTCAAGGAAAAAAGAAGCAAACAATATCGTGCCAGGAGTAGCCATTGCTACAGCTCTGATGCCGCCTATCTGTACTGCTGGCTATGGTTTAGCTAATGGGAATGTACGATTTTTTTATTGGGGGCTCTCTATCTTTTCTTGATCAACTGTGTCTTTATCATGCTAGCCAACATTGTTGGAACAAGAATTTTGATGAGAAAATCTCCTTTAACTTCATTTAAAGAGCTGAGCATTAAAATGAGAATTGGCTTGATATCTTTGATTGTATTGTTGATTCTTCCAGCTAGCTATTCGGCAGTTACTCTGACAATAGAACAAGCGCGCAAAAGAAGGGATCAAACAGTTTGTAGGAAAAAGAGTTCGCCAATTATACGGTTATTAATCAAGTCTACAAGTCAAGTAACAATGAATTGGTCTTGACGGTTGTTGGAGATCCGATTTCAGAAGAAGAATTAGAAACACTCCACCAAAAAAACAAGCCTCTTACGGTATTCAATCTGTTCAATTGAAAGTGAATCAAGTTCAGAACTCGCCAACATTAGATAGTGAAGCGACCAAGGAATTTTTATGAAAACATTGACAAGTATATTGATCAAAAACTCTCTGAAAAAAAGATTCACAAAACGATCTCGTAAAAAGAAAAATGAAGCAGACAAGGATTGAGGACAATGAACTGAATCGGTTTTTACGCCGTGTTTTTCTTGTATCTTCCTCTTTCTTACTTATAGCAGGTTGTTTTTGCTTGAATAAGAAATAAATTAGAAGTTCTATCATCTAAGAAAAATGATGAACAAAAAAATCATTTAACTAATGGTGTGAACGTTTAGTGTTTATCAGCTCCATTCTCTGTAATTTTGGGGGTAAAATCCACACCATTCGGATAAAATTAGTTGAATTTGATTGGAAAAAAGCTTTTATAAAAGCGGAGAAAAGTCTTGATATTACGCTGTTTTTAGTCCAACTGAAATTCATACTTTCCAAACCAGGTCTTAAGAAAGCTCGTAAAGCGTCACAATTCTCAAAACGTTAATCAATACGATTATATCGATATTTCAAAGCACTCAAGAGTTTACCTCATGGGTGCTTTTTTCGTGTTTTTTGAAAAAGTTCACCTCAAAATCCACCTTAGTTTTACCTTAATCTTGAATATTCTTTTTGTTAATATTCTTTTTGTGTTATAATGTAGAAAAGATATGACAAAACAAAAGTATTGGTTTAAATTCTGTAAATTTCACTTTGTGTAAAGATGAGAAAATTTGAATGTAGATAATGATGGGAGATGTTTTGCAATGATAAGTTTAGAGTTGATGTCTGAAGAAAATAGTATAGATGTATATACTTTTGAAAAAGAAAATCAAGAGTATTTTGAGCAGAATTTACCTCCTAGACCAGGTAACTATTTTGATCCAGAAAGTTTTAAGGAAATTACAAGGGAATTGTTAACGGAACAAGCAAATCATGACATCTACATGCATCTTATTAGAGATTCGCAAGGTGCTATGGTCGGAAGAATCAATTTAAGTGTTTTAGGGAATGATAGAAAAACAGTAGAACTTGGATATAGGATTGGAGAAAATTACACCAATTTAGGCTATGCAAGCGAAGCGGTTAAACTCGTTTTAGAAAGGGCGTTTCATACTTATGGTTTAAATAGAATCATTGCGGGAACAGCAACGGATAATCTGGCCTCTAAGAGAGTGCTTTTGAAAAATGGTTTCACTTTTATTAGGATCATAGAAAATGATTTACAGATTAATAATGAGTGGGTGCATACAGCAGTATTTGAGATAACGAATCAATAACATCATCATTCCCAGTTTGTTGATAGGACTGATGGAGTTATCAACCTTTACAGACATTCAAGAATTTTTCTCTTGGACTAGCCAGTTCTCTAAACGTTAATTCGTTGCTGGACAGCAGAATACAAACGAAAAACACTTTGCATCTTGCAAGGTGTTTTTTTCTATGAGAACTGGCGGTGCGCAATTAGGATAGCTCTAGCGACTTTAGTCGCGTAGAGATATGCTATGCACAGTTGCCCCAAGAAAACAAGCGAAGCGATGTTTGATTGGATGGCGACCGTCGCACTCAAAACGTTAATCAATACGATACTATCAACGTTTACAGACATTCAAGAGTTTTTCTCTGGATGTCTTTTTGTATAAAAAAAGGTCTTTTTAGAAAATCGTGTTGGTAGAAGTAGACGATTTTTTTCTACCAACACGATTTTTTTAATTTATTATAGAACTGATTTCTGTGAAAATCCTATAAGCCACCTATTTCGACAGTTTTATAGCTTGTTATTCTATTTTCTTGACAATAATACCACCGTCTCCACACGTTTTTTAACCATAAAAAGACACCTCCATGAGCATTTGATTATATTGTACCAAATCCAACTTGAGGTGTTTTTATTTAATTCTCATTTACGGGGGTCAGTGCCAATTAAAAATTGCGTATTTTTTTATTTAAAATGTATTAGAATTAAATTCATATAAAATATGCACGAAAAAAATAAATCAAAAATTAAAAAAAGTACAAATTAATGAAGTGATTATTGATAAAAATAGTTAATAATTGGTTAAACAAAATATATAACTCGTTTAAAAATTTATAGAAATGAACCATTATAAATCTCCTCTAAATATTGAAAAACCATTGAAGTGGACATACTTTAAGACTATATATTTCTGAAACTAGTTTCACAATACAAATATTGACATGCAATTATTAATTGGTGGATTTTAAGTTGACATCTACAAAGTTTAATGTTAGAATACATTCAAAAATATATTTGAATGAGGTGTTTTATGATTCAAAATATTGTTACTTCAATAATCCTGTATTCTGGGACAGCCGTAGACTTACTTATTATCCTAATGTTATTTTTTGCCAAAAGAAAAAGCAGAAAGGACATCATTAACATCTATTTAGGACAATTTCTAGGCTCTGTTAGTCTAATATTCCTAAGTTTGCTTTTTGCATTTGTCTTAAATTATATTCCTAGTAAAGAGATTTTAGGTTTACTCGGTTTGATTCCAATTTTCCTAGGCCTCAAAGTTTTGCTTTTAGGAGATTCTGATGGAGAAGCTATTGCAAAAGATGGTTTGCGAAAAGACAATAAAAACCTGATTTTTCTAGTCGCTATGATTACTTTTGCAAGTTGTGGCGCTGACAATATTGGTGTCTTTGTCCCATATTTTACCACCTTAAATTTAGCGAATTTGATAGTGACTTTACTTACTTTTCTAGTCATGATTTATCTCTTGGTTTTTTCTGCCCAAAAATTAGCACAAGTCCCTTCTGTTGGAGAAACTTTGGAAAAATATAGCAGATGGTTTATTGCCGTTGTCTATTTAGGATTGGGGATGTATATCCTGATTGAAAACAACAGCTTTGACATGCTATGGGCTGTGTTAGGCTAGGAGAAAAAATTATGAAAAAAGATAGTATCTGTCAAGTGGATGTTATAAATCAACAAAATGTTACAACCGCAACGAACTACCTTGAAAAGGAAAAAGTCCAAAAATCACTTCGCATTTTATCAAAATTTACCGATAATAAACAGATAAATATCATCTTTTATCTCCTTGCTGTTGAAGAACTCTGTGTCTGTGATATAGCCTGTTTACTAAATCTCAGTATGGCATCTGCCTCTCACCATCTTCGTAAACTAGCCAATCAAAACATCTTGGATACTAGAAGAGAGGGGAAAATTATATATTATTTTATAAAAGATGAGGAAATCAGAGATTTTTTTAATCAACTAGGATAACAACTATTTTTTACTACTTTTACCATGATTATATAGGACTTATCTATGAAATTTTTTGATGAAAATTACTCACAAGAAAGACCTGCTCGTAGCAAATGTTTAAGAAAAAAGTATAATTTAAAGCAAAGCGACCTAGGTAATGCAGGTCAAGTTAGCCAAGTTGAAAAGGGAGGAATTTGAAAGGATTTGTATCTTTTATTTTTTGTTTCATTTATGTCCTATGCTACTGGAATAGTTAGTAGTCATTTCATGAATCATACGGCACAGCTCTTTTATGGACTGATCGTTATTGTTTCAACGGTAGCAAAACTGGTTTTTACATAAAAGTAATTGATAAACCCAATATAGATCAGAAAGAATTACTTGAAGCTACCGCACAATATAGGAAGTTATTGATACCTGACCTAATAATTAAAGGAGTGGGATTGATTCTGTCCTTAATTCTCTATCCTCCGATTATGATGTATAGTGTTTTAATTGCGGCATTTTACATCATAACTTTAAAAACACTATCCGAAAAAGAGTGAATAACTAAAAAAACAGTGACCAAAGTTAGGTGTATTATTTTTAATGCTTAGAGACCCTAAACTATTCCCTATTTTAAAAAAATATTGATTCAGATTTTTATGAAATTAAATAAAGTAGATATTGTTCAGAAAATCCTTGATATTACGCTGTTTTTAGTCCAACTGAAAACCATACTTTCC
>BNJU01003321.1_pt1 | contig 80209 bp, 103 predicted proteins | sample 8539281 | NCBI WGS metagenome assembly BNJU01 (sample SAMD00202456, study PRJDB9452) | human saliva metagenome | isolation source: human saliva | place: Japan
AGGACTACGTCATGGAGGACGGCGACGTCGTGGAGTTCCGTTCTGGACTAACGTCTGGGGGTAAGAAGTGAATACCTGGTGGGGATCTCTTTCAGATAACTGGTCATGGGAAGACCCGATGCTTCTCATAAGCTTAGTTTCCCTTGTGGTCACTGTGATCATTCCCCTCACGATATGGCGGCTGGGTGTGAAGCAAACACAGCGTGACAGCCTGTTAGTTAAAAAACAGACCGAAATCCTTGATCGTCAAGACAAGATTATGCGACGCCAACGGCGCGATGCGTTGCTAGAGATCATAACTCGATCCTCTGATGCCGATTATCTGGGAAGGCTGTGGAGGGAAATTCGCGAGTCGCATGAGTATGAGGGAGAGGATCGGGATCTCCTTCTTGCTCGATTCCGTACGAATCCTGCTCTCGCGCTTCCGGGAACGTACACCGGCGTCAAGGTGCAGGATGACCTTACTAATGTCGTTGCGAGTCATTATGTTGACGGGTTTGAGCGTCGCTATGCCAAAGGTAAACGATATCCTGGCTTGCTTGATTTCATTAAAGAGGTGAAACGTTGTGGGGTAGAGATCGATGTATCAAGGATCGTCGATCTTGTCACAGGGCCCACAGCGGAAAGGCAACGTCCAGGTCACGCCTTTTTCCGGAAACTGGTCAATATTCTTCCTGAGGCAGCGAGTTATCTTCTATTTGCTGTTGAGGACATTGATCCTCGGGATCCCGGCGGGCTCAGGCTGAATGTCCTGACAGGTACCCTCCTTGCAGTCAAAGACGTGGAGATGGAGCGTCGGGATCCTAAGCTGAATGCGGTTGAGGTGGAAGGGCTGAGGAATGGGGCTGCTGAGGCTCTTGCCTCTCTGTTGCATCGAAACGTACTTCGCTCGTTTAATCATTGGGAACTTGAGGGTTCGACCGACCGTGTCAGTGCTACAGTCGCTTGGCTCATTAGGGCAGTTGGGTGGGTCGCCGACGTTGACGATCATCGAGCGATGCGGATGATTGAAAATCTATCTTTTGCAATCCAGTCGATACCCGATAAGGAAAGAGGCTGGGGGATAGATAGTGCTGATGTCGTTCAGGGGTTTGAGTGGATTCGGGAAAGCAGCCCGAATTATGGAAGATGTATGGGCAGAGTCTGGAATCGGCGGCTACGGAAGTTGGTTCGTGGAAGGGAAATGATGGGCGCAATGACTGAAGTAGTTCTTGTCGAATTCAGGTTCAATGTGTGAGAGTGGTGTGTAGTGAATCAGCGGTATAAGCGGCCGAGCAAACAGCTTCATCGCGACTTCTTCTATCTAGACGACGAAGTTACGATCAACTCTCTGTCTGCACTCGAGTCTGGACGAGTCGACGAAATTGTTTCCAAGACGACGACGGCGAGGGAAGGTGGATTTAGTGGTGATGTTACTATTCCCGTTGTTAAGGCTGGAATAGGGGCGGGGCGGAAAAGCTCTTCAGAAATTGAGGAAGAGATGGTGCGAACTCGCACGCGCTTTTCTGTTTTTGATGCTTGGTATCAGCTCATGGCTGATAAGAAAGCGTTCGGTACTTTCGACGGTTGGGGTAAAAGTGCGCTCATGGGTGTTGAGATTGGAGATACTGTCGAATTTCGAGCGGAGCTATCCTTGGGGCCGCTCCAAACGGTGCTCCGCTTGTATCTGTGGTTTGCAGAGCAGGCAATGAAGAAAGGGACGCTATTTTCGCAGAAGGGAGCTGAGCTTAAAGAAACTGAGGTTGGAGCTAGAACTGCCCGTCAATTTTTGTATGGCGTATCGGGGGACAATGATGATGTTCCGATTCTGGCTACGGTTGTTGGTGAGGATGGCCCTCCAGTTCTTATCACTGCCTCGAAGTCGTGGCTTATTGGCCGTTTGGGCGAATTGAGTGGATATTTTGGAGTAATCGGTCAAGTCTCTCATATCATACCCGACAAAGAAGAGTATCCGGTGTTGAGGCTAACAAAGGATGTTGCGCCAACCCCGCTCGAAATCCAGACTCTAAAAACAAGTAGTTGAACAGTATGTTGAACCAGCGAAGGCTTTGGGGGTCGATGTGGAACCAGGGGAGTCTGTTATATCCGGGCCTGCGTTGGTATTGAAGCCAATAGCAATTTATCGTTGACCTCAGTGCCTCTCTCATGTTTTTGAAAGAGGGGAGTAAGGATCGAGTGGAGTTCAGGTTTAATGTTTAATCATTTCTGAACGAGGCAGTGGCCGGGTCGCGCGAGGGCGTGGCCCGGTCGCTTGCCTGTGGTGAGAGCCGCTGGCTGGTCTGTGGTGCTGGAACGTGGAGTGCTCTTGGAATACCAAGGGGCCCTGACCGTTGCGGTCAGGGCCCCCGTGGTAGACTGCGCCGGTCCAAGCCCGACGCGATTAATAGAATGCTAGCATTAAGGCGTGGGAGAGCAAAATGTGATTTTAAGCCTAGCGGGGGCGGCCAGGTTCGCGCCTTACCTCCGTGAAGCTCATGGGGATATCGATCGTGCTCGTGAACTCTACTTGTGGGCTGCAGATCTTGCGGGAGCATTGTTCTCAACGATTGCGTTTGTTGAGGTTGGTCTACGTAATTCAATGGATCGGAAGCTTCGGGCGTGGAATGATCAACAGGGGCCTGAATATAGGATGGATTGGGCGCTAGGCAAGGGGGCGGCACCCTTGCTGTACGACCTTGTCACTCACAAGAGCCTTGCGGTCGCCCAGAATTTTGCACGTGAGCAATCACGCTTGCGTCCAAAGACTCATCCGCGTCGTTTGGCAGCCGTCACGCACGATGATGTTGTGTCGCATTTTATGTTCGGAACCTGGGTCTATCTCATTAAGCCGAGGGTTTGGAATCAGCCTCAGCAGTGTCAACAGTTGTGGCAAGAATGTTTGTCGGATGCGTTTCCCTATGCGGACCCTTCCGATTCGGGCCGTGAGAGGCTGGCTAGTCAGCTTGATCGAGTGAGGGAAGCTGAGGAATCGTGTGGCTCATCATGAGAATTTGCTGTCCGTCGACGTCCGCTGGCGGCTGCGGGACATGCTCGGCATTCTTGCATTGCTAGATCCGAAGCTGCCTGATCTTGCGATGCAGGGCAATCGAGTGCGCTCGCTTGTTCGGACAGACCCTCGCCGCTCGTGGTGAACGCAGTCCTGATGCGTGACGGCCTGGATGATACTGGTACAGAAGGGGTTGAGATCGTTGACTACCACTAAGATTGCTCCGATTCACCCGGGTGAAGTCCTCATGGAGGACTTCATTGAGGGCTTCGGACTTACGCAGCACAAGCTTGCCGTCGCTATCGATGTTCCGCCCCGTCGTATCAATGAAATCGTCCACGGGAAGCGCGGGATTACGGCTGATACGGCGATGCAGCTGTCCCGCTACTTCGGTACGACCCCGGGGTTCTGGATGAACCTGCAGATGCGCTACGAGCTCGATCGTGCCGAAGACGCGCTGGGGGATGCGCTGAGCGGAATCGTTCTGCTTGCGACGGTGGAAGTCGCCTGAGGCGTGGGTGTTCCTGACGAGGCCGTGGCCGGGTCGTGCGAGGGCGTGGCCCGGCTTTACTGTTGGGTACTCGTGTGCGTAAATCGTGTCGCCTGTCACCCGGGTGGTAGGGTGTGGCCATGACGACGGATAGCCAGTACTCATGGACGAGCTTCTGAAGGAGAGAACAATGCAGATGACGGCTCTCGGCGATGAGGGCGTGCAGACCGTGCGCTACTGGCTCTACGCGCCTGGTGAGGGTGCCTGGATGTGGGACACATTTCGCGAACGTGGAGTCATGGGTCTGGCGTGGGGCGATCTTGGGGACCTGACAGCATGCGCCAGTAAGAACGATGTGCAGCAACGCATGCTCGAAGCATTTCCTTCGCATGGGTCTCAGAGGAATGACATTCTTGCTGCCTGGCAGTTTGTGAGCGAGATGAAGCCCGGTGATGTCGTATTCGCTAAGAAGGGGCGCTCCGAGGTCATCGGACGCGGTGTGGTCATGGGCGAATACGTCTACGACGAGGGTTGGAATCAATTTCCCCACATCCGCCCGGTTGACTGGACTCACGTGGGAAACTGGAGCATCGATAGAACGCTAGCGTTGAAGACGCTCACCGATATTACCTACGACCAGGAACTCGTGAAACGGATTGAGGCCTCCGTTCTGGACGGTGAAGACTCTGCCGACATTGAGGAGCCGACAGTGGTTTTCCCCGAATACTCGGCCGATGACTTCCTGACGTCCGTCTACATGGACCGCGAGCGATACGACGCGATCGTGGGCCTGCTCAAAACAAAGAAGAACATCATCCTGCAGGGTGCGCCCGGTGTCGGTAAGACATTCGTCGCCAAGCGTCTCGCCTACTCGATGATGGGCGTCAAGGATGTTTCACGCGTCATGCTGGTTCAGTTTCACCAGAGCTACTCCTACGAGGATTTCATCGAGGGATACCGTCCCTCCGGTGCGGGATTTGAGCTGGTCAAGGGTGCCTTCTACTCCTTCTGCAAGAAGGCCGCAGATGATGAGGAGAACGACTACTTCTTCATCATCGACGAGATTAACCGCGGCAACCTCTCGAAGATATTCGGCGAGCTGTTCATGCTCATTGAAGCCGATAAACGCGGAAACGAACTCCAGCTCCTCTACTCCCGCGAACTGTTCAGCGTTCCCACCAACGTTCACATCATCGGCATGATGAACACGGCTGACCGCAGCCTCGCCATGCTCGACTACGCGCTGCGCCGCCGCTTCGCCTTCGTGGAACTGCACCCCGCCTTCGACTCCGACGGCTTCCGTGAGTACTGCTCCGGCCTCGGCAATCCGAGGTTCGAGGCCCTGGTGCGTGAGGTGGAATCCCTCAACCGTGCGATCGCCGAGGATGAGTCCCTCGGCGAGGGCTTCTGCATCGGTCACAGCTACTTCTGCAACATGAAACCTGGGACGTGCACGGACTCGTCCCTGGCCTCGATCGTGGACTACGAGCTCATCCCGATGCTCAAGGAATACTGGTTCGACGAGCCCGGCAAGGTCCGCGAGTGGACCGACAGGCTGCGCAGGTCGCTGCGGTGATTCGCGTCCGCAACATCTTCCACATGCTCGCCTACGCCTTCTCGGTGCTGAACAAGTCTGAATACCGCGCCGTGGCCACGGAGGACTTCGACAATGCGGCCGAGCTGTGCGCCGCCATCCTCGCGCGCGGCGTGTCCCTCCAACTCAAACGAGGCCTCGGGCAGAGTACGTGAGCCGAACCGAGGCCCTCTCCTCCCTGCGCGGCAAAATCGAGGTCACCGAATCCGTGAAATCGCAGGCATTGCTGCGCCGCCAACTGGTGTGCTCCTACGACGAGTTCAGCGTCGATACGACGATGAACCGCATCGTCAAGGCGACGGTCGCGCTGCTCGTACGCTCGGACATCTCGAAGGCATGCAAAAAGAGCCTGAAGAAGCTCATGGTCTTCTTCGCGGACGTGCGCGACATCGACCTGCACACGGTGGACTGGAACATGCGCTATGACCGCAACAATCGCACGTACCGCATGCTGATGGCCGTATGCTGGCTTGTCGTCAAAGGGCTGCTTCAAACCCAGAGCGACGGCAGCGTGCGCATGATGGATTTCTTCGACGAGCAGCGCATGAGCCGCCTCTACGAGAAATTTATCCTCGAGTACTACCGCAAGAAACACCCACAGCTGCGCGCCAGCGCGTCCTTCATCGACTGGGCGCTGGACGATGGTTTCGCGGTCGGCTTGCCCGCCATGCGCAGCGACATCACGCTGAGCGCTCGCGGCCGCGTCCTCATCATCGACGCGAAGTACTACGCCTCCACGATGCAGAGCAACTTCGACAAGAGGACCGTGCATTCGGGGAACCTCTACCAGATCTTCGCGTACGTGAAGAACAAGCAGGTGGCCCTCGAGCGCGCGGGGGAGAGTATCGAGGTCTCGGGCATGCTCCTCTACGCCGCCACCGACGAGGACATCCAGCCCGACGCCACCTACCGCATGAGCGGCAACCGGATCAGCGCGACGACGCTCGACCTGGACCGCCCCTTCGAGGAGATTCGCGCGCAGTTGGACGGGATCGCCGAGGGAGTATTTCCCGGGGAATGGTCCGTGACCGCACGTTCAACGGACGAGGCCGGGGCTGAGCATGCACGTTTGTGCGGTTACGGGGTTTCAGGTGGGAGGATTTGCGTGATGGTTGCGCGGCATTCTTAGTATTTCGTGTCTGTTCTGCGCGTACCCTGATGAGAAAGGACGCGCCTCCAACGGTGGGGGCGCGTCGGAGGACACCTCACCGTGGAGGCACACACACCATGAAGGTCCCACCCCTATCCGAGCAACCAAACACTGAGGAAGACGAGCAAGACTTCCTCACCCAGCCAGCGCGCCGCAAGAAGCGCTCCCTGGCTGCCACGCGCGCAGCGCTACGCCCATGGGCAATCGGTATTGGGCTCACTGTGCTGGTGGCTGTGGCATCTGTTGGTGCCTACAGGCTGGCCGCGGGCATTGACTGGTGGAACGAACACCCCAGCGCCGCCGCAACACCCACCGCGCACCCCGCGCCCATGCCATCAGCGTCGAGCGAGCCTGCCATGTCCGGCGGCTACGCAATCGGCCCCGACGGAGTCCTCGTACGCCCAGCCGAGTTCGCGGCAGATACCTACACCAAGCCGGAACTACCCGAGGCGGCCAAGGAAAACAGTGAGCGCGGCGCCGAAGCTGCAGCAGAGCACTTCCATGCACTAATGGGATACACCTGGAATACAGGTGACATAAAGCCCATACAAGAAATTTCGGATCCATCTTCTGAGTTTTTCCTCATCTTACGTACGCGATGTATCCAATTTGTATGCGAATGGCTGGGCGTACGGAAGCACCTCCGAGATAGTTCACGTACTGAAAGTTGAGCCAATTGCTGCGAATGGGCGTGATATTCCGCCAAACACAATCGTTGTCGCTTTTCAAATCAAATCCGTGGATGGAACGGTTTGCCGCGGACGGAAGGTCCATTCAGATGACGAGCAGTATGAGTCGACACTTGTTCTATTTATGACTTGGACCGGCGAACGGTGGGTTGAAACTCAAGGAACGGTGAAACCTAATCATGTGTAACAACACTCAACGTTCCGCAAAAATACTAGCGGGATTTGCGCTCATATCACTGTCCTACCTCGCTCCACATGCGGCACTAGCTGACGAGGAGACTGGACCTTACAGGCAGAGATCGGATGCACAAGGTAGTTCTGTTGAGACAGTCGTACAACAACTTTTACTCTCGCCAGACCCGCAGTACAGTAAGCCAACTTTCTTCAACGCAAACGATGACAAGAACCGATTGACAGCCCAAGTGAATCCTGCGTCAGATGCCGTTCCGTATGTCGATTGGGCTCACTGCGCCGCTGACTCGCAAGATCCGGATGTTCCTGACTACTTACGTGTCGCGGTATGCGCGTACCCGCCTCCAGAGCCCGGAGAAGACGCAAATCCGGAACGTCTTCCCTCAACGAGGGAAATTCTCCTGTCTGCAGCAAACCTCATCAATGCCGACGGCGCGGGCCTGCACAAGCGGCCCGAGGGGGTGTCGTACACGAACAAGTACATTCCTACGCTCGTCGCCGCCACCCACCCCACGCAAACCCACGTCATCAACCTGCTGGGCCGCGACATCACCATCACGCTGACGGCCACGTCCTACACGTGGAGTTGGGGGGGGACGGAACCCCGGACCTGACCACGACCTCGCCGGGCGTGCCCTGGCAAGAAGGCATGGACCCCAACACCGACCCCGCCCTGATCCGTCACTACTACAAGGCCCCCAACGGGTGGAAGTCTTTCCTGGACGGACCATACCCCTCCTCCACGCGCACCATCACGCTGACCACCACGTGGGCGGGTACGGCCACCAACCCCTTCACGGGCGACACCCAGACCATCAACGGCCTCGTGACCACCACCGAGACGACCGGACCGTTCCCGCTCGGCCAGCTCATCGTCAACAACACCGACACCTCAGAAGAAAAACAAGGACATTAAAGCGCAGAGCGGGTACGAATCTACGCCACCACCATGGCCGCCGTGCCCGCGCACATGAGGGCGAGGCCGAGCAGGTAGCGCAGCGTGAAACGCTCGTGAAACGCCACGGCTGACACGGCAACCGTCACGAGGATCGACAGCTTATCGATGGGCACCACGACCGAGGCGGGCCCGTCCTTGAGCGCGTGATAGTACGCCAGCCACGATGCGCACGTCGCAGCGCCCGACGCGACGATAAACGCCAGCTCGCGGCCAGGAATCGACCGAACCTCGCCCAGACGACCCTGCGCGCCCACGATCACCCACGCCATCGCCAGCACTACCAGCGTGCGCACCGCCGTCCCCAGCGTCGGATCAACCCCAGAAATGCCGACCTTTCCAAGGATCGACGTCAGCGCCGCAAACAGAGCGGACGCAAGCGCGAACGTCAGCCAGCTCCCGCCCCCGCGCAGCGCTCGAGGAAGGCCCGATAACTCAGAGGGTTCCACCATCAGGAGCGTCCCCGCCGTGATCGCGATAATCCCGGCCGCGCCCCATGCACTCACCGGCTCGCCCAGCAGGATGAGTGCGAGGATGATCGCCAGGACCGTCGACAGCTTGTCGATCGGCGCCACGCGGGACACGTCCCCTCGAGACAGCGCCGCGAAGTAGCACAGCCACGAGGCCCCCGTCGCCAACCCGGACAACACCAGGAACAGCGCAGAAGTTCCGTCGATAGACGCGGTGCCGGAAGCCGTTCCCGTCAGCGCCGCCATACCCCACGCCCCCGCGGCCACGACAACCGTGCGCAGCGCCGTCGCAACCGTCGAACTCGTCGACGCGACGCCCGCCTTCGCCAGGACGGCAGTCAGCCCCGCGAACAGGGCTGACAGGCAGGCGGCGAGGATCCACATACGACCAGGGTATGTCCGTTCCTGACATCCTCGCAGCCGAGCACAATGACGGGGTGTCATGAGCGCCATCGCGGAGGAAAACTAGGCTATAGTTGTCGCATATCCAGGCCTCGTAGTGAGGCGACAACGGAGTGTAAAGGAACGAGATGAGCGAGAACCTCGACGAGCTTGGCATCAACGGTGAATTCGAAGAAGATGGCCGAGAGATCATCCTTGACACGAGCGGCGAAGCGGAACTCACGGACGATGCCACCGAGGGGGTCGCCGAGCTGCGCGACACGATTGCCCAGCAGGACTCGGAAGCCGAACAGTACGCGATTGAATTTCTCAAGAAGGTCGTGCGCATCCGCGGCGTGCGGATTACCCGCGACGAGTTCCTGCGTCAGGAACTGCGCAAACTCCACATGAGTGACGAAGCGATTGGGCGCGCCGTTGACTCCAACCCGGTGCTCGCAGGAGTGTCCCTGACCGATCTCGACAAGCTCGCGGATGGCATCATCTCCTTCGAGACAAACAAGTCCGCGGCGATGTCCTTCGCCGCCGGACTCCCCGGCGGCTTCGCGATGCTCGGGACGGTCCCCGCGGACCTCATGCAGTACTACGTGCATGCGTTCAGGATTATGCAGAAGCTCGCCTACCTGTACGGTTGGCGCGAGCTCCTTAGCGACATGGATGAGATTGACGATGAGACCATCGGTGTCCTCGCGGTGTTCTTCGGCGTCATGCTTGGCGTTGGCGGTGCGGCCCAGTCCCTGACGACGTTCGCGCGTTCGGTCGCGATGCCCGCCTTCCAGAAGCAGCTGACCAAGCAGGCGCTGACAAAGACCTCGTGGTACCCGGTGATGAAGCACTGTCTGCGTTTCATCGGCATCAACCTCACGAAGAAGAGCTTTGCGCAGGGCGTCTCCCAAGGTTATTCCCGTCATCGGCGGTGTTGTCTCAGGCGGCATGACGTTCGTGTCGCTCCAGTCCCAGTCCACCCGCCTCAAGGGGCACCTGCGCGAGCTGCCGCCTCCCGGAGTCGACGCCGAGGTCTGGAAGCAGTCGGTCAGCGATGCGACCCCCGACGATCAGGAGACGGGCATGCTGGACAATGCCCAGCAGGCGCTCGAGAGCACGACTAAGGCCGTCACGAGTGGCGCAAAGACTGCGGCGACCGGCATCGCCGATGGTGCGATAACCGCGGCCTCTGGCATCGCGGACGGTTTCAAGGGCCTCTTCGGTCGGCGCAAGTAACGACATCGCCGACGAGGCCTGGGCCGGGCCGCGCTCAAACGTGGCGCTTAGCCCAGGCCTCGTGACCGTGTATAACCGGCCACTGCTTGCCCTCCTCGCGCGCCCGGGGAAGGGGAAACCTGCCACGATATGCGGGTGAATGAGACGACTGACCCGGCCCTGGCCTCGTCCGTGACGGAGGCGGGCCCCCTGATCCTGCAGGCCTTCGCCTGGGACATGGCCCCGGATGCCAGCCACTGGCGCAACCTCGCCGCCCGCGCCCAGGAGATCGCGGACCTGGGCGTGACAGCGATCTGGCTGCCGCCCGCCTACAAGGGCCACGAGGGTATCAACGACGTCGGCTACGGTGTCTACGACCTGTACGACCTGGGCGAGTTCGACCAGAGGGGCTCCGTGCCCACGAAGTACGGGACGAAGGACGAGTATCTGGCCGCCATCAGTGCCCTGCACGAGGCGGGTATCGCGGTGTGCGCCGACATCGTCCTCAACCACCGCATGGGTGCCGAAGAAACCGAGACCGTGCGCGCCACCCCGATCAACCCCCAGAACCGGCATGAGGCGATCGGGGAATCCGAGATAATCGAGGCGTGGACCCGCTTCACGTTCCCGGGGCGAGCGGACGCGTACTCGGACTTCACGTGGGATTGGACGTGCTTCCACGGTGTCGACTGGGATGAAGCCACGAAGCGCAACGGCCTGTGGCTCTTCGAAGGCAAACAGTGGAACGAGTCCGTCGACACCGAGTTCGGTAACTTCGATTACCTGATGGGCTGCGACGTGCACGTGACCGACCCCCGCGTCAGCGAGGAGCTGGACCGCTGGGGCAAGTGGTACGTCGAGACCACCGGAGTAGATGGGCTACGCCTGGACGCCGTTAAACACGTGGGCTCGGACTTCACGCCCGCTGGCTGAGGACCTGCGCGCCTCGACGGGGCGCCGCCTGCCCGCCGTCGGAGAGTACTGGAGCGGCGACGTGCGCGAACTCGAGAACTACCTGACGCGAGTCCCGAACGTCATGCTCTTCGATGTTCCCCTGCACTACCACCTGCACGATGCGTCGGTTTCGGACGGCAATGTGGACCTTGCTCGCCTGTGGGAGAACACGCTGACGGCCTCCCGCCCCGACAAGTCCGTCACCTTCGTCGAAAACCACGACACGCAGCCAGGACCGTCCCTGGCCTCAACGGTCGCCCCTTGGTTCAAGGCGGCCGCCTACGCCCTCATCCTCTTCAACGAGGCCGGGGTTCCCTGCGTGTTCTGGGGTGACTTCCTGGGTTCCCCCGAGTCCGATGACCTGCCTGCCGTGCGCGAGCTGCCGATCCTCATGGAGCTGCGGGCCCGCGCGGCTGTCGGCCCGCAGCACAATGCCTTCGACGATCCCGACGTGGTCGGCTTCGCCCGCGAAGGCAAGGATGAGATCCCCGGCTCCGGCTGCGCCGTCATCCTCTCCGATCGGATGGCCGCCAGAAGACACTCTACGTGGGAACGCGCCACGCCGGCCAGGAGTGGGAGTGCATCATCGGAGGCCACCCGTCCGTGCGCGTCGCGGACGATGGAACGCTCACCGGAGTGGTCAGCGATGGTGGCCTCAGCGTCTACGTGCCCCGCCGCAGCGCGTAGGGCAGTGATCGTATAACGAACCCCGGCCTCGTCCGAAAAGATGAGGCCGGGGAACGTCTCTGTGCGAGCGTTACTCGCTCGAGCCACCCAGTGCGGGGATGCGCTCGATCTGCTCCTTGAAGAAGGACTCGGACGCGGAGATGAAGCGGTCGATGTTGATCGACACCTGCGCGTCGGTCATGCCGTAGCGAGACGAGACAAACTGCTCGGCACACACGCGCTGTGTGCCGTCGTCCAGCGTCGCGACGTAGACCTTGGGCCATTTGGTGGCCGCGTTCCAGTCGTTGCACGCCTGGATGAGGCGCGGGCGCAGCTCCATCGACACGTCCTCGCGGATGCCGCCCCACATGCTCAGGTCCGCACCGTCGTCGATCACGGAGAACACGTAGTAGCCGTTCGTGAAGCCCGTGCGGAGGCGATTGTCCTCAACCTCGTACCTGTAGTCGTTGCGCTCGAAGAAGTCGACAAGCGCTCGCATATCGAGGGGACGCACGACTGTGCGGCGCTCAAGGGCGCGCTTGCACTCCTCGATGATCTGCGGAGCGTCCTCGTGGGTGGGGTCCATCGCGAGGCACTGCTCCAAGTACGTCATGGCGCTTTCTTCCTCGTCCTGCCAGTACAGGGCGGTGCCGATGCGGTAGTACCACTGCGGGTCAGCCATGCCCTCGGCCTCAACGCTGCGCAGCAGCTCCACTGCGTGCTTGATGTGTTCCTGGAAGGAATCCATGTACGGCTGGGCGTAGTTGATGTGAGGCGCGCGCCAGCGAGGCTCGTCAGCTCGTAGTCCATCGCGGCCGGGGTTGTCCCTCGATGAGCGCGATGATCTTCTGGTGTTCCTTCTCCTCATGGAGAAGAGCGATCTGGTTGATGAGTGACTCGCGCGATTCCATGGAAGCTCCTTCGTATCGAGGCCGAATCTGACTACCAGGTCACAAGCATAACAGGGGAAGCGGACGCGCCACAGCCCCGATCAAGGCCCTCACTGTGTAGTGTTGGTGAGTTAGCTCCAGTGAGAGAAACGGGGAGAGCATGTCTGATGATCTGCGTGCGCGCATGAGCGAGTCCGATGCCGCCCACTGGGACGAAATCCAGCGGTGGAAGGACACGCAGATGCGCCCGATCCGCCCCCGAGTCATCTCGCAGCGCGTCCGCTTGGCGGCCCTTGCGCCTCTGGGCAAGGCGGTGTCCATCGCGCGCAAGGTGCCCGGCGGTGAAGCGCTGACTCGAACCGTGTCCTCCGCTGCCCTCGGCCTCGTTGAGCTTGCAGCATCCGCGTCCGAGGCCTCGGTGCGCCGCAAGCGCATCCTCAAGGCCTACCGTTCCGTGGGCTTTGACGTGCGGACCCTGCAGGATATCCGCTCACTGAGGGTCGACGACGTCCTCGCCGTCAAGCCCCGCCTGAGCCTGGCCTACTCGACGACCGCGGCCGCCGAGGGAGCGGCGAGCGGCGTGTTCGCCTCCGGAGGCTCCGTTGCCGCAGTGCTCGGCATGGGCGTGGCCTCCGCCCCGGGAGTGGGGGTGACGGCCTCGGCGATCGCCGTCGATATCACGACCTTCCTAGCGGCTGCGACGCGCCTCGTTGCACACACGGCCGCTTACTACGGCTACGACTCGGAGGATCCCACGGAGAGGCTCTTCTCCGCGATGGTGCTCTCGCAGGCGATCGACCCGACGGGCAGCGGTCACGATTTCGTCGTCGAAAAGCAGGCGACGATGCTGGCCTTCAACAAGGTGATGCGTGACCTCGCCCGGCGAGGTTCCCTCGACGGCCTCGGCGGCAACGTGGTCGTGAGCGCGATGAACTCCCTCTTCAGCGCAATGGGCGTACGCCTGGCATCCCGAAAGCTCGCGCAGATCGTCCCAGTCGCGGGCGTCGTCGTGAGCGCCGGGCTGAATGCCGCCCTGATGCGCACCATCGGCGAAACAGCCGATCACCTGTACCGCGAGCGCTTCCTTGCGGAACGCTATGGCCGGGTGGAGACCGCCGACGGTACCTCGACGGACCTGGCGAGGCCTGTCGACACCCAGGAGCTGAGCGCAGACGTCGCGCGCTACGTGGAGATCACCAAGGCCGAGAGCCGCCCGTAGAGAGCGGCAGCCCCGCTCGCTCTGTGGCGTGGGCCGCTTTTTCGCGGCCGTGTAGGCTTGGGGTATGGCGGAACGGTTGGAGGAAGACAGCAGCACGCGCGACGATATTCGTCAGCGCATGACCGACGACGACCGTGCGCAGTGGGATGCGATCCAGGAATGGAAGGCCGCTCAGGTCAACCCTCGCAGTCCTCGAGTCATCACCCAGCGCATCCGCTCGTACGTGCTCACCCCTGTGAAAAAAGTGGTTGGCCTCGCGGGCAAAATCCCCGGCGGGGCTGCGATTGCAGGCTGGATCTCATCGGCTGTCCTGGGGCTCGTGGAGAAGGCGACATCAGCCGCCGAATCCTCGGTTCGACGCGAACGAATTGTGAAGGCGTATCGCAGGGCCGGCAACGACGTGGAGTGTCTCGAGGACATCCGAAACCTGAACCTGGCAGAGATCCAATTGGTCAGGCCCCACCTAAAAGTGGGATATGCCACCGTTAGCGCGACGGAAGGAGCGGTGAGCAGCGTAGTCGCGACGGGAGGGGCGGTCGCGGCCATCCTCGGCCTGGGCATTGCATCGGCACCCGGTATCGGCGTGGTTGCAGGGGCGATCGGGCTTGATATCGCGACGTTCCTGGCTTCCTCTGCGCGCCTCGTGTCGCACACGGCTGCGTACTACGGGTATGACACGAAGGACCCAACGGAAAGCTGTTCTCCGCGATGGTTTTATCCCAGGCGATCGCCCCATGCAGCGCTGCTGATGACCATGCCATCGAGAAGGAGACCTCGATGCGTGTGTTTAACAAGGTGGTGCGCAAGCTCACCAAACGCGGATCGATGGAGAGCGTCGGGAACAACGCGCTGACCGCGTCCGTGAACTCCTTGTTCGCGGCCCTCGGAGCGCATCTCGTCGGCATGAAGATGGCGCAGATCCTGCCGATTATCGGCATCATCGTCGGCATGGTCCTCAACGCGTCCCTCATCCGCACCATCGGCGTGAGCGCGGACAACCTCTACCGAGAGCGCCTCTTGTTGGAACGCTACGGGCAGGATGAGGCGGACGCTAAGACCGAGGGCGCCGTCCGATGGGGCGGACGATCTGGACGATCTGGACGAGGAGCTCGCGCACTATGTCGAGCTTGCTAAGGCCGAGAGCCACCTGTAAGCACCCCCGGCGCTCGCTTAACTACGCGAGTTCCAGTTCTGCCAGTCGTTCCAGTCATCCTCGTCCTGCGCGTCGACCGAGATCATCGGCGCGTGCGAGGAGTCAATCGGCTTATCGATTTCGGGCTCGGGTGAGACGGTAGCCTCGTTGTGCTTCTTGTGGCGCTTGCCCCAGCTCCACAGCCTGCGGCGCTTCTTGCCGCCCTCCTGCTCGCGCGGGGCTTCCTTCTTCTGGGAGATTTCCGCGTTCCAGTCCTCCTGGAAGGGGGCCGCAGCGGCCGGTGTCTGGAGGGGTGCGGGCATCTGAGGGGATGCGGGAACCTGCGCCTGGCTGACGACCGAGGGCATGGCGGGCGCACTCTGCTCGAACGGGGTCGGCGTCGTCGGGGGAGCGGACATCTGAGTGACGGGCGCGGGCTGGCGCACCGGCGCGGCCGGTTCGGGCGTCCCCCCATTCCGCGGGCTTCACTCGACGGACACGACGAATCTGCGCGGTCGGCATCTCCGCGTCGTCAATGAACGACATCGACGAGGCCGGGGCAGCTTCCACGACCGGCTCGGGCATCCGGATGTCGGCCTGGCGCACCTTCGGGATCAGCATTGTCTTGGGAGCATCGACGGCGCTGGGGAGAGGCAGCGGCACAGGCGGGACGGGAGGCTCGGGCATGGGAACCGGTGCCTGCTGTGCCGCAGGTGCTTCTTCGGGGGCCGGAATAGGCTGAGGAACATGCGCGTCGCGGACCGCCTGACGCTGCGAACGCCTGCTTGGGGAACGCCGGCTGAGCGTCGCCACCGGCTGAGCCTCCGAGGCCTGGCGCGAACGACGACGAAGCGAGGAATCAGGGGTGGACTCCGTGCGAGTTCCTTGCTGAGGTGTCGATGCTGCGGGCTGCGGCGCCGTCGCGACGGACGGGGACGCTTACGTGGGTGTTGGAGTGATGGCCGGGGTAGGCGCGGCGATAGGAGCCTGCGGGGAAACAGGGGGCGTAATCGGGGTCGCGGTGCGCTGAGGAGCGTCAGCCATTGGGGTCTGGAGGGGGCCGCTGGATATGCCAGCGGTAGGCATCGGCTGACCGGCGATCGGCTGGGCAGGGCGCTCGGGGAAGACCACAGGCCTGTGGTCCTTGCGTGAGTGTCGCCTCTTAGGAGCCTGTGTGCTCGCAGCTGTGGGAGCGGCGGTGGGTTTCGGGTGCGACTTGTGCTCCCACGTTAAACCGGTGTCACGCGGCGTCGGCTGCGGAGGATTCAACGAGGCCGAAGGACGCCCGGTGGAAGAAACGGTCGGGGTGGACGGTGCAGTCGGAACAGGGACGGGCGCATTCGGTGCCGGAGGAGCGCAGGGCACCCCGCCCTCGTTCCCGCGAGAAGGGGAGGGACGGCGTACCTGAGTTGCCGGGGCGGCACCCTGCGTTCCGGATGTGGCCTTCTTTCCACGCTTGGCCCGCACAACGTAGACGACAACGACGATGCCGATAACGAGAAGGATGAGGCCAACGATGAGGCCGACGAGAAGAGCAATCGGCGGATCGGAGGATCCGGGTGTGGCGGCAGTGTCCGCCGTCGGTGCTGCGCTCGGGCTCGCCGAGGCCGAGGCAGGCATCGGGGTCACGCCCCACGGATACTTCAAGGCATTCGTCGTCGCCGCGGCACCGGGATCTCCGCCGGGGGTGAGAGAGCCCTTCACGGTGATCATTTGGGGCACGGTGTCGGTCCGCGAGGTGACGGAGAATGTGCGCCTTCGTACGTCGTTGCAGACGTGGAAGCGCCCGCGGTGGAGGACTGCACCTCCCCCTCGACGCTCAGGGATAGAGACTTAAGCGTCAGGTCCGGGTGGAACAACTTGCGAGACTCGGTGAGCGTGCGCTCGGCGTGAGCGGTCATGACGAACTCGCCTGAATCCTCGAGGGAGAACTCAGACTCCCTCTCAGCATTCGTATACATGAGCTGCATGTGGCACACGGTCGCGTCGTCGCGTGTCACGAACTCAACGTGCTGGTCCGACGACTTACCGGCGTAGGGCTTGCCGGCCGACTCGCTCATCGTCCGCGACGGATCGATGATCGTCAGCGTGTCGACGAGCTGGCCGTCCTTGGTCAGGACGAATGTCCCTGACAGTGTCGGCCCGTCGGCGGCATAGGCCCCGACGGTAGCGTCGACACGATGAGCAGTGCCCCGAGCGTGGCGCACAGGGCACGAAAGAGTCGCATGCAGTCCTCCTGATATGAACCACTAGATTATCGTCAGTTCGCGGATACACAGCAACGAGGGGAACGTGTGCGACATTATCTGACCGATCGTCAAGTGAAAGATCGTCGAGTGACAAAGAAAAACACGCCTCGTTGACAAGGCCAGATCGGCGTCTATCTCGTAGGGTGACAGGTGTCTACCTGCCGTTAGGTTTTCGGTAGTAAATTGCTCATATGTCCATGTCGATGAAGGAGGTGGTCCGTGAAGTGTCGACCTGCTACGCGCGATGATATTCCCGAAATGACGCGTATTATCACCGAGGGATTCCTCGACTATCCACTGCATATCATGCTCAAGCCCTACCTCTACCAGCCGGAGCATTACCCACAATGCGTGGCCGCGATCAATCGGATGCTCGCCTCCTCCTATCGGTGGGTGCGTCACGCGCTTGTCGTGGAGCACGAGGGGCTCGTTGTCACAACGGCGCTCATGCATGATCGCAAGGTTGGTGTGGTGCGTAGCTTCGTCAGTGGAGGCTACGAGCTTTTCCGCTACGCCTCCCCACGCCTCGTGGCTGATTTTCTCGACGTCACCGACAGATCTGATCAGATCGCTGTTGATAATGGCGATTTTGACTGGTATCTCGAGGTGCTCTCCGTTGATGCGAGCATGCGCGGCCGCAGCGTGGGGCGCTGGATGGTCTCACGGGTCCTGCCGGATTATGTGGCTAAGCGTGGTGGGCGCGCCTACGGCTTCGTGACCTCGACGGAAAAGAATGCGCGTTTCTATCTCAATGGCGGTTGTGAACTTCTCGACCGCGTCGATGTTCATATGCGTGAGGAGACCTGTCCGATCTGGGCTTTCCAGAGGCGTGCAGAGCTTCTCTAACGCACGCGCAATGCGGCGTTTTGCGCCGATTCTCAACCCTGCGTGGCAATAGATGGGCGATTGCGCCTTTGTGCAGGTCGCAGCGCGTGATGCACGTCCCGCACTTCCGCTTGACTTCAAGGACTTGAGGTCTTTTAGGGTGAAGTCATGGTAGGGACTCGCTCCGGGCGCACGTACTCCATCAAGGAGGTAGCGGCGCTTGTTGGGCTGCCCGCGTCCACCCTGCGTTACTACGAAGATGTGAACGTTATTCCCGCGATCGCGCGTGATCTTTCGAGTGGTCATCGAATTTATCGGGAAGATGACCTCGAGCTGTTGACGTGGGTGTCGTGCCTGTCAGCGTCGGGCATGTCGATTGCTGATATGCGCGAGTATGTTCGCTCGGGCCTTGGTGGAGAGCGCGATATTTCCGAGTTCATTACTTTGCTGGAGCAGCAGGATGAACGATTGCGGGAAGAAGCGCAGATTCTTGAGCTGCGTCGTGAGTTCTTGCGGACGAAGGTCTCGTACTGGCGTGCGGTCAAGGGTGGGGGTGTCCAGGAAGCTGAGCGTCTGGATGCTGCGGCACGCGCTCTCGCTGAGCGTCTGAAAGCCTGGTCGTAACACCTTCATAGTCCTAGTGGGGCGGGTTCATGCCTGCTCCGAATCCTGCCCCGCTAGGGGGCACGGGGCCGCGCATTCGATATGGGTGCGCGGCCCTTCACTATGGTCGCTGCGGATTCCAGTAGGGGACTGTGCGTTGCAGGTGTGCCGTCTCCTGCTCGACGAGAGGTGCCAGTTTCTCCCAGGAGAGGGAGTCCTCCCCGTGCCACGCTGCTTCCGCGACGACGAGGAGTCGGGGGAAGATATGGTAGAAGAGGAGGTCGGGGGTGGTGATGGTCGAGGACCATGCCACGGCCTCGACCCCTTTCAGTCGCTCCCCGTGCAACGCGTGGGTAAGGCGGTCAGACAGGGTGTGGGCCGGTTCGAGGGTGCTGTTGGCGCGCCCCGGGTGGCTGAGGGTGAGGGGTGTCGGTGTCCGCCAGGACCCACGGTGCTCCGGAAGACTCTGCGGCCCGGCGTCCAACGTCCCCGGGACGGTGGGCGAGGAGAATGGTTCCCGGAGGGGGTGTCGGATAGGCCCTCGTGAGGGTATCCCAGGCGGCCGCGCGCCTGCCGTGAAAGTGGAGGGTGCGCAGCGCCCGGTCGATAAAAAGCCTCTCGATCACTGCGCCGGAGGTGAGTCCTGCGCGCATCAGGGAGGAATCGGATTCCCAGGGGGTCCAGTCGGTCGCTGCTCCCCCGATGTGGATGGTCGGGGAGGGGAAGAGGGAGCAGGCGTGATGGAATGCGGCTTCGACGAAGCTGAGAGAGGCGGCGCTGGGCCAGAGCGTCTGGTTGCTTCCGTGGGCAGCCTTATTGACGAGGGCGGGGTTTCCCAGGTGGGGATACGCGCGGATCGCGGCTCCGGCGTGGGAGGGGATCGAAACTTCGGGGACGATGCGGATATCGCGCGCCGCTGCAAAGTTGACGAGGTGGCGAATGTTGGCGTCTGAGTAGAAACCTTGGGTCGAGTGAGCCGGTGTGAGGCGCCATGAACCTTTTCCTGCCGGGGCGCATTCGGTGTCGTACCAGTCGCTGGGCTGTCGGGGGATGTTGCCGCCGATTGCGGTCAGCATGGGGTATCCGGGCACGCGCATGCGTCACCCGGCGTTGTCGGTGAGGTGCCAATGCAAGACGTTGAAGCGGTAGCGAGCCATGATGGTCAGGAGTAGTTCCATGGTTGGGACCGACCAGAATGTGCGCGCGGAATCGATAAGGAGGCCTCGCCACGAGCACGTGGGTGGTCTGGTCGTGTCGTGCGGAAGGCTGGGGGGAGTGGTCGCCATGGTGGCTCCTTGGACTCGGCTACAAAAAGTGTAACAAGCATCACTAATGTTCTGGGGCGTTTTCGTTCGTCAATCTGAGTAACTATTGAAAGTCTGCGACTATCTCCCATCTGTTAGGTTTGCTGAACAGGTCTACAATGGTCACGCTGATGTGAATCTAGTCATGCTCAAAGAGGAGTGCTTCATGCTGTCGACCGACACCGTTTCCCTCAGTCCAAACCCCCTCGTGGCTGCCCTCGGAAAGCCGGCGAAGGAATTTACGAAAGCCGACATCATCGGCTATATCGAGGACAACGGCATCAGGATGCTCAACCTGCGCTATATCGGAGGGGATGGTCGCCTGAAGACGCTGAACTTCGCGATCCAGTCCAAGGCACACTTGGATCGTGTGCTGACGCTGGGGGAGCGCGTCGACGGCTCCTCGCTCTTCGCCTTCGTCGAGGCGACCTCCTCGGACCTGTACGTCGTGCCCCGCCTGGCCACGTCCTTCCTTAACCCCTTCTCGCACATTCCGACCCTGGATATCCTGTGCGGCTTCTACGACGTCGACGGCAAGCCCCTGGCCTCGGCGCCGCAGGAGATTCTGCGCAAGGCTCAGCGTGCCCTCAAGGAAGAGACAGGCTGCGAGCTGCAGGCCCTCGGCGAACTCGAGTACTACCTCTTCTCCGACGAGGAGGACCTGTTCCCCGTCGAACCGCAGCGCGGCTACCACGAATCGGGCCCCTTCTCGAAGTGGGAGAGCGTGCGCACGGAAACCCCTGCTGCACCTGGTGTCCATGGGCTGCGCGGTCAAGTACGCCCACTCGGAGGTCGGTAACTTCGTGTCCGGCGGTCGTCAGATGGTTCAACAGGAGATTGAATTCCTGCCCGTGGACGCCCCTGGATGCCGCCGACCAGATGGTGCTCGCCAAGTGGGTGCTGCGCGAAGTCGCCCACTCCTACGGCATTCACGTCTCTTTTCTCGCCGAAGATCGCGGTCGGTCAGGCCGGGTCGGGCATGCACTTCCATACCCGCCTCGTCAGGACGGTGTCAACCAGTTCTCGACCGGATCGGGCCTGACGGAGACGGCCCTGAAGGTCATCGGCGGTTACCTATCGCATGCCGCTTCCCTCACCGCGTTTGGCAACACGGTCCCCACGTCCTTCCTGCGCCTCGTGCCGCACCAGGAGGCACCCACGGCGATTTGCTGGGGCGACCGTAACCGTTCCGTCCTCGTGCGCGTGCCCCTGGGATGGCAGAACATTGACGACTCGATGTTCCGTGACGCGAACCCGCCGAGCCTGCCATCGATGAGCTGCCGAACGACTCCCCAAACGGTCGAGCTGCGCAGCCCCGACGGTTCCGCGGCCGTCCACCTGCTGCTGGCCGGTATCGCTGTCGCGGCACGCATCGGCCTGACCGAACCGGGCATGGCCGACTATGCGCGTGAGCGCAAGGTCGACGGCGACGCCTCGCAGACCCCCGACCTCGATCAGCTGCCCGGCTCCTGCTTCGAAGCCGCCGGCAGGCTTCTCACCCAGCGCGAGGGACTACGAGGCGAAGGGTGTGTTCCCCGCGGGCCTCATCGATTCGTGGGCGTCTCACCTGGTCGCGCTCGGGGACGTGCACCTGCGCGACGACCTGGCCGACTCGCGTATTTCGGTGGAAGAACTCGTCGAACACTACTTTCCACATCGGCTAACGACACGCGCCCCGGCCTCGCGCAGGTCGGGGCGAGTCGTTGTCGCAGACGAATGAGGTCACTCGGGCGGGGTGAAACGCTCCTCGTCCGAAGGCGGCTCGGCCCCGTTCGAGTCGGCCGCGCGGCGCGCGTAGGGGAGCGCGGAGGTCTTACGCGCATCCGCCTGAGCGCGGCGCGCGTTCTTCAGCGAGGCGTCGCGGTCAAACTGAGCGTCTGCTGCTCGCCGTTGCGACGCGGCGCGACCCCGCACGAGCGCCCCGATGATCACCAGAGCCAACACCGACCCAGTCAGTGCGAGGACGGGCATCAGAGAACGCTCGAGTGAGCTCCCTCCTCGCTGCGCAGAGGGAGGCGCGGGGGCCGCGGTCGAAGAAGGAGAAGGCGACGGTGTCGGCGCGGAGGCGTCCGGGGCAACCGAACCCGACGCGCTCACGTTGCCCGTCACGCCGTGCCATACGACGGTGCTCGCATCGTTCTTCGTGGACGACGAAGGAGTGGAAATCTCACCGCCGTCAGAGGCCTCGACGACAACTGAATCGTGAGCGATGAGGGTCACCGACTCGATCGAGGCCGATGCCTCGGGCGAGGAAAAACCCTCCAGCAGTCGGGCCGACGTCGACTCGAAGTGGAACACCCCGCCGTCGTCGACCGAGACGACCTCGGCGCCCGCATCCTCGAGGTTCCACGTAAAACGGCACCCCATGACCCCGCCCGTATCCACCAGCAGGGAGGAAGTCGCCTGCGTGGCGGTGCCCATCGACTGACACTGCTCACCGATCAGTGCGTGATCCGTCGACAGGGTCACCTGATGGGTCGCGCTCACGCCCGGCGTCATCTCGTAGACCTCGACGAGGTGAATCTGCGTCGGCGCGTCCGCATACGCAGCAGCGCCGCCCGCCGTCAGGGCGAGAGCCCCAACGGTGCCGAGCAGCGCTCGTGCGAGCCTCATTCGGCCTCGTCCTCAGCGCGCAGCCGCGGCACAGAGGTCTTCTCCGGGCGAATGCCCACCTTGTCGGCGTAAAACGCGCGGATGGCCTCCATGTCGGCGCGCACGTCACCCGTCAGCTGGTACGTCGGTCCCCAGCCAAACGTGCGGGTGTTGCGGTCGATGAAAGCCCAGCTGGATCGGCACGCCCGCCTCCATCGCGATGCGATAGAAGCCGGACTTCCAGAAATCACGCGGCGATCGCGTGCCCTTCGGCGTGATGCACAGCGTGAACGAGTCTGCCTCGCGGATGCGCTGGGCAACCTGCTCGACCAGGCCGTGCGCGGCGCTGCGTTCCACGGGAACCGCGCCGATCTTCTTGACGAACCAACCCAGCACCGGGGCCTTGACGACGGAATCCTTCACCAGGAACGAGAACGTGCGTCCGGACTTCCACATGGAAATCGCCATGAAGACACCGTCCCAATTCGAGGTGTGCGGAGCGCCGATGACGATGACCTTGTCCGGGAGGGGCTGCGTGGACAGCTTCCACCGGGAAATGGACAGATACGCGGACGCGATCGCGGAAGTGATAGCCATGAGGGCCTTTCTGGTCGTAGCTGGAGCCAATCCTACCCGTGGGGCGGTTAGTCCAGCGTCTCCACGGCAAGGGTCTGCGTCATGATGTGGGGGTGCCCCGGCCACAGCGTCAGCGCCCGCTCGCGCACCGCCGCGGTCTCCACGCACACGAAGTTCTGCCACTCGCCCTCGCCGATGTCGCTCATCGTGGCCGCGCCCTGTGACCAGGGATTCCACACGATCGTCGAGCCTGAGCCGTTCTTGTCCACGATGATGCGCCGGCCCAGCTTCGGGTCGATGACCTGGACCTGCTGGGTGGAGGTGTAGACGCGGTCGGTCGGGCCGATGAAGGTGACGTCGCCGGTCTGGGTGGCGTAGCGCTCTCGGACCTTGTCGTAGTAGCGCTCGCCGTCCAGGCCCTCCACCGTCACGTCCTTCACGTCGCCGACGTGCAAGTAGGTGTGCAGGGCGGCCTCGATGGCGAAGGGGTGGTCATCCTCGTTTGTGAGGGTGAGGGTCACGTTCAGCTCGGCCCCGGCGGCGATGTCCAGACGCGCGCAGAAGGAGTGCGGATAGAGGACAGAGGTTTCGCCCGTGTGGTGCAGCTCGAAGGAGAACGAGGCCGGGGCGTCGTTCGCGGGCTGGGTGCTTCCCAGCAGCGTCCAGGGACTCGTGCGGGCGAAACCGTGGGCACCCGCTCTTTGGCCGGGCCTCGTTGGGGAATCGGTGGGGCTGCCGAACCAGGGCAAGCACAGGGGGATGCCGCCACGGATCGCCTTCGTGCCGTCCAGCACCGCGCGGGAGGAAAGCCACAGGACATCCGGGTGACCCGTGGGACGCCACGACAACAGGTGTGCGCCGAAGGGGGTGACAAGGGACGAGGCCGTGGAAACGTCTGCACTGAGCGTGGCGATGTCAGTCATACAAGCCAGTTAACGCCATTGCTTGTGAACGAGCAAATAGACCGGCCGATGGCCCCTCATATCTCCGCCGCGTGTCCACGACGTGGTGGAATTCGCAACACGAGGATCGCGTTGCCCCTTGTTTAGCCGATATTCTTGAGGATATATGTGCGTGAAATCGGTTCGAGCCGGTCGTGTTTGCGGCGTCTTCGCCCCCTCACACGCATAAATCTGTATCCACATTTGAGGAGTCCACATATGTCCACGCGTCCCGACCTGCGAAATGTCGCCATCGTCGCACACGTCGATCATGGCAAGACCACGCTGGTTGACGCAATGCTCTGGCAGTCCGGAGCATTCTCCGAGCGCGACACGGTCGAGAAGACCGGCGAGCGCGTCATGGACTCCGGCGACCTCGAGCGCGAGAAGGGCATCACCATTCTCGCTAAGAACACCGCCGTCCACTATCGCGGCCCCGCGGCGCAGGCTCTCGGCCTGGAAAACGGCGTCACCATCAACGTCATCGACACCCCCGGCCACGCCGACTTCGGTGGCGAGGTCGAGCGAGGCCTGTCGATGGTTGACGGTGTTGTCCTCATGGTCGATGCCTCCGAGGGTCCGCTCCCGCAGACCCGCTTCGTGCTGCGCAAGGCCCTCCAGGCCCACCTGCCCGTCATCGTCGTCGTCAACAAGGTTGACCGCCCCGACTCGCGTATCGAGGAGGTCGTCTCCGAGACGACCGACCTGCTCCTGTCGCTGGGTGAGGACCTCATGAACGAGGGCATCGACATTGACGTGGACTCCCTCATGGACGTTCCCGTCGTCTACGCCTCCGCAAAGGCCGGCAAGTGCTCGCTGGAAAACCCGGGGGACGGCCAGCTGCCCACCGAGAACCTCGAGCCCCTGTTCGAGACCATCCTGAACCGCATCCCCGGCCCCTCCTACGACGAGGACATGCCGCTGCAGGCCCACGTCACCAACCTCGACGCTTCGCCGTTCCTGGGCCGTCTCGCCCTGCTTCGCATCCACAACGGCACCCTGAAGAAGGGCGCCGACGTGGGCCTGGCGCGCCACGACGGCACCATCCAGCGCGTCCACATCTCCGAGCTGCTGGCCACGGAGGGCCTCGAGCGCGTGTCCACCGACTCCGCCGCCCCCGGTGACATCGTCGCCGTCGCCGGCATCGAGGACATCATGATCGGCGAGTCCCTCGTCGACCTCGAGGACCCGCGTCCCCTCCCGCTCATCACGGTGGACGACCCGGCCATCTCCATGACCATCGGCATCAACACCTCGCCCATGGCGGCCGCGTCAAGGGTGCTAAGGTCACGGCCCGCCAGGTCAAGGACCGCCTCGACCGCGAGCTCATCGGCAACGTCTCCCTGAAGGTTCTGCCCACCGAGCGCCCCGACGCCTGGGAGGTCCAGGGCCGTGGCGAGCTCGCCCTGGCGATCCTGGTGGAGCAGATGCGCCGTGAGGGATTCGAGCTCACCGTCGGCAAGCCGCAGGTTGTCACCAAGGAGATCGACGGCGTCCTCAGCGAGCCCATGGAGCGCATGACGATCGACATCCCCGAGGAGTACCTCGGCGCCGTCACGCAGCTCATGGCCACCCGCAAGGGCCGCATGGAGACCATGGCGAACCACGGTTCGGGCTGGATCCGCCTCGAGTTCGTGGTCCCCGCCCGTGGCCTCATCGGCTTCCGTACGCGCTTCCTCACCGAAACGCGCGGCACCGGCATCGCCTCGTCCATCTCCGAGGGCTACGCCCCCTGGCAGGGCACCATCGAGCAGCGTCTCACCGGCTCGCTCGTCGCCGACCGCGCCGGCCAGGCCACCCCGTACGCGATGACGAACCTGCAGGAGCGTGGCTCCTTCATCGTCGAGCCCTCCTCCGAGGTCTACGAGGGGCCAGGTCGTGGGCGAAAACCCGCGCGGCGAGGACATGGACGTGAACATCTGTCGCGAGAAGAAGCAGACGAACACGCGCAGCGCGACCGCCGACGTGTACGAGTCGCTGACACCCTCGCGCAAGCTGACCCTTGAGGAGTCCCTCGAGTTCGCGGCCAACGACGAGTGCGTCGAGGTCACGCCCGAGGCCGTGCGCGTGCGCAAGGTCGTCCTGGACGCCCAGGAGCGCTTCAAGATCGCCGCTCGCGAGCGCCGCGCCAACCGCTGATCCGCGCTTGCCTTCCTCGCCCGCTAGATGGCGGGCGGGGGAGGGACGCGCTTGCCCGTGACCATCGTGCGGGCATCCACGCGAACCGGCCCACGCCTCGTCGCGACCGTGACGTGCGTGGGGGCCACCTCGAGAGCCTCTCCCAGTGCGTCGTGCAGCCCGTCTGCCAGGCGGTAGCGGATGACGATCCTCTCGCCGACCGCAAAGCTCATCCACGGCAGCTGGGGAATTGCGCCAGGCGCGCGTGTGGAAATTTCCTCGCGCGCCCCTTCGCCCGCATGGGGCTGAATTGGCGTGTTTTCGCCGCTTGTGGCGGTGTGGGGGACGCGGGGTGACTGCGGGCTACTCATACGTGAATAATAGAATCAACGAGTCTTTAGAACTGACCAGGAGGAACGTCTCATGACCTACGTCATCGCGCAGCCCCTGCGTGGACGTCAAGGATCGCGCATGCGTGGACGAGTGCCCCGTCGACTGCATCTACGAGGGCGCCCGTTCGCTCTACATCCACCCCGAGGAGTGCGTGGACTGCGGTGCGTGCGAGCCCGTGTGCCCGACTGAAGCCATCTTCTACGAGGATGACCTGCCCTCCGAGTGGTCCGACTACCTGCGCGCCAACGTCGACTTCTTCAACGACCTGGGTAGCCCCTGGCGGCGCTCCAGAAGACCGGCGTCAGGACTTCGACGATCCGATGATCGCCGCGCTGCCGCCTCAGAATGAGGAATGGAAGGCCGAAAATCTCTGACAGTCGATAGGGTAGGGGCATGACAACGATCCTTCCCCGCCCTCTTGACCTGCCCGAATTCCCCTGGGATCAGCTGACACCCGCCAAGGCGCGCGCCACTGAACATCCCGGGGGAATCTGCGATCTGAGCGTCGGAACCCCGGTCGATGATACTCCCGCGTTCATCCGAGAGGCCCTCGCTGATGCCTCCAATGCGCACGGCTACCCGACGGTGATCGGCACCGTCGAGGTACGCGACGCGATCCTGGCATGGGGTGCGCGCCGGGGCATGGTCGACGTGGGCCACGGCGGCGTGATCCCCACGATCGGCTCGAAGGAGGCAGTCGCCTGGGTCCCCGCCCTGCTGGGCGTGCGCCCAGGCGACACGGTCCTCGTACCCGAGGTTGCCTACCCGACCTACGACATCGGTGCCCGCCTGGCCGGTGCCACACCCGTCGCCGTGGATCCGACGAACCCCGATGCCTGGCCCGAGGCCGCCCTCGTCTACCTGAACTCGCCGGGCAACCCCGACGGGCACGTCATGAGCAAGGAGGAGCTGCGCGCCGTCGTCGCCTGGGCGCGCGCCCACGGTGCCGTCGTCGTCTCCGACGAGTGCTACGCGGCTCTGCCCTGGTCGGAGCCCTACGTGAGCGATGGAGTGCCCTCCCTGCTCGATGCGGACGTGTGCGGCGGCGACGCGAGGGGCCTCCTCGTCCTGTACTCGCTGTCCAAGCAGTCGAATCTCGCGGGCTACCGCGGCGCTCTCATCTACGGCGATCCCGCGCTGGTCGCTCCGATCGTGAGCGTGCGCAAGCACTCCGGACTCATGGTGCCCGCCCCCGTCCAGCACGCGATGGCCGTCGCTCTCAACGACACTGAACACGTCGAGCGTCAGCGCAAGGTCTACGCCGTGCGTCGCGCTCTCCTCCTCGAGGCGCTGACTGACGCCGGCCTCGACGTCGACCCCGATACGGCGGCCGGCCTGTACCTGTGGGTCTCGGATCCCGCCAATCCGAGCGACTCGTGGGCCCTCGTGAACCGCCTGGCCGAGCTCGGCATTCTCGTGGCCCCCGGCGACTTCTACGGGACGGCGGCCCACGGGCGCGTCCGCATGGCCCTGACCGCCACCGACGAGCGCATTCAGGCGGCCGCCAGCCGCATCCGAGAGGCCTGGGCTGCGCGCTGACACATCAGCCACAGAGGCGAGGCCGGGGCCGCCCGCGCACTGCGCATGGGCGGCCCCGGCCCTCGTTCGTAGAAAAACTCAGTTCGACGCGTGCAGCGCGTCGTTGAGCTCGATGCCCACGACGCCCGCGCGGGCGATGGCCTCGATGCGGCCCGTCTGGGAGTTGCGGCGGAACAGGATGTTCGACGCGCCCGACAGCTCGCGCGCGGCAATCGTGCGAGGCTCGGCCTCACCGGAAGAATCGATGAGCGTCACCTTCGCACCGGCGGTCACGTACAGGCCAGCCTCGACCACGCAGTCGTCGCCGAGCGCGATGCCCAGGCCCGAGTTCGCGCCCAGCAGGCAGCGCTCGCCCAGGCGCACGCGCTGCTTGCCGCCGCCCGAGAGGGTGCCCATCGTCGAGCGCCGCCGCCCACGTCCGAGCCGTCGCCGATGACGACTCCTGCGAGACGCGGCCCTCGACCATCGAGCGGCCCAGCGTGCCCCGCGTTGAAGTTGACGAAGCCGGCGTGCATGACGGTCGTGCCCTCGGACAGGTAGGCACCCAGGCGCACGCGCGTGCCGTCGGCGATGCGAACGCCCGACGGCAGCACGTAGTTGACCATCGGCGGGAACTTGTCGACGCCCTGCACGGTGACGGGGTGGCCGTCGCGAGCGCGCAGGCGCAGGCGGGTGGCCTCGAAGTCGGCGGCGGCACACGGGCCGGCATCCGTCCACACGACGTTGGGCAGCACCGCGAAGATGCCGTCCAGGTTGATTGTGTTGGGCTGAACCAGGCGGTGGGAGAGCAGGTGCAGCCGCAGGTAGGCGTCCTCCGTCGAGGCGGGGGCTTCCTGCAGGTCAATCGTCGTGGTGACGACGACGGTGCGCACGCGGCGCGCGTCATCGACGCGCTCCAGCACGGACAGCGAGGTCGCCAGCTCCTCGTCGGTCCCGGCCTCGCCCAGGTGCGGGCGGGGTACCACGTGTCGAGTGTCGTGCCGTCCAGAGTGATCGTTGCGAGGCCGATGCCCCATGCGGTGCTGTTGTCCATGCCCCTACAGTACGGCGCGACGGGCTGGTGATTGGCGCTGAAACTCAGCGGCGCGGCGCATCCCACAGGTCCGGCCAGAACACCCCGAGCTCGGTGGCCATGGAGCGCAGCAGCGGCAAAGAGATGCCGACGACCGAGTGATAATCGCCCGTCACGCCCTCGATAAAGGGACCGCCCAGCCCGTCCACCGTGAAGGACCCCGCCACGTGCAGGGGCTCGCCGGTAGCGACGTACGCGTCGATCTCGGCATCCGAGATGTCCCCGAAGTGGACCAGGGTCGAGGCGGAGCGGGTCACGGTCGCGGTGACTCTGCGCTCGCTTGCCGTTCCATCGTTGGACGAGGCCGGGGCAAGGATCGCGGCCGAGTGGCCCGTCCAGAGGGTGGCGCTCGTGCGGCGCATCGCGCGGATGCGCTCACGGGCGACGTCGGGAGTGTGGGGCTTGCCGAGCATCTGGCCGTCGATCTCGAGCATGGAGTCGCAGCCGACGACGAGGACGGCCTCGCCCTCGGGCAGTTCGGCGTTGGTGCCGGGCGTTCTCAGGGCCTCGCAGACGTCGGCGCACTTGGCCACGGCGAGCGCCGCGACTTCGTCCGCCGGGGTGGTCGCACCTCCCGAGAATGCGCGCCCGCCGGGCAGTGCAGCGAGGACGGCGTCCTCGTCGACGGAGGAAACCTGGACGATCGGTGTGACGCCCGCTGCAACGAGGCGTTGCACGGCGCGCGGGGAAGCTGAGGCAAGAACAAGGCGCATACGGACATTGTGGACCATCGCGCGAAAAGCGTGCAGACAAACTGCAATTTGTTGCAACAGATTGGGTTTTCGCAGGTAAACGTGCAAAACTCTGGTGAAAAACTCACCAGACTACTACAATTGTCTACGTGCAAGGTCGCAATCTAGATGTGACTTTGAAAGTGATCTGATATACCGTTACCCGCTGATGTGGTGTTGAGTCAGCCCAAAAAGGAGGGATTTGCGATGGATGAGCGCGCGGCGTCGTCCCCTGCAACTCCTGATGACCTGACCGCAACAAGCTACGTTCCTCAGCTGCTCGGAGGTCATCTGACGTATTCGGCCCGCGATCTCGCGGAGATGACGAATACGCCTATCGAACGCGTCTTTCGTTTCTGGATCGCCCTCGGATTCCAGGCTCCCACCGCAGATGACAAGGTTTTCTCTCAGCGCGATCTGGAAGTTTTCAGTCGCTGGCACGACCTCGTCGAATCCGGTGGCATTGACACAGCTACCTCACGCTCTCTCCTGCGCGCCAACGCCCACCTGGCCGATCGCCTGGCCCTCTGGCAATTCGAGGCGCTGGTCGAGGATTCGATGCGTCGTCTGATGCTGGACGACACGACGGCCCGCATGTATGTGCTGGACCACATGCGCGAGTACATTGACGTCTTCCAGGAGATGTTTACATACGCCTGGCGGCGCCAGCTCGAGGCAGCCCTGTCCCGTTTCGACCGTGAGGTGTCTCAGCGAGGGCGCGAGGAGCGGCATAACCGCTTCCCGCTGACCCGCTGCCTCGGCTTCGTCGACATGGTGTCCTACACGTCGTCCTCGACGATCCTTGGGGACGCCCTCGTGGGCCTCATTGAGCGCTTCGAGGAGGAGAGTCGTAACGCTGTCATCGAGGAGGGTGGTCGCGTCGTCAAGATGATCGGTGACGCTGTCCTCTACATCGCCGATGATCTGTCGACCGGTCTGCGCGTGGCCACAGCTCTCATCGAGAGGCTGAATGCCGATGATGAGATGCTTCCTGTGCGTGCGTCCTTCGTGCGCGGAGACGTTTTCTCGCGATCGGGTGACGTCTTTGGGCCCACCGTGAACCTCGCGTCTCGCCTCGTGGACATTGCCCCGGTGGGCAAGATCCTCACCGATCCGACCACGGCTGCTGCCATCGCGGCCGGCGAGGTTGGCGACGGGTATGAGCTCGAAGAGTTCCCGACCGCGGACTTGCGCGGTTTCGGTCCTGTTTCGCCGTACCTGCTCTCAAGCGTCGTCAAATAACGTTCATCTCGCAGTGTGAACGAGTGCCTGATCAGCCCGCACGACGGGTCAAGAAAGGTGCAAGTTTTGGTTCGGAATTGCTAAGATGCAAGCGTGACTACAGTTCTCCTCGTTGAAGACGATCCGGCCATCTCCGAGCCCCTCGCCCGCGCACTGGGCAGGGAGGGCTACGACGTGCGCGCACACGCGACGGGCGCTGAAGCCCTCGCGGATGTTCGCGGCGTTGACCTGGTCGTCCTGGACCTCGGCCTACCCGATATGGACGGCCCTGGATGTCGCCCGCGAGATCCGTTCCTCTGGCAACCGAGTCCCTGATTCTGATCCTCACTGCGCGCACGGACGAAGTCGACATGGTCGTCGGCCTGGACGCGGGTGCAGACGACTACGTGACGAAGCCCCTTCCGCCTCGCGGAGCTCCTCGCTCGCGTGCGGGCGCTCCCTGCGTCGCCAGGCCGCCGAGCCCGCCGAGGGTGAGCTGCGCGCTCAGGACATCCGCATGGATGTGGCCGCGCATCGCGCCTTCGCCGGCGACGTGGAGCTGAGCCTGACCGCCAAAGAATTCGACCTGCTGCGCGTCCTGCTGCGCGAGGCCGGTTCCGTCGTCGGCCGCGATGCCCTCATGCGCGAGGTCTGGGGTTCGGACCCCACCGGTTCGACCAAGACCCTCGACATGCACGTGTCCTGGCTGCGCCGCAAGCTCGGCGACGACGCCACCGACCCGCACTACATCACGACTGTGCGCGGGATGGGATTCCGCTTCGAGAACGCGCGCTGAGCGCGCCGCTGAGGGAGGCCCGCCATGCGCACTCGCGCGGTGAGGATGATTGTCTCCGTCGTCGCTGTCGTGTGCGTCGTCATGGGCCTGCCCGGTGCGTTTTTTGCCTCGGTGTCTATCTGGGCTTCCGAGCAGCGTGACCTGGAAGTCGCTGCCCAGCGCATCGTTCAGAGCATCGACCGTCGCAACGCGGCGGGCGAAAGCACGGACGCTGAGTCAGTAGCGGCGCTCGTCGCCGACCAGAATGAGGGCCGCGACGAACTCAGCTACCGTATTCTCGTGCCCGGCCACAACCTCATTACGGACGAGACTGAGCCGATCGGGCGCACGATGACAGCCTTTGCGGAGTCCCCGAGTGGCGTGAGTGTCCAGCTCACCTCCTCAGCCTCGGGCGCGACCACCCGCATCCTGTGGGCGTGCGGCATGTTCGGTGCTGGCATGATCGGCTCTATGCTGATCGGCCTGCTCATGGCTCGCTCGCTCTCGCGTTCCTGTCCGCGCCCCTCATCTACCTGGCCGCACAGGCTGAGCAGATCGGCTCCGGCGGCGTGCGCGCCCGTGTTGAAGAATCCGGCATCGAGGAGATCGACCTGGTCTCCGAAGAACTCGCGCGCACAGGCGAGCGCATGGCCGGACGCCTTGCCGCCGAGCGACAAGCCGCCGCTGACGCCTCCCACCAGCTGCGCACGCCGCTCACCGCCCTGTCCATGCGCCTGGAGGAAATCGAACTCATCTCCACTGAGGACGAGGTGCGCGCCGAAGCCCGCACCTGCCTCGAACAGGTGGAGCGCATGACCAACGTGGTGACGGAGCTACTCGACGTTTCCAAGCGTCAGACCAGCCAGACCGAGGCCATTCACATTCTCGAGGTCTTCAACATGGCCCGCGAGGAGTGGGAGGACCAGTTCGAGGCGGCCGGGCGCCCCCTTGTCTTCCTCGACGAGGCCGAGCGCCCGATCCTGGCCGACGCCGGAAAGCTCGGCCAGGTCCTGGCAACCCTCATCGAGAACTCGCTGCGCTACGGCGGCGGGACCACGCGCGTGTGGGCGCACGCGGGCACGTCCAAGCGCGGCGTCGTCATTGAGGTCAGCGACGAAGGCGAGGGCATTGACGAGTCCCTGGCCCCCCGACATCTTCGAAAAGGGCGTCTCTGGGCACGGCTCGACGGGCATCGGTCTGGCCCTGGCTCACGACCTCGCGCAGGCGATGGGCGGGCGCCTCGAGCTCAAGACGAACAAGCCCCCGGTCTTCACCGTGTCGATCGCCGCGATCCCCGCGTCCCTCGACCCCGATCGCGTCATGCCCGAAGGTCCCCTCATGTCCATGGGACGCCGTTCGCGGCGCTTCTAGCAGCGGAGTACATTAAAAGGCGTGGAACACGAGATACTGACACCTCCCACTGTTGCCGTCATCGGCGGCGGACAGCTCGCGCGCATGATGCAGGAGAGCGCGGTTGCGCTCGGCATTAACCTTCGGGCCCTCGTCGAGGCCTCGGACGGGTCGACCGGTCAGGTGACCGTCGACAAAGCGGTAGGCGAGCCCTCCGACCTGGACGCCGTTCGCGCGCTCATCGACGGTGCGGACGTCCTCACCTTCGAGCACGAGCACATTCCGGCCCCGACGATGGAGGAGGCGGCCCGCCTTGTCTCCGTTCACCCCCGGCGAGCGCCCTCCTGTACGCGCAGGACAAGCTGGCCATGCGCGAGCGCCTCACCGACATGGGGATCCCGTGTCCCGCGTGGGCGTGCGTCGAGGACGAGGCCCAGCTGGAAGAATTCGGTGCCACGATCGGATGGCCCCTCATCGTTAAGACCCCGCGCGGCGGATACGACGGGCACGGCGTGGCAGTGGCCCACAGCCCCGCAGACGTAGCCTCCTGGTGGGGCAACGGCCCCCTGCTGGCCGAGGCCCTGGTTCCCTTCACCGGCGAGGTGGCGGCGCTCCTGGCGCGCACCCCCTCGGGTGAGATCGCCTCGTGGCCCGTCGCTTCCACCGTGCAGGGTGGACGGCGTGTGCGCCGAGGTGACGGCCCCCGCGGTTGGCATCCGGCCCGAGACTGCCGCCGAAGCGCGCCGCATCGGCGAGCGCATCGCCGACGAGCTGGGCGTCACCGGCGTCCTCGCCGTGGAAATGTTCGTCGTCGGTGAGGGCGCGGATGAACGCGTCCTCGTCAACGAGCTCGCCATGCGCCCCCACAACACGGGGCACTGGACCATCGACGGGGCCGTCACGAGCCAATTCGAGCAGCACCTGCGCGCTGTTCTCGACCTGCCGCTGGGCTCCACCCAGCTGCGCGCCCCGGGCACGTACACGGTCATGGTCAACCTGCTCGGCTCCTCCCATGCTCAACCCTCGCGCGCCCTTGCGGACGCCTTCGCAGCCGGGGGAGCGGGCGCGAAAGTTCACCTCTACGGCAAGGAGGTGCGCCCGGGCCGCAAGCTCGGCCACGTCACCGTCGTCGACTCGGATCCCGCCCTCGCTCTTGAGCGAGCGCGGGCGGCCGTCAGCGCCCTGAAGGGCGAGGCCCTCACCGACTAACCCTCCCACCTGTCCGCGGCCGGGGGACCAGGTGCCCCGGCCTCGTCCCCTCCCGAAAGGACCGAGCATGACCACTGACCTCGATATTCAGCTGACCGCCACCGGCGAGGACCCGCTCGTCGGCGTCGTCATGGGCTCCGACTCCGACTGGCCCACCATGGAAGCGGCCGTCGGTGCGCTCGCCGAGTTCGGCATCGCCTGCGAGGTCGGCGTCGTCTCCGCCCACCGCATGCCCGAGGACATGGTTGCCTATGGCCGATCCGCCTCGCAGCGCGGCCTGCGCGTTATCATCGCCGGAGCCGGGGGCGGCACACCTGCCCGGCATGCTCGCCGCACTCACCGAACTGCCCGTCATCGGCGTGCCCGTGCCCCTCAAGCACCTCGACGGTGTCGACTCCCTGCACTCCATCGTCCAGATGCCCGCGGGCGTGCCCGTCGCGACCGTCTCGATCGCGGGCGCGCGCAACGCGGGCCTGCTCGCCGCCCGGATCCTCGGAGCCGGCGAAGGGGAGCGCGCCGAGACCCTGCGCGCCTCGATGCGCGACTTTCAGAAGGACCTTCGCGACGTGGCCAGCGCAAAGGGGGCGGCCCTCGCCCAGCGCGTCTCCCAGGCGCGCTGAGGCCGCACAACACAAGCCCCGCGCGGGTAGCCGCGAGGGCGCGGCGCGTCGTATCCTGAAGCCATGAGCATTCTCGTTTGTGGCGGCGCCGGCTACATCGGCGCACACGTTGTCCGACTCCTGCGTCAGCGCGGGGATCGCGTCGTCGTCGTCGACGACCTGTCCACCTCCAACGCGGCCAGGGTCGGGGACACGCCCCTGGTTCGCCTCGATGTCGCTACCGATGACGCCCGTTCCGTCCTCTCCAACCTCATGGTGGACGAGGACGTCACGGCCGTCATCCACTTCTCCGCCCGCAAGCAGGTCGGCGAGTCCGTCGCACGCCCCGCCTGGTACTACCAGCAGAACATCGGCGGTATGGCCAACGTGCTGGCCGCCATGGAGGACGCCGGCGTCGATCAGATGATCTTCTCCTCCTCGGCCGCCGTCTACGGCATCCCCACCGCCGAGGTCGTCACCGAGGACATGGCCGGACACCCCATCAACCCCTACGGCGAGAACCAAGCTGATCGGCGAGTGGATGATGGCCGACTGCGAGCGCGCCTGGGACCTGAAGTGGATCGGCCTGCGCTACTTCAACGTCGCGGGCGCCGGCTGGCCCGACCTGGCAGACCCGGCCATCATGAACCTGATCCCCATGGTTCTCGACCGCATCGAGCGCGGCGAGAGCGCCAAGATCTTCGGCACCGATTACGACACCCCGGACGGCACCTGCGTGCGCGACTACATCCACGTCCTGGACCTGGCCGAGCACACATCGCCGCTCTGGACGTGCTCGCCGAGGGGCGCCAGCCCGACCACCACACCTACAACGTGGGCACCGGCCTGGGCACCTCCGTGCGCGAGATCATCGACGGCCTGCGCCGTGTCATCGGCTGGGACTTCCCGGTCGAGGAGCTGGACCGCCGCGCGGGCGACCCGCCCAAGCTGATCGGTGACCCGCTGTCCATCGGCGTGGACCTGGGCTGGAAGGCCAACAACGGCCTCGACGAGATCCTCACCTCCGCGTGGGAAGGTTGGCAGGCGGGTCCGCGCCCAATCACCGTCCCCGGCTCCTGAGCACGTGTGCTCTGACTAAGCTCCGGCCTCGTTCCTGATAGCGGGAACGAGGCCGGAGCTTATCTGTTGCCTAATGGCGGGGTTGGGTGGAGTACCTCAGACCCCGTCGACCTGATTGAGGTCGGCTGTGGTCAGTGTGCCCGCACGGAGCTTGGCGAAGAAGTCGTCCGCGGTCGTGTCGCGCAGGAGGACCGCGGAGGCCCCGGCGTTCGTCGTGAAATTCAGCGACTCGATCGGGGGGGACGCCCATCATCTGATTCGACGAGGCGCCGCGCAGCGCCCACACGAGCGACGCGACCGTCATGACTGAGGAATCCTCGTCGATGGTGAAGGACTTCGAACCGGCGCGCTCCACGCGCAGGGTCTTCGCGGGATTAAGGAGGGTCGAGGGTGATGCTGCCGAGGAAATGACCTTCGAAATCACCTGGCGCTGACGCTTCGTGCGGCCGATGTCGCCCTCGGGGTCCTGGTAGCGCATACGCGAGAACTGCAGCGCGGTCGTGCCGTCCACCGTGTGGCAGCCGGCGGTCCACGTCAGGCCGGAATACTGGTCGTCTGCGTCGTTGTCGTAGCACAGCTCGACCCCGCCGACGGCGTCCACCATGTCGGGCACGGCGCCCATGCCGATCTGCACGAAGTGATCGACGGTGAGGCCCGTCAGCTTCTCGACGGTCTCCACGAGCAGCTGCGGGCCGCCGTATGCGTAGGAGGCGTTGATCTTGTCCCAGCCGACGCCCGGGATCTCGGCATAGGTGTCACGTGGGATCGACAGCGCGACTTTCTGCCCGTTCGGAGCGATGTTGACGAGCATGATCGAGTCAGCGCGTTCGGGTCGTTGAAAGCCATCCTGGACGGCACCGTCGGCCCGCAGTCGGAACCCGCTAGCAGGGTAGGTCGTGCCCGGAGTGTCGGCGGCCCCGACAGGCGCTCACGCGCCCCATGTTCGTGTTGGCGTCCCACGAGGAATCCGCCCCAAGCGAGGACGAGGACCAGGAACAGGCACAGGGTCTTGAGGATCGGGTGGCGCCGCTTGCGTCGCCTCGGCTTCGCAACAGGAGCCGTGGGAGCGGCCGGCGCGGGTGCGGGTACGCCTTGGGGCCGATTGATCGTCACCTGACGAGGCCCGTTGCCCGACGGGGCATACGTGCCCGAGCCCGACGAACGGCCGGAACCCGGCGCGTAGGACGGAGGGTTGGTGGCCGAGGCCGGCTGGAACGACGGCGGCTGCTGGGCCGGGGTTCGGCGCGGGAAAATCGACTGAGAGTCCTCTGCGGCTGATCCAGCGTGCGGGGCATCAGCGGGCGAGCCGCCGCGGCCTCGTCGTCCGAGATCCTCCACATTTGCGGGGCCAGAGCCTCCGGAGGGGGTGGGCGCGCCACCGCGCACCTCCTCACCAACGACGTGGGCGTCATCGGATGCGGGACGGCGTCGTTTCGGGTCAGTGTAAACGAGGGGAGTGCTCATTGGTTCTTCGGCGGGCAGGTGGCGGCTGTCTGCTTGGCGGCTTCTTCGTTCGCTGCGTTATTCGCGACGGAGGCGGACTGCTCGGTGTTATCCGTGGTGGTCTCCTCCGAGCCGGGATCGGTCGTGGGAGCCTGCGTCGGATCGGGCGTCGACGGTGCCGTTGTCGCGGTCGGATCGGGCACCACCAGCTGCGCGCCGTTGCCGTCCGTGTAGGTCGTGCCCACGGGCAGGGCCTGGTCGTTCTTCAGGGCGTTCCACACGTTGCGGGCCATCGGCTCAGAGGGGATGCGGCGGTTTGGATCCCAGGAGGGTTCCTCGACCGGCATCGTCACGAACTGGATGTTGGAACGGTCGATGTTCTTCAGCACATTGATGAGGAGGGACGCGTCCGAGCTGGCGTTGCCCAGGTTGGGGGACACGTTCACGGAGGAAATCGCGGCCTGCAGGAAGCTGATGAGCGAGCCGGGGTCCGTCACGTAGTTCTTGTCCTGCAGCTCGCGCAGCATCGCGGAAATCAGCTGCTGCTGGCGGCTGATGCGCGAAATGTCGGAACCGTCGCCCTGCCCCTTGCGCGAGCGCATGTAGGCCAGCGAGTGAGTGCCCGACAGCTTCCAGCAGCCCGCGTCGATGTAGAGCCCGGCAGAGTCGTCATTGATGTCCTCGGGGATGTTGAACCAGACACCGCCCAGGGAGTCGATCATGTTAACAAAGCCCGCAAAATCAACGACCATAAAGGCGTCGATGGACATGCCGGAGAGCTTTTCGACGGTCGAGCGCACGCACGCGATGCCGGGGCCGATGTCCTCCGGTTCATCGCCACCGTCCGCGCCGTAGACCATCGCGTTGTTGAACATGTCGTCCGTGGTCGGCTCGCTGGTGGTGCCATCGCGGTGCTTACACGCCGGGATGTCCACGAGGGTGTCGCGGGGGATGGAAACGATCTGCACGCGTGAGCGGTCCGCGCTGACGTGAATCACCATTGTCGAGTCGTTGCGTAGGCCGGGAACATCTTCCTCGTCGCCCGCGCCCAGCTCACCGCTGGCGCCGTTACGCGAGTCGGTACCGACCACGAGGATGTTGACGGCGCTGCCTTCGAAGGAGTCAGGGGTTGCCTCGTTCTGTTCGTCGGTTGCGTAGGCGTCGATATTGACGACGCGGTTGGCGAACTGAGTGCTCAGCTTGGCGTAGACGAAACCTGCGGAGGACACGACGAATAGGACCCCGGCCAGGAGCACGGCGAGCGCGCCGCGCAGGAGGCCGAAGCGCCCAAAGTTGACGGCCGAGTGCTGGATCGGTCGTAGATTCACGTTACTCATCATTCGTAACCATATCGTTATCTGGCGTGTTTGTCGTTGAAGCAGGGCCGTTAGCGGCGCGTTCCACTCCGCTCGTATCAGCGTGTGAGCTACCCATCTCGCCGTGCGCGTCCCCCGGATCGTTGGGGGGAAGGACATGAGCGAGAGCGAGGGACCGGGCCAGGGCAGCCATGCGCTCCTCGGCGCGGGCCTCGCGTCGATAGCCGGTCACCATCTGCGCGATCAACGCAATGACGAGGCCGTAGACGATCAGGTTGACCCCTCGCTCAACGCCGATTGCACGGGCGGCCGTGTTGGCCAGCGAGGGCACGAGGATGGCCACGATAGCAGCGGTGACGACCGCTCCGATGCCGATGCGGCGCAACGCCAGGGACGAGGCCGAGGACACCGGGCGCACCAGCCACCACGCGGTGAGCGCGAGGGCGAGGAGCAGGAGGACTCGGATGGCGAGGTAGGCGCTCATCGTCCCCCCAACGCGAGGTCGACGACGATGTTGACGGAGTTGAGCAGAGGCTGGCCCTTCGCCCGCGAGTAGTCCGTGTAGGAAATCGTCACCGAGTGCTCGGCACCGGGCAGGCCACAGGCGGCCAGCTGGGAGACGATCTGCGAGGCGTGGGCCATGCGTGCGTGGGTGAGATGCACGTGGGTGAGGGCGTCGGCTCGGATCACGCGCAGCCCGTTGTGCGTGTCCGTGAGATCCAAGCCCGTGCGCAGCCGGGCCACCCAAGCGCCCAGGCGCAGCATGGCGCGTTTGACCCTACCCACCGAGGAGGGGGAACCCGACAGAAAACGAGAACCGAGGACGAACGCGAGATCCTCCCGGCGCGCCCGCTCGACCATGGCGGCCGCCTCGGCGGGGTCGTGCTGGCCGTCGGCGTCGAAGGTGACCACGTATCGCGCCCCGCGGGCGAGGGCCGCATCGAATCCGGTTTGGAGGGCAGCGCCCTGCCCCAGGTTGAGCGGGTGTCTCGCGGTGTAGGCCCCCGCGGCGCGGGCAACGGCAGCGGTGTCGTCGCCCGAAGCATCATCAACGACGAGGACACGCGGGAAAAAGGTGCGGACTCCCGCGACGACGCCCCCGATGACGGACGCCTCGTTGTACGCGGGGATCACCACCCACGTGTCGGAGCCGATCTGCATTTGATTAGTGTCGCACATCGGGATGGGCGCGTGCCTATAGTGTGGGGTATCCGGAAGGGTACGCAGTGCCCCGATGCGCGCACGCGCGCACGCAGACAACGACAGGGAGTCCCAGTGATCGAGCCCAGCGCCGACGTCGCCCCCAGTGCGATCGTCGCTCCCAGCGCGCGCGTCTGGCACCTCGCCCAGGTGCGCGAGGACGCGCGCATCGGGGATGAGACGATCATCGGACGTGGCGCCTACATCGGCGAAGGCGTGAGGGTCGGAGCGCGCTGCAAGATCCAGAACTACGCGCTCATCTACGAGCCCGCCTCCCTCGCCGACGGCGTATTTGTCGGCCCCGCGGCCGTCTTGACGAACGATCACGCTCCTCGCGCGATCAACGCCGACGGCACCCTGAAGGCCGCGAGCGACTGGGACCGCGTCGGTGTCACCGTCGAGCGTGGAGCAGCCATCGGCGCGCGCGCCGTGTGCGTGGCCCCCGTGCGCATCGGCGCGTGGGCATCGGTCGGCGCGGGTGCCGTCGTTACCCGAGACGTTGCCCCCTACGCGCTCGTCGTCGGCGTCCCTGCGCGCCGCGTCGGATGGGTCGGCGAGGCCGGGGTGCCCCCTCGTGGCCGCCGACGACACCGGGACCGAGGCCGAGGATCGCACGTGGGTGTGTCCGGCCTCGGGACGCCGCTACGTCGAGCGAGACGGTGCCCTGTCGCCCGAGGAGGCCCAGGCCTCGTCCCCACATGACGCCGAGATGCCCGACCAAAACCCTGAGGACCAGCAGTGACGCAGCCGTTCATCCCGCCCGCACGTCCGCTCATCGGCGAGGAGGAGATCGACGCGGTCGCAGCCGTCATGCGCACGGGCATGATCGCCCAGGGTCCCCAAGTCGCCGCCTTCGAAGAGGAGTTCTGCGCAGCCCTGGTGCCCGGCACCCAGGCAGCTGCGGTCAACTCGGGGACCTCGGCCCTGCACCTGGGCCTGCTCGCTGCCGGGATCGGGCCGGGCGACGAGGTCATCGTCCCCTCCTTCACCTTCGCTGCCACCGCGAACTCGGTCGCCATCACGGGCGCGACCCCCGTGTTCGCAGACATCGACCCGCTCACGTTCACGCTGTCGCCTGCCGCCGTCGAGGCCGCGATCACGCCGCGCACGCGGGCTATCATGCCCGTCCACCTCTACGGCCACCCCTGCCCCTCATGGACGCCCTCCAGGCGATCGCTGATGCACACGGACTGATGGTCTTCGAGGATGCCGCACAAGCCCACGGCGCGAGCCTGCACGGGCGCGCGGTCGGCTCCTTCGGGACCTTTGCGGCCTTCTCCTTCTACCCGACGAAAAACATGACCAGCGGCGAGGGCGGCATGGTCACCTCTGCCGACCCCGGCGTCATCCGCGGCGTGAAACTCGCGCGCAACCAGGGCATGGAGACGCGCTACGCCAACGAAATCGTGGGCCTCAACAACCGCATGATCGACATCCACGCGGCCATCGGACGCGTGCAACTCACCAAGGTCGGCGCGTGGACCCGCGCGCGTCAGGATAACGCCGCCTTCCTGGACGCTCACCTGCGCGGCGTCATCGTCCCGCACGTCGCGCCCGGCGCCACGCACGTCTACCACCAGTACACGATCTGCGTGGCCGAGGACCGCGACGGTTTTGCCGCCGCCCTGCGCGAGGAATACGGCGTCGGCTCGGGCGTCTACTACCCGATCCCGAACCACGAGCTGCCCTCCCTCGCCCGCTACGCCCCCGACGTGGAGCTGCGGGCCACGCGCGAGGCGGCCGACCAGGTCCTGTCCCTGCCGATCTACCCGTCCCTCACGCCCGGCGAGCTGGAACGAATCGCGCACGCTGTGAACGCGCTCGCGGAAGCGGGGGCCTGACATGAGTATTCGCCTCGGCATCCTCGGCATCGGCTCGATGGGCCGACACCATGTGCGCAACGCTCGCGCCACCGCGGGCGTGGACCTCGTCGCCCTCGCCGATCCGGGCGGCGACCGCTTCGGCGTCGCCGGCGACCTGCCCGTCCTGGGCGGCGTCGAGGAACTCATCGAGGCCGGCATCGACGCCGCGATCATCGCCGCGCCCACCGCCCACCACGAGGCCGCCGCCCTGGCGCTGGCCGAGGCCGGGGTGCACACCCTCGTCGAAAAGCCCCTCGCCACGAGCGTGGAGGCGGGCCGCCGCATCCGCGACGCCTTCGCGGCCGGGGGCCTCGTCGGTGCCGTCGGCTACGTCGAGCGCTGCAACCCGGCGCTCATCGACATGCGTCGGCGGATCGCCCAGGGACAGCTCGGCGAGATCGAGCAGATCGCGACGCGCCGCCAGTCGCCCTTCCCCGCCCGCATCAGCGACGTTGGCGTGGTCAAAGACTTGGCTACGCACGACGTGGATCTGGCTGCCTGGGTGGCGGGTGCCCCCTACGAGAGCATCTACGCGCGTACGTCCGCGCGCTCGGGACGAGTGCACGAGGACATGATGGTCGCCTCGGGCGTCCTTGCAGGTGGCATCCTCGTCAACCACCTCGTCAACTGGCTGACCCCCTACAAGGACCGCACGACGATCGTGACGGGGGAGCGCGGCGCGCTCGTCGCAGACACCGCGATGGGGGACCTGACCTTCTACGAGAACGGCCACGCGCCCCTGCAGTGGGATGCCATCGCCGCCTTCCGCGGGGTGAGTGAGGGGCAGGTCGTGCGCTACGCCCTCACCAAGCGCGAGCCCCTCGCCCTCGAACACGAGCGCTTCCGCGACGCGATCCTCGGCGTGGGTGCCGAGCACGTCACCATGGACGAGGCCCTCGACAACCTGCGCGTCGTCGAGGCCATCTTGTCCTCGGCAGCGTCCGGGCGTTCCGTCGACCTGTAGTGCGCGGCGCTAACGGGTCACGTCGGCGTAAGTTTCGCGCAGCTGATCCACGGATCCGCGCAGCGAGCGCTCGCGTGTCACCCACGCCCGGCACGCCGCCCCGCGATCCGCGCGCTCGTCCGCCGACCAGGCCAAGGCCTCGTCGATGGAACGGGCGAGGGACGCCGGTGAGCGCTCCTGTGTGAGGAGTGAAGCCCCCGGAGCGATCATCTCCGGCGTGCCGCCCGTGGAATAGGCGATGACGGGAACGCCGCACGCCTGCGCCTCGAGCAGCACGAGTCCGGCGGCCTCTCGTCGCCCCTGCGTCGGCTTCGTGGGCAGGACGAGGACGTGGGCGCGGCGCATCCAGTCGCGCACCCCCTCCCGATCCAGCCGTCCCGTGAACGTCACGTGGGCTGGAGCGCGAACGCGCAGGCTCGCCTCCAGCGGCCCGTCTCCAACGAGCACGAGGCGATGCGGGCGACGCCCCACGAGCGTGGCCGACGCCCGGGCCAGGTCGTCTACCCCCTTGAGGCGGCTGAGCGCGCCCACGAACAGGACGACGGGTTCCTCGCGAGATTCTCCTGTGTTCGGGGCGGGCGTCCACCAGTCGGCATCCGCGCCCTGATAGTGCACGCTCAGGCGCGCAGGATCAGCGCCCGCTTCTAATGCGACGTCCGCCAGGTACCGGGAGACAGCCAGCAGACGACTCGCTCCCTCGAAGGCTGCCGTACGGTTGCGCGCGTTCCACGCGGCCCCCACGCCGCTCCCGAGCCTCGGGTAGGCATCCCCGCCGTGCAGCGTCACCACGAGGGGCGCACCCGTCTCCCGCGCGGCGCCAACGGCCGGTAGGGACCACGTCGCTGATGCTGGTGAATAACGTCCGGGTGCCACGACGAGACCGCGCGGCGCATCTGGCCCAGGCCTCGCGCTTTCGCGGCCACGCGAACGGGGAGGGGGCCGCCAAGAGCGCGGGGTGCGGCCTCGTCGATTGGGATCGCGTGGGCCGGATCAGCGATGCGCGCCGCGAGCGTGAAGCCCCGCCAATCGAGCTCCGGCATCGCGAGGGCGTGTGAGAGCGCGAAGTAGGTCGGGGGAACCAGCAGGGTTCCCTTCGTCAGGGCGACCCTCACGAGTTCCACCCGAGGACAGGCACGGATCGGGGAGCGGGCATGTCACCATCCTAGGGGCAAGCCGCGCGCCCCAGGTGATTAAATGAGTCCATGACGAACGCACCTGCCCGCCCTGCCCGCTCGGGCGTCCTCGCGCAGGTGCTCACCCTCCTTTGGCGGCACCCTCCTCGCCCAAGTCATCGCCTTCGTCGCCCAGATCGGCATCGCCCGCCTCTACACGGACACGGACCTGGGGGTACCTGGGTATTTTTACGTCCGTTGCGACGCTCGGTGCCGCCGTCGCGGGCGCCCGCTTCGACCTCAGCATCGTCCTGCCCGCCCCGGGGACGAGGCCTCGGCCCGGTCCCTGGCCCGCCTGGCCTCGCGCTGCGTGCTGGTCGCCTCCGCGCTGACCACCCCTGGTTGCGGCCGCCGCATGGCTCGTGGGTGAGCGCGCACTACGGAAGTGCGCTCGCGGGCTGGCTGCTCGCCGTCGGCGTGTCCGTCCTGTTTCTGGCGCAGGGGCAGGTGTGCTCCTACTGGCTGACCCGCCACCGGCGCTTCCAGGCGATCGCAAGCTCCTCCGTCGTGCGCGCCCTCGGGATCGCCGCGGCGCAGCTGGTGTGCGGTTTCCTGGCTGGCGGCGGCCTGGGTGCGGCGATTGGTGCGACGATCGCGGGCCAGGGCCTCGCCGTCGCCTACCTGTCGTGGCGTGCCCGCGACGTGCGCGAGCGCGAGGCTGAGGATCCGACCCTGCGCGAGGTGGCCTCGCGCTACCGCAAGATGGCCCTCGTGGGAGTACCCAACGTCGTCGTCGACGCGGTGCGCACGAGCGCGATCCCGATGCTCATCGCCACGTATTCCGTGGCCTCACTCGGCCAATTCAACATGGCGTGGCTGGCCCTGCAGGCCCCGGTCGCCCTCATCGCCGGGGCGCTGTCGCAGGTGTACCTGCCGCGCCTGTCGGACACCCCTCCCGGTGAGATGACACGCGTCGTCGTGCGGGTCGGCGGCATTGCGCTGGCATGCTCGATCCCCGTGTTCGCCCTGCTCGCGGGGGCGAGCCCCGCGATCTTCCCCCTTGTCTTCGGGGCGCGCTGGGAGGCGGCCGGATACTTCGCGCGCTCCCTGGCCCCCTGGCTGGCCCTCACGGTCGCGACCTCGCCGCTCTCAAACGTGTTCGTCGCGACCTACCACCAGCGCCGCATGCTGGCCTTCGCGTGCGTGTACTGCGTGGCGCCGCTGATCTGGCTCGCGCGCAGCCCCTACGGCGTGGAGGCCACGGTCGCGGTGCTGGGCGGCCTCATGGCTGCGCTGCTGGCGTGCATGCTCCTCATGGCTGTCCTGACGGCGCGCGCCTACGACCGCGGGGATGGCGCGCGGCCGGAGGCGGCGTAGACGTGGGCGACCGCGTGAAACCTTTGTGAAACAGGCGATCTCGTCGCCTCCTGACACGCCTCTCCCCAAAAAGTCGCATGCAATTCCCACGCGGTTCGAATCTATGGGCGATCAAAAAGTGTTGATATTCCAATGTTTTTTTAGCGGCACTAAGAAAAGTTAGTGAACCCAAAATTGCATCCGAGGTTTGTGGGGAACTATTGATGTGTCGCTCGCGCGGCCAGGGCCCTGCTCGTAGGCCTCGCGCAGGCGCGCCGCCCCTCCTCCCAGGTGGGGATCGCGGGAGCGGTGAAGGCGTCGATGTCCTCTCGCGTGATGGACTCCAACGCAGAAACGAGGTCGTGCCCGGATCCTCCAGCACCCACGTGTCAGCCTGACCACCCAGGTATCGGCGGGCCTCGGACAGGGGAGAACACAGCGCCGGCACCCCCAGCCGCGAAGGCCTCCATCATCTTGTTGGGCGTGGACATGCGGTGCGAGCGGCACCCGGACTCGATGAGGCACAGCGCCACGTCAGCCCCTGCGCGTCATGGCCAGAACCTGGTCCGGTTCCACGGGAGGCAGGCGGTGGATGTTCGGGTGGGTCGCTGCGGCCCGCTCGACCTCGGGAAGAAGCGCGCCCGCTCCGACGAAGACCACGTGCGCGTTCGTTACATGCTCAAACGCGCGCAGAATCAGGGGAATATTGCGCCCGGGCGCCAGGTAGCCCGAATGCAGATACAGGAGCGCCGCCTCCGGGATCCCCAGCTGCGCGCGCAGGTCGATGACTCCTCCGCGCCCGTCGGGGCGTTCGTGACGACGACCGGATCCACGCCCGGGTAGGCCTCGCGGTACCACTGCGCGATCGACTCATTGACCACGGACACCACGTCCGCACGGTGGATATAGCGGCGCTCGATGACGCGCTGGAGGCGCTGGCGCAGGCCCGCCGACCCCACCGTCTCCGTCTCCAACTCGTGCGCGTTATACGCAAACACCGCGCCCGTGCGCCGCGCGAGCGTGCGCGAGCGGTAGCAGGAACAGATTCTGCGCGGAGACGGCCGCGACGCGCTGCCTCGCGAACCGCCGATACACCCGGAGCCCCCCACGCCATGATGACCCTCGGACCGCCTAGGGGCGCACCCAGGAGGCTCCCCTGAATCCGCGTGAGGCGGACGGTGGGGCCACGGCCTCGTCCGTGGGGAGGTCGCCCTGATCGATGCCGACGACGTGCGTCTGCGAGAAAAGCGAGGATAGCGAGCGTGCGATCTTCACCAGCCGACCGGGTGAGGCCAGGTCAGAGGGGTAGAGCAGGAGGTTGAGCGCGCGATCCACGCCCCCATTGTAGGTGGGGCGGGGCATTACACTGGAGGGGAAACAACGAGGCCGGAGACGGAAAGGGAGCCGCATGCGCATCGCGGTCGTCGGCATGGGCAAGATCGGTTTGCCGCTGGCGGTGCACTACGCGCGCGGCGGGCATACCGTCGTCGGCGTGGACGTGAACCCCCGCGTGGTCGCCCCTCATTAACGAGGGGGTCGAACCTTTCCCGGGTGAGGCGCACCTGGCCGAGTACCTGCCCTCGCTTGCCTCCTCCGGTTCCCCTGCGCGTCACGGCCGAGTACGCCGAGGCGATCCCCGGCGCCGACGCGGTCGTCATGGTCGTGCCCCTTGTTGTCGATGACGAGAGCCGCCCCGACTTTCGCGTCATGGACGCCGCCACCCGCTCCATGGCCGCCCACCTCACGCCCGGCACCCTCGTCTCCTACGAAACGACCCTGCCCGTGGGCACGACGCGCGGGCGCTACAAGCCCCTCATCGAGGAGGTCTCCGGCCCTGACAGAGGGCCGCGACTTCGACGTGGTGTTCTCGCCCGAGCGGGTCTTCACCGGCCGCGTCTTCGCCGACCTGGCCCGCTACCCGAAGCTCGTGGGGGGCCTGCGCGAATCCGGCGAGGCTCGCGGCGTTTCCTTCTACGAGGCCGTCCTCTCCTTCGATCAGCGCGACGACCCTGCCACGCCCCAACGGCGTGTGGCCCATGGGCGGGGCCGAGGTCGCCGAAATGGCCAAGCTCGCCGAGACTACCCTATCGGGACGTCAACATCGGCCTGGCCAACCAGTTTGCGCGCTACGCAGACGCGGCCGGCATCGACGTCGCGCGCGTCATCGAGGCCTGCAACTCCCAGCCCTACTCTCACATCCACCGGCCCGGCATCGCGGTTGGCGGCCACTGTATCCCCGTCTATCCGCGCCTGTACCTGGCCGGCGATCCGGACGCGACCGTCGTATCCGCAGCCCGCGCCGCCAATGCGGACATGCCCGCCTACGCGGTCTCGCGCGCCGCCGCCCTGCTGGGGTCTCTGGAAGGCCTGCGCGTCGCGGTCCTGGGTGCCGCCTACCGCGGCGGGGTTAAGGAAACCGCGTTCTCCGGCGTCTTCGGCGTCACCCGCGCGCTGCGCGAGGCCGGGGCGCAGGTGAGCGTTCACGATCCGCTGTACTCCGACGACGAGCTGGCAGCCTCGGGTGGGACGCGTACCACTCGGCGAGCCGGTGGACGTCGCCATCGTCCAGGCGGACCATGCCGCTTACCGGGACCTGGCCCCCGCTGACCTGCCCGGCGTACGACTCCTCGTCGACGGCCGCGCCATCACCTCACCCGAGGCCTGGGCCGGCACGCCGCGCATCACGATCGGCGGGGGAAGCGCCCCCGCATGCTAGTCACTCTGGCGACCCGTACCTTTACGCCCGAGCCGACGGCCGCCGCGCTGCGCCTCGGGGCACTCGCTCGCGCGCTCGCCGCAGGCGGCGACAGGGTCCGGGTCCTCACCTCGCGCCTGGCTCCTCCGTTGCCCGCGTTTCCCGTCAATCCGGAGACGGTGGCGTCGGTGCGGGGAGGGTGCAGCCTCATCAGCGTGCGCCGCGCCCCTCGTCCTGCGCGACCGCACGGGAGCGGTGCGCGGATACGTCTCCCTATATGTCTTTCGACATCCCCCTTGTCGCCAGGCTGCTGGCCGGTCCTCGCCCCGACGTCGTCGTTTCGGAGCCCCCGCCGACGACCGGAGTCGCCGTGCGCATCGCCTGCGCGGTGCGCCGCGTTCCCTACGTCTACTACTGCGCCGACATCGTCTCGGACGCCGCCGCGCTCGCGGGCGTGCCCGGCATCGTCGTGCGCACGGTCGCGGGCCTGGAGTCCTTTGCGCTGCGTGGAGCTCGGCGCGTCATTGCCGTCTCCGATGGGGTCGCCGGCCGCGCCCGTGACTTGGGGGCTCGGGACGTTACGGTCGTCCCCAACGGGGTGCGCGTGCCCGACGCCGTGGCCGCCAGCCCCCCCGAGGGATTCCCCGCCTGCGACGGTCCCGTCTTCGTCTACGCGGGCACGGTCGCCCAGTGGCTGGCCCCTGAGATCTTCGTCGACGCCTTCGAGCGTGCAGGCGAGCGCGGCTCGGGGACGCGCGCCTCGTGTTCGTGGGGCAGGGGAGTGATGGGATGCCCTCGCCGAGCGCTCGCGCGGCGTGGCTGGCGTCGAGATGATCCCTGCCGTCAGCGCTTGGGAGGCGGATCGGTGGATGGCGCGAGCCTCCGTAACTCTCGCCTCGCTGCGGCCGGGTGGATACGACTACGCCTACCCGACGAAGATCCTCGCCTCCCTCGCGCAGGGCACTCCCGTCATCTACGCGGGGCCCGGACAGGCCGCCCGCGACGTCACGGAGGGTGGGCTTGGGGTGGCGTGCGGCCTCGACGTCGATGAGATTGCCGAGGCCATGGTGGCCCTCGCGTCGGGCGGCGCTCCCTGGGCGGGGCACGAGGGGGTGCGAGCCTGGGTTCGCGAGCATCGATCGGTCGTATCCTCCTCGGCTGCGGCGGCAGCGGTGGTTCGAGCGGCGCTCGCGTAAGACCGACGGTTTCTCTTCTCTGTGGCGCTGACGTGGCAGCATTGCCGCGCGACGTTCTCTGGGGGCCTCGGCCTCGTCTCACATGCGGAAAAGCAATCGTTTTAGTTCGTATCAGTTTATGTATGTAACTATTTTCATGTTTACAGTTGCATCATAAGTACCTAGAATCGCGACTGTCACATCGGCAACTTGAAGGATCACTATGCGCTCCTCGTGGAGGACCATCGTCGCCGGGCTCGTCCTGGCCCTCGGTGCCGCCGTATCGGCCCTCGTGCCGCCGGCGCACGCAGCAGGTATCACGATCGCCATTGACCCCGGTCACGGCGGCTCAGACCCCGGTGCGGTCGCCAACGGCCTGCGTGAAAAGGACCTGACCCTCGCGGTCTCCCTGGCATTGAAGGAAGAACTGGAAAGCTACGACGGCGTGCGCGTCGTCATGACCCGCACGACGGATACCCGTCCCTCGGAAAACACCAGCGCCGACCTGTCGAGCCGCGTCGACATGGCAGCTGCGGCGGATGCGGACGCCCTCGTCTCCATCCACTTCAACTCGGGCTCGCCCATCGCGAACGGTGCGGAGGTCTGGTACGCGAACTCTTCCTCGTACAACTATGGCACCCACACCCAGGGACGTACCCTGTCCAACGCTATCCAGAAGCAGCTGACCAGCCTTGGACTGGCTGATCGCGGCATCAAGACGCGTGACAACCCCTACTACGACTACCCGGACGGTTCGACCGGCGACTACTACGCGATCATCCGCCAGTCCCGCGAAGAGAACATGACCGGCATCATCGTCGAGCACGCCTTCGTGACCTCCGCGTCCGACGCCGCACTCCTGCGTGACGCAAACTTCGTGCGCTCACTCGGCATTGCCGATGCCACCGGCATCGCCCAGGCGTACGGGCTGAGCAAGGGGACGTGGGAGCCGTCGGGCGACACCTGGCGCTTCGTGCGCGACGGCCAGGCCAAGACCGGCTGGTTCAGCGCGGGCGGCCGCTGGTACTGGGCGGGTTCCGATGGGCGCACGATCCGCGGATGGTCCACCATCAACGGGCGCCGCTACTTCTTCGACGACTCCACCGCCATGGTGACGGGTTGGAAGCAGGAAGACGGCAAGTGGTACTACCTGCGTCCTGACGGTGACATGGCCACCGGATGGGTGAAGGACGCCGGCTCCTGGTACTACCTGAATTCCGACGGTGTCATGGTCACCGGCTGGCTGCTCGATGGCGGTACCTGGTACTGGCTCGATCCCTCCTCGGGTGCGATGGTCACGGGCTGGGTCAGGTCGGCGGTGCCTGGTATCACATGGCGGGCTCCGGCGCGATGAACACCGGCTGGCTGCTCGATGGCGGTACCTGGTACTGGCTCGATCCCTCCTCGGGTGCGATGGTCACGGGCTGGGTCAAGGTCGGCGGTGCCTGGTATTACATGGCGGGCTCCGGCGCGATGAACACCGGCTGGCTGCTCGATGGCGGTACCTGGTACTGGCTCGATCCCTCCTCGGGTGCGATGGTCACGGGCTGGGTCAAGGTCGGCGGTGCCTGGTATTACATGGCGGGCTCCGGCGCGATGAACACCGGCTGGCTGCTCGATGGCGGCACCTGGTACTGGCTCGATCCCTCCTCGGGTGCGATGGTCACGGGCACGCATGACGTTGATGGACGCACCTCCTCCTTCGCCTCATCGGGGGCGTGGCTGGGCTACGTGGACGGTGGAGGGGCGCCCGCGGCGGACGCGGCGTCTCGTTCGGCCTCGCGTGCCGATTCGGTTACTAACGCCGCCGGTCAGCGCCTCATCATGAGCGCGCCCACCGCCTCGCGCGCGGAGATCATCGACGCAATGGAAGAGGCATGGGACGAGGTCGGCTACAGCTACCCGAGCGCCCTGAGCGCCGGCGGTGCACAGACTATCCGTGACTTCGCCTCCGTCGTCTACGACGAGGCCGTGGCCGAGGGTGTGTCTCCCGAGCTGGTCTTCGTCCAGGCCATGGAGGAGACGGGCTGGCTGCGATTTGGCGGCGACGTGAGCGTCAACCAGTACAACTTCTCCGGCATCGGCGCGGTCGGCGGCGGCGCGAAGGGTGCCACATTCCCGGATGTGCGCACCGGCATTCGGGCTCAGGTCCAGCATCTGCGAGCCTACGCGGACAACTCGGTGACCACGGCCTCGCTCGCGAACACGGTCGTCGACCCGCGCTTCACCTACGTGCGCAAGGGTGCTGCCCCCCGTGGTTGAATACCTCGGCATCCAGGAGAACCCGAACCACACCGGTTGGGCCGCGGCCAAGAACTACGGCTACGACCTGGTCTCCATGATGAACGCGTACTTCTGAGAGTTTTCCGTGACGAGGCCGGGGCCAGCCGCGTGGGAATGCGCGGCTGGCCCCGGCCTCGTTTATCTGCGGCACGCACAGATGTTGCGCTCCGGCGGGGTATCTGCGGAAACGACTACAATCTCAAAGAGCGGTCCGTCTCCACGGCCTCGGGCCGCCTGCGCCGGACAACTACGTGTCAACGACTTCGAATGGAGGTGCCCGGGTGAACAGCTCCTACAGCAAGACGTACGCGTCTGATCCTCAGCTCTGGGACGCAGGTCCAAGCTTCCTGCTGAAGTGTCAGTACACGGATGGGACGCAGGCGGTGATTCTGTCCGGATGGCATCGCAGGGCCATGGAGTTCGAGAATCCGATCGTTTTGCCTCCGCTGGACGACGGTGAGGGCCACCGGTACTGCCCGATCGATGCGCACACCCATCGCGAGGACCCGTGGAGCGGTATCGACAGGTACGAGCTCGAAGTGTCGCTCGACGGCGCGCACGACGGTGAGATCTCCTCCCTCCTCGACAAGCTCATGGCACCGGCCGTCGCTCACGCATTGATGGCATCGATGCCGGAGATGATTCAGCGGGTCTCGGCGAACAAAACGAACGTGCCCTTGCAGGTAGATAACGACACGTGGATCACGTACGTCGATCTGCTGACCCAGAACCTGCCGGCCCGCTCCGGCGACACCTCCGAGCCGCTTCGTGCCCTCCATCGCTGGTGCCGGATCTTCGACATGGGCAACGGTACCGTCACGATCTATCAGCGGGTCTCGCCAGACCAGCTCGACAATCTTCGCTGGCCGCACAACGGCATCTGGCTGAACCGTGGGCAGGGGTACTTCACCGATCCTTCGGACGTGGGTGACATCGTTGAGGCGTTCTCGATCCCGATCAAATATGAGCAATACAACCTCGAGAACTGGCGGATCGAGTTCGAATTCTGGGAGAACGAGCCCTTCCAGATCATGATCAGCGACGATTCCGAGGAGGCCGCGCAGCGCCTCGGGCGGGCGCAGCGCGAAATCGGCGTGCTCTCCCAGTTCGTGACCACGGCGTTCCTCGTCTCCAGGAACCTCGAACGCCGTTCCAAGGTCAACGAACTCGTGACCGGGAACGAGGCCCTGCGCAGCCTCGCGACGCGCAAGGTCGCCGAACTCAAGGCGACGATCGAAGAGTACCGACGGCTGCTCGAGCGAGCGTCCGGCCTGCTCGCGAACACCGCTCAGTCCGTCCAGGCCGTCGCGAACCAGGAAAACGCCGAGGCCGCAGAACGAACGAATACGTTCCTCACCTTTGCCTCCGCAGTCTTTTTGTACCGACGCTCATCATCTCTTTCTTCTCGATGTCCATCATTGGTCTCAACCAGGGCGAGCATCTTCCCTCGCTGTGGTTCGTGCTTGCCCTGTGTCTGGCGAGCGTGGTCGTCGCGATCGGCGTTCTCGTTGTGTTGAGGCACCAGCTGAGGAAGAGTCGACAGAAGGCCCAGAGGAGGCGATGACGATGTTCTGTACCATCACGTCAGGCGAGATCCGGCAGGCGCTGGAGCAGGTGTCGCGCCAGTACCTGGCCGGCAACCTCTCGCGGCCGCAGGTGGTTGCGCACTACGACACGAGCGATCTCGAAATTGGGATCACGTCCTATACCGATGACGCGCGCGAGCAGCCGCACTTCCATACGCGGGCCACCGAGTACCAGTACATGCTGTCCGGGTGGACGCAGTACCTGGATACGGACACTGGCGAGGAGCATGAGTTCCGGGCGGGCGACTTTTACGTCATCGAACCCGGGACGACATACGCGCAGCGCTCGAAGCGAGGGACGCGGATCCTCTTCATCAAGGTTCCCTCCACGAACGACAAGAACGTCGTCACCCCCGGCCCGGATGTCGAGGCGTGGCTGGCCTCGGCCCTGACGACGATGCGCGTGGACTACTACCACGCTCCCGATGCGCCGGCGGCCAACTCGATCGCCCCTGCGGCGGCGGTCGCCATCGAGCACGAGGGTCACATCCTCATGCTCCAGCGCCGAGATAGTGGGAATTGGACGCTCCCGGGCGGCACCCTCGAATTCGGCGAAAGTCTCGCCGAGTGCGCGGTCCGCGAGCTCAAGGAGGAGACTGGCCTTGACGTGCAGGTGACCGGGATCGTCGGCACCTACACGGACCCGGATGTGCGCATCGCATACTCCGACGGGGAAGTTCGCCAGGAGTTCACCGTCGTGTTTTACGGGGTGTCCACTGGACACGAGGTGTCTCTCGACTCTGAATCCATGGGTTTCCAGTGGGTGCACAAGGACAAGCTCCTCGATCTGCGCCTCGCTGACTCTCAGCGTCGCAGGCTTGAGGATCTCCTGCGGTATCTGGCCGACGGCACGCAAAGGATCGCATGATGACTGACTCGATGCCCGCAATCGGCATGGATGAGAACCGGCTATGCCACTGCCGCGGGGTGGGGATGAAAGCCTCGAGCTGGGGCGCACCCTGTTTGGCTGGTCGGATGAGAAGTGCCGCGACATGTTCGTGATGGGCTACCTGCACGATGTCGGCTATCAATTCGCCCATGAACAGTCCGAGCATGAGGAACTTGGCGGGGCCCTGCTGCGCTCCCTGGGGTTCACGTACTGGGCGGAGATTTTCCACCACGGCAACCCCGACAGCACCTACCGGTCGGAGGAGCTCCTGGTGCTCAACCTGGCGGACATGCTGACCTCGAAGGACGGCAGCGCTACCACTATTCCTGCGCGCCTTGCGGACATTGCGAGCCGCTACGGGGTTGAATCGACGCAGTATGCGGCGGCGCAGAAGCTCGCGGACGTGCTCGTCGCGCAGGTACGGGAGATCGGCGGTTCGCAGGACATCCTGAGCCAGCTGCTCTGAGCGCACGTTCGGGGCGAATCGGCTGCGCGCCTCAACAGTCTCTCGCGGCCGCTGCCCATGTGGATAGGTTGTGCGCATCCGGATAGGGTTATGCGCTTCTGGATAGGTTAATAAGCTATCCGGATGTTCGTAACCTATCCGGATACGCAGCCCCATTCGCAACCGTCGCCCCACGCGCACGCAGTGAACGCGGACATAGCAACGGCCCCGGGTGCTCGCCATGAACACCCGGGGCCGAGCCACGCATGCAATCAGCCGCGCAGGGAAGCGACGTAGGAGTCGATACGCTGCGAGGAATCTCGGGGATGAAGCCCGTGGCCTTGATCTTCGTCAGGTCTAGGACAGAGGACAGGGGGCGCGGAGCCACCTCGCGGCCCTGCGAAGTACTCCTGCGTCGTCACCTCGGTGACGTCTTCCGGATCGCGGCCGCACAGCTCGAACACGCGCTTGGCGACCTGCGCCCAGCTCATGACCGGCCCCTCGCCAGACAGGTTGTAGGTGCCGAACGGTGCCTCGCTGGTCAGCAGGTGAATAATGCCGCGCGCAAGGTCGGAGGTGAAGGTCAGGCGGCCCACCTGGTCGGACACAACCGAGGGGGAGGTGCCCTGATCCGCCAGGGACGCCATGGTCTTCAGGAAGTTCTTGCCGTCGCCCACGACCCAGGAGGTGCGCACGATGTAGTGCTTCGGCGTCGAGGCGACAGCGGCATCGCCGCCCGCCTTCGACTGGCCGTACGCGCCCAGGGGCGAGGGGGCCTCGTCCTCGACGTGCACGTCCTGCGTGCCATCGAAGACGTACTCCGTAGAGATGTGGACCATCGTCACGCCGTGAGCCGTGGCCTCGCGGGCCAGGACCGCCGGGCCCGTCGAGTTCGCCTGCCAGGTCGCGCGGCGGCCCTCGGGCGTCTCAGCGCCATCGACGTTTGTCCACGCGGCCGCGTTGATCACCACGTCGATGTCGTCCCACGGCAGAGCGGCCACTGCTCGGCATCGGAAATCGACACCTCGGGCAGGTCCACGCCCGTCACCGTGAAGCCGGCCTCGGGCAGTGCACGCATGAGCTCGCGCCCCAGCTGGCCGTTCGCGCCCGTCACGAGCGCGCGGCGACCCGCCGGGACCGGTGCGGGGAACGGAGTCACGTCCGCCATGCGCGGGTGGGCCTTGTCCTTGTCGGACAGGATGGCGCGCTCGAGCGGGATCGGCCAATCCACGGCGGCCGTCTCGTCGGCCAGGTTCAAGAAGGTGTAGCGCGCGTCCGGCGACCAGTGGTCGTTGACCAGGTAGGTGTAGGCCGTGTTCGGCTCCAGGGTCTGGTAGGAGTTACCCACGCCCTTGGGGACGAACACCGCCACGCCCGGGTCGATGATCGTCGTGTAGACGGTGCCGAAGGAAGGACCCTCTCGCAGGTCCACCCACGCGCCAAACACGCGGCCGGTCGCGACCGACACGAACTTGTCCCACGGCTCCGCGTGAATGCCTCGCGTCACCCCGACCTCGTCGTTGAACGAGATGTTGTTCTGCACGGGCTGGAAATCCGGCAGGCCCAGCGCGACCATCTTCTCGCGCTGCCAATTCTCCTTGAACCAGCCTCGGTTATCGCCGTGAACAGTCAGATCAATGCGCAAAAAGCCGGGGATCGGCGTGGTCGTAATCCCCAGGGGCTTAGCGGTGGGCGCCATGGTTCTTCCTTACGTGCGTGATTTTTGTGCGGACGCAGCATTCCATGTAAATACTATCCGATCTGCACCCCCGCGGCGATGTGCGCCGCCCCATGGGCGCGCGCGGGGGCAAAGTTGTGGAAAAATGCTGTCGTATAGGGATAATTGTCAACGACGCGCGACCCACACGAGGACGCGCCGGGAAGCGGAGGCAACATGAAAGGCATCATCCTGGCGGGCGGCTCGGGCACCCGTCTCAACCCGATTACGCTGGGGACATCGAAGCAGCTCGTCCCCGTCTACGACAAGCCGATGATCTACTACCCGCTGTCGACCCTCATGCTGGCGGGCATCAGCGAGGTCCTCGTCATCACGACCCCTCACGACGCTCCGTCGTTCCACCGCCTGCTCGGCGATGGCAGCCAGCTCGGCGTCAACATCTCCTACGCCGTCCAGCATGAGCCCAACGGCCTCGCGCAGGCCTTCGTGCTCGGCGCTGACCACGTGGGCAACGACAGTGCCGCCCTGGTCTTGGGCGACAACATCTTCTACGGCCCCGGCATGGGTGCGCAGCTGCGTCGCCACGTTGACCCCGACGGTGGCGCCGTCTTCGCCTACCACGTGTCCAACCCGCGTGAGTACGGTGTCGTGGAATTCGACGAGGAGTTCAACGCGCTGTCGATCGAGGAGAAGCCCGAGCACCCCAAGTCGAACTACGCGGTGCCCGGCCTGTACTTCTACGACAACGACGTGGTTGAGATTGCCCGCAACCTCAAGCCGAGCGCGCGTGGCGAATACGAGATCACCGACGTGAACCGCTCCTACCTCGAGGCCGGCAAGCTCAAGGTTGAGGTCCTCCCGCGCGGCACCGCGTGGCTCGACACCGGCACGTTCGACTCCCTCGCGGACGCCACCGCATTCGTGCGCACGGTCGAGGCCCGCCAGGGCATGAAGATCGGTGCCCCCGAAGAGGTCGCGTGGCGCATGGGCTTCATTGACGACGAGGGCCTGCGCCAGCGCGCCGAGCCCCTGGTCAAGTCCGGTTACGGCGCGTACCTGCTCGAGCTGCTTGAGCGAGAGGGGTGCTGAGTGAGCCGTCCCAGCGTTCAGTCCCGCCTGCTCATCGTTATCCCTGCGTGGAACGAGGAGGAGGTGCTCGGTGATGTCCTCGTGATGGTAAAGGCTGAGAAGCCTTCCTTCGCGGATATCCTCGTGGTCTCCGACGGGTCGACGGACGCGACCGCCGACATCGCGAGCGCCGCGGGCGTGGCCGTCCTCGACCTGCCGCTGAACCTGGGGGTCGGTGGTGCGATGCGCGCCGGCTTCCAGTATGCGCGGCGCATGGGCTACGAGTATGCGTGCCAGCTCGACGCGGACGGCCAGCACGATCCGCGCGAGATCGACACGCTCATCGAGATGGCCTCGAGCGAGCATGCGGACGTCGTTATCGGCTCGCGTTTCGCGGGCAAGGGGATTACCACGCGCGGGGTCCCGCGCAAGTGGGCGATGAACCCTTCTCGGTCATCCTCTCGCGCGTGTGTGGCACCCACTTGAGCGATACGACCAGCGGTTTCAAGCTCTACGGCCCCCTGTGCGCTCTCGCTGTTCGCGCACAACTACCCGGCCGAGTACCTGGGTGACACGATCGGTGCGCTCGTCATCGCGGCGCGCTCGCACCTGGTCGTGCGCGAGGTCGGTGTGCAGATGCACCCGCGCGCGGGCGGTGAGCCTTCCCACAATCCGATCAAATCGGCGCTCTTTCCTGGTGCGCGCGACGATGGCCCTCGCGGTCTCCCTGTCGCGCCCCGGCGAGAAGGTCGCCCAGGCGCCGGAGGAGAACGCATGAGCCCCACGTACGTGCTTTGGACTGGTGTTCGCGATCATCATCCCTGGTGATGGTGTTCGTCAAGATGCGTAACTCGGGCCTGAAGGAACGCTACGGCCTGTGGTGGTATTGCATCGCCTTGTTTACGGCGCTGCTGTCCATCTTCCCGCCGATCCTGAAGTGGAGCGCGATGCAGCTGGGCGTCGTTGTCCCGCTGAACCTCGGGTTCTTCCTGGCGGGTGTGGTGCTGCTGCTCCTGTCGCTGCGTTTCTCGGTGGACCTGTCGCGTTCGGATGACGATCGCCGTCGCCTGACTGAGGAGGCCGCGATCCTGCGCCTGCAGGTGGAGGATCTGGGTCGTCGCGTCGACGCCCCTTGAAGCGTCTCGCCCGGGGATGATCAGTCTCGCTGAGGCGCGCGCCTTCATGACACATCGAGGCCGGGGCCCGTCAGGTGCAAACCCTGACGGGCCCCGGTTCGTCACGTGGAGCGCCCCTGGGCGGCCGGTCTGCGAGGCGGCGGCGCGGTTAGCGCAGCAGCGTGCCGTCGGGGCCGAGGCTGAGGCGCTCGGTGGGGAGCGGCGGGGTCGACCTCGCCCTCGGCGAGCTTTTGCGCTTGAGCGCGGAGGCAGGGTGCGACACGGGGACGGTGGGCTCGTCGGAGTCGTCGTCGCTGTCCGCGGCGCTCGGTGTGGGGTCCGAGGCCTCGATCGGTGAGGCGCCAGGCGACACAATGGGGGTCAGGGGAGATGCGCGCCCCCATCGCGGATGCGTGCGAGGGCAGCAGGGGCTCGCCGTCGAGGTCTTTGGCCAGGTCGTCGAGCATCGTGCGGGCTTCGTCGACGATGGAGGAGTCTTCGGCGTGCAGGCCGTGCACGAGCCAGCGCACGAGCGCGATCTCGGACAGGAGCTGGGCGCGCGTGAAGACGTGCAGGTCGGTGGCGCGGCGCTCGTGGCCGTAGGTTTCGCTGAAGCGGTCGAGGAACGCGTCGGATGCGGTGGCCTGCACCCAGGCGATGTCGAGGGCGGGGTCGCCGACGTGCGCGCTGGTCCAGCCTCCGATGGCGAGGAGCGAGCCGCGCTTGACGGATAGGCAGCGCTCTTGGATGTCGCCGTGGATGGGTGCGGAGGGGAATCTCCACAGGGATACGTCCTCGAGGGCGGCCTCCCAGCGGCTCCATAGGGCCGCGGGAATGGCGACCTCGCGGGCGGCCTCGTCGAGGAGAGCGAGGTTGCGGTCGCGGCACTCGATGGCCGTGTAGGTGGGCAGGCCGATCGAGGAGAAGACGGTCTCGGGGAGGTTGTGCAGGGCTGCGAGGGCGCGTCCAAGGGACGCGGGCAGCAGCGGATCGGTGTCGAGGTCCTCGTCCGTGGGGGCGGTGCCACCCGGGTCGCGGTGGACGTAGACGGTGCCCCCGCCGCTGGTCTTCACCTGGCCTGCGAGGCGGGGCACGTCGAAGGGGGATGTAGTCGTGGTCGTGTGCCTGGCCGAGCCGGTCCAGGATGCCGGAGGTCGCTTCGAGCGCTGGTCCGGAGACCTCCTCGTGGGGGCAGGTGACGATCCAGCGGTGTCCGGCGGCGTCTTCGATGCCGGTCACGGTGGAGAGCTCGTCGCTGTAGGTGGGCGGGCGCAGGGCTGTGACGCGCATGCCGGGGACGGCTGCGGTGGCCAGGGCTGCCAGTTCGAGGGGGCTCTTGCGGGATGTCATTGCCTTTAACGTATCGCGGCCGGGGCCGGTGCGCGCCTCCCGCGCGGGTGCGAGGAGGATTGGATGGATGTGGGTTTGCTCCTTTCCGAAAAAAACTCTGTTACTTTCAACACATTGGCTTGGTCTGTAGCAAGGAGGCGAAGCGATGGAAGCCACGACGCGCGCGCTCGCCGCACGGGTGCGTGAGGACTTAGCCGCGGGCGGAGTTGACGCGGCCCGAGACCCTCGGTCTGTGCGTTTGCTCATTCACCGCGCCATCGACCGCTTTGCGTCCGACCTGCTGCCCGCGGCCCGCGCGCAAGTCGAAGCGGATCTCATGGACGACATCTGCGGTCTCGGTCCGCTTCAGGCGCTCATGGATGATCCCTCGGTTGAGGAGATCTGGATCAACGCGGCCTCGCGCGTGTTCGTGGCCCGCTCGGGTGTCGCCGAGCTGACGAGCCTGATCCTCACCGACGAGGACGTGCGCGCCCTCGTCGAGCGCATGCTCCACCACTCGGGCGCAGGCTCGACCTGTCCAGCCCTTCGTCGATGCGATGCTCGCGGGAGGGGAGCGCCTCCACGTCGTCATTCCGCCCGTCACAGGATCGTCGTGGAGCGTTAACATCCGCAAGCACATCCAGCGCGCCCGCACCCTGGATGACCTGGTCGCGGTTGACATGCTCGTCCCTCCGATGAGGGATTTTTGGCGGCCGCCGTCTCCGTGGGACTTTCCGTCCTCGTCTCGGGTGGCACGCAGGCGGGGAAGACGACGCTGTTGCGCGCGCTCGCGGGGAGCTGCCCTAGGTCACGCCGTGTCATCTCCTGCGAGGAAGTCTTCGAGCTGGGCCTGGCCAACTGGGACCACGTTGCGATGCAGACGCGACCGGCCGGCGCGGAGGGGACGGGCGAGATTACGCTGCGCGACCTCGTGCGTGAATCGCTGCGTATGCGCCCCGAGTACCTGATCGTCGGAGAGGTTCGAGGCCCGGAAGCCCTCGACCTTCTGGTGGCCCTCAACGCGGGCGTGCCTGGCATGGCGACCGTGCACGCGAACTCGGCTCGCGAGGCCCTCGACAAGCTGTCGATCCCTGCCGCTCCTGGCGGGCGAGAATGTGACGACGGGATTCGTGACCCCGACCCTGGCCTCGTCCATCGACCTCGTCTGCCACGTCGAGCGGGGCGCTGACGGGCAGCGCCACGTCGCCGAGATCATGGCGGTCCCGGGGCGCGTCGAAGGAAACCGAATCGAGACTGCACCCTCTTCCGCTTCGATGGGTTGCCGGTGCGTCCGAGGTGCCGGCGGCCTGGACCTGCACGATCGTTTTGCCGCCGCCGGCTTTTGATCTCGCGTCCCTCCTGGATTGGGGGCAGGCGTGATCGCGATCGTGTGTGGGCTCGTGTTCGGGATCGGCCTCGTCGTGGCCGTGTCTCCCTGGTTCACGCCGCCTCCGGCGTGGCGGCCGTGGGGGCCGTGGAAGCGCCTGCGCGAGGACGTGTCCCGTGCCCGCATCCCCGGCCTGACGGCCCTGCGCCTCGTCGCGCTGAGCCTCGCCATCGGAAGCATCGTCGCGCTCGTCATCCTGGCTGTCACGGGAGCCTGGCCCGTCGCCCTCATCGTCTCCGTCGGCGTCGCGTTCCTGCCCTACGCGTGGGTCGTCTCCCGCCTCGGCGCGCAAGCGAAAACCGTGAGGGCCGCATGGCCCGAGGTCATTGACGCCATGGTGTCCGGCGTGCGCGCGGGCACGACGCTGCCCCAGGTGCTCTGTGACCTTGCCGAGGAGGGGCCCGTCCCCGTGCGCTTCGCCTTCGACGCGTTCTCGCGGGATTACAGCGCTAACGGCCGTTTCGAGCTCGCTCTGGACGCGATGAAAGAGACGGTCGCCGACCCCGTCGCCGACCGCATCGTCGAGGCGCTGCGCATTGCTCGATCCGTGGGCGGGGCGGACCTGACCCGCCTGCTTCAAGACCTCGCCTCGCTGCTGCGCGAGGATGCGCGCGTGCGCGGAGAACTCGAGGCGCGTCAATCCTGGACTGTGGGCGCCGCCCGCCTCGGCCTCGCGGCCCCCTGGGTCGTCCTGCTCCTCCTGTCGGGAGGCGGGGCCAGTGCGAGCGTCTGGAACTCGCCGGGCGGTATCGCCGTCCTGTGCTCGGGAGCCGGCGTCTGCGTCATCGCCTACCTGATCATGAAGGCCATGGGGCGCCTGAGCACCGACCCGAGGAATCTTGGGGGCATGCGATGAACCCGTGGATCCCTGCGAGCCCTCGACCTGGCCGTCGCCCCTCGTTGCCGGCGCGGGCCTCGTCCTCATCCTGGCCGCCGCCCTCGCGCCGCCCCTCCTTCGTTGACCGCGTCGCGCAGGGCCGTGTGCAGGAGCGCCCGCCCTCCGCGCTCGCCGCGTGGGTGCGCCGCGTGAGCGCATCGGCTCTGGATTCGCTCGGATCCACCAGCGAATCAGTGGCCCGCAGGCTTGACCTGGCCGGCATGAACCCGGACGTGTCCGTCTTTCGGCTGCGCCAGGCGGCCTCGGGGGTTGCAGGCCTCGTCGCCGCATGCGCCCTCGTTGCCGCGCGCCACGCCTCCTCCCTGCGCGCCTCCCTCATCCCCCTGTGTGCGTGCGCGCTCGTCGGTACTCTCCTCGGGGTCGCCGGCATGGACCGCTTCCTCACCGTGCGTGCCCGCGCCAGGCAGCGCGCGATCGACGCCGCCGTGCCCGACTGCTCCGAACTCCTCGCGCTGGCGGTGGCTGCCGGCGAGTCGATCCCCGCCGCCATCGAGCGCGTCGCCGGGTGCGCGGGAGGCCCCCTCGGCGCAGAGCTGTCCCTCACTGCCGGGCACATCCGCAACGGCACGCCCTCCGTGCGCGTCTCGCCGACCCTCGTCGAGCGCACCGAATCCCCGGCCCTCACGCGCCTGAGCCGCACTCTCACCACGGCGATCGAGCGCGGCTCGCCCCTGGCCTCGGTCCTGCACGACCAGGCCCGGGACCAGCGCGAACGATCCCTCGCAGCCCTCATGGAGGAGGGTGGGCGCCGCGAAATTGCGATGCTCCTGCCCGTCGTCTTCCTCATCCTGCCTGTCACCGTCATGTTCGCCCTCTACCCGGGGCTTATTGCCCTGGATTTCACCCCGTGAAGGAAGGAAACAGTCATGAAGAAGCTCTTTTTCAGGAAGGCTCCCCTCGGGGAGCGCGGCGACGTGCCCGGGTGGGTCCTCATCACGCTGATGACGGCCGCGCTCGTTGTCCCTCATCTGGGGCGTCGCCTCGAGCGTCTCGTGAGATCTTTAACCGTGCGATGGACTCGATTGCGGGCATCTGAGGAGGGGTCCGAGGTCGTCTCGACGGTCCTTGTCCAGGGCCCTCGTCGTCCCTCGTCATCCTCCTGCTCGTTCAGCTGGCCTTCGCTTCGCACGTGCGCACGATGAGCGTGAGCGCGGCGTCCGAGGGCGCGCGCCGTGGCGGTCTGCTCGGGGGAGACGAAGACGAGGCCCGGGCCCGCACGGGCGAACTCCTCGACTCTCTCGTGGGGGCAGCGAAGGACCGCGAGATCGCCGTGGAACGTGAGAGCGACGCGGGCGTCGACGTCCTCACCGTCACCGTGCGCACACGCCTGCCCCTCGTGGGCGGGCTTGGGCCGAGGTGGCTGACCGTGCGCGGGCGCGCCCTGGTGGAGGGGCCGTGAACGAGCGGGGAGATGCCAGCGTCGAATTCCTCGGGATCCTTGTCGTCGTCGTGATCCCGGTGCTCTACATCGTGCTCGCGATCAGCCAGGTGAGCGCCGGCGCCATGGCGGTGGATGCGGGGGCCCGCGAGGCCGCGCGCATCCTCGCCGAGGACTCGGAACGAACGGCTGACGCCTCCCATGCCGTGACCCTCATCGTCGAGGATTTCGGTGTGAACGCGCAACCCGAGGTGGCCGCGACGTGCGATAACTGCCAGGTGGGGAGGGGCTGTTGATGTGCGCGTGTCCGTGCAGGTCCCTGCTGCCTTCATGCCCTCCTGGCTCGGCGACGTCGGCGTGGGCGTTTCCTCGAGTGCCCGCGCGCCCGTGCGTGAGGTGGTCGCCCGTGATTGAGGGTGAGGAGGGGCGCGTCGGGATCCTCATGTGCGCGGGCTGCGCCTTCGTGTGCCTGCTGCTCGTCGTGTCGATTGCGCTCACCGAGGTTGCGATGCAGGACCGCCGCCTCGTGTCCTGCGCCGACGCCCTGGCCAGCGCCGGGGTGTCGGAGCCTCGCGTCCACGGTCTTCGCGGGTGGAAACTTCGGAGTTGACGAGGGTCGGCGAGCTCGCGTCGACGGTGCGCTCGCGGGACTGTCGGACTCGACGTGCCGGGTCGGGGATGGGGTGAGCGTCTCCTGGGTCAGCGTGAGCAGCAGGGGAGGTGGAGGTGGGTGTGAGCGCATCCGATGGTCTCCCTCTTGCCCCCGGTGCTGCGTAACGCGGTGGTTCCTGAGCTGGTGAGGACCTCGAGCGCACGCCTGCGTGGGGTGTAGGGACCGCCCTAAAGTGACATCCGAGACGGTCACATTGTGGGATGGTGAAGGAAGGGTGGGTAAACGAAACGTAAACTTTTAGGGCCATGAGCAGCTTTTGATACGTCTCGTCTTTCCCCGCGCTGGCCTCCGTTTTTCGAATCCGTTCAGCGCCGTGATCCCGCTCAGGCCGAGTTCCCACCAGGCCGTGTACGAGGTCCTTCTGACCATCGCGCCCCTTGCCGAGCGTCACCCCGAGTACGCCGACCTGGCAATCATCGACCGCATCGTCGAGCCCGAGCGTCAGCTCCAGTTCCCGCGTCCCGTGGGCTGACGATTTGGGCAACATCCACGTGAACCGCGGCTTCCGCGTTCAGTTCAACTCCGCCTCGGCCCCTCACAAGGGCGGCCTGCGCTTCCACCCTCCGTGAACCTGTCGATCATCAAGTTCCTCGGCTTCGAGCAGATCTTCAGAACGCCCTGACCGGCCCTGCCCATGGGCGGCGCCAAGGGCGGCGCGGACTTCGACCCCAAGGGCAAGTCCGATGCCGAAGTCATGCGCTTCTGCCAGTCCTTCATGACTGAACTCTCCCGCCACATCGGCCCCGACACCGACGTGCCCGCCGGCGACATCGGCGTGGGTGGCCGCGAGATCGGCTACATGTTCGGACAGTACAAGCGCCTCAAGAACCGCTTCGACGCGGGCGTCCTGACCGGCAAGGGTCTGACGTGGGCGGTTCGTTTGCGCGTACCGAGGCCACCGGTTACGGCCTCGTCTACTTCGCTGCCGAGATGCTCGCCGCGAAGGGCACGAGCTTCGACGGCAAGCGCGTCGTCGTCTCCGGTTCGGGTAACGTCGCGATCTACGCGACCGAGAAGGCTCAGCAGCTGGGCGCGACCGTCGTTGCCGTCTCCGATTCCTCCGGCTACGTCGTGGACGAGGCCGGCATCGACGTCGCGCTGCTTAAGGACGTCAAGGAGGTGCGTCGTGGACGCGTCTCCGACTACGCAGCCGAGCGCCCCGGTGTCGTCTTCGTGCCCGGCGGCTCCATCTGGGACGTCCCCTGTGACGTCGCCCTGCCCCTGTGCGACTCAGAATGAGCTGCCCTCGTCTGGCGTCGAGGCCCTCATCAAGAACGGCGTCCAGCTGGTCGCCGAGGGCGCGAACATGCCCACCACCCCCGAAGCGATCGAGGCCCTGCAGGCTGCGGGCGTCGCCTACGCCCCCGGCAAGGCCTCCAACGCGGGCGGCGTGGCCACCTCCGGCCTCGAGATGCAGCAGAACTCCGGCCGCACCCAGTGGGCCTTCGAGGAGACCGACGCGAAGCTCCACCAGATCATGGTCGATATCCACGCGAACACCGTCGCCACCGCCGAGGAATACGGCGTCGCGGGCGACTACGTGGCCGGCGCGAACCTGGCGGGCTTCCGCAAGGTGGCCGACGCGATGGTCGCGATGGGTCTCATCTGATCCGCTATCTTTTCGGTGCCCCGGCGTCCTGTGGCGTCGGGGCACCGTCGTATCTGTGGCCGATAGGGGAGTAAGCCCCGCCACCGTCGCCCCTTAGCGTTCCTCGTTGGGCCTGCGATCCGCTACCCTGGGTGCGTGGCCATTGAATTTTCTGAAGAGATCCCGTCCCTGCGCACCACGATGGAGAACATCCTCGCGGTCGTGCAGCCGGACAAGCTGCGCGAGCAGATCGCCGAGCTGAATGAGAAGGCGGCCGCGCCCGACCTGTGGGACGACCCGAGCGCCGCCCAGGCTGTCACGAGTGCGCTCAGCCACCGCCAGAGCGAGCTCGACCGCGTCACTCAGATGAGTGAGCGCATCGACGACCTGGAGGCCATGGTTGACATGGCTGCCGAGGACCCGGATGAGGGCGCTGACATCCTCGCCGAGGCCGAGGCCGACCTGGAGAAGCTGCGCAAGGACCTGGGCGACCTGGAGATCCGCACGCTGCTGGACGGCGAGTACGACGAGCGCAATGCCGTCATCACGATCCGAAGCGGCGCGGGTGGCGTGGATGCCGCAGACTTCGCCGAGATCCTCCTGCGCATGTATCTGCGCTGGGCGGAGCGTCACGGCTACCCGACGAAGGTCATGGACACCTCCTACGCGGAAGAGGCCGGCCTGAAGTCGGCGACCTTCGAGGTTCAGGCGCCCTACGCCTACGGCACGCTGAGCGTCGAGGCCGGCACCCATCGCCTCGTCCGCATCAGCCCCTTCGACAACCAGGGCCGCCGCCAGACGTCCTTCGCGGCTGTCGAGGTCATCCCCTCATCGAGACCACGGACCACATCGAGATCCCCTGAGTCCGAGCTGAAGGTGGACGTCTTCCGCTCCTCGGGCCCCGGCGGCCAGTCCGTGAACACGACCGACTCGGCCGTGCGCATGACCCACATCCCCACGGGCATCGTCGTGTCCATGCAGGATGAGAAGTCCCAGATCCAGAACCGTGCGGCCGCCCTGCGAGTCCTGCAGTCCCGCCTCCTCGTGCTGCGTCACGAGGAAGAGCAGGCGAAGAAGAAGGAGCTCGCCGGCGACGTCAAGGCGTCGTGGGGCGACCAGATGCGCTCCTACGTCCTCCAGCCGTATCAGATGGTCAAGGACCTGCGCACCGAGTACGAGTCCGGCAACCCCCAGTCTGTCTTCGATGGCGACATCGACGGCTTCATCAACGCCGGCATCCGTTGGCGCAAGAACGAGCAGAAGGCCGCTCAGGACTGAGCTTCCCCTTCGCGCAACCCGGCCCCGGCCTCGTCGATTCATGAACGAGGCCGGGGCCGGGGCCGTGTCAGGCACCCCAGGTGGAGGGCTGAGCACCACACCGGCGGTTTTCCGCGTGTCGCAGCCGGGTCGTGACCCGATCGTTACCCTAATCTAACAGGGACTATTGACCCCGATCGGACGGTCCCATGATTCGTTTTGAAGATGTCACCATGGTGTACACGCCAGGTGCCCAGCCCGCGCTGGACCACGTCTCGCTGGAGGTGGAACGCGAAGAATTCGTGTTCCTCGTCGGCAAGTCGGGTTCCGGCAAGTCCACGTTCCTGCAGCTCGTCATGCGCGAAATGAAGGCGACCAGCGGCAAGGTGTGGGTGCTCGGCAAGGACGTGTCCAAGCTGTCCACGTGGGCGGTTCCGAAGCTGCGCCGCCAGATCGGCACGGTCTTCCAGGACTTGACTGCTGCCCTCCAAGACCGTGTACGAGAACGTCGCCCTGGCCATGCGGGTCATCGGCAAGCCTCGCCACGCGATCGAGACCGCCGTCCCGGACGCCCTCGAGCTGGTGGGCCTTTCCGGCAGAGATCGCGCCTGCCGCACGAGCTGTCCGGTGGTGAGGAGCAGCGTGTCGCTATCGCGCGAGCCATGGTGAACCGCCCCGAGCTGCTGCTCGCGGACGAGCCCACCGGCAACCTTGACCCGGAGACGTCGCTGGGCATCATGCGTCTCCTTGACCGAATCAACCGCACGGGCACGACCGTCGTCATGGCTACCCACGACGCGGACATCGTGAACCAGATGCGTAAGCGCGTCATCGAGCTCGCCAACGGCGACGTCGTGCGCGACCAGAACCGCGGCGTCTACGGGGCCGGGAGGTAAGATCAGTGAAGCTTCGTTTTATTCTGTCCGAGGTCGGTAAGGGCCTTTCGCGTAACCGCGCGATGAGCGTCGCCGTCATCCTCGTGACCTTCGTGTCCCTCCTCTTCGTGGGTATCGCGGGCCTGACCCAGATGCAGGTGTCCAAGATGAAGTCGGAGTGGTACGACAAGATCGAGGTCACGATCTACATGTGCGCCATCAACGACGCGGCCGCGAACTGCAACGCGACCGAGGCGAGCGACGCGCAGATCGACGCGGTGCGGCAGAAGCTTGCGTCAGCAGAGATGACCCCGTACGTGGCTCACGTGTACGAGGAGACGAAGGAAGAGGCGTACGAGAACTTCCAGCGTCTCAACGGCAACAACGCCCTGACCCAGTGGACCACGCCGGACATGCTCCAGTTTGCGTTCCGCATCAAGCTGGTCAACCCCGAGCAGTACTCGGTGGTCAAGGAGGAGTTCTCCGGGACTGCGGGCGTGTCCGAGGTACGCGATCAGCGTGAGGTCGTCGAGCCCCTGTTCCGCGTGCTGGGTGCCGCCCGCACGGCGGCCCTGGGCCTCGGCGCGATCATGGTCGTTGCCGCGATCCTGCTGATCTCGACGACGATTCGCCTGAGCGCCATGAGCCGTGAGCAGGAAACCCAGATCATGCGTTACGTGGGTGCCTCGAACCTGTTCATTCAGGCCCCCTTCATGATCGAGGGCGCGCTCGCCGCGCTGGTGGGTGCCGCCTTCGCGATTGGCACTCTGTTCGCGGGCGTGCACTTCATCGTTCAGGGGTGGATGGCCCCCGCATTTAAATGGACGAACTTTATTGGCATGGGCGAGGTCGCGATCATGACGCCGATCCTCGTCCTGGCGGCGGTGGCGCTGGCGGTTATTGCCTCGGCGTTCTCGCTCGCGAAGTACACGAAGGCGTGAGTCACATGTTCCCCTCCTCGCATCGTCCCGGTCGTCGCGCACTGCGCGCCGGTGCGCTGGCCCTCGCGATCGCCTCGTTTGCGGCGATGAGCCAGGCCCTGCCCGCGCGCGGACGATGAGCGCGACGCCGCCGCGAACGCGGCTGCCGAGGTCGAGGCGACGGTCAACGCCCTCCAGTCGCAGCTGGAGGGCATCGACGCGTCGCTCGCCCAGGTGTTCATCGACCTGCAGTCGCTCAACGCACAGATTCCGGTGGCCCAGGCCGCCTACGATGCCGCGACCGCGACCTACGACCAGAAGTCCCGCGAACACGCGACGATCATGGGTGAGCTGAGCGCCGCTCAGGGCGAGCGGAGCCGCATCGGTCAGTCGCTCAGCCAGGCGACCACGCAGGCCGACGACGCGCAGCGAGCGATCGCTGACCTCGTGCGTCGTAAGTACCGCGAGGGCAACGTCGACCCGGTCGCCGTCGCCTTGACTGCGGGCGGCACAGAGTCGATCACCGATCGTGCGGCGGCCGCCGATATGGCGCTGCGGACGGAGAACCAGACGATGACGGCAGCGCTGGACGTCTCCTCGTCCCAGCGCACCCAGGCCACGCGCCAGGGCGCCATCACGGAGCGTATCGCCGACCTCGAGGCGAAGGCCGCGCAGGCCGAGGCCGAGGCCGAGGCTGCGAAGAGTGAGGCTGATACCAAGCTCACCGAACTCAACAACCTGAAGACGCAGGCGCAGGCGAAGCAGGCTGAGTGGGACGCGCAGAAGGGGCCAGGTTCAGGCCTCGCTCGACCAGGCGGAAGCGGACTATCAGGCGCGCAGCGCAGAGCTGGCTGCCATTGATGCGGCGAACCGTGCGTCGGGCGCCTCCCTGCGTGTCGGCCTCGGGCTTCCGTAGTCCGCTGGATATTCCGATCGTTGTGACGAGTCCGTTTGGTATGCGTTACCACCCGGTGCTGGGCGTCATGAAGGGCCACTCGGGTACCGACATGGCTGCCGATTGCGGCACGATCATCCCGTGCCGTTGCCTCGGGCTATGTCAATGCGGTGTCCTCGGACTACTCGGCGGGCAACTATGTGGATATCAACCACGGCCTCGTCGGCGGTAACTCCGTCATCACCGAGTACCTGCACATGCAGGCCCAGTACGTGTCTCCGGGTCAGTACGTGAACGCGGGCGACGCGCTGGGCGAGGTCGGCTCGACAGGCTATGCGACGGGCTGCCACCCTGCATTTTGGTGTTCTTCAGAACGGAAGTTATGTTGAACCGATGGATTATTTGTAATCCGCGTTAGATGGACCCTCGTAGCGATTTCGCTGGGGGGGGTCTTTTCCGCATGAGCGCGGAAAACGAGTCTGAAAGGAGGCAGCATGCCCAAAGGAATGGAAGAAGCCCAAGCCCACGGAGGGGCAGCGCGCCAGGCTGCCTCCGACGCGAAGAAGACGATCGCCCGTAACAAGAAGGCGCGCCACGACTACACGATCGAGGACACGTGGGAGGCCGGCCTGGCCCTCATGGGCACCGAGGTGAAGGCGCTGCGCATGGGCGCGCGTCCCTCGTGGACGCCTGGGTTGAGATCAACGGGGGAGAGGCATGGCTCTACGGCGCCAACATCCCCCTGTACTCGCAGGGCTCGTGGACGAACCACGCGCCTACGCGCAAGCGCAAGCTGCTGCTGCACCGCGCGGAGATTGACCGCATGCAGGACCGCGTGGCCGCGAAGGGCTACACGATCGTGCCCCTGGAGCTGTACTTCATCGGAGGCCGCGTCAAGGTCGAAATCGCCCTGGCTAAGGGCAAGCAGGAATGGGATAAGCGTCAGGCCCTGCGTGAAAAACAGGATCAGCGCGAGGCCGAGCGCGCGATGCGCCGCTACGTGAAGCAGGCCCGTCGATAGGGGAAAGAAGGCGACCCTGTGCGAGGTTCCGTCAGGATTTTCCGTCGTGATCTTCTGAGGCTGGTGCGTGTGCCGGCCGCGTGGATTGTCATCATCGGTATGGCGTTCGTGCCCGCGCTCTACGCGTGGTTCAACATCGCGGGATTCTGGGATCCGTACTCGCAGACCTCCCACATCCGCGTCGCCGTCGCGAACGAGGATGAGGGTGCGACCAAGGATCAGATCGGCACCGTGAACGTCGGTGCGATGCTCGAGACTCAGCTGAAGGGCAATGATCAGCTGGGCTGGCACTTCGTGAGCGCCGACGAGGCGCGCGCCGAGTGGAACGCGGCGACTCCTATGCGGCATTCGTGATCCCGGCGTCGTTTTCGCGCGACCTGACGGGCATCGTTGACGGCACGTATGTCAGCCGAATATCCAGTATTACGTCAACGAGAAGAACAACGCGGTGGCCCCCAAGATCACGGGCGCGGGCGCGACGGCTCGACCGCCAGATCAACTCTGCGTTCGTCTCGACGGTGGCCAAGGTGCTCTCGGAGAAGGCGTCCGAGGCCGAGTATCAGTATTGCGGACAAGGCCGACCAGAAGCGTTCGGACGTGTCCGCGTCGGTGTCCGAGGCCTCGGCCAAGCTGGGGAGCGCCTCGCAGACCCTGGATGGCATGGGGACAAGATTGACGCGGCGAAGGCCTCGGTTGCCCTCGGCGCGCACGACCCTGAGCGATCTGGACGGGGCCGTCTCGGAGCTGTCGACCTCCCTGGACCAGGCGGACCAGCTGGTGAGCGATTCGCGCACCTCGCTGGCGTCTTTTTCGAGCCAGATGGGCGGGGCCCCTTGACGGCCTATCCTCCGAACGCGGCGGGTGCACTGGCAGGCGTGTCCGCGAACGCGGGAACCCTCGACGGCGCTGTGCAGGGTGCGTCCGGACGCGTGGGTGGCCTGCTCACCGAGGGCACGTCGATCAACGACTCGGTGGGTGACGTGCTCGCGGAGCTGGACGCGCTAGGGATCGGGAATCTGCCCGCGGCGGGTACGGCCCTGACCGATCTGACGAATCAGAACGCGGCTCTGTCCACAGCGCTGAGCGACCTGACGACCCTCAACTCCGACCCTGTCGGCCACGTCCACGTCGATTTCGGATGCGCTGACGTCAGCCTCTGACGCCTCCGCGGCCGTGTCGACCGCGGTCACGAATGCGCGCAGCGGAGTGTCCTCCCAGCTGCCCGCGATCTCCTCGGCGCTCGACGACTTCTCGAGTGCGTCCTCATCGATGCGCGGCTCTCTGGACACGCTGCGCAGCCAGCGCGACCAGGTCTCGGGCCTGCTTGATCAGCTCGATTCCCTCCTGGACGGGGCAAAGTCGGCGACCCAGACGAGCTCGACGAATGTCGCCGCGATCAAAACTGATCTCGATTCGGTAGCCATGGACATTTCGTCGCTGTCCTCCTCGAACACGCTGCGTGACCTCGCGGATTCCCTGGGGGTCAACGCCGAATCGATCGCCTCTTTCATGGCCTCGCCGACGCAGATCGAGACGAAGGCCGTGTACCCCGTGGCGGCCTACGGCTCGGCGATGGCTCCGCTGTTCACGAACCTGGCCCTGTGGATCGGCGCGTTTTCGCTCGTCCTCCTCCTCAAGCTCGACGTGGATGAAGATGGCATCGGCCCGACCTCGTCGGCCGCCAAGTACATGGGCCGGTGGATGCTGCTCGCCTTCTTCGGGGTCATCCAGGGGCTGGTCGTGTCGACCGGTGTCCTTGTCATCGGCGTGCAGACGGTGTCCCGACTGGGTTTCGTCGGGACGTCGATGGTGATCTCGCTGGTGTTCGTGTCGATCGTCTACATGCTTTCGACGTGCTTCCAGCACATCGGCAAGGGCCTGTGCGTCATCATCATGGTCGTGCAGATTCCCGGCTCGGCAGGCTTGTATCCGGTCGAGATGCTGCCTTCCTTCTTCCGGTTCCTGCATCCGCTGTTCCCCTTCACGTATGGCGTTAATGCGCTGCGTGAAATCGTCGGGGGATTCTACGGGCACACCTACCTCTCTTGCCTGGCGGTGCTCGGCGCCGAGGCACTGGTCGCCTTCGCGATTGGCCTGGCGCTGCGCCCGTTCTTGGTGAACCTGAACGCGATGATCACTCGCGACCTGTCCTCCTCCGGTCTCTTCCTGGCCGAGGCGACGCGCGTTCCTTCGAATCGCTACCGTCTCACCCAGATCGTGGCGGCCCTGGCGGACCACGAGGGCTTCCAGCGCTCGGTGAGTTCGCGTGCCGCGCGCTTCGAGCGCCGATACCCGAGGATACGCCGCGTGGCGATCGTCCTCGGCATCATCGTGCCCGTGGCGCTAGCCGTCCTGTCGGTCGCGAACGTCGCGGAGGTGCCGATCGTGCTGGGCGCGTGGATCGTGTGGGTCCTCCTCGTTATCACTTTCCTGATTGGCCTGCAGTACCTGCGCGAGGCCTTGGCACGTCAGCAGCTCCTCGGTGCTATGGATGAGGGGGACGTGCGCTCGCTGCTCACCCGCCGCGTCCAGGGTGCGCGCTCGCGCATCGCGCTGGGGCCGCCGCCGTGGGCGCGTCGATCTCGTCGGCGCTGGCCTCCTCCCTCGGTGAACGCGGGGGCAAGGACACGGACGAGGCCGACCCCGGCCTCGGAGATGAGGACCCTGAAGGCGATGCCCCGGAGGCGGCGAAGGGAGAACAGCAGTGAAGACCATCTGGGCCATCTACCGCGCCGACCTGCGTCGCGCGCATCGTTCCCTGATCGCCAGCGTCGTCGTCTTCGGCCTGATTGTTATCCCGTCGCTGTTCACGTGGTTTAACGTGGCGGCCTCGTGGGACCCGTTCGGCAACACCAAGAGCCTGCGCATCGCGATCGCGAACACGGACGCGGGCTACAAGTCGGACCTGGTGCCGCTGCACATCAACATCGGCGATTCCGTGGTGTCCGCGCTGCGCAAGAACGAGAGCTTCGACTGGGTGATCGCCTCCGAGGATGCGGCCATCGAGGGGACGCGCTCGGGCGATTACTACGCGGCCATCGTCATCCCGTCGGACTTTTCGCGCGAGATGCTCACCTTCTTCGACGGGGGAGCGTCCTCCGCGCCGATGACCTACTACGTCAACGAGAAGAAGAACGGCATTTCCCCGAAGATCGCCGGCCAGGGCGCCGAGGCCGTGAGCGCCCAGGTGAATCAGATCTTCGTTCAGACCCTCTCCGAGGTCGCCCTCGATACGGCGACGTCGGTCGGGGGCGCGCTGTCGTCGCCGAAGGCCGTCAATACGGTGACGGCGCTCGATAACCGCGTGCAGACCGTCGCCTCGCGCCTGCGCACGGCGGCGGACAGCGCGGACGCCTACTCATCGCTCGTGGGTTCTCGGTGACGCTCATCGACTCGACGGCCACGCTCGTGGACGGGCTGGGGAACGCGAAGGGCTCCGCGCAGGGTGCGGTCTCGAGTGCCCAGGCCGGGGCGAGTGGGCTGAGATCAGCTGCGTCGGCGGCGGTCTCCTCGGTGTCCGACGCGATCTCCTCCTCCCAGTCCTCGCTGTCCTCCCTGTCAACGGCCGTTGAGAACGTGTACGCGAACGGGTCGACGAGCGCCTCGGACGCGGCCTCGACGCTGCGTTCGCAGGCCTCCGTGCTGGACACTCAGGCGGCCAGCTTCGCGTCGATCAAGTCGACGCTCGAGGGGTTGCCGGGCTCTCCCGTCTCCCAGTCCTCGCTGCATCGCCTGCAGGCGGCCTCCGACCGGCTGACCGAGGTTGCGAACGGGCTGCGCGCCGCCGCGTCCGAGCTGGACTCCAAGGTCGCGAATGCCGAAGCCGGGCACGCGACGGTGAACGGCTTGATCGCTCAGGCGCGCTCAGCGGTCGATGGGCTGTCCTCCGACTACGAGAACAACCTGCGTCCTCAGCTTGAATCGCTGGCCGCCACCCTGGCCTCGGCCCAGTCGTCCCTGAGCGTCGCCCGCACGTCACTGGAGGGCGCGACGTCCACCGCCTCGAACGGCAGCGGGAGCGCGCGTGAGGGGATGACCCAGCTGCGCGACAACCCTGACCGGCGCGGCCACGAGCCTGCGCGAGGCGGCCGGAAAGCTCGACTCCCTACATTCCTCGATCAGCGAGGCGCTTGCCGGGGGAGACCTGACGACGCTCGGGACGATCATCGGGAATAATCCCGAGGCCCTGGCTGCGGCCATCGCGGCACCCGTGGGCGTCGAGAAGACCCCCGTCTACCCGGTGGCGAACTTCGGCTCCCAGATGGCGCCGCTTTCTACACGATCCTGGCCCTGTGGGTCGGGTCCGTGCTCATGATCGTCGATTCGCTCGGACGTTACGGACTCCAACGTTGCTGAAGACCCTGCCCGAGGGTGACTCGCTGCGCGTCACCCTCACCGCGAAGTCCGTCGGCCTGGCCGCCGGCTACCTGGGCCGCTACCTGATTTTCGGACGATCGCGATCGCCCAGGCGACCCGTGGTGGGGTTGGGGGACCTGTACTTCCTGAAGGTCCAACACGCTCACCCGCTGCAGTTCATGGCCACGCTGTGGCTGACGGCCGTCGTGTTCTCCTCCCTGCTGTACACGTTTATTGCGACGTTCGGGAACGCGGGCAAGGCCCTGGGCGTGCTCTTCCTCGTCCTGCAGATTTCGGGTGCCGGGGGAACGTTCCCGCTGGCGATCCTGCCGTCCTTCTTCTCGTCTGTCTCTCCGTTCCTGCCGGCCACGCACGCGATCAGGGCGCTGCGCGCCTCGATCGCCGGATACTCGGGGCACGAGTACGCGGACGCCATGTGGTTCCTCGCTTCCTTCATCCTGTTCGCAGCGTTCCTGGGGCTGGCGCTGCGCCCGCTGCTGGTGCGCAAAAACCGCCGCATGGCGGAAAAGTTGGAGGCGACGAAGCTGCTCTGATGCTTCGGTTTACCCTTGACGCGTTGTGTGCGGCAGCGTAGACTGATGTGTCCGACGGTCTGCGGCAGCGCGGGCGTCGGTGAGTTGAAAACTCAAGAGGGGATGATCGGTTTCGACAGTGGTCGTCGATCGAAGTGAAGCGAGCCGAGGATGTGCGCTCAACTCGTTAACGATGCGTGCAAACCAATAGGTGCCGAACAGAATCGCACCGACTACGTTCTCGCTGCCTGATATCGCAGCCTGAACCTTTGAGTCCGTCAGCCCGGGAATTGCTTCCGGCCCGGTGTCTGGCGTCGTCTAGGGAGCCACTGGGAGTCGCCCATGTTGGTGGGGGAGCCTCCGACACTTAATCAACTGAGCCTATCTGGCGGTGAGTCTACGCAATGCTGGGGGCTGAGAAATAAAACCGTAGACTGCGCTCGGAGAAGAATTCAGGGGCCGGCCATTGGACGGGGGTTCGATTCCCCCATCTCCACCTGAGGGGGAAGTGTCGAACTCTCGCTTGAGCGTAGGTTCGCACTTCCCCGCTCTGTATCCGCTGGTGAGCGCTTCTTCAGCTCCTCGAACACGATGGGCGCTGCGCGCCAGTCGATTCGCCCCGAACGTGCACTCAGAGCAGCTGGCTCAGGACGTCCCGCGGGCCGTCGATCTCCCGTACCTGGGCGACGAGCACGTCTGCGAGCTTCTTCGCCGCGACATACTGCGTTGATTCAACGCCGTAGCGGCTCGCGATGTCCGCAAGGCGCGCAGGGATAGTCGTGGCGCTGCCGTCCTTGGACGTCAGCATGTCCGCCAGGTTGAGCACCAGGAGTTCATTCGACCGGTAGGCGCTATCGGGGTTGCCGTGGTGAAAAGATTTCCGCCCAGTACGTGAACCCCAGGGAGTGCAGCAGATCCTCCGATCTCTTCATGCTCGGACTGCTCCTGGGCGAATTGATAGCCCACATCGTGCAGGGTAACCCATGACGAACATTTCTCGACACTTCTCTTCCGACCACCCGAACAGGGTTCGCCCCAGTTCGGAGGCTTTCATCCCCACCCCGCGGCAGTGGCGCAGTCGGTTCTCATCCATGCCGATTGCGGGCGTCGAGTCAGGCATTATGCGATCCTTTGCGTGCCGTCGGCCAGATACCGCAGGAGATCCTCGAGCCTGCGACGCTGAGAGTCAGCGAGGCGCAGATCGAGGAGCTTGTCCTTGTGCACCCACTGGAAACCCGTGGATTCGGAGTCGAGTGATACCTCGTGTCCAGTGGACACTCCATGAAACACGACGGTGAACTCCTGGCGAACTTCCCCGTCGGAGTATGCGATGCGCACATCCGGGTCCGTGTAGGTGCCGACGATCCCGGTCACCTGCACGTCAAGGCCAGTCTCCTCCTTGAGCTCGCGGACCGCGCACTCGGCGAGACTTTCGCCGAATTCGAGGGTGCCGCCCGGGAGCGTCCAATTCCCACTATCTCGGCGCTGGAGCATGAGGATGTGACCCTCGTGCTCGATGGCGACCGCCGCCGCAGGGGCGATCGAGTTGGCCGCCGGCGCATCGGGAGCGTGGTAGTAGTCCACGCGCATCGTCGTCAGGGCCGAGGCCAGCCACGCCTCGACATCCGGGCCGGGGGTGACGACGTTCTTGTCGTTCGTGGAGGGAACCTTGATGAAGAGGATCCGCGTCCCTCGCTTCGAGCGCTGCGCGTATGTCGTCCCGGGTTCGATGACGTAAAAGTCGCCCGCCCGGAACTCATGCTCCTCGCCAGTGTCCGTATCCAGGTACTGCGTCCACCCGGACAGCATGTACTGGTACTCGGTGGCCCGCGTATGGAAGTGCGGCTGCTCGCGCGCGTCATCGGTATAGGACGTGATCCCAATCTCGAGATCGCTCGTGTCGTAGTGCGCAACCACCTGCGGCCGCGAGAGGTTGCCGGCCAGGTACTGGCGCGACACCTGCTCCAGCGCCCTGCCGGATCTCGCCTGACGTGATGGTACAGAACATCGTCATCGCCTCCTTGGGGCCTTCTGTCGACTCTTCCTCAGCTGGTGCCTCAACACAACGAGAACGCCGATCGCGACGACCACGCTCGCCAGACACAGAGGGCAAGCTACGAACCACAGCGAGGGAAGATGCTCGCCCTGGTTGAGACCAATGATGGACATCGAGAAGAAAGAGATGATGAGCGTCGGTACAAAAAGACTGCGGAGGCAAAGGTGAGGAACGTATTCGTTCGTTCTGCGGCCTCGGCGTTTTCCTGGTTCGCGACGGCCTGGACGGACTGAGCGGTGTTCGCGAGCAGGCCGGACGCTCGCTCGAGCAGCCGTCGGTACTCTTCGATCGTCGCCTTGAGTTCGGCGACCTTGCGCGTCGCGAGGCTGCGCAGGGCCTCGTTCCCGGTCACGAGTTCGTTGACCTTGGAACGGCGTTCGAGGTTCCTGGAGACGAGGAACGCCGTGGTCACGAACTGGGAGAGCACGCCGATTTCGCGCTGCGCCCGCCCGAGCGCTGCGCGGCCTCCTCGGAATCGTCGCTGATCATGATCTGGAAGGGCTCGTTCTCCCAGAATTCGAATTCGATCCGCCAGTTCTCGAGGTTGTATTGCTCATATTTGATCGGGATCGAGAACGCCTCAACGATGTCACCCACGTCCGAAGGATCGGTCTACGATCAGCGCGGGTTACTGGTGTTGTAGCAGGTGGCGTGCGTCTTGGGTTTTTGCCTTTGCCAGTGGGCAAGCCCGCCGAACCCTGGATGCAGTGGATATCCGCTCGTGGATAGGTACGCCTGAACCTGGTGATCGTCAGTACAAGCGAGTCGATCTCGGGTATTAGTTGTTCGAGCACTGTGCTTTTCCACGGGAAATTCGTGGCATTGGGTCCCCCACATCAGATGAACACAGTGGCATTTCGGGAGAATCAATTTCAGTATCTGACGGGTAATGTCGATGGAATCTAGAATCTTCTGGCGGCCAGAACCACTACACCAACAAGGCAGATCAGGAGCCCTGCCCAATCAAAGGGAGCAGGTTCAGGATCGTCATTGAACGCCAATCGAGCGGAGATCCATCTTCGCCGACGGGGAAAAAAACTAAGAACCTTTTTCGGTCGTTGGATCACCACCCAGTTTCCGATCAGCAAATCGCGTCGCACTCGATGGGTTAATCCCAATAAACACAAGGTCTCGACTATTCGCTGGATTCACCGGCGTAGGATTCACCGGCGTACGTAGAAACCACCGCTGGCCAATCTGCGAAGGAGCCGCGGGAAATACCAACTCGCCGCTCTGCCACGCCTGCCAAAATTCCCTTATCCACCCCAACATTCTACATCGAAAGTAGAAGGACACATGGGATTTCTGGGGTTATAGGACATTTCGTGTTGCTGGGGTTAGTCCCAGGTGTTTCGGTGGGGGCTTGTGTGGTGGAGGTCGTGCCAGGCGATGGCGTCGCCCCAGCCGGGGATGATGCCGGTGGCTTGATGGGTTTGACAGGGCTTGATACCAGGCATTTTTCGAGGGCTGCGTCGGTGGGCATGGTGGCCAGGATCCCTCGCTGCTGGTTGCGGGTGGGCTGAGTGGGTGTAGCACCACCAAAACACGGCTTTCATACGTCGGGTCAGGCGCATGCCGCGGTGGTCGCGCAGCATCTGGCGTAGGCGCGCGTTCGTGCTTTCGATCTGGTTGGTTGTTGCGGGCATCGGGTGGGTCCAGGTAGGGTCCAGGTACGTGAACAACAGACCTTGCCTGATGAGCTTGTTGAGGCTGTTACGAGCCCGAACAAGCCGCTCGTGGGTGTATTCCCATCCCCCATCAGGCCTGCGTGTTTTCTCCTCCAAGAAGCCCTTCCAGCGCGTACACCACCCCTGGTAGGCGCCTATCCATTCCTGAGCATCTTCTGGGTCCTCGACATGCAAGAGTTGTTGTCCAAGAGCGTATAAGTGTTGTGAGGCCTCCAGTTTGGGGCGCGTTGTGGTGTATTGGCGGATACGGCAATACGCGTGGAAGGTGCAGCGCTGAACGCGCGTGGTAGGCCAGATTCTCTTGCAGGCTTTCGCGAACCCACTGCCCCCGTCAGTGAGGACCAGGGCCGGGGGCACGATCGGGCTCATGAGCGCTTCCCAGGCACGGGAATTCTCACTCCTAGCCGCCTACCAACCCAGCACGCAATCGGGTGTTTGGGCGATGAGCACCACGGCGCCTCGGCCCAAGTGGATACCGTCAACGAAGATGACCTCATGAACCTCATCGATGATCGGGCTGAGCGGCCATAACTGCCACAATGGCTCACAGCGCCTACGAAACGAACGACCCCCACCAGGCACATCCACCTGACGACACCGACCCAGCAGCCAGGCCACAAACTCATCAAGATACTTGGCCATGGAATTAATGCGGCTGACCTGGCTGATATTGCACAGGGAGCAGCGCCATCGCTGCGCCCCTGACGCTGACTGCCCATACCTGGTCATCACTCGCCCGCACGCCGGGCATGTGGGGGTATTCATACCCCCACGATGAAACAATCAACTTCAATCTGGATTTTCCCGCACCAGCAAGCCGAAAAGTCACCACAAAACCAACACGTTTTGTCCCATAACCCCACTTTATAGGCTAGCTTTTTCTGCCCTGCACCTGCGTAGCTGAATACCCTTCACAATCGCCACAGACCCCGCTCAGGCCTGCGACAACAAAACCCCCATCACACAATTAACCAATCACCCCGAACAGTACAACTAGCCCGTTCA
>BNJU01001222.1_pt1 | contig 80206 bp, 98 predicted proteins | sample 8539281 | NCBI WGS metagenome assembly BNJU01 (sample SAMD00202456, study PRJDB9452) | human saliva metagenome | isolation source: human saliva | place: Japan
ATACAGCATAGGCACGGACGGCGTCGTGTCAGGGAACTTTTGACGGGAAGACTTATACGTCACAAATGGAAGATATTAAAAACGGAGGCTAAAAAATTTCGTGGCGACTTGGATACTTAATAACTATGAGAATCTCTATGTTGCAGCTATGATGATTTTGTCCGTGATTTTTTTAATCGTATGTGATATGAAATGGTATTGGATTCCCGACCTGCTTTTGTTAATTCTTGCAGGTATTCAGGGACTGTACCTGTCGGTTCATACAGTACAACCGAATCTTGCCGTTATGGCGGGAAGTGTGATCTTTATGATTGCTTTACATGCCGTGGCACCGCAGCAAACGGGTTCGGGAGATGTTAAGCTGTTTGCCCTGTTAGCTCCGACTTGCGACGGGGATCGGAGCCTATCTTATGTTGGTGGCGGCCTTTGTGACAGGTGCTTGTGCGGCCTTGCCGGTAAGATTTATCAAAAAGAATACACTCGTTCCCTTTGCTCCCTTTATTTTAGGAGGGTGGTGGGTTGTCGGACAATGGGGAGCGTTTCTTAGAGGATGTTCTTTTATGAAGAAAAACGGGTACTTGCTGACAGAGTTGATAGTAGTTCTGGCATTGGCGGCTATTGTTTCGACAATGGCCGCCCCTGTAGCCGTGCATAGGCGACGAAATCAATATGCCGTTGATACGACTGTCAGTGAATTAGTGACGGAAATGCGGTGTCTGCGTACCCGGTCAATAGGAAATCGAGGTCAATACGGAGCAGGGAAATTATATGTACGCCCGAAAGAATATGTACTTACAACGGATCCCCTTACAGTTCGTAAGGAGCAGGCATTTCCCGAAAGGAGTTTCGGTTAAGGGAACGGGTATTGTATCTTTTGACGGAGACGGACGCCCGGAAGGAAAGACGATGCATCTTGTTGTTGAGACGGATGATGAGCGGTATAAAAGACATATTATCATTGCGGCCCAGACGGGGCGCATTCGAACGGAGTAAGAACGGCTTTATTTTTGCCGATGCATTGATAGCCTTAAGTGCGGGACTTCTCATTTTTACGGCCGTAAGTGTTTGCCAGAATCGTGCTTTGATTTTATTGCATAGAGCTTGTCAAATGCGGGCGGTAGCTACCGTAGGCAGATGCGAGATGGAAGCGTTACGCATAGGTAAAAGATGTAAATATACAAAAGACTTGGCCGAAAAATACGGCATACGTGTAGAAGCATCAGTAGAAGATACGAATTCATCTACGCTTTATAAGGTGGTTATGACAACGCGGGATGGTGAAAAATATGTTCTTACTACACACAAGACGGCAGAGCGGTAAGGGCTTTTTTTCAGTTGAAATCATCCTATATGCCTGTATCGCCTGTGCAACAACCCTTATTTTTTCAACTTTGTTTACGAACAGTGTAAAAAGGTATAAAGAAGCTTATAGCAGAGAGTGTCTGTTGCGACAGGCTGTCATATGTGAAGAAACGGTTCGACACGAACTGCGTTATGCGGAAAATGTGCGAGTCAGCGGCAAAACGGTCACCTATACGGATGAAAACGGAAAAAATGCCGGTTTTACAGTGCATAAGTTCGGACTGTATAAAAAATTGAATAATGGTACGGTTCAGCCACTGACGGGAGATGATGACGGAGCGGAACAACATACGGCCGTTTTTGTAGAACCGTATGGGGGAGAAGCGTTTTTTCAAAAAGATGAAGAGGCGATTGTCATGCATTTTATGTTGAAAGACAGAGTTACTGAAGAAGAACAGGAATGTTGTGTGTATGTCGTGCCCTTTATCCACTGCATGGAAGGATGAATATGGTAAGAACTCGTAGAAACGGTTTTATGACCTTTGTTATTTTAGGACTTTCATTGGCGGCTCTAAGTATGACTGTGGCCTTTTCCCGATCCGCCTCGGCGGAGCTCGGTTGCCAAGCCGAATATATGCGGGGAGCGGAAACGGAATACAGGGCTGAGGAATCTCTTTTTAAAGCTTATGATATGTATTGCAGGGACATTTTTCACCATTTACGGAAGAAGATGAAAAAGTTAAGACCCGTGTCAAAATAAGGGAAACGACGAAGGGCGATTATATATTGGAAAGCTGTGCTTGTCGTAAGGTTGACGGTTGTATAAAAACTTGTTCTTTGAAATTTACGATGCAGGACGGGAAGGGAAGGATACGGTGGATACACTATTAAAGCGTGCTGTTTTCAGGCGTTACAGTGCCAGGCGACGAGCTGTTATCTGGCCTGAAGAAACGCAGTGCCGCGTTGTCCGTTGCGAAAAAAACGCATGGCGACAAGTTGTAGCACTTCAGGCATCGGTTACAGATGCTCCGGGAAAGCGAAAAGGCGGTAATACGTCGCTTATGGTAGAACACGTCATCGATCAGTATGCCCTGAAAGGATATTTGTTGACCGTTGTATTGGGTGACGGAGACTTAATTGTCCGTTCATTGTCTTTACCCACGGCATCACGCAAAGAAGCCGGTCAGTCCGTAGCTTGGAGCGGCATGATATTAGATAGCGCCGAAGAATATGTTTATGATGCCGTCAGGACGGGAGAAGAAAAGCTACAGGGAGAATATACCTGGTTGGCTGCCGCTTATCCGGCGAAATACAGTGGAATCCGTCATTCGTTGTTGCAGAGAAAAGGGATGTTTGTTAGACAGAATTGATATATTACCGGCTCTTATTGGGAAATTGTATCCCTCATATGAGGGAAGCGTGTCCATTACGGATGACGGTAAAAGGCACATTACAGTCCTTAATAAAAGAAATGTTTGCGCATATACTTGTGAAGACGACCCGGGAGTAGATCATGCCGTGGTTCCTCCTGAGAGACATGTTCAAGCAGAAGCCTTAAGGAAAAAATGGCAGGTGGAGTTTGAAGCCATGCCTTTATTAATGGGGTTATAGTCATGGAGTTTGATTTAAGCCTTTCTTTTAGAGAAGCGAAGGGACACGAAAAGACTTTCCGTAATCTGTTTATAGTTGCTCAAGTAGCGGTTTCATTCATTTCTCAGTATAGCTCTCTTGTACGGCTGCGGTTTAGAAACTGTCGGCAGAAAGATACGGTCCGAAACGTCGGGAGAAGCTATACGACAGTCGGAAATTCATAAAAATCTGCCGAAAATTGCAGCCGAGCAGCGAAAGAACTGAAGGAACGGTTGGAAGAAAAGACGGACTCGGCCGCTTTCTTAGTACATATAGGAGAAACAAAGCCTGAAAATATTACCTTCCTGAAATGCGAAAAGCGAGGTAATGCTTTGGTTATTACGGGAGAAACGAAAAAGAAAGAAGAGATTTCACGTTGGCAAAATGCGTTAAAGGCTAAGACGGAAAATTCCGTATGGCGTGTCGGAAAAACTGAAGAACGGGAAGGAGTGACTCATTTCGAACTGGTTAAAGAATAATTTTTCAGTATACAAAGACAAGTCGTTGGATGCGTATATAATCGGTTTATTTTTAATAACCCTGATTCTATGTGCCTTTACAATTATGCGTGACATAGCTTTGTACGAGGCCTGCGTGCACTTAGGGAAAAACCGACTTGCGTCACAACAACTTAAGAACCGTGAAGAGCCGGCGTTTATCCCCTTTGTTTTAGATGATAATACGGATATTCCCGTTATGGCGGAAGAATTGGCACATAAAAATTCCGTTAACATTACGGACTTACACAGTCTTTCGAGCGGCAAAGATGAGGTCTACGAAGTGACGGTTTGCGGGAGCTATGCTGATTTTATACGCTTTCTTAACGATATGGATTGTCTGATGCCGCCCGTGTTCGTGGAAATTACACATTTGGAGTCGGGACGAGACGAAAATAGGGCGGCAGGAATAATGAGCATTGATATTCACTCCTGTAAGGTAAAAAGGGAAAATAAAAGTAATAAAGAGTAAAAAGCAGTACTGAATGCATATTAATCACTAAAGTATGCATAAAAAGTGCTGCTTTTTTCTATTTACAGTGTTATCTTTCCTTATTTTTTGCTATAATAGTAGACAATTCATACGTATAGTTTTTCAGAGTCTGCGCAGGGGGGACAGATGATGAAACGTAACATTGTACTTGTAGGCATGATGGGCAGCGGAAAAAGCCATATCGGCCGCAAGCTGGCACAACGCCTGAAATGGCAGTTCGTCGATACGGATCGACGACTGGAACGGGCTGTAGGCATGACTATTGCCGAATTTTATAATGAGGCGGGGGAAACGATTTTTCGGGAAAGGGAAATCAATATTCTTCATCAAGTAAGTCGTTATCATGAAGCGGTTATTTCTTTCGGCGGCAATTTTCCCATGAATGTCGATACGTATCGTATTCTTCATCGGAACGGAGTTATTGTGGCCTTGTCATCCGAACCGTATCGAGTGGAGGAGAGGGTCGGCAGACATATCGGTAAGAGACCGACTGTAGATTACGACGATTTGCACAACTTCGTACGAACGATGATGAAGCAGTGGGAAGATGTATACCCCTATTGTGATTTTACGATTGACACGACTCGCGGCGGTGCCTCTTATATTGTCGATACGATTGTTGAAGCAATTCATAAGGAAAAAATACAGTTTGCCAAGCGAGATCGGGGAGGAAAGACGCATGAACATTAATAAAATCGCCGTTTTAACGAGTGGCGGAGATGCACCGGGTATGAATGCCGCTATTCGCGGCGTTACCAGATATGCCATTTATAAGGGACTGAGCGTAGAAGGTATTGTTCGCGGTTATGGCGGTTTGTTGGATGAAGATATAAAGCCTCTTGATCGGCGTTCTGTAGGAGAAATTATTCAACGAGGCGGAACTTTTTTACGTACAGCCCGTTGTCTTGAATTCATAGAACCGGAAGTACAGAAAAAAGCTGCTGAATTTCTACGTTCCCGACAAATTGACGCCTTGGTTGTTATCGGTGGGGACGGTTCCATGAAAGGGGCTGAAGCACTTAGCCGCTTGGGGATTCCTACCGTCGTTATTCCCGGTACTATTGACGGGGATATGGTCGGGACGGAATATACGGTCGGCTTTGACACGGCTGTGAATACGGTGCTTGACTCGGTGAATAAGATTCGTGATACGGCTTATTCTCATGACCGTGTAGCCGTTATTGAAGTCATGGGTCGTCATGCCGGGTTTATCGCTCTCTATTCAGGGATGGCCTCGGGAGCGGAAATTGTTTTGACACCCGAACATCCTGTTGATTTTCAGGCCGTTTGCAGCCATCTTTTGGAATCACACAGCATGAATAAGATGAGCAGTATTATCGTTGTTGCCGAAGGAGCCGCTACAGGTACGGAAGTGGTTGATTATATAAAAGAACACACGTATCTACAGGCTAACTTGACTGTTCTGGGTTATGTGCAACGCGGCGGTTCACCGTCAGCTTATGATTCGATTATGGCCGGACGTTTTGCGCAGAAGGCGGTTGATGTGCTGTTGGAAGGTAAGTATAACTGTGTTGTCGGCTCCGTCGGCAGGCAAGTCGTCGCCACACCGTATGAAGAAGCGGATAAGATTCGATTTGTATTTGATGAAGGCCTGTATAATCTGGTGCATCAGTTGGGTAGATAAATTTAAGGAGTGAAGGTGCTATGAATTTCGATTTAATATGGAATTCCCTGCCGTTACTATTATTGGGTGCGGCTATGACAATCAAAATTACAGCTATTTCCGTAGGTATCGGCTTTTTATTGGGTCTTATTATCAGCGTTTGCCGATTATCGGGAATCAAGTTATTAAAAGCTGTAAGCGTATGCTACGTAAACGTCATTCGCGGAACGCCTATGCTGGTTCAGATCTTTTTGATTTATTTTGCTCTGCCGCAAGTGCTCGGGACTCGTATCGATCCCTTTCTGGCAGCCGTCTTGGCTTGCTCTATCAATAGCGGTGCTTATGTATCCGAAATTTTCCGTGCCGGAATTCAGTCAGTAGATAAAGGACAAATGGAAGCGGGCCGGTCTTTGGGGCTTTCGTGGATGCAAACTATGTTTTATATTATTTTGCCGCAAGCCTTTAAACATGTCATTCCTCCCTTAGGGCAATGAGTTTATCTCCATGACGAAGGAAACGGCTCAGGTTTCCGTCATCGGCTTTGAAGAATTGACACGTCGCGGTCAGTTGATTATTTCCAAAACTTACGGGGCCTTGGAAATTTGGTTGGCTGTTGCCGTACTTTACCTGATTATGACCCTCGGTATCGCTCAACTGGTCAGCTATTTGGAACGGAGGTTCGCAACGGATGATAGAAATTAAAAATTTAAAAAAATCCTTCGGCAAGCATGAGATTTTAAAAGGTATTAACCTCACCATTCAAGATAAAGAAGTTGTCGTAATTATCGGGCCTTCGGGATCGGGAAAAAGCACGATTTTACGGTGTATTAATTACTTGGAAGAACCTACGTCGGGGGAAATCATTGTCGACGGATTGACTCTTGATTCGACAAAGAAAGTAAATGAAGTTCGCATGGAAGTGGGAATGGTTTTCCAGCGATTCAATCTTTTTCCGCACATGACCGTTTTGGAAAATATAATTTTGGCACCGGTTAAAACAAAGCGTATGACAAAAGAAGAAGCTACGAATGTAGCTATAGCTTTGCTGGAGAAAGTCGGCTTAAGCGATAAAAAAGATGCTTATCCCGGTACTTTGTCGGGCGGTCAACAGCAGCGTGTGGCTATTGCCAGAGCCTTGGCCATGAAACCTAAATTCATGCTCTTTGATGAACCCACCTCGGCCCTTGATCCGGAAATGGTCCGCGAAGTTCTCGACGTTATTAAAGATTTGGCCAAAGAAGGCATGGCCATGGCTATAGTTACTCATGAAATGGGTTTTGCCCGTGAAGTGGCGGATAGGGTTCTTTTTATTGACGGCGGTATTGTATTGGAAGAAGGCACGCCTGAAGACATTTTTACCAATGCCAAAGAAGAACGTACCAGAGAGTTCTTATCTAAAATCCTTTAAAATAAAAAGACGAGCATTGGCTCGTCTTTTTTTATGGGTAAATGTCTTTTTTTCATAACTCGACCTTAAATATACCTATTAGGTATATTTAAGTAAAAAATAACTATTATTAGTTGATAAAAAAGTTAAGATGGCTTATAATATGAACATAATTATTAGTTAGCAGGGAGGAATGAAAATGAATATTGCAGTATTAGTTAAACAGGTTCCGTCCGTTTCCGATATTGAGCTTGATCCGAAAACCAATAATCTCGTGCGTATCGGAGCACCGTCTATGTTGAATCCTGTCGACTTACATGCTATTGAAGCGGCTTAGCTGTTAAAGACAGCGTGGGAGGGACAGTCACCCTGATTTCCATGGGGATGGCTACCGCAGCTGAGGCGATGCGCGACGGAATTGCCATGGGTGCCGATAAGGGTGTTCTCGTATCGGATGAAAGGATGGCCGGTTCCGATACGTTGGCTACAGGAAAAATATTGGCTAAGGCTATTGAAAAAATCGGTTCCGTCGATCTTGTCTTTACAGGACGTCAGTCTACGGACGGAGATACGGGACAGATTCCTCCGGCAGTGGCACAGCGTCTGGGCATGTCTCTTTTAACCTATGCCGAAGAAGTGGAAACTACGGCTGACGGTTTGGTTATTACGCGTAAAAATCGCGGCGGTACGGAAAAGGTAAAAGCTCCTTTGCCGCTGGTATGCTCCGTATCCGAAACGGCTAATACTCCTCGCTCCGCTAATATCAGAGGTAAAATGAATGCGAAGAAAGCCGTTTTTGACACCTGGCGGTTAGAAGATTTGGGGTTAGCTCCCGAAGAAGCGGGGAAGGCCGGATCGGCTACTGCCGTTGCGGGCGTCTTTGCACCGGAAAAACATACAGTAGGTATTATGATTGAAGGCGCCGATGAAAAGGCGGCTATAGCCGAATTATTCAAAAAATTGGCCGCCGACCATATCGTATAAGGAGGGAATCGTAAATGGATATCAAACAAAGTGTTTGGGTATATATTGAAACGGAAGACGGTAAGGTCGCACAAATCAGTCAGGAACTTTTGGGTAAGGGCCGTGAACTGGCGGATGCCAAGGGGAAAAAGCTGGTAGCTCTTGTCTTATCGGGGGGAAGAAGCGGCGGCAAAAGAAGCTATCGGTTACGGTGCCGACTGCGCCTTAGTTGTGGATAATGAAGAACTGAAGTCTTATGATTCGTCCTTATATACGACGGCAGTTCGGGAATTAACAGAAAAGTATGAACCGAACGTTCTTTTAATCGGGGCATCCTATAACGGCAGAGATTTGGGAGGTCGCTTATCGGCCGCTGCCGGCTTGGGACTTGTGGCCGATTGCATCGATTGCCGCTATGAAGGTGACGGAGATGACATTACATGGATTCGACCGGCCTTTACGGGCAAGTTGTATGTGAAGATTTTGACGACGACACGACCTCAGTTGGCGACTGTAAGTGCCAAGATATTCCGTGGTAATAAACTCGACTCGTCTCGCAGCGGCGAAGTTATTCATGAAAAGGTGGACTTACAGGGGCAGAAGGCTTTGCAGGAAGTTGTCTCTTTTGAACCCTTACCGGTAGAAGAACAGGAACTTACTATTGAGACGGCGGATATTGTCGTCGGTGCCGGTCGCGGTGTAGGTGATGAAGAAGGCTTCGAAAAGGTAAAGGAATTTGCAGCATCCATCGGTGCAGCTTTGGGTGTGTCGAAACCCCTTGTAGATAACGGGTGGGCAACTCATGACCAGCAAATCGGTATTACAGGGAAGAAGATTGCTCCTAAGATTTATATTGCCTTAGGGATATCCGGTGCTATTCAGCATAAGTTGGGCTTAGCTGAAGCGCCTATGATTATTGCCGTCAATAAGGATCCGGAAGCACCTATTTTCGAATTCGCTCATTACGGCATTGTCGGTGACTTGTTTGAAGCTATACCTGCTTTGGAAAAAGAATTTGCCAAGTATAAATCATAGATAAAAGTAAAACGGTTCGGTCAACAGACCGAACCGTTTTGTGTTTCTTTTTCCTAATTTTAAATTGGATTGTGCTTTGGCACTTACCGTATTATTTGTAAAGGTGAGCTGTACGCTTGACTGGTCGTCGTTCATCCAAATATAAACCTTTGCATTTGTACCCATTATTTCGGCATCGCTTAACAAATAACCTTCGCGATTATTCAGGGTTTCTTTTACTTGGTCGTAAGTCATGCCGGGTTGTACCTTGTTAAACTGGTCGAGTTTAATCGTTTCCCCGTTAGCTTTGAAAAAGCTCGGGCTGACCATGGCCTTGGTGACCAGGGCTCCGTTTTGGAAGAGAGCCGTCACACCCGTAGTGCCTTCTTTCCAGTCATAGGCCTGTGTTTTAATGCCGGCTACTTCATTTTCCGTAGACAAGGTACCTTCGCTTCCGAGTGCTTTTTTTACGTCGTCATACGAAGCACCCATAGGGATGGCCAGGAATTTTTCGTATGCCTGCATTTCCGGGCTCTTTTGTTCCTGCTTTGCATTGTCGCCGCTCTTGTCACCGTTTGAGTTGCCGCAGCCTGCCATAAAGGTGCAAGCCAAAAGGCCGGCCATGACGAGAGCACTGATTTTTTTCTTGTTCATGGGAATCACTCCTTGAATATATTTTTAGGCAAAAGCCGTAAAACCGTGGGGATACGTAGCGATTAAGTCTATAACAAAAGATGAGATATAATACCGATTAATTACACATCTATCATATTAAATAAGAATACAATAGTCAACTAAAAAGCATATATAAACAAAAAGGTTCTATAATAAATATTGGGGATCAGCATCGAACAGGTGCTGACATATTAAAGGGGCATTTATTACCCGTTTCTACCGTAAGACTGATGGCCGCTTCCACGCTCGTATCTTATTGTTGAGCAAAGAAAAGGTCGACGAACACGCGGGCGTTCGTCGCCGAGAAAAACTAGTCAGTTAGTTAGCTACCAACATTTGCAAAAGAGCCGGTTTATTTTATGTGAAAATTATCATAACTGTATAGCTTTATTATGCATAATAGCATTGACTGTGATTGAGTTTGTATATACAATAAGAATAAAATAGAGATTTTATTGTTAATATAATCGGGAGAAGATATACAGTGAAAAAAACTTTAATCATGAAAGCGGCCGTCTTGGGGACTATAGCCTGTTGTTCATTCAGTGGCCCCTGGAATAGCGGCGAATATTCAAGACACGAATGAGATAGGAGTTGGCCGGACGACAGTAGATGAAGCAAAACGGGAAGCCGTTCATTCGACGTGGATGGATCGCACTGATGTAGTTATAGGTATCGGACCGAAATCTACTGAAGAAACTGCCGGTCACAGGTGGCATAATTTTACTTATTATAATTATAATCAACCGTCTACCGTCACTTCGGATAAATCTAAATCCACTGAGTTAAACAAACTCTATATTGAGACCTTACAACCGCTCACTCATTATGATGAAAATTCCAAGAGCGTTGTCTTTGTGCAGGGGCCGTATCGGTCGTAGCGGTGAGAAAATATCTTCTAATAAATTAAATAACTATTGGATTCCGGCCATGCCGCCGGCCAGACCGGCAGGGACTTTTACGATACATGAACACAAAAAAAACAAAGTAGAATCCCTAGGCGTCACGGCGAATGTCGGTATCGGGTATCGCCGTCTCAGTAAACATGAACATTCTTACGTGGGGGCGAATGCTTTTTATGACCACGCGTTCAAGAATGGCTACAAGCGTATTAGCGGCGGCATAGAATATGTTGCGGGATATAATGAAGTGTATGCCAATATATACCGTAACTTAGGGACTCATAACAGAAAGTATATAGGGTTACACGGTCGAAGCATTGTTTTAGGCGATCCTACAGGATTATATCCCTATGGCATGGATCCCGATACCAGTCTTTATGATTATGCTATAGTTGATTATGAAAATCATTGGAAACTGATAGAAAATGTTGCTGCAAGCGGCTTTGATATCGGCTATGCACGGACCTTTAAAAATGCTCGATGGGCTCGTGTTTATGCGGATTATTATAACTGGCGCGGCCGCTCTGCCGTACGGGTAGGCTATGGAAAATTGGATCGCAGAGAGGCCGTCAGAGGGATGAAATTCGGTGCGGAATTACATATTACCCCGCATCTCACTCTAAATGCAGGTTATCAGACGAATTCACTCCATTTGAACGGACCTTATGCGACCTTAACCTATACCATCGGTGCATCCAAGTTTGCCTGGTTCGGCGGAAAACATAGTGACAATGTTATAACAACGGCTCGTTCCAAGATGCTTGATAAAGTACATCGCAGCGATCATGGTCGTCCATGATATCGTCCTGGAAGATTATGATCATGGTGTCGTCGATGTCGGTTTATAGGTTCATAAGTTAACAAACTTGATGAAATGAAAAAGCTGTGCCTTATAGGGCACAGCTTTTTTGGTGCGAGTGGAGGGATTTGAACCCTCACGTCGTAAGACGCCGGATCCTAAGTCCGGTGCGTCTGCCGTTCCGCCACACTCGCATGCCGAGTTTTATTGTAACACGGCTGTTTCACGGAGTCAAACTATACTAGTCGATGACCAGTCCTACAGGGCAGTGGTCACTGCCTTCAATATTCGTATAAATAAGGGCTTCTTTTAAGCGGCTGTCTAAAGCGGATGAAGTAATGAAGTAGTCTATACGCCAACCGGAGTTGTTCTGTCTGGCCTTAAAACGATAAGACCACCAGGAGTAGACGCCTTCTTTGTCGGGATAGAAGTAGCGCCACGTATCCGTAAATCCGGCAGCGAGAAGTTCGGTCATTTTAGCCCGTTCTTCATCGGAGAAGCCTGCATTTTTGCGATTTGTCTTCGGATTTTTCAAATCTATTTCTTCGTGAGCCACATTTAAATCGCCACAGAAAATGACCGGCTTGGTTCGATTCAATTCGGTCACATAGTTGCGAAAGTCGTCTTCCCAACGCATCCGATAATCCAGACGAGCCAATTCACTTTGGCTGTTGGGGGTGTAACAGGTAATAAAATAGAAGTCTTCAAATTCTAAGGTAATAAGGCGTCCTTCATGGTCATGTTCATCAATATTCATACCGTAAGAGACGGAAAGCGGTTTAATGCGCGTAAAAATTGCCGTGCCGCTATAGCCCTTTTTTTCGGCATAATTCCAGTATTGCTCATAGCCGGGCAGGTCCATTTCTATTTGACCGGCTTGAAGCTTTGTTTCCTGCAAGCAGAAAATATCTGCATCCAGTTCTTTAAATATTTCGGGAAATCCCTTTTTCATAACGGCACGCAGCCCGTTGACGTTCCAAGAGATAAATTTCATAGTAGAGTCCTTTCTTTTACAGAACGGTGTGATTTGATATAATACCAAGTATATTTATATTACCATAAGATATGGTGAATAGTAAGCATTAAACAGCTTATATAACCGTGCCGGAACGAGATGAAAGGATTGTGGAAAGCGTGTCTGTACATCCCTTGGCGGGACAACGGGTGAGAGCCTGCGATTATCCCGATTTAGAACAAATAAAAAAAGCTTATAATGAAACAATTCCCTGCATAGATGAACCGGCTCAACGGGTTTCCTTCGGAACATCGGGGACATCGCGGCAAAGCCATGGACGGAAGCTTTACGGCTTTACATGTAGGCGCGGTTGTTCAGGCTATCTGCAATTTGCGTCAAAGCTTTCGGAGCCGCCGGTCCTGTATTTGTAGGGGCGGATACGCACTATTTGTCCCAACTGGCTTATCAAACGACCTTGAATGTCTTGGCTTACAATAAGATTGCGGCCTGCACGGATTGCGAAGGTGATTTTGTACCGACCCCGTCCGTATCGCGTGCCGTTCTTCGCTATAATGAAAACCGTTCGGAAAAGCGGGGTGACGGTATTATCATAACGCCGTCTCATAATCCGCCCGACTGTGGCGGTATTAAGTACAATCCCGTAAGCGGCGGGCCGGCAGACAGTACGATTACAAAGGCCGTAGAAAAAGAAGCAAACCGCTTGTTGGAAACCGGGTATACCTTGCCGGAAGCGGAAACACGGCAGGGGGAAAGTCGCATTCCTTATGACTATAAAGGGCTGTATGTAGAGGAACTGTCTCAGGTTATCGATATGGAATCCATAGCCCGGGCGGATCTGCACATTCTGGTCAATGCTCTTGGCGGCTCAGGTATGAATTATTGGCATGCCGTATGTGAAAAGTATCATATTAAGGCCGACTTTATTAATGACAGTTATGATCCCGCGGTTCACCTTTATGACCTATGATGCGGACGGTAAGGTGCGTATGGATTGTTCATCACCTTATGTCATGGCCGGCGTCATCAAAGACGGTCGTTCATACGACCTCGTGTTGGCCAATGATCCCGATTATGATCGGTTCGGTGTCGTCTGCGGGCCGGAAGGAATGATCGGAGCCAATGCCTTTTTGACGGCTTGCGCCCATTATTTGGGAACCCATCGCGACTTTGCCAAAACGGGTATCGGTAAAACTGTCGTAACTACAGAGTTACTGAAAGTCGTTGCCGAAGAACTCCGTGCCGATGTATATGAAGTCCCCGTAGGGTTTAAATACTTTGCCGACCTTTTGTATGAAAAGAAGGTCTTTTTTGCCGGTGAAGAGAGTGCCGGAGCTTCGTTTGCAAAGCGTGACGGCAGTGTATGGACGACGGATAAAGACGGCATCATTATGTGTCTCTTTGGCGGCGGAAATAAAAGCCGTTACGGGCTTTGTCTCCTCTCTCTTATTATGAAAAAGTTTGTAAACAATTGAGTCGAGCTACTTATACGAAACGTTGCGATACGGCCGTATCGAAAGAAGAAAAAATACGTATTGCCGCTTTGGACAAATCCGATATCGGGGCTGATAAGTTGGGTAACGCAACTATTACGGACATTGAGACCCGATCTGCGTACGAAAATCTTCCTATAGGCGGTATTAAAATCAGTACGGCTGACGGTTGGATTGCTGCACGGCCTTCGGGAACGGAAGATTTATACAAGCTATACAGTGAAAGTTACCGGTCGGATGAAGAGGCGGAGAGTCTTTTGCAAGACGGCAAGGTACTTATTGATGAAGCTTTGCGTGACAAGAAATAAAAAAGCGGCGGCCTTATGGTATTTTAATAAACACTTGTGCTATAATGACCGTGGACAGAAGTGTATTCTTTGAATGTTCGTCGCTGAAAGCACGGCATTTCAATTATAAAAAGAAAGTAGGCGTGTTCGGTGCTGGCATATTTCGTACCTTTTTTTATCGGTCTGATTGTTTCATACGCGTTGACTCCGGCCGTAAAAAAGCTTGCCGTTCGTGTCGGTGCCGTAGATCGGCCCGAAGCACGTAAGGTGCATACTCATATTATTCCCCGTCTGGGCGGATTGGCCATATTTATCGGATTTATGGCGGCCGTCCTCTTTTCCATGCCCGTATATAAAGAATTTTTAGGCTTTTTATTAGGCGCTACGGCTATTGTATGCTTGGGGATCTGGGACGACATTAAGAATATACCGGCTAAGGTAAAGCTGACAGGACAGATTATTGCCGCAGCCATTCCCGTAGTCTTCGGTGTACAGATCGAATGGGTAACCAATCCTTTCGGAACCATTTTAATCATTCCCGAATGGTTGGCCGTACCGGTTACGATTTTTTGGATTGTCGGATTTACTAATACAGTGAATCTGATTGACGGTTTAGACGGCTTGGCGGCAGGGGTATCGGTAATTGCTTCTATTTCCATGTTTTTTATGGCTGTCAGTATGAATCAGTATTTGCCGGCTATGATCTTAGTGGCTATGTCGGGGGCTGCTTTGGGATTTTTACAGTATAACTTTAATCCCGCCAAAATCTCATGGGTGATACAGGTAGCATGCTTCTGGGGTATACTATGGCGGTTGTGGCTGTCTTGGGACTGGTCAAGACAGCGGCAACGGTAGCACTTATTGTACCCATCATCGCCTTAGGTGTACCTATTTTAGATACCCTTTTTGCTATTGTGCGTCGCAAAATGAGCGGCGTTCCTATATTTCAGCCCGATAAAGGGCATTTGCATCACCGTTTACTGGCTTTGGGGATGACTCAGAAACAAGCTGTTCTCAGCATGTACATGGTCAGTGCGGTTTTAGGATTTGTGGCGATTTTTGTTGCCAATGTAAGCTATAAGACCGGTATTGTTACGGTTATCGCCGTCTTGGCTATTATTATTTATTCGGCCCGTCGAATCGGTGTGTTACGGCGCTCCGACAACACAAACGGCATGAAAAAATAGAAGGGTATACGTCTAAGGAGGCGCTTTCATGATTAAAGTAATGACCGTATTCGGCACTCGACCGGAAGCCATAAAAATGGCTCCTGTCGTATTGGAACTGAAAAAACATCAGGACGAAATCGAGACGGTCGTGGCCGTAACGGCTCAACATCGGCAAATGCTTGATCAAGTGTTGCATTTGTTCAAAATCAAACCCGATTACGATTTGGATATTATGTCGCAGGGTCAGACTTTATACGACATAACCTCGCGAGCGATGAACGGATTAAAAGAGGTTTTGGAAAAAGAAAAGCCTGACTTGGTTCTCGTTCACGGCGATACGACGACGACCTTTGCCGGTGCTTTGGCTTCTTATTACAGTCAGACTGCGGTCGGACATGTAGAAGCGGGTCTGAGAACAGGGGATATATATTCGCCTTTTCCCGAAGAAATGAATCGTAAGCTCACAGGGGCCATTGCGTCTTTTCATTTTGCACCGACGGAAACGGCTAAAGCCAACCTTTTACGTGAAAGGGTGGATCCGGGAAAAATATATGTAACAGGAAATACGGTTATTGATGCTTTAATGAAGACCGTTCGCTCCGACTACGAGTTTGATGACGAGAAATTGCGTCAAATCGACTTTGAACATCATCGAGTCATCTTATTAACTACCCATCGTCGGGAAAATCTCGGTGAACCGATGCGACATATTTATAAGGCGTTGCGCTCGGTTGTACAAGAAACGCCCGATGCGGAAATCGTCTTTCCCGTACATCGCAATCCCCTTGTTCGGCAGGTCGTTAACGAAGAACTGGCAGGGGTGGACAGAATCCATCTCATTGAACCGCTTGACTATGAACCTTTTGCCAACCTTATGAGTCGCAGCTATCTGGTACTGACCGATTCAGGCGGCATTCAGGAAGAAGCTCCGTCTCTGGGAAAACCGGTTCTCGTTTTGAGAAACACGACGGAACGACCGGAAGCGGTGAAAAGCGGGAACCGTATCTCTTATCGGTACCAATGTGGATGTCGTTTATGAAACGACGAGACGTCTTTTGACTGACATAAAAAGGCTTATGAAGCTATGAGTAATGCCGTCAATCCTTATGGTGACGGAAGAGCTTCGGAACGGATTGTGCAAGCTGTGCGTTATGTATACAATGAAATGCTCCGAACGGCCTGAAGAATTTAAATAGAATGAATAAATATTCAGAATAACCGGCACGATTAAAAGGCGACAAAATGTCGCCTTTTTTAGTATTCATTACACCTTTAAACCTTAAGAAAAAAAGGGTTAAGCCCATTCGCTTTTGTTGCATTTTATCAAATGGAAGAGTAAAATATACATCAGGTACGGGGTCAATCGATGCGGATATAATCATTGATTCTTACCGTATTCACTGTAGTTGCCGTGAGGGGTAAATATTCGTGAGCCAAGCAACGGAAGACCGCAAAAAATCACAAAAAAGAAGCGACGGCATGTCGACATTGCAGCTCGTAGCCGTAGCCGGTTCATTGGGCCTTACTTTATTTGTGAACATTATTGTCGGTATTTTCATTGGACGTTTTGTGGATTCGTATTTTAATACAAGTCCGTTCGGGCTCATGGCATTTGCACTCTTAGGTTCCGTTACCGGGTTTTGGACTTTGTATAAAAAAGCGGGGACTTTGAATGAACGTGGCAAGTAACAGGGGAAATGAAAGGACGACCGGTGGACGTATTTACTTTATATGTTAAAAAAACGGTAATTCGTCTTGCTGTAGGTACCGTACTGGGGGCTGTTGCCGCTTGGGCGGTCGGAGCAAACGAGTATATTTCCGGGTGGCTCATCGGTAGCTTGGTCAATCTGTTGTACTTCGTAATGCTCAGCAGTCGGTTAGCGAAATCCGCACGTATGCCGGCCGAACAAGCCTTGGTCTTTATCCGCGGCGGCGTAGTAGTGAGGCTGTTGCTGATTATGCTTGTGCTTATCGTTGTACTGCAATTTCCTCAAATCAGGATTTCCTCCTTTGTGGCAGGTGTCATGATGTACAGAGTACTGATTTTCGGTGAACTTTTTGTCAAGGCGTTACAGCGCATTTTGTAGGAAGGGGAGGTGCAGCTTATGGAATTACACGCGGGGCATCATACGGTTGTTCAGTTGTTAGGGTTAAATGTCAATATTGACACCTTGATGATGACATGGATTGTTGCCGCCATCGTTATTGTGGTTACACTGTTGGCGACGCGGGGACGTGCCTTGGTACCGAGCGGTATGCAAAACGGCATGGAAATGATTGTTGAAGCCTTACTTGAACAGTTTAAAGAAAACCTGGGACCTAAATACGGTCAGGTTACATCTGTTCTCTTAACCATGTTTTTGTTCATTTTCTTTGCTAATGAATTCGGTCTGTTACCGAATCCGGGTGTATTATCATCACCTACAAATGATTTGAACACGACCGTCGCATTGGCTTTGGTCGCATCGTTTTTGACACATGCGTTGTATATTCGCAATCAGGGTGCCGGAAAGTATTTCAAACATTTCTTCCAGCCTTTTGTATTGTTCTTCCCCATCAACTTAATGGAAGAGTTTACAAAACCGTTGACCTTGTCATTCCGTCTTTTCGGTAATATTTTGGCCGGTGAAATTTTGATGGAAGTGCTGTATGAACTGGTACCTGTAGGCGTGCCGCTCATTTGGCTCGTGTTCAGCTTGGTTATCGGTTTAATCCAGGCATTTATCTTTACTATTTTGACAACATCTTATTTAGCTCCGTCGTTCCACGGATCACATTAAATTTTTACATATCTAGGGAGGGTTATAACTTATGGAAAAGGCAATTGTTTTGGCATTCTCGGCATTCGGTGCTTGTTTGGGTATTGGTTTGGCAGCTTTGGGCGCGGCTCTTGCCGACGGCAATGCGGCTTCGAAAATGCTGGAAGGTACGGCACGTCAGCCTGAAATGGGCGGCAAGCTCCTTACGAACATGCTTATCTCTATCGGCTTGATTGAATCTATTCCTATTATCGCTGCCGTTATCGCCATTGTATTGGTATTCGCCAATCCGTTTGTAAGTTTACTCTAATTTGAATAAAGAAGTGTTACTTACCGAAACGGGGAGGGAATACCATTGATCAGTATAAACGGTACTTTGCTTTTCCAATTCCTCAACTTCTTTGTTCTGGTCGCTATTTTGGCCAAGTTTGCTTATAAACCGATGTTGAAGGTTCTGGAGGAACGGAGAAACAAGATTTCGTCCGACTTGAACGATGCGGAACAGTCGCGTTTGGCTGCAGAAAAACTGAAAGCCGATTACGAACAACAGTTGCAAACGGCTCAGGAAAAAGCGCAGGCGATTATCGATAAGGCCGTTAAGCAGGCGGAAGCGGAAGGACAGGCGCAACTCGATGCCATCCGTACGCAAATTGCCCGCGAAAAGGAATTGGCACACGCCGAAATCGTCAGTGAACGTGAAGCCGCTCTTCGCGAAATGAGGCAAGAAGTAGTTTCCCTGTCTATGGCTGTGGCAGAAAAATTACTGGAAAAAAATATGGATACGGACATGAACTCCAAATTGATTAAAGAGTGCATGGATCGTATGGATGCGAAACGGATCGCAAGGTAGGCACTTATGATACCTGAATCCGTATACTCAAAATACAGCCAGGCCATGTTTGATATTGCTCAATCGGATAATTCGCTTGATACCGTACTGGCGGATATGAAAACGGTCCGCACGGTAATGCGTGAAAACGAAAATCTCAGAAAGTTTTTGGGCAATCCTCTGGTTACGGCGAAAGCCAAAAAAGAAACGCTTGAAAAGATTTTTGCTTCTTCCGTTTCAACCATTGTTTGCCGATTTCTCTACGTTATGGTAGACCGTCGTCGGGAAGCGGCAATTACGGAAGCTGTGGAAAACTTTATCGATTTGGCTCGGGCCGCACAGAATATTGAAGTGGCCAAAATACGTGTCATTAAGCCGCTAACAGCGGAAGAAGAAACGGCACTCGTGAAGAAGCTGGAAACTATGACCGGAAAGAAAATCGAACCGATGTACTATACGGACCCGTCTATCTTGGGCGGCGTCGTTATACAAATCGGCGATCAGGTTATTGACGGCAGCTTGAAACGACAAATCCGGAATATGGAACACGCCTTATTGCAAGGCAGTGTAGCAAACGAGGTGACGGACTAGAAATGAACATGAAGCCTGAAGAAATTACGGCTATAATCAGAAAACAAATCGAAGACTATAATGTCGAAACGAATGTGGACGACGTCGGTACGGTCCTTGAAGTCGGTGACGGCATCGCTCATATTTACGGTTTGGATAAGGCCATGTCCGGGGAATTATTGGAATTACCTCACAATGTATATGGCTTAGCCTTAAACTTGGAAGAAGATAATGTCGGCGCCGTATTGCTCGGTGAAGACGACTTGATTAAAGAAGGCGATACGGTTCGTCGTACAGGTCGCGTTATGAGCGTTCCTGTAGGTGACGGTATGATCGGCCGTGTCGTAAATCCCTTGGGGGCTCCTATTGACGGCAAAGGCGACATTCAGACGAAAGAAACGCGCCGTATTGAAGTCCAGGCGTCGGGTATTGCCGACCGCCAACCTGTAAAGGTACCTTTGCAGACAGGGATTAAAGCTATCGACTCGATGGTTCCTATCGGTCGAGGCCAACGTGAATTGATTATCGGTGACCGCGGTACCGGTAAAACGGCTATTGCCATCGATACGATTATCAATCAGAAGGATAGCGGCGTTATTTGTATCTATGTTGCCATCGGTCAGAAGGCATCTACGGTAGCTCGTGTAGTTCGCACTCTCGAAGAACACGGCGCTATGGCGTATACCATTGTCGTTGCCGCAACGGCTTCCGACGGGGCACCCGCTTCAATACTTGGCTCCTTATGCCGGCGTATCCATGGGTGAATACTTCATGGCCCAGGGCAAAGACGTACTGTGCGTATATGACGATTTGTCCAAACATGCTCAGGCATACCGTGCCATGTCGCTGTTATTACGTCGTCCGCCCGGACGTGAAGCATACCCCGGCGACGTATTTTATTTACATTCGCGTCTTTTGGAACGTGCTGCCAAGCTGTCCGATGAATTGGGTGGCGGTTCGATTACGGCTTTACCTATTATCGAAACATTGGCAGGCGACGTTTCGGCTTATATTCCGACAAACGTTATTTCTATTACGGATGGACAGATTTTCTTGGAAACGGAATTATTTAACTCCGGTGTGCGTCCGGCTATTAACGTCGGTCTGTCCGTATCTCGTGTAGGCGGTTCGGCTCAGATTAAAGCCATGAAGAAAATTGCCGGCACCTTGCGTTTGGACTTGGCACAGTATCGTGAATTGGCGGCTTTCGCACAGTTCGGATCCGACCTCGATAAGAGTACGAAGGCTCAAATCGACAGAGGCGAACGGACGATGCAGATGCTCGTACAACCTCAGTACCAGCCGATGGCTGTTGAAGACCAGGTTATGCAGATTTACTTAGCCGTAAAGGCTATCTCATGCCGATTAAGGTTGAAGACGTTGCGGAATTTGAAGAAAAATTCATCAAGTTCATGCATGCTCAGTATCCCGATGTGGGCAGCCACATTAAAGACACGAAGCAACTCGGTGAAGAAGATGAAGCTATCCTCAAGAAGGCGGTTGAAGAATTTATTAAATTGTTCGGCGCCGACCATGAACTCGTTAAAGAGGAGGAATAGTCTATGCCGAGTGCACGCGAGATAAACAGACGGATTAAGTCCGTAACGAATACTCAACAGATTACGAAGGCCATGAAGATGGTATCTTCCGTACGTCTGCGTCGTGCACAGGATCGCGCTTTGGCAACGGCTCCTTTTACCGATAAAATCGAAGCCATGTTGCGTCGATTGGCAGCTGCCGCAAGCGGTGAAGCCGGTCCCCTGTTTGAACAACGGGAAGTAAAACGTACTTGCTATATTGTCGTCGGTGCCGATAAAGGCTTGGCCGGAGCTTTCAGCTCGAATATCAATAAGGCCATGGCCGCTATCGTTGCCGAAAAGGGCAGAGATGCGGTAACCTTTCTCGTGACCGGTCGTAAGCCCGTTGAGTATTTGAAACGCCTTCGTATTACACCTGCCGGCAAGTGGAGCGGGTTTTCGGATAAGCCGCAGTATCATCACGCTCAAACCGTTATGCATGAAGCGGTGAAACGCTTTATGGACGGTGAAGTGGATGAAGTCTGTGTTTTATATACGAAATTCCGTTCGGCCCTGGTTCAGGACGTAACCGTATCCAAGCTGCTTCCTATTGATGCGGATTTGAACGAAGAAGAAGGAGTGAAGGAAGAATATCTTTTTGCTCCCGACAGTAACCAAGTTCTCACATCCTTGGTGCCTACGTATTTGGAAGCCTTTGTCTACAACAGTCTGCTTCAGTCGGCGGCGAGTGAACTCGGAGCCCGCATGACGGCCATGACATCGGCAACGGATAATGCAGGCGAACTGATCGACCGCCTGACGGTTCATTATAACAAGGTACGTCAGGCAGGCATTACGAACGAATTGACGGAAATCGTCAGCGGTGCGAATGCGTTGCAGTAAGATACAAGTATTAAAGTAGAGAGGAGAACCTCTTCATGAGTGATAATTTTGGTAAAGTCATCCAGGTCATCGGCCCGGTAATTGACGTGCGATTTTCTGTGGAAAAAGACTTACCGCCTATTTACACGGCTATCCGCATTACAGGCGGCGAAGGTGATCAGACCGTAAATCTCGTAGCCGAAGTCATGCAGCATTTGGGCGACGATGTTGTCCGTTGCGTTGCCATGAGCTCTACGGACGGTTTGGTGCGCGGTATGGCCGCTGAAAACACGGGTGCTCCTATTCGCGTTCCTGTTGGTCAGGGCGTGTTGGGACGTATTTTCAACGTCCTCGGCGAAGCGGTTGATAAGGTAGACGAACCGGTAAAGGCTGAAGATTATTGGCCGATTCACCGTCCGGCTCCTAAATTTGACGACTTGTCGCCGACGATGGAAATCTTGGAAACAGGGATTAAGGTCGTTGACCTTATCGCTCCTTATGCCAAGGGCGGTAAGATTGGCCTCTTCGGCGGTGCCGGTGTAGGTAAGACGGTCCTTATTATGGAATTGATTCATAACGTCGCAACGGAACACGGCGGCTACTCCGTATTTACGGGCGTAGGTGAACGTACACGTGAAGGTAACGACTTGTGGAACGAAATGAAGGAATCGGGCGTTATCAGTAAGACCGCTTTGGTATACGGTCAGATGAACGAACCGCCCGGAGCTCGTATGCGCGTAGGCCTTACGGGTCTTACAATGGCGGAATACTTCCGCGATAAAGAACATCAGGACGTACTTTTGTTCGTCGACAACATTTTCCGTTTCATTCAGGCCGGTTCGGAAGTATCGGCATTGCTCGGTCGTATTCCGTCGGCCGTAGGTTATCAGCCTACGCTCGGCACGGACGTCGGCGCCTTGCAGGAACGTATTACGTCGACGAAGGAAGGTTCGATTACATCGGTACAGGCCGTTTACGTCCCTGCCGATGACTTGACTGACCCGGCTCCGGCCGCTACGTTCGCCCATTTGGATGCAACGACCGTATTGTCTCGTCAAATCGCCGAATTGGGTATTTACCCGGCCGTCGATCCCCTTGACTCGACATCGCGTATTTTGGATCCTCATATTATCGGGGAAGAACATTACGAAACGGCTCGCGAAGTACAGGCAATCCTTCAAAAGTACAAGGATTTGCAGGATATTATCGCCATCTTGGGTATTGATGAATTGTCGGAAGATGATAAGCTTACGGTTGCACGTGCTCGTAAGGTACAGCGTTTCCTCAGTCAGCCTTTCGCCGTTGCGGAACAGTTTACGGGTCAACCCGGTCGCTATGTTCCGTTGAAAGAAACTATTGCAGGGCTTTAAAGAAATTCTTTCCGGTAAGTGCGATGACATGCCGGAACAAGCTTTCTATCTGGTCGGCAATATTGAGGAAGCGTACGAAAAGGCTAAGACTCTGAAGGGAGAATAGTCTATGGAAGAAACCGCTAGAACGCTCCGTCTGGAGGTCATTACACCTGATGCTTCCGTATATTGCGATGATGTAGAGTTTGTTCTTGTGCGCGCTTTAGACGGTGATTTGGGTGTCATGCACGGTCATGCACCCTTAATCGCATCTCTTGACATTTGGCCCCTTACGGTTACCAAAGAGGGAGCGGAAAAGAAGATCGCCGTTGCCAAAGGTTTCATGGAAGTCAATGATAATAAGGTCACCATCGTAACGCCGGCGGCCGAACTTCCTGAAGACATTGACGTAAAGAGAGCGGAAGCCGCTAAACATAGAGCGGAAGACCGCTTAGCAAGCAAGAATGAAAAAATCGACCATGTTCGTGCCGAATTGGCATTGAAACGGGCCATTCAGCGTCTGGATGTAGTAAAGACCTTTTCAGGCCGGTAGTTGCAGATAACTGAATAAGTTGATAGGCTCAAAACGCCGGACAGGCAATGTGAAAGTACATAGTCTGTCCGGCGTTTTGTATACCGTGAAGGCTTGCCGATACATCGTAGCCGTGCGATGTATATAAGTCTATTTGGGTGTAAAGTAGCGGTTTTTCACGGTTTTTTTGTATGTCGGCATTTTACTTTGACATAGCAAAAATCAGTGTGATATGATGACTTTAAGTTTTAAACTATACTGATTTAGGGGGATTAAAATGAAGTATAATTTTGATGAGATTGTCGATCGTCGGCATACAAATGCCATGAATACGGACGGATTCCGCGGTTATATTTTTCATGATTTTGAAGGAAAAAAGAAGTTCCCTTTTAAAGACGAAGAATTTATTCGCATGTGGGTAGCCGATATGGAATTTGCCATGTGCCCCCATATTATTGATGCCATAAAAGAACGCTTGGATAAGCGAATTCTCGGTTATAGTCAGGTTTTTGAACAGGAATTTTACGACGCTTATAACAAGTGGAGTAAAAAAATGTACGACTGGACTTATGAACGAAAGGATTTCTGCTTTTCTCTCGGCATCATTCCCGCTCTTTATAAGTTGACGGAATTTATTTTGACGGACCACGAATACGCCATTGTCAATACTCCGGCTTACGGGTACTTTAAGCATCCTTTAACGTACAACGGAAAACAGGCCGTTTTCAATCGTCTGGTTAAAGATAAAAAGGGCGTTTGGCAAATCGACTTTGACGCTTTGGAAAAGGCGGCCGCACATCCTATGGCGAAGCTTTTGATTTGGTGTAACCCTCACAATCCGACCGGTCGTGTATGGACGGAAGAGGAATTGAAGAAGGTTGCGGCTATTGTAGAAAAACATAACCTTTGGATTATTAGCGATGAAATTCATTGTGACCTTCTGCGCCAAGGGAAGCGGCACATTCCTATGGCTAAAATTATGCCCGATTATGACAAACTTATTGTTTGCACCTCTGCTTCTAAATGCTTTAATATGGCGGGACTTATGTTTGCGGAAATCCTGATTCGAGATGAAACGTTGAAAGAATGGTATATTGCCTATACCAATTCGTACGCTATGAACGTTAATCCCTTAGCCATTGCGGCGCATCAGGCCGCCTATGAAAAAGGCGGGGAATGGCTTGATCAAATGAAGACCTACTTGGACGGAAACTTCGCCTTTGTTAAGGAGACACTCGACAGGGAATTGCCGGAAACACATTTTGTCATTCCCGATGCCACCTATCTGGCATGGGTTGACTTAAGTGCTTATCTGGCTGACGTAGAAGATATTCCCGACTTCTTCGCCAACAAAGCCGGCGTTCTTCTCGAAGGAGGGGACGCTCTCTTTGTAGACAATGCACAGGGCTATATACGACTCAACCTGGCTATGCCTCGGACCCTCATTGCGGAAGGGATGAAGCGGATTATAAAGGCTATTAAGGAAAGAATATAAAGAAGAGTAAACCGCCTGTTTCTCGAGAGACAGGCGGTTTTTGTATGCCAAAGATATGATAAATATTTAAAAATATGGGAGGGATGTTTATCAGGATAATCAACCGATATAAAAATAACGGAAGTGTTCGCCCGTAGCCTATGCATCATGCATAGGGGCTGTCGGATCTCAATGTTTTCGCTGTTATGAATATAGCAGAGAAATAAATCTCATGAAAATAAAAAATCACCGACGGTATGCCGCAAACGGGGTGCAATTCCCCTGGTCGGTCTCATACAAATCGATGATGTTTTAATTATAGCATAGACGGAAAGGTATCGCTATACAAAGTGATAAATAAAAAAGCAGACATTATTAGATGGCATCAGGCAATACATTGCCAAGTCATGTAACAATATCTGCTTTAATTAAAGACAGTATATAATGGGGCAGGAAATTGTACAAGACAGAGTATAGGCAGTATATCTGCCGGTTCGGACTGTTGCAGTCTGCCGTAATATGGTATCATAAAATGTAAAAACGAATTTCAAAGTATTATAAAAAGAAGGTAACGGAGACTATACATGGATTTATTGGCAAGTAAGCACTATTGTTTAATGACCTACGGTTGTCAGATGAACGAGTCCGATTCGGAACGGTATGCAGGGCAGTTGGAAGAGCTGGGATACACGCCGACGGAAGATCCGGAGTTGGCTGATGTCATTCTTATGAATACGTGTTGTGTACGTGAGACGGCGGAAGACAAGGTACTGGGAAAAATTGGCGAGTTTAAGCATTTGAAGGCGCGGAACAAGGATTTGATTTTAGCCGTAACGGGGTGCATGGCTCAAGAATGGCAGGATCGCCTCTTTAAGCGGGCTCCTCATTTGGACCTGGTCATCGGCACACATAATATACATAAGCTCATTGATTTAATCAAGGAAAAAGAGGGACAGAAGGAAAGCCACATGTTGGCTACGGAAATGGAAGACAATGTATTCCACGCCGTACCGACGAAGCGATTCCAGAAGTTCTTCGCCTGGGTCCCCATTATGAACGGGTGCAATAAGTTTTGTACGTATTGTATTGTTCCGTATGTGCGCGGTCGCGAAGTGAGCCGCCCCCTTGAAGAAATTGTAGAAGAAATTCGCAATTTAGCAAAAGAAGGCTATAAGGAAATTACACTACTGGGTCAAAACGTCAATTCATATGGGCTCGATTTTAAGGACGGTACAGATTTTTCAGCCCTTTTATATGCTATAGAAGACATTGACGGCATTGAACGGGTTCGTTATATGACCAGCCATCCGAAGGATATGACTTTTACCATGATCGACGCCATCGCTCAGTGCAAGAAGGTAGTATCCCATATTCATTTGCCTGTGCAGAGCGGGTCTACGGAACTTTTAAAACGCATGAATCGCGGCTATACGACGGAACACTACGAAGAGTTGGTTTCGTACATTCGAGAAAAGATGCCTCAAGCCGTCTTGACGACCGATATTATTGTCGGCTTTCCCGGTGAAACGGAAGCGATGTTTCAAGAGACTCTCGACTTGCTGAGGCGCGTACGCTACGACATGGCCTATACATTTATTTATTCACCCCGTACGGGAACGCCGGCAGCGACGATGGATAATCAGATTCCTCAAGATGAAAAGAGCCGACGTTTGAAGCGATTAGCTGATGTGCAGAATGAAATCAGCCTGGCTTATAACGTAGAGATGGAAGGCAAGGACTATGAAGTCATTGTCGAAGGACCTACGAAAAATGATGAAAATCATTGGTTCGGCAGGACGCGGGGCAATAAGATGATCATTTGGGAAAACGACGGGACGAGCGCCGTCGGTGATACCATACGAGTACATGTGGATAAGGGACAGACTTGGGTCCTTAAAGGTCATGTCCTGAAACGGGAGGAAGATTGTGGCCGAAGAAATGAAGTTAACGCCCATGATGAAGCAGTATCTGGAAGTCAAGGAGACATGTGCCGATAAACTGCTGTTTTTTCGATTAGGCGATTTTTATGAATTGTTTTTTGACGATGCTTTGACGGCGTCGCGTGAATTGGATTTAACCTTGACCGGCCGTGCCGGCGGCAATAAGGAACGCGTACCCATGTGCGGCGTTCCCTTTCACTCTGCCGATACATATATTGAACGCCTTGTTCATAAGGGCTATAAGGTTGCCATTTGCGAGCAAATGGAAGATCCGAAGTCTGTAAAAGGTCTTGTGAAGCGAGAAATCATTCGCGTCATCACACCCGGTACCGTGACGATGGAGCATGCCGTGGCGTCGAAGAAGAATAACTATATTGCCGCTGTAGGGGAAGAAAATGGCGGCATTCAGCTTGTACTGACGGACGTAACGACAGGAGAAGCTCTGTGGATGGCCTGCGGAGATGACGAAACTCAAGATCGACTTTTGGACATCTTTGCCCTGTATGAACCGGCGGAAGTGGTGTATACGAAGGAGTCGGCAATCATTACCTCTTTACGGCGTTTCGTTACGGAGCGGCTGAACCATTGTGCTTTTACACTCTACGAGCTGCAAGGTGATATAGACTATTCCCGAACAGGTGCCGATTATTTTGATGAAGATGCCTTTCAGGCGGCAAAGGAAGCGGCCTATACTATCGGTATCTTGTTATCCTATGTAAAAGAGACGGTGAAGGCCGACGTCTTTCATATCGCCTCGTTGAGGCCTTTGACGACAGAACGCAATATGCTTATTGATGCATCGAGTCTACGCCATTTGGAAATTACTCAGAACGTACGTGACGGTCGCCGCAAGGGAACTCTTCTCGACGTGCTGGACCGGACGAAGACGGCTATGGGCGGACGTTTATTGCGTAAGTGGTTGGAAGCCCCTTTGTTGAATCTTCACGATATAACGGAACGGCAAGACGGCGTAGAGGATTTGGTACGCCATGAAATTATGCGTCAGGACTTGGGCGATACGTTGGATAAGATTTATGACTTCGAACGTATTTTGACACGCATCGGCACGGGTACGGCCGGGCCTAAGGATATGACGGCTTTGCGTGAATCGTTACGTATTCTGCCGGACGTAAAACATATCTTATCACAAGCGGGAGCGCCTATTTTACAAAGACTGAATGAATGCATGGATGTTCATTCTTACGTGTACGATTTGCTTTGTCGTGCCGTTAAGGAAGAACCGGCTGCGGTTATTCGTAACGGCGGTGTCATTCGTGACGGATATAATGAAGAATTGGATGAAATTCGCAGCATATCCGAAAACAGTCATGCCTTTTTACGTGACTTGGAAGAACGGGAGAAAGAAAGTACGGGAATTAAGCTGAAAATCGGCTATACGAAGGTATTCGGCTATTATTTTGAAATCTCCCACGCCAATACGAAACCGATTCCGCCTTATTATGTACGTAAACAGACCTTGGTCAACGCGGAACGGTATATTACTCCGGAACTGAAAGATTTTGAAGTAAAGGTATTGACTTCTCAGGAACGATTGACTGCTTTGGAGTATAAACTGTTTACACAGTTGCGCGAAGAAGTTCGCGGCCATATTGCGGCCATGCAGGAAACGGCTCGTGCCGTAGCCGTAGCGGACAGCTTGTACAGCCTGGCCGTATGTGCCAAGGAGAATCGCTACGTACGACCTGCATTAAACAGCCGTGAAGTAATTCGCATCGAAGAAGGTCGTCATCCCATTATTGAGCAGTATAATAAAAACGAACTCTTTGTGCCTAATGATGTTACGCTTAACCATACGGATCACGAAGTTCTTGTTATAACGGGACCCAATATGGCCGGTAAATCGACGTATATGCGTCAGACGGCAGTCTTGATATTAATGGCACAGACGGGATCTTTTATCCCTGCCGAGAGTGCCGATATTTGCCCTGTTGACAGGATTTTTACGCGTATCGGTGCCAGTGACGATATTTTAACGGGTCAAAGTACGTTTATGACGGAAATGAAGGAAGTATCCTATATTTTAAAACATGCCACGTGCCGCAGTTTGTTGATTTTGGATGAGATCGGCCGAGGTACGAGTACCTTTGACGGTATGTCCATTGCCAAGGCGGTTATTGAATATTGTTTAAAACACGTTCACGCATTTACTCTCTTTGCCACGCACTATCATGAGTTGGTTTCCATGGCGGACGAATCAAGTCTTTTGAAGAACTATACCGTCGCCGTTCGAGAACGGGGCAAGTCCATCAAATTCTTGCGGCGTATTATACCGGGCGGAGCCGATCGCAGTTACGGATTACATGTAGCTCGTTTGGCGGGCCTTCCCGAAGGTCTTTTGAGGCGTGCCGAAGTTATTTTGGAAGAATTGGAAGGCGGTGCTGCGGCAGTGCCGTCGCGGCAGACCCCCGATGAGGAAGCGACTTATGCGTCATCGGGACTGTTTACAGATGCCGTAACGGACAAGTTGCTCCATGTGGATGTTATGAGTATGACCCCTATCGAAGCCATTTCGTTTTTGCATGATTTGCAACGTGAAGCCAAGAAAGGAAGCGGTATTTCGTGAGCTCCATTATACATGTACTCGATGAAAAAACGGCCAATAAAATTGCAGCCGGTGAAGTAGTTGAACGTCCCTCCTCGGTTATTAAGGAATTGACGGAAAACGCACTGGATGCAGGGGCTACAACGGTAGAAATAGAAATTGCCGACGGAGGCAGTTCATATATGCGTGTCAGCGATAACGGCAGCGGCATGAGTGAAGAAGATGCGAAAAAGAGTATTATTCGTCACGGAACGAGTAAGATAAGTTCTATTGAAGATATTTTTTCCATTACCTCCTTAGGATTTCGCGGTGAAGCCGTACCGAGTATAGCCGCCGTTTCCGAACTGGTCATGACGACGCGCATGAATGATACGGACCTGGCTTTTCGTATGGTACTGTCGGGCGGTTCCGTTAAAGAAGAAGAACACACGGGTGCTTCCGTCGGTACGACCATGGAAGTGCGAAACTTGTTCTTCAATACGCCGGCTCGAAAAAAGTTTATGAAAAGTGAACGGACGGAAAGTTCGAAGATTTCCGATATTATTACGAAGCTGGCCCTAACTCGTCCGGACGTGGCCTTTACGTTTATTAACAACGGCCGCACGGTCTTACAGACAGGCGGAACGGGGGATGATTTGGAAACGATTGCCGCCATTTACGGCGCGGCTGTAGCCAAGGAAGTATTTCCCGTAACTTATGAAAATGAAAATTTTACGATACACGGCTTTGTCGGTAAGCCGTCCTTATTAAAGAGTACGCGTGCCTGGCAGACATGTATCGTCAATAGACGGGTCATTCACAATGCTGTCGTCTTTAAGGCTATTGAAAACGCCTACCATGCCATGTTACCCAAGTCGGGATATCCCTTTGCCCTCTTGTATGTAGAAACGGATCCGGCAACTATTGATGTAAACGTTCATCCGGCTAAGACGGAAATCAAGTTTGCCGATGAACAGCAGATGTATCGAGCCGTATATCATTGTATTATTACGGCCTTAATGAGTCGGGAAAAGCCCGAACAAATTGCGACACCCGTTAATTTGTCAACGCGCCAAATTGAAAAGGCTGTGCCTGCGAAAGAAGTTGAGAACAGACAAGGAAGCTTTACCTTCTCTACACCCCGAGACGGTGGATTTTCGACTGAGGGGCGAAAAAATAATGGCGGCTCGTTGGAACACGGTTATGTGCCTGTACAACGGCAAGATAAGCCTTATACGCCGGAACCTCACGTAAAAGCGTATGCGGCGGGAGAAGAAAATCCGTTCTCGGCAGTTCGGGAAGAGTTATCGGAGTCGGTGAAGGAACATTCCGTTATTCATTTTGACGGTGATGAAGACGTCTTCATTCCCTTGGGAGCCGTAGCGGATTGCTATATTGTGGCGAAGAAGGGTGAAGATTTATATATTATCGATCAACATGCAGCCCATGAACGGGTTCGGTATGATAAATTCTGTAAACGTACGGAAAGTATGCCCAGTCAACAGTTGTTGACCGCCGAGTTTGTCGAAGCCGACAGTAGTGACATGCAACTGTTTTCGGAAAAAGAAGAGGTTTTTCGAGATTTAGGCTATATTTATACGGAGGCAGGCCCGACGACCTTGCGGATGGAAGCGATTCCCGCTGATTTACCTACGTCACATATTGCCGATTCGTTGCAGGAAATTTGTCATATTTTGCATGAAAGTCCGCAGACGGATAAGGCGACGCTACGCCATTCGTCCTTGGCATATTTGTCGTGCCACGGAGCGGTAAAGGCCGGAGATACCTTGAATATTCGAGAAATGAAGGAACTGTTGGAAGCCCTCTTCCATACGGAAACTCCTTATGTATGCCCGCACGGACGCCCTATTATCGTTCGCTTTACGCCCAGGCGAATTGGCAAAGTTATTTAAACGGACTTAAGATGGAAAGAGTACCTGTTTATGTGACTACGTCTTTAAAAGGTGAAGTATCGTTAAAAGACGAAGCGAAAGCTTGGGCCGATGAGGTCGGCGCCCATTTTGTACCTCGCCAAGGACGAGGGGAAGAAGAACTTCACAATCTGTATGAAGACCTGATTATATATACGAACAAGGGGCCTGAAATACGGACTGAAGGCGGCAGACATCACTTTCATCCCAGTATGGCGGAGTTGCGTATCCGTCAAATCGATTCGGGTAAGGGCGATCGCTTTCTTGATGCCCTTGCCGCTACGAGACCCGTTGAGTTTCTGGACTGTACCTGCGGTCTCGGCTCGGATGCCCTCGTCGCCTCTTACGGATTGCCTCGTGGGTCGCGTGTCGATGCCGTAGAGGCGTCTCCTTTACTCGCAAGAGTAACGGCTTGGGGATTTTCCAGATATGTACATGAACGCCGGGCTGTAACGGAGGCTTTACGACATATACATTTGACGTACAATACTTACGAGTCCGTTCTTACTTCGATTAAGGATAAGTCGTACGATATTATTTATTTTGATCCCATGTTTACCCGGCCCGTTCAAGAAAGCAGTAATTTTACGCCTTTACGTGATGTTGTTTGTCATGTCCCTTTGACGACGGATATGATAGATTTGGCTCTTTGTAAGGCCAGAAAACGAGTGGTCATTAAAGGACGTGATTTTTCGGAATTATCCGGAAAATATGATAATTTAAAAGTCGGCGGCGGAAGATACAGTCGTATTTCTTATGCCGTATTGGAGTGTAGTCGTAAATGAATGAAATAATCGCCATCATCGGCCCTACGGCTGTGGGGAAGACGGCGCTCAGTTTTAAACTGGCCGAACGGTTTCAAACGGAATTAGTATCGGCCGATGCGTATCAAGTGTATAAGGGCATGGACATCGGCACGGCTAAGGCTACCAAGGATGAGCTGGCGACCTATCGCCACCATCTTATAGATATTATCGAACCGAATGAAGACTTTTCTGCTGCAGCCTTTCAAGAGGCGGCACGGACTACGATTGAAGACTTGCATGAAAGAGGTAAGATTCCCATCCTTGTCGGCGGTACGGGACTGTACGTACAGTCTCTTTTGGAAGGATACGAGTTTAAGGCGAAGCGTCATTCCAAGGAAGAACGGCAGACCGCTTCGAGCCGTATTGCCGCTTTGTCGGAAGAAGAGTTGAAAGCGTACATTACAGAAAAAACGGGGTATGAACCTCCGGATTGGCATGAGTTATTGTCCAATTCTCATCGGCTTGTCCGCTTGGTAGGCGCCATTGAAAAGGGCGACGGTGCGGCGGCGGTTATGCCGCAAAAGGCGGGCGGACCGCTTTATCATGCCTTTGTCATCGGCCTATCCTTACCGCGACAGGTCTTGTATGAACGTATCGAAAAGCGTATAGATGCTATGATTGAAGCCGGTTGGATCGACGAGGTACAGCAGTTGTTGCAAGACGGCGTTTCGCCTGAAGCTCAGGCCATGAAGGCCATAGGGTATAAGGAACTGGCCCTGTATCTGGACGGTCAGTTATCGTTAGAGGCGGCGAGCGAGCTTATTAAGAAGAGAACTCGTCACTTTGCGAAGCGGCAAATGACGTGGTTTAAGCGTATGCCGTATATTCGATGGTATGAAAAGGATGATTTTGTAACGGAAGATGAATTGGCGTCTGCCGTTATTCAAGATATAGAAACTAAATGGGGCTCGAAAGTCGAGCAGAAGGTGAAATAACGTGGATATTGAACAAATCAGACGAGAAGCATTAAAAGAATGTGCCGAACAATTCGAATTGATTGACCATACGGCGTTAAAAAACACGCAAAAGGTCTTGGAAGCTTTTAAAGAAGCTCGGCTTTCGGCCTATCATTTTGCCGGATCCAGTGGCTACGGATACAGCGACATAGGTCGGGAAAAGCTCGATGAAGTGTATGCCGAAGTATTTAAGGCTGAAAAGGCTATCGTCAGACCCCATTTTGTATCGGGGACTCATGCATTGGCTACGGTGTTATGCGCTCTCTTGGAAAAAGGAGACCTGCTTGTTTCTTTAATCGGTGCTCCTTATGATACGATGCAGGGAGTCATCGGTTATGCCAGAGACAGTCGCAATTCTTTAAAAACCAAGGGCGTATATTATGAAGAGGTGCCACTGAAGGACAATACATATGATTTGGAAGGTATTCGTCGAGTCGTGTCAGAACGTAAGCCTAAAGTGGTGCTTTTACAACGTTCGCGCGGATACAGCTCTCGTCCGTCTTTACGTATAGAAGATATTCGTAAGATTTTAGAGATTGTGCGCGAAGCAAGTCCTCAAACTATTTGCTTTGTCGATAATTGTTACGGTGAATTTGCGGCAGAGGAAGAGCCGCTTGAGGCGGGAGCGCACATTATTGCCGGATCGCTCATTAAGAATCCCGGCGGCGGTTTGGCTCCGACAGGCGGATATATCGCCGGTCGTGCCGATTTGGTGGAAAAGGCCGCCGATTACTTGACAGCACCCGGATTAGGCGATGAATTGGGGTCTTATACGCCGGGATACCGACTTTTTTTCCAAGGTCTTTTTATGGCGCCTCACGTGACGGCACAGGCCATCAAGGGCGCTGTTTTTGCCGCTGCCGTATTTGCCCGACTGGGTTTTGACGTAGCGCCTAAAGCATCCGAATTTAGGTGTGATTTAATTCAAACGGTCTCGCTTAGGAATCAGCGCAATATGGAGCTCTTTTGCCGGGGCATTCAGAGTTTTTCGCCTGTCGATGCTCACGTTACACCTATTGCCGACGATATGCCGGGATATGCGGATAAAATCATTATGGCCGCCGGTGATTTTGTTCAAGGTTCGTCTATCGAACTGTCTGCAGACGGACCGATTCGTGACCCGTATATGATTTACTTGCAAGGCGGTATTGTTTTGGAACATAATATTCTCGCCGTATTGGCGGCGGCTCGCTTTATTGCTGAAGAAGGGGACGGCATTACATTATGATTAAGGAAGTAATCGTCGTAGAAGGTCGGGCCGATGAAGCGCGCATTCGGGCCTGCCGGATTGAGGCTGATACTATTCGTACGGACGGCTTTAATCTGCTTCCTCATACGTTGGAAGCAATCCGGGCGGCTTATGAAAGACGGGGAATCATTATTTTAACAGACCCCGACGGGGCGGGTGAACGCATTCGTAAGTACTTGACAGATAAATTTCCTCTGGCTAAGCATGCCTTTGTGCCGCGAAAAGAGGCCATTGCCAATGATGACTTGGGCATTGAGCAGGCGAATAGAGACTCTATTTTACGGGCTCTGGAACAGGCACGATGCCTTCAGTTCGAACCGCAACATGAGTTTACTCTTGCCGATTTATCGGAAAACGGCTTAAACGGGACGACAGACGCTTCCCGAACGACGGTCATTTGTGGGAGCCAAATTGGGAATCGGCTACGGTAATGCTAAACAATTTTTGCGCCGCCTTAACGGCTACGGCGTGACAAGAGATGAATGGAATGCCGCCTTGGCGGCCTTGAATGAGGGGTAATGATGAAAGGGACAGTCATTGCGAATCCCGACGTGGTTCGCTACATTGTAAAACGCTTTAATTTACGAATGAGTAAAAAGTGGGGTCAGAATTTCCTGATTCGTCCCGACGTGGTCAAGAATATAGCTATAGCCGCAGATATAGGTGAAGGTGATGAAGTCCTTGAAATAGGACCCGGTATAGGTACGCTGACACAGGCTTTGGCGGAAACAAAGGCGTCTGTAACCGCGGTAGAAATTGATGATCGCCTTTTGCCTATTCTGGACAAAACACTGGAAGATTACGAGAATGTTCGGATTATTCACGGCGATATTTTGAAAATAGATATAAATAAGGAAATGAATAAGCGCTCTTTTACGGTTTGTGCCAATCTGCCGTATTATATTACGACACCCATTATTATGCGACTTTTGGAAGAACGGTTACCTATCCGTAAGATGGTAGTTATGGTGCAAAAGGAAGTTGCCGAACGGATGACGGCTAAGCCGGGAAGTCGTATTTACGGAGCTTTGTCCGTGGCCGTCCAGTACTATACGAAGCCGCGCTGTGAATTCGATATTTCACCGCAGTCTTTCTTGCCTCCGCCGGCTGTAACGTCGACAGTGGTAAGTATGGAAGTACGGACTGAGCCCGCTGTAGCAGTGAAGGATGAAAAGCTTTTCTTTAGAGTTGTGAAGTTTGCTTTCGCACAACGGCGTAAGACCTTATTAAACGCTTTAAAAGGCGGCGGGGTTCCGACAGAAGAGGCTTCTTGCATGCTGGAAACGTCCGGCATAGACGGGAGTCGTCGCGGCGAAACGTTAAGCTTACAGGAATTTGCGAGTATTGCCGACAGCTGGTATGAATTGACACATTAAATTCCGGACGCCCCTTACGGGGCGTTTGTATATTTTAAGAAAGGAACGGCCATGAGAAGCGAAAAACGTAAAAATATCATATTTTTCGGTTTGGCTTTCGTATGCATGGTTCTATTGTTCGCTTGGTGGCCGGGGAAGGATCCCGCACGGATAGATATGGAAGGCCGTAAGGATACGGCCGATCTGATTCGTTCGGAAACTGAAGTATTGGCTCCCGATATTTTGTTGAAGACCCGAAGCGGAGAGATTGTCAGACTGCGTACCTTGTATAATGAAAAGCCTGTGTGCCTGTATTTTTGGCATCCGTGGACGGAGTATTCAAAAGAAGGCTTGAATACCTTAGAAGCTGTGAAAAAAAAGACCGGTGATTCTGTTTATACTTGTGCTGTTATGACAGACGGAACAGCGGATGACGGTTATGCATACATAGACTTTAAGAAGTATGATTTCTTGTCATATCATACAGATATACGTTCATGGCGGGAGCTTATTATTAAATCACCGCCGGTATGGATCATTATTGATAAAGGCGGACGTATTAAGGACAAGGCAGATAGCCTTACGGAGTTGCAAATTTTAACAAGTCTTGCTAAATAAGAATTATTATTGACATTGTCAAAAACATCCTTTATACTCGGATTATGATAATTAATATCAATTAAAGGAGGTAAAGACTATGTCTCTTAACGGAAAGAAAGTAACCGATTTTTCATTACAGGCCTATCAAAAGGGTGCTTTTAAAGAAATTACTTCTCATGCTTTGGAAGGGAAGTGGAGCGTTTTCTTCTTCTATCCCTGCCGATTTTACATTTGTGTGCCCTACGGAATTAGGCGATTTACAGGATAAGTATGAAGATTTTCGCAAGATAAATTGTGAAATTTACTCCGTTTCCTGCGATACACACTTTGTCCATAAAGCATGGCATGAATCGTCAGCTACGGTCGGTAAGGTGGAATTTCCCATGATCGGTGACCCGACGGGTATTTTGGCCAAAGATCTGGACGTATATATCGAAGATGCGGGACTTGCAGAACGGGGAACCTTCGTCATTAATCCGGAAGGCAAGGTCGTTTTATATGAAGTAAGTGCCGGCAATATCGGCAGAAATGCAGATGAATTGTTGCGTAAAGTACAGGCTGCACAGTTTGTTCACCTTCACGGTGACGAAGTGTGCCCGGCAAAATGGAAACCGGGCAGCAAGACCTTAAAACCGGGATTCGACTTAGTAGGAAAGATTTAATAAACTTTATAAGACCCGCATCGATAAGATGCGGGTCTTTCTGTGTATCGACAAGAAATGAGAGGGGAAGTATAATAGACGATATTACTATAAGTATTTAAGGAGTAAGTATGAAGCAATATAACGGCATAACGGAACGGCAGATGCAAATCGGTGCCTGTCTGATTATAGCCCTAATCCTCGGCAGTATACACTTGGCCCTGCCCGGCTTTTACAGTACCTTGATTACCTTGGCTATGGACGGGAATGTGCCGGGGTTGCAGGCATATATCCTTTCGTACGGATACCTTTCCATGGCCATCAGTATACTCATGATTTTGTTGACGAATATGACGGGGCTTCCGTCGTTGCCGCTTCTCATTGTCAATGGTCTTGTTTTCGGTCTTATTCCGGGTATTATCGTCTCGTGGATTGGCGAATTTCTCGGCTGTACGGCAGGCTTTATTGTCATGCGTACCGTCTTTCGCAGTACGGCTGAGCGTATTATTGCCAAGAGCGATAAACTGAGTCGTATTGACGGGTACAGTACATTTCGCAATGTTTTTATTGCCAGAGCTTTGCCGTATACACCCAATGTATTGTTAACGGCACTTATCGCCTCAGGGCGCATTTCCTTTTCGGATCATTTGGGAGCCACTTTCCTGGGAAAACTTCCGGCTGTAGCTATTGAGGTTTGGCTGGGGCATGATTTGGTTTATATTACCGAACATCCGGGGCGATTAGCCGTGGTCGTTCTTATTTGCCTTGCAGGTGTCGTCATATATCGGCGTAAAAACAAATAACCTTAGCATTAAAGAGGCGGAAATTCTGCCTCTTTTTCATTCCGTAAAGGTATGATTTGCAGTATAATAATAAAGATAAGTGCTCACGTTTCAGTAGCGACGGGAGGATTACCTGTTACATGAAAGTGTTATTAGCCGCCTTAAATGCAAAATTCGTGCAGTCGTCATTGGCCTTGCGATATTTGCAACTGGCCTGTAAAGAACGGGGACTGACGAATACGGAAACGGCGGAATATACCATAAATCACAATTTATACGATATTGTAGGACGCATTTATGCTCACCGTGCCGATGCGGTAGGGCTTTCTTGTTATGTTTGGAATATTGAAATGACCTTAAAAACGGCTCGACTCATACATGAGGTCCTTCCGTCTTGCAAAATTTTTCTCGGCGGCCCGGAAGTGTCGTATACGGCCGAGGAGGTATTGAAGGAACACGATTATATTGATTGTATAGTGCAAGGTGAAGGTGAAGAAGTTTTACCTCAGTTAATTCAGTCGTGGGAACAAGGAATTGAAAGACCCCAACTGACAGGGGTTCTTTTTAGGAACGGGAATACCCTTGAAGGGTCAAAACAACTTTGTGAGGTAGCCGATTTAAATACCTTGCCTTTTCCTTACGAAGGAGAAGACTTTTCGAAACTTTCGCATAAAATAATTTATTACGAAAGCTCGAGAGGATGTCCCTTTCAATGTCAGTATTGCTTATCAGGTATGAGTCAAAGTGTGCGATTTCGCAATACCCGTACCGTCATAAGTGAGTTAAAGCGCTTTATTGCTGCCGGAGTTAAGCAAGTAAAGTTTGTGGATCGGACCTTTAACTGTAATCCCGAGCACTATCGGACATTGTTGCGCTTTTTTGTATCCGTACCGGAAGATATTAACTTTCACCTGGAAATCGAACCGGGATTGTTGACCGATGAGGATTTGGAAATTTTAAAAGCGGCTCCACCGGGGACGCATACAAATGGAGATGGGAATTCAGTCCACTTATGAGCGAACCCTGGATGCCGTGCGTCGGGTCAACGATTGGCCTCAGATTGAGAAAGTTATGAAAACCTTGCGTGATTATCAATCGGTGCATCTTCATTTAGATCTGATTGTCGGGTTGCCTTATGAAACGATGGAGCATTTGCAGCAGTCTTTCAATGAAATTTATGCTCTGAAACCGCATGTGCTGCAAATAGGCTTTTTGAAGCTTCTTAAGGGGTCGGGTATACGGAATCGCTTTGCAGAAGATTACCGATTTGACCCGAATGGTCCGTATGAGATATTAGAAACCGCTTGGTTGTCTTTTGGTCAAGTGCGACGAATGAAACGCTTTGAGGATGTATTCGAACGCGTTTATAACAGTAATAAATTTACGGATTTTCTCAATTATGTCGTGCCGTTTTACGAGAGCCCCTTTGTTTTTTACGATGAGGTGACGCTCTTTATTGACAAGGTTCACGGTGATGAAGGCTTATTGTCGGATCGTACGCTCATTGACTTGTTGTATAAATTTGTTCGTGATTCGAAAAAAATCGGGGAGAGAGGTAAGGAAACGGCTGTTGAACTGCTCGATTTCAATGTGCGAATTTCCTTTGCCTTTCGTCTGCAACCGGGATTTTCCCAAAAAGCCTGTCATCGCAACGAATGGGATGGGGTGTTTAGGAACGAGCCTTTGATGAAGACCTATTACGATGATTATCGATTTACGAACATGCGTGACATAAAGCGAAGATATCAGCTATGGCCCTTGTCACCCGAAGCAGCACAAGTGATAACGGGAAAGCCCTTTGACGGAGCTGTACGGGTTATTGCCAGACAAGAGAAAAAAGGAGTTTCAAGGCATATTATAAATAAGCCTTAGAGGAGAATTATGGAAACACCTTACAGAATGTATTCGTCGTATTTAAAGGAACGGTACGGCGAGAAAGTATATAAAGTTGCCGGTCAGCATTCCCGATACCTGTCCCAATCGGGACGGACGGTTAGGTACGGGCGGATGCGCTTTCTGCGGAGCCATAGGGGCGGGATATGAAAACCTGCCTGCTTCCGTCACCATCGAGGAGCAACTGAAGGCTAATAAGGAACACATAGGCCCTAAGTATAAAGCCGAAAGTTTATCGCTTATTTTCAGAATTTCACCAATACGTATGTGCCGGTCGATTTGTTCCGTGAGTATTTGGAAGCGGCCTGCTTACCCGATGTTGTGGGCCTTGCCGTAGCGACCAGACCGGATTGTCTGAACCGGACGTACCTGGATATTATGGATGACGTTCGGCAAAGGTACGGTGTCGATATTACCGTAGAATTGGGACTTCAGACCGTCAATTATAAAACGTTGAAACAGATTAACAGGGGACACGGCGTAGCCGAATATATCGATGCCCTCATGATGCTGAAAGACTATGATTTTCGCAATTGTACTCATGTTATTATCGGCCTTCCCGGTGACGACGAGGTCGATACTGTTGAAACGGCAAAGATTATTTCAGCTTTGCCGACTCATGAAGTAAAGCTGCATGCTCTGTATATCATTAAAAATACGCGTATGGCACAGTGGTACAAGAACGGCGAAATCAGTCTGATTACAGTAGAAGAGTACGTAAACAGAGTTATTTCGTTTCTGGAGTACTCGCGCAGTGATTTAGTATTTCAACGCCTCATCGGCAGAGCTCCCGAAGAAGCGACCGACTTTTCGAACTGGAGCATGGGGTGGTGGCGAATTCGCGATATGATTGAATCGGAAATGGCGACAAGACAGACCTTCCAAGGTCGTAAATGTGATTATTTGGGCGGTAAAGCAGTCCGCCATTTCGGTAAATAAGGAGATTATGTTGGCAGAAAAAATATTTAATTTTTCCGACCCTTCCGAAGCCAGACATTTGATCGGGATGCATGACGAATTGTTGCAAACTATGCGTCAAGAGTTTCCGGCCTTGGCTTTATCGTCGCGGGGTCAGGACTTATTTATAAAGGGACCTGAAGAAGAAGCAAACATCTTGGAAAGCATGCTCTTGCACTTACGCGCTCTCGATAGGGACAAGGTGTATGCGACGACACAACAGGTGCGCTATATTACGAAGCTGGTGCGCGACGGAAAAGGCGATCTCGTAGAAATGATGCACGAGGATACGATTGCACTTTCAGATAAGGGACGTCCCGTCAAACCGAAGACGCTGGGACAAAAGGCATATGTTGATATGATTCGTAGGCATGCCGTTACCTTCGGTATCGGGCCGGCCGGCACGGGAAAAACCTATTTAGCTGTTGCCTTGGCGTCGTATTACTTGAAAAATCGTGAAGTGGAACGTATTATATTGACTCGACCTGCCGTAGAAGCAGGTGAAAAACTAGGGTTCTTACCCGGCGATTTGCAAGAAAAAGTCGACCCGTATTTACGACCTCTGTACGACGCTTTGTCCGACATGTTCGGTCTTGATACGGTGCAGAAAATGCTGGCTCGAAATATTATAGAAGTAGCCCCTTTAGCGTACATGCGCGGCCGGACTCTGGAAGAATCGTTTGTTATTTTAGATGAAGCTCAAAACACGACGAGAGAGCAGATGAAAATGTTCTTAACGCGTATGGGAAATCATTCGCGTATGGTTATTAACGGTGATACAAGTCAAATAGACTTGCCCGGGAACGTTCCGTCCGGATTGATTGAAGCCGTACGTATTTTGGAAGCCGTACCCGGGGTAGGGGTGATGCGTTTTTCTGATATTGATGTAGTGCGTCATGATATGGTAGGACGTATTATCAGGGCTTATGAAGCGTATTATAAAGGACAGGAGGCATAATGCATGAAGGTTCGCATTACTTATGAAAACAAGGCGACGGAAAAAAAAGAATATGAAAATATTATCGAGTCGGTTTGTCAAAGAAGGCGCATATATTTACGGGTTGGATGAAGACGTGGAGCTAAGTGTCGTACTTTGTGATAATGCATATATTCATGAGCTCAATAAGACATACAGAAACATAGATCGTCCTACCGATGTTTTGTCTTTTGCTTTAAATGAAGGTGAAGAAGAAGGCTACGACGGACCGGACACTAAGCTTCTCGGCGATATTGTTATTTCTCTCGATAAGACGCGGGAACAGTCGGAAGAATACGGACATTCATTTGAAAGGGAACTGGCCTATCTTACTGTTCACGGTATGTTGCATATCTTGGGATATGATCATATGACGGACGAAGATAAGGCGGAAATGAGAAAAGAGGAAGAATTCGTATTACATCGCCTCGACTTTGTCAGAGAAGGAGAAGAATTGTAATGAGGCCTACAGATGAAGCCCTTGTTAGTGCGGCGCGGCAGGCAAAAGAAAAGGCCTATGCTCCGTACTCGCATTTTTCCGTAGGTGCGGCTGTAGATGGCGATGACGGAAAGGTATATACGGGATGTAATGTGGAAAACGGCTCATACGGGCTGACATCCTGCGCTGAACGAAATGCCGTTTTTGCTGCCGTCTGCGGCAGGTTGCCGTAAGATTTCACAGTGTAGCCGTTGTAGCCGATGAGGACTATACGTTGCCTTGCGGTGCTTGCCGTCAGGTCTTGGCAGAGTTTTCAGCGGAACGTATTATTTTAACGGCCAAAGACGGACGATACAGAGTTGTGAAGGCAACGGAGTTGTTTCCTCAGCCTTTTTCACTATAGGAGGATGAAGATGAAAGACCAATTTAAATCGGGCTTCGTTGCCGTCGTAGGCCGTCCGAATGTGGGTAAATCGACGTTGATTAACCGTATTATTCGACAAAAGGTAACTATCGTATCCGATAAGGCTCAGACGACACGCAATAAAATTCTTTGCATTCATACGGATGATGAATGTCAAATCATTTTCCTCGATACGCCGGGGATTCATAAGCCCAAAGCACAAGTTGGGACGCTTTTATGGATGATGCGGCTTTCAGTGCCTTTGCACGATATTGATGCAGCCCGTATTTCTTGTAGCCGCCGATGAAAAACGCGGTCCCCGGGGATATGTTTGTCCTGAATAAGGTCAAAGATGCAGGGAGTACCCGTCTTTTTAGTTATTAATAAAGACGGATAAGGTGGATAAGAAAAAAATTCCCGGCAGTTATTGCGGATTATTCGCAACTCTATGATTTTGCAGGTATCATTCCCGTATCGGCCTTAAACGGTGATAATGTGGATGTAGTAACGAACGAGTTGAAGAAAATCCTACAGCCCGGGGCCCCAAATATTTTCCCGATGATATGATTACCGACCAGCCCGAACGGCTATTAGTTTCTGAAATTGTTCGGGAAAAACTTTTGCGTGCTACCCGTGAAGAAGTTCCTCATGCCGTCGCCGTCTTTACGGAAGAAATGACGAAACGGGACAACGATAAAGTATATATACGCGTTACCGTTTATGTAGAAAGGGAATCTCAGAAGCGAATTGTTATCGGCAAAAACGGTGCCGTACTGAAAGAAATCGGTCGCTATGCACGGACGGAAATAGAACAGCTTTTGGGTTCGAATGTTTTCTTAGATATATGGGTAAAAGTAAAGCCCGACTGGCGTAATAAGGCAGCGGCTTTGAATGAATTCGGATATAAGGACGAATAAGGAGAAGAATGATGACGGAAGACCAAATCGGTGTCTTGGCAACTTGTTGTATAATTTTTTTACTCGCCTTGGCCGTACATGCTTTTTTTGTAGTCGGTAAATTTGCTTTCGTGCAACTGCGTAAGGAAACCCTTGAAGAAGTGGTACGTGACGGTGAAGAACAACTGAAAAAAGTCTTGCCCTGTTATGATAATACGGGTATTTTTCTCAGTATGGCTCAGGTGGGCGTATCGCTTTCGGCCTTTTACGGCAGGCGTTGTTCTATTGTATTTCACTTACGTGGACGTACATGAGTGCGGAAGTTATCGTTCCCTTTTCCCGGACCTTATGTTATTTGCCTGTTTATCGCCCTTGTGTATACCGTTCTTTTTTGGGTTTTAGGTGAGCTGGTACCGAAAGTCCATCGGAATGCAGGTTCCTGAGAAGTCTCTCCTTTTTGCCGGGCCGATTATTTACGGACTGAGTCGGATTTTCTATCCTTTTCTGGCTGTCGGTATGAAACTGGGACAGCGGGTTTTGAGCGGCCGCTCTCTTGACGTGACCAATGAAATAGATATGGCTCATACGGAAGATGAAATTCGCATGCTTATTACGGCCAGTCATAAAGAAGGGAAAATCGATAAGCTTGAAAGCGAGTTAATCGACAATGTTTTCGATTTCTCCGATTTATTGGCCAAAGAAATTATGATTCCCCGTCAGGATATTATTTGTCTGTATGCCGAAGAAAGTATGACGGAGAATCTGACGACTATCAATCATTCACGACATACGCGGTATCCTTTATGTGAAGAAGACAAAGACCATGTTCTGGGCTTGGTTCATATTAAGGATGTCTTGGATTTGCGTATTAATCGTCGCAACAACTTGAGGCTCATCAATCGGCCTATTTTGAAGATTCCTGAAATCATGCCTGTAAGTAAGTTACTGCAACTCATGAGGGCACGACGTACGTATTTGGCTATTGTTGTCGACGAGTACGGCAGTACGGTCGGTTTGGTTAGCTTTGGAAGATATTATGGAAGAGCTGGTCGGTACGATTCGTAATGAACATACGGCAGAGAAAGAAGAAATTCAGCCCTTAGCTGACGGAGCCTATGAATTTGCGGGAACGGTCCTCCTTGACAATGTGGAAGAATTACTTCATATTCCCGTTGAAGAAGATCGGGATGTAGATACAATAGGCGGGTATGTATTTGACTTATTGGGTCATACGCCGGAGGTTAAGGATGAGGTAACCATAGGTAATTATGCCTTCACTGTTTTAGAGGTACAGGGCTTTCAGAATTGTTCGACTCCGAGCCGTACCGATTCCCTCAAGAAGCGTCGACGGAAGAAACGGAGAATGAACATGAATCCGACTGATCACGGGTTCGCCGAATCCTTTGACGGTATTATTCTCAATGTGCAGAAACATCCGTCAGGAACGAGATTGATTACCGTATTTACGCTACAAGCCGGTCGGGTACGTGTATTTGCAAGTGGCGGGGGCCGCAAAAGAAAAAACGGCAATCCTTTTTTTCAATTTGCGCGGATTGCATTTGAAGCGCGCCGTAAAGATAATACGTATACCATGGGAGAATATGAATGTCGTAATGCGAAAGCATTGATGAACCTGGATTGGAACACCTATGCATATACACAAATTTTTGGCGGAAATCGTTACCTCCCTATTTCCGGAGGGAGAGCGGGATGAAGAGGTATATCAGTTGCTGAAAGCGTATGCAGAGACCATCGATTATAAAGACGTACGAACGGCGACTATTATTGCCGGTTGGCAGTTAATTGCCTCTGCCGGATTCTTTCCCGATATCGACCGGCTTTTCGTATATAGGAAGGGAAGACTTGCTAACGGACTACGCCGTTTTTTTCTATCCGATAAAAAAGAAGACGGCTTGTTACCGGAACGATTGAGTCCGTCTTTGCTCAACCAATGGAAGTCCGTATATACTTATACATGGCGAGATGAGCCATTGCGTTTAACGGCCGGAGCTTTGCAGTATTTGGAAGAATTTTTATATTCTTATACTGTCCAATGTTCCGAGCGGGAATTGAAGTCCTTGTCAGCTTTAACTTTTTCCTGATTGTGACCGTAAGGTGCAGATGATTCGGCTACGTACAGGCGGTCATAAGGCCAGTAGGCGTAATGAACCTTTAAGTTTAAACAGGCTGTACGAAAGGCCAAGTCTGTACGCAATTCTTCGACTAAAGAGTCGTGAGCCGAAATAGTCAAACCGGTAGATAGACGGCGTTCCAGAAGGCTTCGGCAATAGGTTATGAAACGGGTAATATCCGCTTTTTTGCCGCCTTTAAGAGTGATGACCAAGTGTATATGATTGGGCATAATAACATACTCTGCCAGGTTTATGTCCGCATGCTTTTCTTTAATTTCTTCCATGAGTGCCGCCGCTTTTTCGCCGAGACGGGTCGGTTGCCAATAAGGGCCGCCCAGGCCGGTGACAACTTTTCCGAATAAAGGCTGTCTGTGAGAAATACAGAAAGTAAAAAAATACATTTTTTCATTGTGCATAATCCTTTCTTGTGTTCTGTAAGCTGTCATATGAATCACCCTTTTTTATGATGTAATACAATGATTGGATTTTATTTAAAATTTCGTTAAAGTGAGATTAAAAGATTTTGACAGGAGGAGCTATGGTTCGTAATATGACGGAAGGCAGCCCTATGAAGCTTATCATAGCCTTTACGATACCCTTACTCATAGGTAACTTGTTTCAACAGTTTTATAATATCGCCGATATTATCATTGTCGGCCGATTTATAGGCGTACATGCCTTAGCCGCCGTGGGGGCGACGGCACCGTTGTTTATGGGACTGTTAGCCTTGACAATAGGGTTGGCATCGGGATTTACGGTTATTACGGCCCAACGATTCGGTGCAGGTGATGAAGCGGGCGTGCGCCATTCAGCGGCGACGGCGGCCATGCTGTCGGCTGTTATTACGCTTATTCTCATGATTGCTTCGGGTCTTCTCATGCCGAAAATTCTACAGCTCATGAATATTTCCGCCGAGCTGTATGATGACGCCTATCATTATGTTATTATCGTTTCCTACGGTCTGGCAGCCACGATGATGTATAATCTTTTGTCTTGTATTTGTCGGGCCTTGGGTGACAGCCGTACGCCTTTGTACTTTCTTATTTTATCGACCTTGTTAAATGTAGGCTTGGCTATTTTATTCATCGTTGCCTTTGATTGGGGGGTTCCGGGTTCGGCGATAGCTCTTGTCGTGTCGCAGGGAATTGCCGCTTTTTTATGTCTCTTTTATATGAGCATTAAGTTCCCCTTTTTACGACTTTCACGAGAAGACTGGCGCTTTGATTCGGCCTTTGCCAAAGAACACTTGAAGGTGGGTATGCCCATGGCACTACAATTCTCTATTATTACGTTGGGGATTATTGTCGTTCAGGCCGTATGCAATACTTTTGAAGCTGAAACGATAGCCGCTTTTATTTCGGCTACGCGTATTGAACAAGTGGCTATGCAACCTATGATATCTTTCGGTATAGCCATGGCCGTTTATACGGCTCAGAATTACGGTGCTCGCAAGTTCGACCGTATTCGTAAGGGCGTGCGGCAATGTTCGCTGCTGTCATTCGGGCTGTGTGTGTGCGCCGTTGCTTTAATGTACTTTTTCGGCATTGAAATTATTTCCGGTTTACGACCGATCCGGATCAGTTCCTCCTTGATCAAGCGGCCTTGTATTTGTTGTTTACCGTACCGTTTTACTTTTTCCTGGGACAGCTTTTTGTGTATCGTAATGCACTGCAAGGAATGGGAATTGCTATTGTTCCTTTATTGAGCAGTATTTTAGAACTCGTCATTCGTAGCGGTTCCGCTTTGCTTTTGGCGGATAAGTGGGGCTATCCCGGCTTGTGTGCTGCCAGCCCTGTTTGCTGGGTGGCGGCTTGCCTGTTTACGACAGGATGTTATTTCTATTTCAGTAGACGGCTGTTTGTTGAGAAATAAGAAGGTGTAAGGCATGAAATACGTAATCGCTTCGGATCTTCACGGGTCCGCTTTATATACCAAAAGACTCTTGGAGTCTGTAGAAAGAGAAGAGGCTGACCGGTTGTTACTTCTGGGAGATTTACTTTATCACGGACCGCGTAATAACTTACCGACAGGTTATGATCCGAAAGGAAACGGCCACCTTATTGAATAAAAAGAAGAATATGATTTTTGCCGTTCGCGGCAACTGTGAGGCCGAGGTGGATCAGCAGGTTTTGGAATTTCCCGTCATGGCGGACTATGCCGTTTTTGTTGAAGGAACTGTTAAAGTTTTTGCGACTCACGGGCATCTGTATAATGAAAATCATATACCGCCATTGACTGAAGATTTTATTTTTTTGCATGGGCATACGCATATCCCTCGGTGCGAACGACATGGCGGTCTTATATATATGAATCCCGGGTCCGTATCCATTCCCAAGGGAGGCAGCGAGCGATCTTATATACTTTGGAATGAAGTCGAATTTACGTTAAAGACACTCGAAGGAACTGTCTTGGCACAGTATATGAAAAAATAGGTAAAGTGAAGAATGGATACGTACATTCCGGGCTTTAAATGTACGGTACAATAGCGATACTCGAAAACTATTTTCAGTATTCGCATAAATGCCGTAAAAACGGCAGAGAGAAGGTTAAATTTTATGAAAATCATTGACGCACATTTTCACTTCGCCTCGTTTCCGGGGTTTGACGAATTGGCTGTCGCGGCAGGCCATGAAAATACGGCGGACAATTTGCGCAAATCTTATGCAAATACGGGAATTGTACACGGCATTGTTATGTCAAACGTGTCTCTTGACCCGAAAGATCACCACTATCCCGAATTTATGAGTTATTGCATCGGTCTGGATCGATTTGATACGGATAACCGATCCATAGAAGAGCAAGCCGCTTTAGTAGAAGAAAATTTAAAACGTCCCGAATGTGTGGGTATTAAATTATATCCCGGATATAATCATTTTTATGTTTATGAAGATCGACTTCGGCCCTTTTACGACTTGGCTGTAAAATATGATAAACCGGTGGCTATTCATACGGGTCTGACGGCGACGGAACGGGGACTCTTGAAATACAGCCATCCGTTCACCCTTGACGAAGCGGCCGTTAAGTATAATAAGGTTCGATTTGTCATGTGTCATATCGGCAATCCGTGTCTTGCCGATGCCATTGCCGTAATGGAAAAAAATCCGAATGTCTCAGCCGATTTATCAGGTTTATTGGAAGGCAGAATACCTGACTTTGATAGGTTCTTATACGAAAAATACGGGTATATACGTCGTCTTTATGATCTTTTTTCGTACATCGGTTGTTATGAACGATTTATGTTCGGTACCGATTGGCCTTTAGCCAATTTACCGGACTATGTTAATTTCGTTAAAGTCATCATTCCCAGAAGTGCTTGGGACGATGTGTTCTATAATAATGCTGTGCGGACGTACGGATTGAAGTTGTAAGCGAACTGTGGCGAGAACATATGACGGAGGTATATATGAAACGCAGGGGAAAATATTATGTTCTGTTAGTATCAGTCATTTTAGCAGTAACTTTTTGCTTCAGGTTGCGGGCATAAGGAAGAGGCGCAAAAAGCCTCGATTGGTGAAAAACCGTAGTTGTAGGAGAAGGGCAGGCACAAGACGGGAGCTCAATATACAGGGGACGGTCAAGGGGCGCTATGAGAGTCATATGGCCTTTTCAAATCGGTGGACGCATAACGACTAAAAAAATGTTCAGTTAGGTTCTGTCGTCCATGCGGGAGACGTATTGATGACTGTCAATCCTCAAGATGCACAGCAAGGAGTAAACCGTTCTCAAGCTGCATTGAGTGCTGCACAATCACAATTGGATTTGGCACGGGTCAATTTGGAACGATATGAATCTTTATACGCGCAGGATGCGGTCAGTGCGGCTACACTTGACCAGTATCGTAACGCTTATGATCAGGCGGCGGCTCAGTACAATCAGGCGGCATCGGCTGCAGCTACATCGGAAAACAGCCTTTCTTATACGAGCCTTACGGCTGATGCGGATGGAGTTATTGCTGCCGTATCGGCCGAACCGGGGCAAGTTGTAGCTGCCGGACAGACTGTTCTGACCTTGGTAAAAGGCGGCGATATGGAGGTTTCCTTTAATGTACCGGAAAACAGAATTCAAGATTTTTCCGTAGGTAAGAACGTCAGTGTATCTTTCTGGGCCCTCGGTAAGATGAACGTTACGGCCGCCGTAAGGGAAGTAGCTGCTGTAGCCGATCCGACTACGCGTACGTATAAGGTTACCGTAACCTTGCCTTCAGACGTGCCGGGGGTACAGTTGGGGATGACCGCCACCGTTACGGACAGTAAGTCCGTCGGTAGCGGTACGGATTGTATCTTACCGCTATCGGCTATCTATCAGACAGGAAATACGCCTCAAGTGTGGGTTGTCGGTAAGGACCATACTGTTTCTCTGCAAAACGTAAGTATTGAAACCTTTGATGATAACCGCGTGGTGGTTAAGGGGCTTAAAAACGGAGATACGGTTGTTACGGCCGGTGTTCAGCTTTTGTCGAACGGCCAGATTGTGCGAACGGAAGGTGACGAATAATGCGTAACCTGACGGAACTGTCTCTGAAAAATAAGACATTGGTTTGGTACTTTATTGTCGTCATCGCGTTGGCAGGTATTTTTTCATACATGAAGTTGGGGCGTATGGAAGATCCGGCTTATACGGTGCGAAAGATGGTTGTAACCGTTGCCTGGCCGGGAGCGACAGCTCAACAAATGGAAGAACAGGTTACAGATAAATTGGAGAAAAAGCTTCAAGACACTCCGCATCTTGACTATATTCGAAGCTATTCTAAACCGGGGCGTGCCGTTATATTCGTTAATTTGGACGATAAAATAGATTCGGCTCAGGTCCGGTCTGTTTGGCAGGAAGTACGTAACTTGGCTGACGATACGAAACGTACCTTACCTGAAGGCGTATACGGACCGTATTATAACGACCATTTCGACGATGTATACGGTTCCGTATATGCTGTAACGGGAGACGGGTATTCATACGAAGAATTGCGACAAAAAGCCGAAATGCTTCGCCGAGAAATGCTTAATGTTCCCGATGTGGGGAAGGCCGAAATTGTCGGGGAACAGTCGGAAAAGGTTTACATAGAAATAGAAAATGCAAAACTGGCATCCTTAGGTATTTCTCCTACGGCTATAGCCGAGGCGGTTAAAGGGCAAAATGCGGTGACGCCGACAGGTATGATTGATACAAAAACGGATAACGTGTATTTGCGCCTTACAGGAACCTTTGACGACATAGATGCCGTTCGAAACCTGCCTGTTAAGGGCGGAAATGCGATTTTTCGTCTCGGCGATATTGCCAAGGTGGAGCGAAAGTATACGGAGCCGGCAGACCCGAAAATGTTCTTTGACGGAAAGCCTGCTATAGGTGTGGCTGTTTCCATGAAGGACGGCGGCAATATTCTTACCTTGGGTGAAAATCTGAGTAAGGTTGTAAAATCCGTGGGCGAAGACTTACCGGTAGGTCTGGAAATTAAGCAAGTATCGGATCAGCCGGCTGTAGTTAAAGACTCTATCAGTGATTTTGTCGGCACTTTGAGAGAGGCGATTATTATTGTCCTTATTGTCAGCTTCCTCAGCTTGGGCTTGCGTACGGGTATGGTCGTCGCCTTTTGTATTCCCCTGGTGCTTACCGGTGTATTTTGCATCATGGAGATTGCCGGCATTGATTTACACAAAGTTTCATTAGGAGCTTTGATCATCGCTCTCGGCTTATTGGTTGATGATGCGATCATTGCCGTGGAAATGATGAGTGTCCAACTGGAGGCGGGTAAGTCCCGTACGGAAGCGGCGTGTGCCGCTTTTAGAGAGACAGCTAAGCCTATGTTGACGGGAACTCTCGTCACTTGTGCCGGATTTATTCCCGTAGCCTTTTCCGAAGGTGCGGCTGCGGAATTTTGTAAGGCCCTCTTTCCGGTGATTACGGCGTCTCTTGTTATCTCGTGGATTGTATCCGTCATGGTGGCACCTTTGTTCGGGTATTATTTGATTAAAGTTAAGGATAAGGCGGGCGAAGCGGATAAGCCTTCCATGTATGATAATCGCTTCTACCGTACATTTAGACATGTTTTGCAAATCTTTTCTTACTCATAGAAAAGACGGTTCTTTTGGGGACAGTTTCCGTATTCCTCCTGTCATGCGGCTTGCTGACCTTAGTACCGCAAGAGTTTTTTCCGCCGTCATTGCGTCCTGAAATTATAGTCGAAATGACCTTGCCCGAAGGATCGTCTATAGCGGCGACGGAGAAAGAAGCTAAGAGGTTTGCCGCTTTTTTAGATAAGCAAGACGGCCTGATAAAAGACTATTCCTTCTATGTAGGGGAAGGAGCCCCGCGTTTTGTTTTAACGACAGAACCTGTGTTGCCTGCAAGCAATTATGCACAGTTTGTTGTCGTTGCCGCTGATACTGAGAGTCGGAAAGAGTTGGCAGGGAGAGTACAAAAGGAACTGGCCGATCATGAACCGAATGTGCGCAGTAATATTAAGTATATTCAAACGGGACCGCCGTCGGACTATCCCGTTATGCTACGCTTATCGGGGCAGAATATAGATAAGGTCAAGACTTATGCGCAAAAAGTTGCCGATATATTACGCCAAGATTCGAATTTAACGGATGTTCATCTTGATTGGGAACAAAAAGAGTAAAATCGTGAAAGTCGACTTGGATCAGAATAAACTACGTTATTTGGGCATTTCCGGTGCCGATGTATCGAAAACGCTTTATACGGAGTTGAGCGGGGCGACTATTGCCGAATACTATGCAGGCGATAAGACAATCGGCATCCAGCTGCGTCTCGATCCGAATAGCCGCAGTGACTTAGCAAGAGTAAAAGATGTGGTTATTCCTACACCTAACGGATATGTACCGTTGGAACAGATAGGTAAGCTTTCGTACAGTGCCGAAGACGGAACCATTTGGCGTCGTAATTTGAAACCGACCATTCTCATTGAGGCCGATACCCTTTCAGGAACGGCTAATAATGCGACAAAACAGGCATATGACGAAGCGTCGGCGGTTAGAGAGTCGTTGCCTTTCGGGTATAAGTTGGAAAAAGACGGATCCTTGGAAAATAGTGAAAAATCATTAAAATATTTATTGGCTCCCCGTACCGGTCATGATTTTTATCATTATGACGCTTCTCATGTTCCAGCTTCGCAATGTTAAGAAAACAGCTCTTACATTGATAACGGCTCCTCTGGGAATTATCGGCGTTTCTATAGGGATGCTTTTATTTAATGAATCTCTGGGTTTCGTAGCTTATTTGGGGATTTTAGCCTTAGCGGTATGATTATCCGCAATTCGGTCATTCTGATCGATCAGATTCAAAAACACGAGGCAGCCGGAGAGTCACCGTGGGATGCTATCATAGATTCGGCGATTATGCGTTTTCGGCCGATTATGTTGACGGCGGCAGCTGCCATCTTGGGTATGGTGCCTTTAATGAGGAGCGCTTTTTGGGGCCCTATGGCTACGGCCATTGCGTCCGGCCTTTTAGTAGCTACCATTCTGACTCTTTTGGTACTGCCTGTCATGTATGCCTCTGTTTACAAGATAAACAAGGACTCGAAAAGGGAATAAGGTAAGTGAAAATGCGGTATCGCCTTATGGGAGGGATACCGCATTTTTCGCCGAAAATCGCCTCTTGTAACGGCTGAATGTATTCACGGTCAGCCCTCTTTGTGGTAAAATAAATAACGACTGTAATTATTGTAGGAAGGAATCGATTATGGCGTCTATTTTTTCGCCTTTAACTAAAAATATAGGCATAGATTTGGGTACTTGCACGACACAAGTATACGTGGAAGGTCGCGGCATTGTTCTTTCCGAACCGTCCGTTATTGCGACGGACGAGCGGAACCAGAAGGTAGTAGCTGTCGGACGGAATGCGGAAAACTTACTGATTCAGTCTCCGGAAGTTGTGAAGATTCACAGACCTCTCGTAAACGGAGTTATTGCCGACTATTCGGTAACCAGTACGCTTTTAAATTACATCCTGAGTCGAGCTGTACGCACGGTACAGCGTGTACGGGTGAATCTCGGGGTTCCGGCCATTGCTTCGGATGTAGAAAAAAGAGCTGTACTGGAAGCTTTGTACAGAGCGGGGGCCAAGGAAACGAGTTTGATTGAAACGGGAGCGGCTGCCGCTATCGGTGCCGGGCTTCCCGTCTTGGAGCCGACAGGCAGTATGGTCGTTGATATTGGCGGCGGTACGACAAACGTAGCGGTCCTTTCTTTGGGCGGTATTGTCGTATCCGAAGCGATTCATACGGGCAGTATCGAACTGGATGAGACATTGCGTGATTATTTACGAATGAAATACGCTGTCGTTACGGACGATGCAACGGTAGAAGAAATGAAGATTTATAACGGTTCTGCTATTTTACCCATAGAAGACAGACATTTTTACTTTACAGGCCGCGGTTTGGATGACGGGTTGGAACGGGAAGTGTCTTTAAAATCCAGTGAGATTTATGAAGTCATGGGGCGGCCTTTGCTTAAGATTATCGAATTGATTCGTCGTACGTTAAAGGAAACGCCGCCCGAGTTGGCAGCCGATATTATGGAGCAGGGTATTGTCCTCACCGGCGGCGGCTCTTTGCTAAAGGGACTTGACCAGTTGGTTGCACAGGAAACAGGCGTTCCCGTCATGGTGGCAGCTGAACCGGAAACGGCAGTAGCTAAGGGTGCTTACACGGCATTAAAAAACAGGCAGAAATTTGATTCGTTAATTCAAGGTGTTCAGACCATTTATAAAAGGAGATTTTGACATTGTTTTCCTTCGGTAAGAGAAGCGTTATTGCCGCTTTCGCCTTATTTTTAATAATTGGGGTTGTCGGTTGGGCTTGGCGCAGCCATAATTCCATTCCCTATGTAACGTCACCGTTGCAGACTGTAGTCACCCCTTTGGAAGAAGGGGTGTCGTGGATTGCCGATCGGATTTCTTCAATCAGCCGCATTATCGATATTAGTATGAAAAATCGTATTGAATGGGAACAATTGGAAAAAGGAAAATGCCGGTCTGCGTGAAAAAACGGTGGATTATGATGAAATTACGGCGGAAAATACGAGATTACGTAAACTTCTCGGTTTCCGTGAAGCTCATAAAAATTTGCAGCTCGTAGCAGGCCCCGTTATTTCTCGCGATTACGGTACTTGGACTAATACGATGATTATCGGTGTCGGTGAAAACGAAGGTATTAAAGAAAATATGGCTGTTATCACGCCTGACGGCGTTGTAGGTTTTATCAGCGATGTTTTTCCCTCATCGGCAAGAGTCCAGCTTTTAACGGATCCGAGAACGAGTATAGGTGCTATTGTGCAAAGAGCCGAATCGCGAGTTGCGTCGGTAGTCCGAGGTAACGGCAATATGCCGACAGAGCCCCAATTTGTCAATATTGCCAAAGATGCGGACATTCTGGAAGGAGATAACCTCGTCACGTCAGGTTTCGGTACCATTTATCCTAAAGGGTTGTACGTAGGTAAAATCGTATCTGTTCATTCCGATGATTCGGATTTTGTAAAATATGCGGTTATTCAGCCGGGCGTCGATTTTTCTAAACTGGAAGAAGTCTTTGTCATTACCGGTACGACCGGTAACGGCGGCTACGATAAGCCGGGTGTAGCCCCTAAACTCGTCCCTCAAACGCAGCGTGACAAGGTGGAAGGGGTCAAGGGAGCGGCGGCGCTATGAGAAAGACATATTGTATTATTACGGCTCTTGTCGTCTTTATTTTGCAAAGCGTTGTTTTGCCGAGAGTTTTTAACGGTATAGTACAGCCCAATCTGATTTTGCTCTTTGTGATCATCGTTTCCCTGCGTTTCGGGCAGAGAAAGGGAACGGGGGTGGCTCTTTTGGGCGGCTTTTTACAAGATGTTGTTATCGGTAACTTTTTCGGTATCCATATTTTACCGTATTTATTGGTTGCCGCACTTAGCAGTTACTTGGGGCGGTCCTTGGAGAAAGATCAGTATATTTTACTTGTACTGTTGGTACTGTTTATTACGGAAGCCTACCTGGTGTTTACGTACCTCGTTTTGTCTCTGTCGGGACAATTCGTTTCTTTCATTCCCTACTTGGCACAATATAGTGTTCCTTTGCTTGTATCGCACGGGATTTTAGCCCGTTTTGCGGATCGGATTGTGCGAAAAATGTATAGGGAAGACGCATTTTTCGGATTTATGAGTTTTAACAGATAGAAGGGGACCCGTATTCATGCTGGAAGCACTTCTTAAAAAAAAGAATAATGACGGGCCTTTTCGCTATGTATACGGTGCGGTTGTCATTGTTTTTCTCGTTTTAATAGCCCGTCTTGTATGGTTGCAACTTTTTCAGGGCGATTACTATAACTCATTGGCTGAAGGGAATCGTTTGAGGGCTATTCCTTTAGCGGCTATGCGCGGTGTCATGTATGATCGGAACGGGCAAATTCTCGTCGGATCGCGGCCGAGTTTTATGGTTACCTATGTACCGACTCAAGGCAAGATGACTGACGAAGAAGCAGATAAACTGTCCCGTTTGTTGAACATGCCTGCAGATAAAATTTTGGAAAAGGCCGGTAAGGTCAAAGAACTCATACGTGCCTACCGTCTTGGCTCAGGACTTGACACCGGACGTAGTTACGAAGGTAGAAGAACGGCGTAACGAATTGCCCGGTATTTCCGTAGACGTGCAGCCCATTCGCTACTATCCGTATGATATGATGGCGGCTCAGATTTTCGGCTACGTCGGACAAATTGATGAAGACGATATGGAGAGACTCAAAGGTGAAGACGGGGTGTCCAATGTGACACAAATCGGTCGAGCCGGATTAGAGTCATACTATGACGACGTTTTGCGCGGTAAAGACGGAAGTCGCCAAGTAGAAGTCGATGCATCGGGCAGTCCCGTAATGGAAGTGGAAAGAAAGAACCCCGTTCAAGGGCATAATATTCATTTGACCTTGGATTTAAACTTACAGACGGCTTTGGAAAAGGCTATGGATGCTCAAATCGCTCAGGGAATCGGTGTCAGCGGTATTGCGGCTGTAGCTGTCGATCCCAATACGGGGGCTGTTTTGGCCATGGCCAGCCGTCCGGCATACAACCCTAACTGGTTTACGCGCGGAATTACGGAATCGGAATGGAAGCAAATAAACGGAAATCCCAATCATCCGATGGAAAACCGTGTTATTGCCGGTGAATATCCGCCCGGATCGACTTTTAAGTTGATTACCGGGGCTGCTGCCTTGGAGCTGAAAAAAATCACACCGGATGAGATGATTTTCGACTCCGGTAGACATTGGCTTGTCGACATGAGAAATGCCGGCGGTGAAGCTTTAGGATGGATTAATTTCACCGAGGCTTTAGCAAAGTCGGATAATGTCTATTTCTACGAATTGGGACGTCGAGTAGGCATCGATAAACTTGCCGAATACGCTAAAATGTTCGGCATGGGTCAAAAGACGGGAATCGCCATGCGCGGTGAAGCGGCGGGCCTCGTTGCCAGTGAAGAATATAAAGAAAAAAATTACCACCAGGATTGGTACTTGGGGGATACTTTCAATTCCGCTATCGGCCAGGGGTTCCAGTTGGTTACGCCCTTGCAGGCGGCTATGATTGTCAGTGAAGTTGCTAACGGCGGCATTCAATACAAGCCGTTCATTGTCAGCCGCATTGATAATCTTGACGGTACGCCTTACAAGATTTTTGCACCTGAGCAAACGGGTACCTTGGAAGTCTCCAAGTCTACACTGGATTTGATTCGAGAAGGTATGAGGAACGTGGCGGAAGAGTCCGGTACAGCCGGTTCTTTATTTGCCGGGTTTCCTGTGCAGGTAGCCGGCAAGACCGGTACGGCCGAAAACTTCAGCGGTCGTGATCACGGTTGGTTTGTTGCGTTTGCACCCTATGACCATCCGCGTATTGTCATTGCCGTTTTGACGGAACAGGGCGGCTTCGGTGCCTCATCGTCAGGACCTATTGTTCGTGCCATGTTGGAAGAGTTCTTCCATATCGGTACGGCAGATAGTCAAATAAAGATACGGCAGAGCCGACACAAGCTTCTGGCCGTACGCAATAAAAAGGAGGAAGTATTCATGTCTCATGTCATAGCCGTCGCTTCCGGTAAAGGCGGAGTCGGAAAGACTTTGATAACCGCTTCGCTGGCCATTGCTTTGCGTCGCCGCGGATACACCGTATTGGCTGTCGATGCCGATATGGGAATGCGCAACCTGGATCTTCTTCTGGGCGTACAGGATGAAGTGTTTTTTGATGTTTACGATGTTATGAAAAAACGTTGTAAGGCCGCGGATGCTCTTGTTCCCGTAGGTCCGGCCGGTGATTTTTTGGCAGCCAGTCAGAAAAAAACGTGGGAAAAGGCAGACCCGAAAGATTTTGTCCGCGTCATTTCACGCTTAAGCGAAAACTATGATTATGTACTTATCGATTGCCCGCCCGGACGAGACGGTGCTTTTAAGAGCGCCACGGCTGTAGCTGAAAAGATACTTTTTGTCGTTGAGCCGTCATGGACCTCTTTACGAGATGCTGCACGGGTCATGCAGTATTGTCATAAGAAAAAACATACTTCAAATCACGTGCTGTTCAATAATTTCTATCGGAACAGACCGGGGTATTTAAATGTAGAAACTATGGCGGCCGTTTTATTGCCTCAGTCAGTAGTCGGTGTATTGCCGCATGACGAATTTATTCATGCTGCCGCACAGGAAGGGACCTTGGCCGATATAGGTGAAGGAAATCCTTTCTTTTGTGCTTTGTCGGCCACTGTTCGTTGGCTGGAGACGGGTGATGAGCCGGTAGGTGCCGATTGGAATCCGTATTTACCTCACGGCGACGTCCTGGACTGCATTTTTACGGATGAAGAAGCAGCTGTATCGTCGATGCAAAGACCGGTCCCTTCCTTCGTAACTCACGAATTGTCTAAGGCGGCGGCTTTTTTAGATGAAGACGCAAAGACGGCTTTTGTTTCCGATTCTGAAGAAAAAGAAGTGCCTGAAGCGGTAGAAGAGGAAAAAATGGAAGAACGCCGTCATATTTCGGCAGCCGTTAATGCTGTAGCGGATGAGGCGGCTTCAGTTGTGGAAAAGATGCTCGAAAAAGGACGTTTGCAACGTACTTTAACGGTTCGCAAACGAGCCGGAGAATCGCGTCAATGGCGTATACGGCGTCGCTAAGGGAGAATAACGGTGTTATTTAAAAGACAGTGGAAACATATAGATAAGGTATTGGTGGCGGCAGCTGTACTTATTGTAGCCATCAGTATCTGTATTATCGGCAGTGCCACACATATTAATAAGGGTGCCATTAACTACGATTTTGTGGCTAAACAGGGCGGGGCTTTTATTGTCAACTTATTGCTGGTTCTCTTTGTTTGTAATTATGACTATACGAAGTTGCGGCGTATTGCTAAACCCTTGTATGTCATCAATCTGCTCATGTTGGTGGCTGTTATGTTTTTAGGAAGATCCGCTCTTGGAGCTCAGCGATGGATTCAAATCGGGCCGCTTACATTGCAGCCGTCCGAGTTTTCCAAGCTCATTATGATTGTGTGTATGGCTGCCTTGCTGGCCGATCGTATCGGAAAGCTCAATACGTGGAGAGAGATTATTCCCTTCGGGTTATGTGTGGGCATTCCGTTTCTTCTTGTATTAAAACAACCGGACTTGGGAACCAGTCTTGTATTCTTGGCAATTGCCGTAGCTATGCTTTTTGTCAGTCGCATAAGGTTGAAACTTCTGCGTAATATTTTTATTGCCGCACTGTGCCTCGCGCCTTTCGGATGGTACTTTATGAAGGACTATCAGAAGTCGCGTATTATGGTTTTTTTAGACCCTAATGCGGATCCCTTCGGAGCCGGCTATCATATCATTCAGTCAAAAATAGCTATCGGTTCGGGAATGCTTTTCGGCAAGGGACTTTTCAAAGGGACTCAGAGTCAGTTGAATTTTTTGCCTGAAAATCATACGGATTTCATTTTTTCCGTTATCGGTGAAGAATTGGGTTTTTTAGGTTGCCTCTTTTTACTTTTTTTATATTTTGTACTCATTTATAGGGCTTTGCTTACGGCCAAGGAATGCAAGGAACCTTTCGGAATGCTATTGGTTACGGGTATCGTAGCCATGTGGACTTTTGAAATACTCGTCAATGTCGGTATGACTTGCGGTATTATGCCTGTTACGGGTATCCCTTTACCCTTTATGAGTTACGGTGTCAGTGCTTTGACTACGAATATGATGGCCCTGGCGGTAGTATTGAGTGTCCATATGCGACAACAATCGGCAATTTTTTTATAGACGGAGAATAACGTGCAAATACAGATAGATCCCATACTATTAAGTAAGGTACAAAAGCCGGCCCGATATGTGGGTGGAGAATGGAACAGTGTAGTAAAAAATCACAATGATGTGGATTTTACGGTTGCTTATTGTTTCCCGGACGTTTATGAAGTGGCTATGAGTCATTTGGGACTCAGAATTTTGTATGCCCTCTTGAATAAACGCGGTGATACGGCAGCGGAACGGGTTTACGCCCCGTGGCCGGATATGGAAGAATTAATGCGTAAAAAGGGATATCCCCTTTATTCACTGGAAACGAAGACAGCTGTTCGCGACTTTGATATGGTCGGATTTACGCTTCAATATGAAATGAGTTTTACCAATATTTTGAATATGCTGGATTTGGCGGGGATTCCCCTGCTTGCAGCGGAACGAGGGGAAGAAACTCCTCTTATTGTTGCCGGGGGACCTTGTACGTACAATCCGGAGCCCTTTGGCCGACTATTTCGATCTCTTTTGTCTCGGCGAATCGGAAGAATCGGTCCAATTATTGGCTGATACGATAATTGCTTGGAAGAAAGACGGTAAGCCGGGCGGGAAAAAGGGTCTGTTGAAAACATTGGCCACACAAAAGGGGAATTACGTACCCGCTTTTTACGAGCCTCACTATGATTCGGAAGGGAATTTTCTTGACTTAATCCCTACGGAAAAAGAAGCTAAGACACGCATTGAAAAATGCGTTATTGCCGATGAAGAAACGGTTTTTTATCCGACGGAACCGATTGTACCGAATATTGATATCGTTCATAATCGGGCTGTTCGTTGAACTCTTTCGCGGTTGCAGTCGCGGGTGTCGTTTTTGTCAGGCAGGAGTTTTGTATCGTCCCGTAAGGGAAAAAACACCGAAGCATTTGGCGGATTTGGCTGAACAAATAGTTAAAAATTCCGGATATGATGAAATTTCTCTCATGAGTCTGAGTTCTGCTGACTATTCGCAACTTCCCTGAATTGGTCGACTTACTGTTGGAACGCTTTAAGGGAAAGAAAGTTAGCGTCAGTCTGCCGTCATTACGAGTCGACAGCTTTTCCGTCGATATTGCCAAAAAAGTTCAGCAGGTTCGTAAAAGCGGCCTGACCTTTGCACCCGAAGCGGGAACTCAACGCCTGCGTGATGTAATTAATAAGGGTGTTACGGAGAAAGACTTACTGGATGCTTGCGAAAATGCCTTCCAAAACGGTTGGTCGACAGTCAAACTCTATTTCATGATGGGCTTGCCGACGGAAACGGATGAAGATTTGGCAGGAATTGCCGACTTGGCTTATAAAGTTTTGAATTTGTATCGCAAGGTGACGGGAAAGAATAACGGAAAGGTTACGGTCTCCGTATCCAGTTTCGTACCTAAGGCTCATTCGGCCTTTCAATGGGCACCTCAATGCTCCATTGAAGAAATAGAACGAAAGCAGCAGTATATTAAGGGCCTTATTCGTGATAAACACATTTCTTATCATTATCACGATGCTCGTACGGGGCGCATGGAGGCAGCCTTTGCCAGAGGCGACAGACGATTGGGTAAGGTTCTGTATTATGCGTGGAAAAAGGGTTGTAAGTTTGACGGTTGGACGGAGATGTTCGATTATGATAAATGGAATGAGTCTTTTGCAGACGCCGGTCTTGAGGTAGATTACTTCGCATCCAGGCAAACGAGGAGAGCAAGAACCCTTCCCGTGGGATCACATGAGTGCCGGTGTAGCTAAAGCATACTTGCTCAATGAGTGGAAGAAAGCCCATGACGAAGAGCTGACAGATGATTGTCGCCGTAAACGATGTACGGGTTGTGGTGTCTGTCCCAATTTAGGCGTTCATATTATAGATTTGAAAGCAGGTGACGGCAATGGCAAGACTACGTTTAGCTATTAAGAAGGACAAGGCCTTGCGTTTTTTGTCGCATCTCGATTTTGCCCGAGCCGTTCGTTATGTCGTAATTCGAGCCGATTTACCCGTACAATACTCGGAAGGCTTCAATCCTCATATGAAAATAGCCTTTGCTTCCGCTTTGGGTGTAGGTGTGGCGGCGGCAGAAGAGTACATGGATATAGAATTGGCTGAAACAGTAGATGTGGAAGATGTAAAACGGCGTATGAATGAAAAGGCTCCCGAAGGGTTTGCCGTTCTTGAGGGGACGTTATGTATCCGATAAGGCACCGAAGCTTATGGCTATAGCCAATTATGCCGAGTATCTTTTGTCCGGTCCTTTAACGGAAGCTATAGAAGAAGACGTGATCAATCGTCGTCTTGATGTGTTTAACAAGGCTGAAGAAGCGGTGTATGAAAAATATTCACCGAAAACACGCAAAACAAGATATATTAATGTAAAAGACCATGTATTGGAACCGATTACGGCACAAATAGACGGATCGGACATACACTTGCGTGTACGCATTTATCAAAACGAGTCGGGTGCCGTAAAGCCCTCTCAAGTATGGGAATTGTTAGCCAGACAATTCGATATTCCCGTTGACCCGACACTGATGCTTGCTGAACGGACGGGGCCTATGGTCGCGACAAAACGGCGAGAATCGAACTTTATTCGAAATGCCGTAATACGAAAGTTGGCGATGTGCTATGAAATTATTGGTTGCCGATGTTATTCCGGAAGAAACGCGAATGGCCGTCATAGAAAACGGAAAATTGACGGACTATGCAGTGGAACGAAATGACGAAGCACATATTGTTAATCATATCTACAAGGGTGTCATACAGAATATCTTGCCTGCCATGCAGGCTGCTTTTGTCGATATAGGTCGTAAAAAGAACGCCTTTTTATATTTAGGGGATTTATTTCCCCGTGCGGCGACAAAAGAAGAAATCCAACAGACCCATATTTCCGTAGGGCAAAGCGTACTTGTACAAGTAGTTAAAGACGAACAACCCATGAAGGGAGCCAAGGTGACGGCCAATGTCAGTATTGCCGGTCGTTACGCCGTCTTAATGCCTACGGTAGATTACGTAGGCGTGTCCAAAAAAATTCAGGACGAAGAGGAAAGAAATCGCTTGCGAACTATTGTCAGTGCCGTTAAGCCCGAAGGTATCGGTATGATTGTAAGGACTGTCGCCAAAGACGTATCGGAAGAAGAATTAGCGGCAGATTTACACTACTTATTGCGTACATGGGAAAGTATAAGGGCACGTTATAAGACTACAAGAAAGCCGAAGCTTTTATATCGCGAAGCGGATCTTTTGATGCGTATGATCAGGGATTACTGTACGGATGATGTAAATACTGTCATTGTAGATAATAAAGACGCTTATGAACGTTTGAGCTCTTTTTTTTCGGAAGAAGAAATAGATAGAGAGCGCCTGATTTTATATGAAGGAGAGGATCCTGTATTCGACTATTATCACATTGAAGATGAGTTACAGAATGTTATGTCCAGGCAAGTTATGTTGCCTTCAGGCAGGGACTCTTATTTTCGATCATACGGAGGCTTTGACGGTCATCGATGTCAATAGCGGTAAATATGTAGGTAACAGCACCCTTGAGGAAACGCTCTTTCATGTAAATCGCGAAGCGGCGGTAGAAATTGCAAGACAGTTGCGATTGCGCGATATAGGGGGCATCATTTTAGTGGACTTTATCGATATGCCCCGGTCCGACAGGAGAGACGAACTTTTGCGTATTTTGCAGCGTGAAACGGCGGCCGATAGGGCGAGAGTTCATGTATTCGGCATGACGGCCCTGAATCTCGTGGAAATTACACGAAAAAAATCACGGCAAAGTATCCATTTATCTCAATTTTCTCCTTGTACCGTTTGTGGCGGTACAGGTGTTTTAGCCTCTCCCTGAATCGGTGTATATCCAAATCGTTCGTCAATTGCGCCATATGATGAAAGTACATCCTATTAAGGGTGATATTTTGATCAGTGCTCATGCCGATGTTTTGGCCCTGTTTAAGGATAAGAAACGAAAAGAGTCTTTGGAAAAGAGAGCTGAACCGTTCCCTGTATTTTGAAGACAGTCATCATGCAAACAGAGCAGTTTTTTCCGTATTTTCAAAAGCTGAGTAAGTCATAACTGTAAATACGACAACTGTATGAATAAGATAGAATGCGTAAACCCCCTTTACCGAAGAAGCGGTAAAGGGGGTTTTGAAAAAAGACGTCGACTGCTTTGGCAGTCGGCGTCAAAGGTTACAGAGAGGTGTTTACTGTAAGTAATATACCACTTCTACCGATTCACTCAAGGTATTCGTTCCCGGTTCGATGGGCGTGGACGTTTCCATCTTTGCAGCCCGCAGGCTGAACATATTGGCAGCTGCCGTGTAGGAAGGGGAGTTACCGTTAATGGTAATGGATTTTACATCGCCCAAGCGATGTCCCGTCGCTTCGGCAGCAGCCTGAGCCGTTTGCTTGCCGTTGTAGATAGCCGTTTTAATCAGGTTGGAACGTACCGTATCAACCTTTTCCGTCGTAAAATGAACGCCGCTAATGTCATTGGCGCCGTCTTGCATAGCTTTCGCAATGAGTTTTGGAAATGAGCGTAAAGTCCGTGACTTTCAGTTCTAAATCATTGGAAACGGAGTAGCCGTTGATTTTCTGATTTTTATCATAGGTCGGATAGACAGTGAAGTTTTTCGTCTTCATGTCCTTTTGGGCGATACCCAGAGAAAGAGCCGAGTGTTGTACCCGATTCATAATAGTGTCGTTTTGCGTGCGAGCTTCTTTAGCCGTAGCTGCCGTTGTGCTCATGCCTACGGTAATATAAGCCGTATCGGGAGCTACTTTTTCTTCCGCATAGCCGGAAACGGAGACCGTAGGCGCTTCGTTAGCCGCATCGGCATAAGAAGGAGCCGCACAAATGAGAGATGTGGATAAACAAGCACAAAGAAGAGCTGTTTTTAAATATTTAGATGTCATCATATTTCCTCCTTGTAAACTTTCTACAAAACTTTTTTTATTATACCATTACCAAGAAAAATTTAAAAGCCTTTTCAGTACCGGTTGTGAGTTGAAGGAGCCTATATAAATAGTGTAATATATAATACTGAATGAAAATATCCCTTTTATGACAGTTAGGATGAGTATATATGCTGGAATTTCCCATTAAGCGAACGATTACTATAGACGATTCGAAAAAAGGCCGCAAGAAAAAAAGCGCTCAAAAAGAAAAGGTTATTATTAAAGGCAGTGTCAATCTGCCGGTAAGAGAACCGTTGAAAAAATTGGACCCCTTGCCGAAAAATGCCAAAAATCTGGTCATTGTCGAATCTCCCGCTAAGGCCAAGACGATTGAAAAGTTTCTCGGTAAAGACTTTAAAGTTCTTGCCAGTCGCGGGCATTTGCGTGATTTACCGCGCAATCAGTTCGGTGTCGATGTGAGCCGTGATTTCGCACCGACGTATATCGACATGTATGATAAGAAGAAAATTATTGAGGAACTGAGACACGAGTATGTACGCTCCAAGAAAGTGTACCTCGCAACTGACCCTGATAGAGAAGGTGAAGCTATTTCCTGGCATTTGGCGCATATTTTGGAAATGGATTTGCAGGAACCGTGTCGAATTATGTTCCATGAAATTACGAAGGACGCCGTTACGGCCGGGCTCAGTGATCCGGAACCGATTGATTTAAATCGTGTGGATGCTCAGCAGGCACGACGAATTTTGGATCGTATCGTAGGGTATCAATTAAGCCCCTTATTGTGGAAAAAGGTCTGCAAGGGACTTAGTGCCGGCCGTGTGCAATCTGTAGCCGTACGTCTTATTTGTGAACGAGAAGAAGAAATAAAAGCCTTTGTGCCCGAAGAATATTGGTCCGTATCGGCTGTCTACGAAACTGAAGACGGCATGAAAATTACGGCCGACGTAGTCAAGGAAAAGGGCAAGAAAATAAAATTATCCGATAAAGCTGCCGCCGATGCCGTAGAGGAGGCATTGCGCTGGGAAAGTCGTAAGGAAAGTCGACCTGCCGATAAGGTTACCAAGGTAGAAAAACGCAAGCGTAAACGGATGCCTCAGCCGCCGTTTACTACATCGACGATGCAGCAGGAATGTGTAGGCAAGTTGAATTTCGGTGCTAAAAAGACGATGATGCTGGCACAGCAATTGTATGAAGGTCTTGAATTAGGCGGTCGCGGTCATGTAGGTCTTATTACCTATATGCGTACGGACTCGACACGAATTAATGAAGATATGATTAAGGGCGCTCGAGAATTTATTGCCAATGTATACGGTAAAGAGTTTGTGCCGCTTAAACCTCATGTATATAAGTCGCGAGCCACAAGCCAAGACGCTCACGAAGCTATCAGGCCGACCTCGCTGGAATTGACGCCGCAAGTCGTCTCCGCTTTTTTATCTCGTGACCAACTGCGTTTATATACACTCATTTGGAACCGTTTCCTTGCCAGCCAGATGGCTCCCGTTGAAACGGAACACATGTCCATTACAGTGGAAAGCGGCAACTATGAATTAAAGGCTTCGGGATATACGGTACTCTTTAAGGGCTTTACGGAGCTTTATGAGGAACAGAAAGAAAAGGGAAGCCAAGAATTACCGCCTATTCACGAAGATACGATCGTGCATAATAAAAAGGTTGAGAAGGTTCAGCATTTTACCCAACCGCCGGCTCGCTATACGGAAGCCAGTCTGATTAAAACGTTGGAAGGAAAAGGGAATCGGACGACCCAGTACGTATGCGCCTATTATGGATACGATTAAGAATCGAAATTACGTGGAAAAGCAGGACAAACAATTCGTGCCCACAGAATTGGGTGTAGTGACAATCAAGTTGTTAAAAGAATATTTTGACGGCATCATTAATGTAGACTTTACGGCTCATATGGAAGAATCTCTGGACGGTATCGAACAGGGCAGCGATACATACATACACGTACTTAAAGAGTTTTACGATGTATTCAAGCCCGAACTGGACCATGCGGAAGCAGGCATGGAAAAAGTAACCGTAGCCGGCCAGGAATCGGGAGAACTGTGTGAACTCTGCGGTTCTCCCATGGTTTATAAATTCGGACGTTTCGGAAAATTCTTGGCTTGCTCCAATTTCCCTGAATGCCGCAATACGAAGGCTATTGTCGAAGATACGGGGATTACTTGTCCCAAGTGCGGTGAAGGCAGTCTGATTAAGCGAAAATCAAAACGCGGTCGTACCTTCTACGGATGTAATCGTTATCCTGATTGCGACTTTGTCTTATGGAATGAACCGGTAGATAAAAAATGTTCTCTTTGCGGCAGTATTATGACGGTCAAACATTATAAAAACGGACAGGATAAACTCTTTTGCAGTAATGATGCTTGTGAAAATCATAAAAAAGGTGAGACAGTCAATGAAAAATAGTCTTCTTGTAATCGGAGCCGGCTTGTCCGGTGCCGAGGCGGCTTGGCAGGCGGCTCAACGCGGCATTCCGACGGAACTTGCGGAAATGCGTCCCGCACAAAAAATCGCCGGCCCACCATACGGATTTTTTCGCCGAGCTGGTGTGCAGTAATTCTTTTCGAGCCGCTAACGTGGAAAATGCGGTGGGCCTTTTAAAGGAAGAAATGCGTCGCCTGGGGTCACTGATCATGGAAGCTGCCGATGCTACCCGTGTTCCCGCCGGTGGAGCCTTGGCTGTCGACAGGGTTCCTTTCAGTGAATATGTTACGGAAAAGATTAAAAACCACCCTTTAATTACAATTACGCATGAAGAAGTGACGGAAATTCCCGAAGATCGGCCTTGCATTATTGCCAGCGGCCCTTTGACATCCGACGGCTTGTCGTCGGCCATTGCCCGACTGACAGGTGAGGAATACTTTCACTTCCATGATGCGGCTGCACCTATTGTCACCGTCGAGTCCCTTAATATGAATAAGGTGTACAGAGCGGCACGATACGGTAAGGGGGGCGCCGACTATTTGAATTGTCCTTTTACGGAAGATGAGTATAAAGCGTTTTGGCAGGCTTTAACGACGGCCGAATGTGCCGAATTACATGAATTTGAAAAAGGATGATACCGTCTTTGAAGGATGTATGCCCGTAGAAGTCATGGGATCCCGCGGTATCGATACACGTTGCGCTACGGGCCTATGAAAGCCTGTCGGTCTGGAACTGCCGGGAACGGATACGGTCCCTTATGCTGTCGTACAATTGAGACAGGATAACGGCAGTGCTACGCTGTACAATATTGTGGGTTTTCAAACGCATTTGAAATTCCCCTGAACAAAAACGGGTATTTTCCATGATTCCCGGCTTGGAAGAGGCGGAATTCGTTCGTTACGGGTTATGCATCGAAATTCATACATCAATTCACCGGAGTTGCTCTTGCCGACCTTACAATACAGAAAAAGAGACTCTCTTTTCTTTGCCGGGCAATTAACAGGGGTAGAAGGATACTTTGGAGTCGGCTTCTATGGGGACTTCTGGCCGGTATTAACGCCGCCAAGCTGTGCAAGGAAGAAGCCTGCATTACCTTCCCGAAGGAAACGGCGCTGGGAGCGTTGAGTCACTATATTTCCACGGGACCGAACGATAACTTCCAGCCCATGAATGTGAATTTCGGTATTATTTCGCCTTTGGGTATTAAAAAACGAATGAAAAAAAGAGAAAAGAATGCACTGCTGGCGCAACGTGCCTTAGAAGCTATTGAATTGATGAAGGAGAAGATATAAATGGAAACGGCTTTTCATGCAACGACCATTGTAGCCGTGAGCAAAGACGGAAAAACAGCCATTGCCGGAGACGGTCAGGTTACGATGGGAAATTCTGTCATTATGAAAGGAACGGCGCAAAAGGTGAGACGTCTATATAACGGTAAGGTCGTCAGCGGTTTTGCCGGATCCGTAGCTGATGCCTTTTTCCCTTTTTGACAGATTTGAAGCTAAACTGAATGAATATAACGGAAATCTTATTCGCAGTGCCGTAGAACTTGCCAAAGACTGGCGCAGTGATAAGGTTTTACATAAGCTGGAAGCCCTTCTTCTCGTATCGGACGGAGAACGGATTCTCCTGTTATCCGGAACAGGTGAAGTTATTGAACCCGACGACGGTATCAGTGCCATCGGGTTCCGGCGGTATGTATGCCTTGGCGGCTGCTCGTGCCTTTAAAGAATAATACGGACTTTGACGGCTAAAGAAATTGCCGAAAAATCCTTGCATATTGCGGCGGATATTTGCGTATATACGAATCATAACGTTATATGCGAGGAAATATAGAAAGGGAGACCTTAATTTATGACGGAAAGAGAAAATTTGACGCCTAAAGAAATAGTGGCGCAACTGAATAAATATATTATCGGGCAAGACGGAGCCAAGAAATCCGTAGCGGTAGCGTTGAGAAATCGCTGGAGACGAAAGAAACTGAGTGCCGAACTGCAAAAGGAAATTATTCCGAAAAATATTTTACTCATCGGGCCCGACCGGTGTCGGAAAGACGGAAATCGCCAGACGTTTGGCCGACTTGACGGGAGCTCCCTTTGTAAAAGTAGAGGCGACGAAGTATACGGAAGTGGGCTACGTTGGCCGCGATGTAGAACAAATGATTCGCGATTTGTTGACCAATGCCATTCGCATGGTTCAGGAACGGGAAAGCCGACGTTTTGAAGAAAAAGCGGAAGCGGAAGCCAACAATCGCATATTGCAAGTCTTTTGGCCGAAGAAAGAAACCGTAAAGGAGGCTGTGACCGATCCGGTATCCTTCCTTTTCGGAAATAGTGAAGGAGAAGAAGAAAAGAAGGAAAGCGATGTGCCGTCAGAAACGACGGGGTATGTCGGAACGTCGCAGACAAATGGCGGAGCGTATCGCTTCCGGCGAATGGGACGACCGTGAAATCGAAGTAGAAGTAGCTGAAGCGGATAGAGCCGTACAGGGAATCTTGACGGGAAATTCGACGGAAGAATTGACCAATAATTTTCAGGAAATGCTGGGGAAACCTTGTACCGAAGAAAAAAAAGAAAAAGAAAATGACCGTAGCCAAGGCCAGAGAACTTTTCAAGGAAGAGGAGTTAGGTAAGCTTCTGGATATGGACATTATTATAGAAAAGGCTATAGAAGCGACGGAAGAAACGGGAATTGTCTTTATCGACGAGTTTGATAAAATAGCCGAAAAGGGGCGTTCCAACGGACCCGATGTATCACGTGAAGGGGTACAACGAGATATTCTTCCCATTGTGGAAGGAGCTACGGTGACCACGAAATATGGCCCTGTAAAGACGGACCATATTCTTTTTATTGCCGCCGGAGCTTTTCACGTATCTAAACCGTCGGATTTGATTCCCGAATTACAAGGGCGATTCCCTATTCGTGTGGAATTACAATCCTTGACAGTTGAAGATTTTAAACGTATTCTTACAGAACCCAGTCAGTCGTTGCTGAAAACAATATACGGCCTTGCTCGGTGCGGATAATACGGAACTGGAATTTACGGAAGACGGGATCGATATGATGGCTGAATATGCTCATCACGTAAACGAAGAAACGGAAAATATAGGGGCCAGAAGACTACATACGATTTTAGAACGTATTTTAGAAGATATATCCTTCGACACACCCTATGAAGAAGCGAAGAAAATTCGCATTGACCGTGATTTTGTGTCGGAAAAACTCGGCAAAGTCGTTACGGATGTGGATATGAGCCGCTATATTTTGTAGGAGTCACTATGAGAACATACTCAAAAGTCGTAATCAATAAAAAAGCTCTTCGCATGGCACAGACAGGCCACCCTTGGGTATACGGGGAGGAAGTGGTACGTATAGACGGACCCTGGCAGACAGGTGATCTGGTCGACGTATATTCGGAGAAAAATAAATACGTCGGCACGGGTTTTATTAATGATGTATCAAAAATACGGGTGCGTCTTGTTTCTCGAAATGCCAACGATACCTTTGACGATGCATTTTGGCGGCGGCGTGTCGACTACGCGCTCGCTTATCGTCGTACCGTCATGGGGGAAGATGACTTTTCCTGTTGTCGACTTATCTTCGGTGATGCCGATGAAATGCCGGGATTGACGGTAGATTTATTTAGTGACGTACTGGTGACACAAACTCTGTGCTACGGCATGGACCGTATTAAAGAGCGCATATTTAAACCACTTGTAGAAGGGCTAAGCTCCTGCGGCATTCACATTCGCGGTATTTATGAAAGAAACGATGTGAAGGTACGGGAATTGGACGGGTTAACCCCGTATAAAGGCTGGTATAAAGCATCCTGGTTGCCTGAAGATTCAGGGGAACCGATGACGACCATTTGTGAAAATGATATCCTTTATGATGTGGATATAGAAAACGGTCAAAAAACGGGATTTTTCCTTGATCAAAAATACAATCGTCTTGCCGTATCCCGCTTAGCGGTCGGCAAACATGTACTCGATTGTTTTACACACACCGGGGCTTTTGCCTTAAATGCCGCCAGAGGCGGTGCCGTATCCGTAACAGCCGTGGATATTTCCGAGGAAGCTGTAGAGCGGACTCTGTCCAATATAGAAAAAAACGATTTTTCGCCTACCGTAAAAGTCGTTCAAGCGAATGTATTCGATTTACTAACACAGTTGGCGGAAGAAAAGAACCGTGACTATGACTTTTATTATCCTGGATCCTCCGGCCTTTACGAAGTCGGGCCATACGCTGAAAAATGCTTATAGAGGATATAAGGAAATTAATTTAAAGGCCATGAAAATTTTGCCCAGAGGCGGATATCTGGCCACCTGCTCGTGTTCTCATTTCATGACGGATGAACTCTTTCGACGTATGTTGAAGGAAGCGGCAGATGATGCAGGTGTATCGCTCAGACAGATTGAAGGACGTCAACAGTCTCCGGACCATCCGATTCTCTGGAATGTGAGAGAAACTGATTATTTGAAGTTCTATTTATTTCAAGTGGTTTAATAAAAGAAAAAATGCCCCTTATACATAGGGGAAACGGCACCTTGAAAATCGAATTCGATCTTCAGGATGCCGTTTTTCTATGTCAAAATACTCTAAAAAACGGCATCGAACGCGAGTGTGTTCGATGCCGCGAAAGATCTGATTGCTTATATTTCTATAGCCGGTAAAGCCGTTTTATGGTTATAACGCTGCTAGTTAGCCCAGTTTCCGTTTATAAAAACGGGAACAACCGTACCGTCTTCGCAAAGGCCTTCAATCATCATGTCGGCAGAACCGATCATAAAGTCCACATGAACCATAGAGTCATTCAGACCTGCGGCTGCGGCTTCCTCGTCGCTTAAATTCGTACCTCCGTCAAGACATGTAGGATAGGCCTTGCCGAGGGCTAAGTGGCATGATGCGTTTTCATCAAATAAGGTTTCATAAAAAAGCATGTTACTTTGCGAAATAGGTGAATCATAGGGGATAAGAGCCGCTTCGCCGAGTCTTCGTGCGCCTTCATCCGAATTCAACAGGGTTGCCAAAATATCCTGACCTACGTCGGCTTGAAAATCTATGACCTGACCGTCCTTAAAGGTAAGAGAAAACGGTCAATAAGATTTCCCTGATAGACCAGCGGTTTCGTACTGTAAACAATTCCGTCAACTTGTCTGCAATGAGGGGCCGTGAATACTTCTTCCGTAGGAATATTGGCGTTAAAGGGAATGCCTTCAGCCGACTCTTCCGTTCCCCCTTGCCAGATATGATGTTTCGGTAAGCCGACGGTAAGGTCCGTACCAAGGCCGTTTATAGTGGAGGGCTTTAAAAGCTTTATCCGTCAGCCATTGGCGGCGTTTCTTTAAATCGTTCAAGTGATTATCCCAGGCTTCTAAGGGTGCAGGACCGTCGCTACGTGAAGCTTTCAAAATAGCTTCTTCTAAAGCCGCATAGGCTTCAGTCGGGCTCTTTTCGGGAAATAGAATAGAGGCCCATTTATGAGAAGGAACGGCAGCAACCAGCCATGTTACTTTAGAGGACATCATACCGTCCGAGTATTCTTTAAGGGCTGTATGAGATGCCTTTTGGAAGGCGACTAATTTTTCTTTGTCTACGCCTTTCAATAAATCAGGATCAGCGGAAATAAGGCTTAAAAAAGCTGCTCCTTTGCGATAGTAGGTCAGACTGAAATCGCGACGCCACGTAGGAAAGTCTTCGAAAGAAGCAAGCTCTTCATGGTCGTATTTTAAACGTGTCAATGTATTGCTGCGCCAGTTAAGAACTACTTGGGAAGCTCCTGACTCATATGCTTTTTCAGCCAGGACTGAAACAAATTCATGGGATTCTACAGGGGCATTAATAACAAGGATTTGGTTTTCTTGAAGATTAATACCTTTTTTTAAGAGTACGGTCGCATATATTTCCAATTGTTGACGATTCATAAAATACCTCCTAGAGTGAGCGGCGACTTGTATAGAACCAAAGTCTGCCGTTTAAAATAAGAGCATTCAGTCCGAGACTGATTACGAGACTTAACCAATAACCGTAAGGACCGAAGCTTTGTATAATGAGCCAATACATAGCCCATGGGGAACGGCAATAATCCAGTATGTGACAAAGGCGACGTAGGTGATGATACGGACGTCTTTATAGCCGCGCAACATGCCTTGGACCGGCGTACCCATGGCATCACAGGCGGAAAAGATAAGAGCGAAGATTAAAAAGGCATGAATGGTTACGAGCGTAGCCTTGTCATGTGTGAAAAGAGCGGCAATGTCGTCCAGGAAGGTGAAGGTAAAAAGCGCTGTCAGGACCAGTAATGACAAGGATACGAAGAAACATATCGTATCATATTGCAGGGCTTTGACTTTTATATTTTTGGCGCCGACTTCATAACCTACGACAATGGTAGCAGTCAGACTGATGCTCCAGGGGACGGTGTAGACAAAGGTGGAATAGCTGATGGCCGCCTGGTTTGCAGCTATATACAGGGTGCCGAACTCACTCATGAGCAGTCCCGACAATAGAAAAAAGACTGGTTTCACAAAAGATAGCCACGAACATAGGTAAGCCTAAACGCAGTTGCTCACGACAATGAACCCATGAAAACTTACGAAAATCCGACCATAAACGGTATGCTTTAAACGGTGCCTTGAAATGGAGAATAATGATAAAAACCGTGCAGGTAATCCAGGATGCCGTTGTCATGGCGTAAGCCGTGCCGGCACCTCCCAGTGCGGGAATTCCGCATCCTCCGAAGATAAAGAGTTTAAAGAGGCCTATAGAAATAAAAAGATTGGACAGTAATACGCCCATGGAAAGTCGCGTCATTCCGTGGGCATCTACGGCGTAGCGCAGAGTCGCCTGTACCAACATAGGGAAAATGCCGAAAGATAAAGCCAGCCAATAGTGTTCGGCAATAGCCTGTACGGCAGGTTCCAGATTCAGGAGAGATAAAAAAGGAGTAAGAAGAAATCGAGATCCGCATACAATGATTACAGTAAGAAAAAAAGATGTATAAATCCCTTGTGTAATAAAGACGGGAATATCTTCCGTCTTACGGGCCCCGCGTAATTGGGCAATGATGGGCGAAATGCCGAAGGCTATGCCGCAAGCACCGGCAAAAAGAGGATACCAGATATTGGCGGCCACAGCTACACCTGCCAGATCCGTCGTACCCGCATTGCCACTGAAAATACTGCTGAAGAGACTGCTGCCGACGAGAGCGAACTGAGTCAATAAGAGGGGAAAGAAAACTCCCAGAAAATGTGTAATTTGGTTGCCTTCCGGTCTAATCATATATACCTCACAATATTATAAAACAAGCCCCGTATATAACGGGGCTTGCCGGTATTTCAATTATTGGTTGGCGCTGTTTACTTTAGCAGCCAAACGGGATTTTTTACGAGCAGCTGTGTTCTTGTGAAGCACACCTTTGCGAGCAGCACTGTCAATAACACTGCTGGCTTTATCATACGCTTTCTTTACTGCGTCTGCATCACCGGTGGCGATTGCTTCCGTAGTCCGACGAATAGCCGTATGAACGGAAGATTTTACGCGGGAATTAGCTGCATGACGAGCGGCGTCTTTTTCCATCGTTTTGATATTGGATTTAATTTGCGGCAAACCGATTCACCTCCCTGCTTACAATAACACTGTTAGTAAGTATAGCATAAAAAACATGTCGAATCAAGAAGTTATGCCTTGTTTTCCGAACCTAAAACATTTTGGATTTTGTGCTTTACAGCATCTTTTACAAACGTACGACCGTCCGTCAAATATTGACGGGGATCGAAGTGCGCAGGATACTGAGCCAAATGCTGACGTACACCGGCAGTTAAGGCCAAACGCAAGTCCGAATCGATATTAATCTTGCAGACCGCTAAGGATGCGGCATGACGTAATTGATCTTCGGGAATACCGATAGCTTCGTCGAGCTTACCGCCGTTGGCATTAATGATTTTTACATATTCAGGTAAAACGGAAGAGGCTCCGTGCAAAACAATGGGGAAGTCAGGCAGTCTGCGGGATACTTCTTCGAGAATATCAAAACGAAGTGTAGGCGGTACATAAACGCCGTCTTCGTTTTTCGTGCATTGTTCGGGTTTGAATTTATATGCACCGTGACTGGTTCCGATGGCGATAGCCAGAGAATCGACACCCGTACGGCTGACGAATTCTTCAACCTCTTCGGGACGTGTGTAGGAAGCTTCGTGAGCAGCCACCTTCACATCATCTTCAATACCGGCCAATTTACCCAATTCGGCTTCGACGACAACGCCTCGTTCATGAGCGTAGTCGGCAACTCGTTTAGCCAATTCTACATTTTCATCGAAGCTGTACTGAGAACCGTCAATCATGACTGACGTGAAGCCGCCGTCAATACAATCCTTACAAGTTTCAAAGTCCGCACCGTGATCAAGATGAAGTGCCATGGGAATATTCGGATATTCTTCCAAAGCCGCTTCAACCAAGTGCTTTAAATAAGCCGGTTTAGCATATTTGCGAGCTCCCGCCGAAGCTTGGAGAATAATGGGAGAATTCAATTCGCCGGCCGCTTCCGTAACGGCTTGAACGATTTCCATATTATTAATATTGAAGGCACCGACGGCATAATGGCCGGCATAAGCTTTTTTAAACATTTCCGTAGTAGTAACTAAAGGCATGAGAGTCCTCCTTCGTAAAAAGGAAAATTTAAATATCCCAACAAGCCGTTGCGACCAAGGTCTGCATATCGGTCGGTAAGGGAACATTTACATGTGTCATGTGACCCGTTACGGGATGGATGAAGCGTACTGAACCGGCGTGTAAGGCCTGTCGATTTAAAAATCTGCGAGAGCCGCCGTATAAATCGTCACCTATAAGGGGATGTCCCAAGTAGGCACTATGTACCCTGATTTGATGTGTTCTTCCCGTGTGAAGTGTAATGCGTATAAGACTGAAATCATCACAGACGGCCAAGCGAGTAAAATCGGAATGAGCTTCTTTTCCGTCCTCTCTGGTATTGCGTTTAATGATACTCTCCGGGTCGCGCCCTATGGGCGTATGAACCGTTGCCAACATAGCCGGAAAGCGGCCTTGTGCAAGGGCCGTATACGTTCGGGCGTAAAAAAGTCTGTTTTTGTCAAAAAGGTGTTGCACATAACTTTCTTTGGCAATCAAACAAAGACCGGATGTATTACGGTCTAACCGATGTACGGGATGGTAGTCGTGGTCATAGCCGTGTACTTTATAATAATACATGACGGCGTTGGCCAAGGTACCGAAACGCTCGGAAGACGTTTGATGCATTAACATACCCGGCGGTTTATTGACAACTATCAGATAGTCATCTTCGTAAGCAACGGATAAAGGAATGTCCTCGGCTTCAATCGTATCTTTCGGTTGCCATATCACTTCCAGCGAGTCGCCTTGGTGAACCAGGTCTTTCATGGATGCAGGGGATCCGTTTCGCAGGCATATGCCGTTGTTCTTGATTTTCCGTCTGGATGTAGCGGAGATGCCGAAATGCTTGAGGGCTCCGGCGAAAGAAGTTGGCTTCTGTAACGGACCGACTGTAAAGCGCAGCATGAAAAGTTCTCCCGATTCTGATATGTACGGCAAATACCGTATGCCTTATTATACAAAACGGTAACTGATAAATCCATAGAGTATTCTAGGGAAGTGATAATAATTTATAAAAAGTGTATTTTGACCTTAATGCATACTAGTATGAGAAAGTTGTCAAGAAATTTTCAGAAAAAAGAAGGATTTTAAGGACGGACAGCGAATATATATATGAACGAAGAATAGCACAACAGTTTTACAGAAATAACAGGTGAGGGATGACGATGAAATTTTCTCATGAATTTATTGAGCAGGTGCGACAAGCTAATGACATCGTTTCCGTCATATCCGATTATGCCGGTTTAAAACGACGGGGCAATAAATTTTGGGCCTGTTGTCCTTTTCATAACGAAAAGACCGCATCATTTACCGTAACGGCCGAAAAAGGATTGTATTATTGTTTCGGCTGTCATGCATCGGGAGATGTCTTCAAGTTCCTTATGGCCAAAGAAAATATTTCTTTTGCCGAAGCGGTCAGACGCTTGGCTGAAAGGGCCGGTTTACAGGTCCCTGAAGAAGAGCGTTCGGCCGAAGATATAAAGCGAGACGAAGCACGAAAGCGACTCTATAAAATCAACGAAATGGCATGTGCCTTCTTTCATAACTGTTTGGTTAAAACACGTTACGGCGAAGAAGGAAAGGCATATTTACGAAAACGCGGCCTGTCGGAACAGACGATTCGCGACTTTCGGCTAGGCTTTGCTCCCGACAGCTGGAATAAGCTGACCGATGCTTTTGCGGCCAAAGGCGTAGCGGGAAAAGAATTGGTTGAACTGGGGCTGGCTAAAGAAAAAAACGGTCGATTTTATGATGCCTTTCGCAATCGTGTCATCTTTCCCATTTATGACGGTCGAGACCGTGTTGTCGGATTCGGCGGCCGTGTTCTGGATGACAGTAAACCGAAGTACCTGAATTCACCCGAAACGCCGATCTTCAATAAACGAAATCTTCTATTTGCTCTCAATCGGGCTCATCGGAGTATTTACGATGAAGGTCGGGCCGTATTGGTTGAAGGATATATGGATGTCGTGTCGGCGCATAATAAGGGAATCACCAACGTAGTGGCATCACTGGGAACGGCCTTTACAGAACGACAGGCTCGACTGTTGCAACGGCAGGCGAAAGAACTGATTCTGGCCTACGATATGGATACGGCAGGAAGACAGGCTACCCTGAGGGCCATGGAAATCGTCAGGTCGTTGGGATTACATATACGCGTCCTTGTTTTGGCTGACGGTAAAGATCCGGACGAATATATTAATGCGCACGGGCCCGATGCGTTTAAGGAAGCCTTACAAGCGGCTCCGGGTGTTCTTGAATATATGTTGTTGACAGCCTTGAAAGAGTATGATGCGGATACGCTTGAAGGCAAGTCGAGTATTACGGCCAGTGTCATGCCCGCCTTGGTACAGACGGATAGCGCCGTAGTGGCCGATGCCTTTATGGCCAAGTTGGCGGAACGGTTACAAATCGATGAAAACGCCGTGCGTAGCGAATATAATGCGTATGTACGTCGCCATCCCGAAGCGGGCCGACAGCCGGTAGTTATATCGACTAATGTAGTGAAACAAACCGAATCAGCTCGACGAGGCAGTACAACGGCCGTTGCGGAAGAAATATTTTACGCAGCCTCTTGGAACATCCCGAGTCGTACGGTCGTATTGAAGATAAAATGGAAGCTTCTTATTTTGTCGACCCTGTGAGACGAAGTATCTTCGAAGAGATTCACAGACAGTATACACAGACGGGCGGCTATTCCGTATCGTCCGTTCGTGAAGGACTGTCTACTGAAGGGGAGGCGGAAACGGCAAGGATTCTTATGTCCGATGAAGTGCCCATGGATGAACAGGTATTACTGGATTATGTATTACGTTTTAAGTTACAGGCTTTACAAAATGATTATAAAGAGCACAGCGCACGGGCGGCTGAATACAGCATTCGCAATGATTTGCGGTTGAAAGACGAGTTAGCGGCATGTAAGCGCTTGGGAGAAGAGATTAAAATATTAATCGCTTCGTCAGGGAAAGGAGCACACCACTTTGGCAGCTAATAAAGATAAAGAAAAAGATTTGGAAACCACGGAAGAAACTATTACGACGGAAGTCGATAAACCGGCTAAGAAAAGCGGTACGAAAAAGACTAAAAAGAGTACCGGTAAAAAATCTTCTAAGGGAACGGGTAAGAAAAAGAGCGATAAAAAGCAAATTTCCGAAGAAGAACGGAAAGCCCAGATTTTAGAGAAAATTAACGAATTGACGGAAAAGGGAAAACAGCAGGGAAGTTTATCCTATTCGGAAATTATGAATGCCATGGGCGATTGTGATATGACGGCTGATGAAATGGACAGAATGTATGAACATTTCACGGATAACGGTGTAGATGTGCTCGGCGAATCGGAACAACTGAATGAAAATGAAAGTTTAAATGATGATGCGGATGATGATTCGGAAAACGAAACGGTAAATGTAAATTTGTCCGTACCTGAAGGCGTCAATATCGATGATCCCGTACGCATGTATTTGAAGGAAATCGGCCGAGTTCCCCTGCTGTCGGCAGAAGAAGAAATTATGTTGGCCAAGAGAATTGAAGCCGGCAGTGCCGAAGGGGCCACCCCTGAAGAAGTAAGTGCCGGAAATATTGCCAAGAAGAAGCTGACAGACGCCAACCTGCGCCTTGTTGTCAGCATTGCCAAAAGATATGTAGGGCCGCGGTATGCTGTTTTTGGATTTAATTCAAGAAGGTAACCTGGGACTGTTAAAAGCCGTTGAAAAATTCGATTACAGCAAGGGCTACAAGTTCAGCACCTACGCTACGTGGTGGATTCGTCAGGCCATTACGCGTGCTATTGCCGACCAGGCACGTACCATCCGTATTCCCGTACATATGGTGGAAACGATTAATAAGCTTATACGCATTTCGCGCCAGTTGTTACAGGATAAGGGCAGAGAACCGTTGCCGGAAGAAATTGCGGAAAAAGATGGGCGTACCGGTTGAACGTGTCAGAGAAATCATGAAAATCGCTCAAGAACCGGTATCGTTGGAAACTCCTATCGGTGAAGAAGAAGACTCGCATTTGGGCGACTTCATTGAGGATCAGGAAGCCATAGCCCCTGATGACGCGGCTTCCTTTATCTTACTGAAAGAACAGATAGAAGATGTATTCTCGTGCCTTACGGATAGAGAACGAAAGGTTCTTTACTTGCGTTTCGGCTTGAAAGACGGCAGACCGAGAACCCTTGAAGAAGTTGGACAACATTTTAACGTTACGCGTGAACGTATTCGCCAAATTGAAGGCAAGGCGCTCAGCAAATTGCGTAACTGGGGCAAGCGCGAAAAAATTAAAGACTTTTTATAAGATATAATTATGCGTACATTGTAGATCAAGTAAAGTG